>Ga0181522_10000056_pt1 | contig 88318 bp, 75 predicted proteins | sample PEATcosm2014_Bin_27_FD_121103 | JGI IMG/M metagenome (GOLD analysis project Ga0181522, IMG submission 121103) | Peatland microbial communities from MTU Mesocosm Facility, Houghton, MI, USA - PEATcosm2014_Bin05_10_metaG | ecosystem: Environmental > Terrestrial > Soil > Wetlands > Peat | place...
AACGAACGGCGCTGCCTGGGTCTCGGTGGCCATCTGCACGATTCTTACCGCAGGCGGGCAGCCGTGCCCCGCAGGGTTCGGAGCTCGCCGGCGCTCAGCAGCCAGTCGCGTCGCGCAGCGTCCGGCATGCCTGAGCCATACGCGACGGGCGGAGCGCGGTGACGCGGCGACGGAACGTCTCGCGAGGAAGGGTGTGCAGGTTGTCGAAGTTCACCACGCAATCCGAGGGCACGCCATCCTCAGACGGCGTGAGCGCGAGCTCGGATACCAATCCCCGCTGCGTTCGCGTGAGCGCCGCGACGACGAGCGAGCCGATCCTGTCGGCGAGCGGATCGCGCGTGAGGATCAGGACCGGACGATCCCCGCCCGGCGTCGCCGCGAACCAGATCTCACCCCGTTGCATCTCGCCAATCAGCCCAGTCCTCGGCAGGCCCCCAATCGGCGATCTCCGACAGCGACAGCTCGGCTGCAGTCAACGGCGCTTGCGCCCACGCGTCAGCTTCGTGCTCGCTGTTCAGCGCAGCAAGGTGCCGGTGCACGGCGTCGCGCAGTATCTCTGAACGGTCCACGCCCAACGCCTCGGCCCAGCGTTGGATCTCATCCGCCTCGTCGTCCCGGACCCGGAAGCTCAGCATTGTCATACGACCAATATATCGCGTATGACGGACTCGGGTAGTGGTGGACCTGGTGGGAGTCGAACCCACTCCATTGGGGCTAAAAACCCGCTCGGCGCCTACCCGGCCAGGTCCGCCTCGTCAGACTAGCCGGCTGTGAGCTGCCGGTCGAGCTCTTCGACGCTCCCCGTCGCGGGGTCGAAGATCATCCCGCGCAGGCCGTCGCGGTAGGGAAGCTCGGGACTCTCGCGCAGCCGTTTGAGCCCCGCCTGCAGCGTTTCCTCCAGGCTCTCGAAGGCGCCCAGCCGCCATGCAGGCTTCACTCCGTCGGCCTCCAACATGGCTCGGAAGTCCTCGTCTGTCGTCTGCTGCAGGCCGCAGTTGCGGTGCATGATCACGACGATCTTCCTTGTTCCCAGCAGCCGCTGGGAGGCGCTCAACGAGCGGATCGCGTCGTCTGTCACCAGGCCGCCGGCGTTGCGGACGATGTGGGCGTCGCCCAGCTCGAGTCCCAGCAGGCGCAGCGGGTCGATCCTCGCGTCCATGCACGTCAGCACGGCCACCCGCCTGCGTGGCTCGGGCCCGAGCGACTCCGGCGTCGAAACGGCGTCTGGTGTCGGCAGCTCCGGAAGCATGGAGTCAGCCGAGGATACCGCTGCAGCTGGCGCATCCGTAGTTCCCCCCGGCTTTCCTGGGACTCCCCCCGCTGCCGTCAAGCCCCCATTGCGCCAATTCTGTTGGCGTGCACAGAAACCGCTTCATCTGCCAGCACTGCGCCGAGCCCATCGGTGTCTACGAGCCCGTGCTCGTCATGTCCGGCACCGAGAGCCGTTTGACCTCGCGCGCCGCCGAGCCCGACCTTCCCCCCGACGGCCGCTACCTGCACAGGGCTTGCGCAGAGCGCCCGGAGATTCGCCCCGCCGACGTCGCCTGAACCGTCATCTGGAGTCGCCGGATGACGGCACCAGCAGCAGGAAGGCCTCGTCTCCCGCCTGGACCCTGGCGTCCATCTGCAGGCCCTGCCTGACGACCCGCCCGCCCTCGCCGCCAAGCGACTCCAGCAGCTGCACCGCCCACCTCGCAGCGCCCTCGCCGGCCGGCCCAGAGATCACGAACCCATCCAGCCGCTCTGCCGCCGCCGCCTTGGCGAAGGCGTCCAGCCAAGGGTTCATGGCGAGGGCGCTCGCGGCCGGGTCCGCGCCGGTCCACTCGGGTCCTCCCCACAACCGCATCCGCTCCCGCCGGGGGTCTCCGGCTCTGTAGCGAGCCAGCGAGTCGGCTGTGCTCGGATCGTGCCCGGAGCGTTGGAAGCGGGTCAGGTCGCCTCGGGCCCTGATCGTCTGGAGCTTGCCCGCGACAGCATCCGCCAGGTCGAGCCCAAGCGCTTGCGCCAGACCCCCGAGCTCCCCGTGGAAGGCCCTGATCGCCTGACCCAGTGGCGGCAGCGAAGCCCGCGGCGTCTTGGGCCCGTCGTAGTGGTTGACGACACGGGCTATCACCCCTGCTGCCTGCACCACGTCCGACAGCCGTCGCCCGTCCTCCCGGCCCGCGAGCCCGGCAGCCGCAGCGCCCGGCTCGGGCACATGGGCCAGGTACTGGTCGGCCAGGGCCGTCGTGATGATCCACAGGTCGGCCAGCTCGCTCCCCGCATCAGCAGAGGCGGGATCCTGCCCGTCAAGCAGCTCGGCCAGCTCGCCAAGCTCCTCCAGCAGCCGAGCCACGGCTGCCAGGGGGCGCCAGTACCCGCCCGCCTGCAGCATCGTCTCGCGCACGAGCAGCTGTGTCTCGCCGGGGCGCTCCGGGGGTTCCGTCGCGCTCACCGCTCAGGCGACCTTCAGGATCTCGACCCCTGCAGCCGCCAGGACGTCCTCACCGTCCAGGACGGCATAGCCCTTCCGGAAGAAGAGCCGCGCCACGCCAGCGCCTGCGATCAGCTTCGCGCAGGGCGGGCAGGGGAAGTCGGTCACGTACATCGAAGACCCCAGGGTGCTCTGCCCGTCCCGGGCCGCCTGGGCGATCAGGCGGGCCTCCGCATGGGCCGCAGTGGAGAGCTCCAGGCCGACCCCCTTGTGGAAGTTCGCCCGCGGGTCGCCGACGGCATAGGGGGCCGCAGGTGTCGGCAGGTGCTCGTTGCGGGCCGCCCTGACCTGGCCGTCGGCGAAGCGGATCGCGGCCCCCACCCGCCGCCACCAGTCGATCGAGCCGGCGGCCTCGAGCTCCGCTGCCGCCACCAGCTCCGCCAGGTCCGGGTCCTCCGGTGCGGCCAGGGCGGCCTCCGGCTCGAGCAGCTGGGCCGTGCGGGTCTTGTCCCAGCGCAGGAAGGCAGTCTCGTAGCGGACCTCACAGCGCCCGAACCACCTCTCCACGACCCTGTAGCTGACGTCCTCGGCCGGCAGCGTCAGGGAGGGGGACTGCTCGGCCAGGCGGGCAGCTCCGGCAGCGTCCAGGACGGCTACCTCCGAGGCGATCCCCCAGGAGGCGATGGCCTGGGCAGCCAGCTCGGGGTCCAGGGCCCTGAGGTCCTTGGCCAGCGGCCCGTAGTCCTCGTGCAGCTCGGGGCCGATCAGGTAGAGGGGGAGTCCCTGCCCGTGGGCTGCCAGGAAGCGCCGGTAGCCCTCGTGGAGCACCGGGACGTAGGCCAGGAGGACCCGGCTCATCCCCGCTTGAGGATGGAGTCGATCAGGCCGGGCAGGACCTCTGCCAGCTTCGGCCCGAGGCGCTCGCCGAGGTTCATGTACATCTGGCGGATGCGCTCGCTGGTCGTCACGGACGCCTGCCTGGGCAGCACCTCGATGCGCCCGCACAGCTCGCCCAGTTCGGCCAGCTCCTGCTCGCTGTAGGAGTTGTCCTCGGTCAGGACCAGCACGTCCGGTCTGACGGCCTCGATCAGGGCCCAGCGCGGTTCTTCGTCCTGCTTGAGGTAGATCAGGTCGACGGGCCGCTGGTAGGCCAGCAGCTCCAGGCGCTCCCCCTCGGGCACCATCGGGCGGTCCTCGCCCTTGCGTCGACGGATCTTGGCGTCGCTGTCGACGCCCACTGCCAGGACGTCCCCCAGCTGCTTGGCCCGCTCCAGGTACTTGACGTGCCCCAGGTGGATCAGGTCGAAGGAGCCGGAGGTCAGCACGACCGTGTAGCCGAGACCCTTCAGGTGCGTGACCATGCGCGTCATCTCCTCCAGGGAGGGGACCAGCCGCTCCTGGAAGCTGACGTTGGGGCTGAGGATGCCTGTCGTGGCTGCCATCTGAGGCCTCGGGGTTCGAGGTCGCAGCACCATAGCGGCGTTCGCGGCCGGGCAGGGGCTCCATCTGTGCGACGGTTCAGACTCCCACGCCCAACGCAGACGAGCGGCCCATGCCCAACTACCTCCCCTTCCCAGAGCGCACCCCCAGCACGGCCTATCGCGACATGCTCAGCGCCATCCGCGACGGCGGCGTGCGGGTCCAGACCAAGCAGGGACAGGACGCCCTGGCGCTGGCCGGGCACTGCATGCGCTTTCCGATGGCGGACGGCGCCGCCGTCATCACCGAGCGCTCCGTCAAGGGCTTCGCGGGCAAGGCCATCGGCGAGCTGTGCGCCTTCATCAACGGGGCCCGCACCCTCGACGAGCTGGCCGAGTTCGGCTGCGACTGGTGGGACGCCTGGGCGACGCCCGAGAAGTGCGAAGCCCGGGGCCTCGAGCCGGGGGACCTCGGCCCGGGCTCCTACGGGCACGCCTTCCGCAACTTCACGACCAACCTCGACGGCGGCGATCCCGGCTTCGACCAGCTGGAGCACCTGATCCGCAAGCTCCGCGACCTGCCCCTGGACAGGACGGCCCTGATGAGCCCCTGGATCCCCAACGCCAACCACCGCGAGGCCGGGGTCCGCTCGCGCAACACGATCGCCCCCTGCCACGGCTGGATCCACGCCCTCGTCCTGGACGGCAAGCTGCACCTGATCCACAACCAGCGCTCAGGCGACACGCCCATCGGAGTGCCCTCCAACATGGCCCAGTACACGGCCCTGGGGCTGATGCTGGAGCACCTGACGGGCTATGAGCTGGTCGAGTACGTGCACTGGATCCAGTACGCCCACATCTACGTCGACCAGCTGCCTGCGGTGGAGGAGATGCTCTCCCGCGAGCCCCGGCGGCTGCCCACCCTGCAGCTCAACGAGGCCGGCCGGCGTGTGGGCGACATCCACGACTTCCGGGCCGAGCACTTCGAGCTGACCGACTACGAGCCCCACCCCGCCATCGGCGGCATCCCCGTCGCGACCTGAACAGCCTTGGTCGAGATCGTCGTGGCCCACACAGCCAACCGCGTCATCGGCCGCGACGGCGCCCTGCCCTGGCGCCTGCCCGCCGACATGCGCCACTTCCGCGAGCTGACAGTCGGCCACACGGTGCTGATGGGCAGGCGCACCTTCCAGTCCCTGCCCAATCGCTTCCGCCCGCTGCCCGACCGGCGCAACCTCGTCCTCTCCCACGACCCGTCCTTCGCGCCCGCTGGGGCCGAGGCCTTTCACTCTCTGCAGGACGCCCTGGAGGCCTGCGCCGGTGGGTGCATGGTGATCGGCGGCGAGGTGACCTATCGCGAGACCCTGCCCCTGTGCGGGCGCGTCCACGCCACCGAGATCGACGTCGAGATGGAGGGGGACGCGTGGTTCCCGGAGCTGCCCGCCTCGGAGTGGCAGCGGGTGAAGCGCTCCGAGGTTCTCCAGGAGAACGGGTTGTCATTCACCTTCGACACATATGAGCGAGCGACCCCCTCTCTATAACCTCGATGCTGCCCGAGGGCAGGAGCAGCGCGAGCGGATGCTGCGCCTCGAAGAGGAGGGCATCTGCATCTTCTGCCCCGAGCATGCCGGCTCGATGCAGCGCCACCCGATCGAGCACATGGGCGAGCACTGGTACGTGACCCGCAACGACTTCCCCTATGAGGGCGCCGACGCCCACTACCTGATCGTCGCCCGCCGTCACGTCACGGCCTTCGAGGAGCTGCCCGACGAGGCCGGGGAGGAGCTGTGGCGGATTCGCCGCGAGCTGCGGGCCGGGCTCGACGCGCCCTCCCTGGCGACAGTCGAGCGCAGCGGCGACATGCGCTTCAACGGCGGCAGCGTCGCACACCTGCACGTGCACGTCGTCGCCCTCTCGCCCGAGCCGAGCGAGACCGTGCGCTTTCGCGTCAGCGCGCACGGGGCCGGCGAGCGGGACGGGTAGCAGCCGGGCCTATGCTCGCGGTGTGAGCGCGAATGTCGTCTTCTCGCTGTGCGCAGCCGTGGCCTCGCTGCTCGTCGTCGTGCTGGCGGGGGTGAAAGGGGACTGGGCGGTCGTGGCTGTCTACGCCGCTCTGGTGGCTGGGTTCCTGGCGCGGGCCTGGCTGGGTCGGCGTGGCCGCGGCAGCGCCGGAGACTCGCCTGCGCCCGGGCTCGAGCATGAGCGCAGGCTCGAGCGGCCTCGCTTCAGGCGGCGGTGAGAGGCAGTCGGGTCAGGGGCGAAAGTGGGAGACTCGGGCGGTGCCGCGAACCCCCCGCTATGACCTCGACGGCAAGGTCGCCCTCGTCACCGGCGGCGCCCGCGGCATCGGCTTCGCCACCTGCCGGTCCCTGATCGCCAGGGGCGCGTCGGTAGTCGTCGTTGACCTCGACGGGGGCGCCGTCGCCTCGGCGGCCTCCCAGCTGCACGACACGCGCGCCCTCGGCATCGCCGCCGACGTCACCGACAGGGGTGCCATGCAGCGTGCCGTCGCCACGACAGTGGAGCGTTTCGGCAAGCTCGACGTCGTTGCCGCCAACGCCGGCATCGCCAGCCGTGTCGCGACCTTCCAGGCCATGTCCAGCGAGAGCTTCGAGCGGGTTCTCGAGGTGAACCTGATGGGCGTCTACAGGACCGTCGACGCGGCCCTGCCCCAGATCGTCGCCAACCGCGGGCACGTCGTCGTGACGTCCTCCGTCTACGCCTTCATCAACGGCGTCGGCGCAGTGCCCTACGCGATGAGCAAGGCTGCCGTCGAGCAGTTCGGGAGGGCCCTTCGCGTCGAGCTGACGCCCAGCGGCGCCAGCGCCAGCGTCGCCTACTTCGGCTTCATCGACACCGAGATGGTCCATCGCGCGATCGACGCCGACCCGCTCGTGGAGCGCATGATGAGGACCCTGCCCGGCCCCCTGCACAAGCGACTGGCGCCCGCCGTCGCCGGCGAGGCCATCGTCAGCGGCATCGAAAGGCGCAGCCCTCGCATCATCCGTCCCCGCCGCTGGACCGTCATGTCCGTCCTGCGAGGGGTGCTCAACCCGCTCGGCGACGCTCGCATGGAGCGCGACCTGGAGACCCACCGGCTGGTCAGAGAGCTGGACGGACGAGCCGGCGAGGACCAGCCGACGACAGCCTGAGTGCCCTGCCGGCCCCGGTGCGCCGGTAGATTGGGAGCACTCCCTCGACCCTCCGCGGAGGTTCTACACGCGTGACCCATGGGGCAACCGAATCGAGTTGGTGGAGACGCCCGCCGGCGCCTAGAGGCGTCTGCGCCGTCCTGCTCCTGTCGCTGGCGGCGCTCTGCGCCCTGCCGACGGCGGCGGTGCAGGCAGCCAGCACAGCCCACATCATCGCCCTGCTCAACAGGGAGCGGGCGGCCAACGGCATTCCCGCCGGGATCACCGAAACCCCGGCCTGGACGGCGGCCTGCAAAGCCCACGATGCCTACGAGCACGCCAACCACGTCTTCGGGCACGCCGAGACCGAAGGCAAGCCCGGCTACACGGCCGCCGGCAACCTGATCGCGCAGACCTCCGTGCTGGCAGAGGGGATCCAGTGGGGCCCTGGCGACCCCTACGACAACGCCCCCTTCCACCTCTTCGACCTGCTCAACCCCCGCATCTCGAGCACCGGCGCGGCTGACGCCGAAGGGTTCGGCTGCGTGGAGATAGAGCTCGGCACTCTGCGGATCCCTCCAGCGGGCGTCCACGGCTACAGCTACCCCGGCAACCGCCGCCGCGGCGTGCCCGTCTCCGAGATCGCCCAGGAGCAGCCGATGACCCCCGCCCAGACGGTCGGCCTCACGGCCAAGGCGACAGGGCCCAACCTGCTGGTCTACTTCGACGGCCCCTGGACCAACGGCTCGCGCGTTCAGGTCCAGGCCGCCACGATGACCTCCCCGGCCGGCTCGATGCCGCTGCGCTGGATCGACAACACGACCTCCGACCTGCTGGCCCCGACCGGCGCCATCCTGATCCCCGTCAAGCCACTGCGGCCCCGCACGACCTACCACGTCAGGGTCCGTGGGGTCGTCACGGGTGTCGTGCCGGGCACGAGCGTCGAAGAAGCGATCCTGCCGGCCTGCCGCCAGGAAGCCGACGGGAGCGTGCAGTGCGGGCAGCCTGCCTCGACAGCCTGCTTCGAGGATTTCGCCACCCAGCTGGCGGTCTGCGGGCTGAGCCGCACCTGGAGCGTCGCCGAGAGCTTCTCCTTCACTACAGCCCGACGCTGATGGGCCAGCAGCAGCCGGCGATCAGGTGGGCGCTCGGCCCCGCCGACGTAGCGGGCGCCCTGGCCGTGCGCGAGGAGGTCTTCTGCGGGGAACAGGGCGTGCCTGTGGAGGAGGAGGTCGACGACCGCGACGAGCAGGCCCTGCACCTGGTCGCACTGGCGCCCGGCACAGACCATCAGCAGGTGGTGGGCACGCTGCGCCTGCTCCTCGACGGCGATCGCGTCAAAGTCGGACGGGTGGCGGTGCTGCGCGACTGGCGAGGCCGGGGCGTGGCCGCGCGCATGCTCGAGCTGGCCCTTGCACGTGCCCGCGCCGAGGGTGCCACTGAGGCTCGTCTAGCCTCCCAGCTGGCCGTCGTGCCGCTGTACGAGCAGGCTGGCTTCACCGTCCAGTCAGGCGTCTTCCAGGACGCCGGCATCGACCACGTATGGATGGGTCGGGAGCTGTGAGCCCGCGCCTGGTCATCTTCGACTGCGACGGCGTCCTGGTCGACTCAGAGCCCATCTCCAACGGCGTACTGGCGGACATGCTGGCAGAGCACGATGTGGCGATGACCCTGGCCGAGTCCCGGGAGCGCTTCCAGGGCCGACTGCTCGTCGAGATCCCCGTGCTGGTACAGGAGGAGTTCGGCGTCGAGCTGCCGGAGGGGTGGCTCGCCCTCTACGAGCAGCGTCGAGCCGAGGTCTTCAGGCGGGAGTTGGCGCCCGTGCCCGGCGCGCCGGAGCTCGTCGGCGCCGTGCTGGAGGCCGGGCTGTCGGCCTGCGTCGCCTCGCAGGGACGTCTCAGCAAGACGGACCTGTCGCTGGCTCTGACGGGGCTCGAGCGACTCTTTCCCGTGACGGCCCGCTTCTCTGCCGAGCAGGTGGCCAGGGGCAAGCCCCACCCCGACCTGTTCCTGTACGCAGCCGAGGTCATGGGCGTGGCCCCCGAGGACTGTGTCGTCGTCGAGGACACGCCCTCCGGTGTCCAGGCGGCCGTCGCAGCGGGCATGCCCGTCTACGGCTACTGCGCCGACAGCGACGAGCAGGCGCTGCGCGCCGCCGGGGCAACGACGGTCGAAAGTCTGTTCGAGCTGCCCCTGCTGCTGGTCGGCTCGCCCCTCCGCGAGGGTTGACAGTTAGGACAGCCTCTGGCACCATGCCGACCGCACGGGTGGAGGGGCCGTGTCGAGACACGGAGGAGGATCCGTGCCGCACACGACATGGCGGACATGGGGGCAGCTGCGTCTCGCGACGACGCTGGTCGTTGCCCTCGCCACGCTGGGCTTGGCCGCGCCGGCCGGCGCACAGCCGGCATCGGGGGCGCCGTCCGACGTCTCCGCGCCGACGCTCAAGGGCAGCGCCGTGGACGGTAGGAAGCTGCGCGCCAAGCCCGGAGAATGGAGCGGCGCCAAGCCGATCTCCTACACCTACGGCTGGCAGCTGTGCAACGCCGCCGGAGGTGAATGCTCGACGCTCTCTGCACAGGGAGCCGCCCTCGTCCTGACCTCCCAGGACATCGGCCACACCGTGCGCGCAGTCGTGCGGGCAGGCAACGGCGAAGGCTCCGAGAGCGCGACCTCGGCGCCCTCGGCGAAGGTTCTCCCCGCCACGCCGCGGCGCAAGAAGCTGCCTGTACTGGAAGGAGCCGCGCAGGACGGCCAGGTCCTGACGGTCGGCGAAGGCACCTGGCGGGGCTCGCAGCCGATGAGCTTCTCCTACCAGTGGCAGTCCTGCGCGGGGCGCACCTGCACCGACATACCCGACGCAACGCAGCCCAGCTACCGCGCCGCCACGGCCCAGGTCGGCCAGAAGCTGCGAGCGCTCGTGACGGCCACCAACGCGGCCGGATCGGCCCTCGCCGCCTCCAAGCGCAGCCCCCTCGTCGAACCCGGCCCGCCAGTCGACGTGTCCGCGCCAAACGTGTCCGGCCTGCCAATCCTCGAGCAGACCCTGACAGCCGAAGTCGGCACCTGGGCGGGCACGGGCCCCTTCCAGTACAGCTACCAGTGGCGCGGCTGCAACCTGCTCGGCGAATGCGAAAACATCTCCGGCGCAACAGGCTCGATTTACACCGTCGGGCCGCTGCAGATCGCCAACTCGATCGAGGTCGTCGTCACGGCCAAGAACTCGCTCGGCTCAGCAAGCGCCACCTCCGAGCCGACCAACGTCGTCAAGGCGCTGCTGCCCTCGAACCTGGAACTGCCGAGCGTCACGGGCCTGTTGCAGGACGGCGGGCTCCTCAGCGCCCTGGTCGGATCCTGGTCGGGGACGGGTCCGCTCGAATACTCCTACCAGTGGGAGCTGTGCAACAGCGCCGGCGCAGCCTGTCACGAAATCTCCGGTGCCCTCCAGGCTACGCTCGGGCTGCTCGCCGGGGATGTCGGCTCGACGCTGCGGGTCCTCGTCACAGCAAGCAACTCGGCCGGGTCGACATCGGCCCTGTCCGAACCGACGAGCGTCATAAAAGCGCTGCTGCCGTCGAACCTGGAACTGCCGAGCGTGACAGGGCTGCTTCAGGAAGGCGGGCTGCTGAGCGCTGTGAAAGGGCTCTGGTCGGGAACGGGTCCGCTCGAATTCTCCTATGCCTGGGAGCTGTGCAACAGCGCCGGTGCCGCCTGCCATGAAATCTCGGGTGCTGTCGGCTCGACCCTGGGCGTACTGGCGAGCGAGATAGGTGACACGGTCAGGCTGGTCGTGACCGCGACCAACTCGGGCGGCTCGACGAGCGCGACCTCCGAACCGACGAGCGTGGTCAAAGCTCTCCTACCCTCCAACCTGGAACTGCCGAGCATCCAGGGGGCGCTGCAGGACGGCGGCCTCCTCAGTGCCCTGGTCGGATCCTGGTCGGGGACGGGGCCGATCGAATACGGCTACGCGTGGGAGCTCTGCAACGCCTCCGGTGGTGCCTGCCATGAAATCTCGGGTGCGCTGGGCTCGACGTTGGGCCTTGTGACCAGCGAGATCGGCGACACCGTCAGGCTGGTGGTCAAAGCCACGAACGTCGCCGGCTCAAGCACCGCCACCTCGGAACCGACGAGCGTCGTCAAAGCGCTGCTGCCGTCGAACCTGAAACTGCCGAGCATCGCGGGGGTGCTGCAGACCGGCAAGCTGCTGACGGCGCTGGTCGGGGGCTGGTCGGGCACGGCGCCGATCGCCTACTCCTACCAGTGGCAGACCTGCGGCATCCTCGGGCTGGAAAGGGAATGCGTCAGCATCGCCAAGGCGATCGAATCGACGCTGAAGCTGGAACTGCTCGACGTGGGGCTGACACTGCGGGTGATCGTGACCGCGACCAACCAGGCGGGCGCCGTGTCCAAGCCCTCCTCGATCACGGGGCTGGTGGCGGGGCTGCTGTGAGCTGAGCTTCCGAGGGCCGGGCCGATGGGGAGGCCTGGCCGGCGAGTCACGCGGCGGTCCCCGCAGAGCGGCCTGCGGGGACCGCACGCGAACCTCGCGACGCGCGCGAACCCGCGCCCGCGCGAGAACCACGCCCACGCCGACGGGAGACGACGGCCGCTCAGCCTGCCGACGGCGTCGGCGCCAGCAGCGCCGCGGCGACCCGGTCGGGGGCTTCCAGCAGCGGCCAGTGCGAGACGTCCTCGAGCGCCACGAGATGGGCATCCGGAAGTCGCTCGCGTATGCGGGAGGCGATGTGGGCGCCGGAGATGGGGTCGAGCATCCCCCACACGAACGACAACGGCACGTCGGTGCCCTCCAGCGCTCCCACCCAGCGGGGACCGTGCTCGACGCGGTCCTGCATGTAGCGGATCAGCAGGTGCATGATCCGATGCCCGTCATCGCGGCTGGTGGCGTCCCAGATGGCCTGGCTGTCGACCCGCGCGTTGTAGCCGAGGGCGAACGTCGGCGTCAGGCCGGCGATCAGCAGCTCCTCGTTGATGAGGGCGCTGATCTGGGGTCCCTGCTCGGGGTCGAGCAGGGCCGTCTGGCCGGGCTGGGGGCGGTGCAGGTCGGGGTAGATGCCGCCGTTGAGCAGCGTCAGGCGCGTCAGGTCCGTCGCCAGGGCGCCTTCGGCGCGGCGGGCGAGCAGCTCCTGGGCGACCGTGTCGGCATAGTCGTGGGTGACCAGGGCCGTCGACTCGACCCCTTCCCGCAGCCACAGCTCCTGCACGAGGTCGGCCTGCTCGTGGATGCTGTAGATGTGGTCCTTGGGCTTCTCCGAGGCTCCGAAGCCGAGGAAGTCGCACAGCAGCAGCTCGCTCGTCCCGCCCAGGCGGGGCGTCACCTTGGCCCAGTCGAAGCTCGAGCTGGGGAAGCCGTGCAGGAGGGTCGTCGTCGGGCCCGAGCCGCTGCGCACCCGGAAGATGCTGCGCGCCTGCCCGCTCAAGGTCAGCACGACGTGCTCGCCCTGTGACCACCATTGCTCGAGTTCGCTCACGAGCCGCATTATCGCGACGTCTGGCAATAGGCTGTGGACATGCGCGCACACTACGTCGTCGTCGACCGCATCTTCGCCAAGCCGCCGGCACGGGTCTTCGCCTATCTGGCCGAGCACGAGAACCTGGCCGACCTGTTCGGCGCCAAGGTGACACGGCTGCGCGACGGCGAGGACGGCAACCGCAACGGCGTCGGTTCCGTGCGCAGGCTCCAGATCGGGCCGCTGCCGCCCTTCGAGGAGACCGTCACCGAGTTCGTGCCCGACGAGCGGATCGTCTACAGGATCACCAAGGGCAGCCCCCTGCGCGGGCACGTCGGCGTCATGACCTTCGCCCCCGAGGGCGAGCAGGGCACGCACTTCCACTACGACATCCGCCTGGCCTCGCCGATCCCCGGATTGGCCGTCGTCGTCCGGGCCGGTCTCGCCCGCAACGTCGGCAAGGGCCTGGCGAAGGTCGAGCAGGACGCCTGAGCCGCCTCGAGCCGGTCCGGCTCGAGGCATCCCCCGGGAGGCCTATCGTGCTCTCCCTGTGAGCTTCAACGCGACCCTCCAGCACGACGAGGCCGTCCTGCGCTTCCCCTACGACGAGGGCCTGCGCCTGCTGCTGCGGGCCATCCCCGGGCGCCGTTGGGACCCCGTCGAGCGGACCTGGCGGGTGCCGCTCGGCCCCGACCAGGCCGAGGCCCTGGCGCGGATCATCGACGGCCTGCCAGGCGAGCCCGACGTCGAGGAGTCCCTGCAGCGGGGCATCCGGCGGGCCCGCTCCAGGCGCCGTCAGGGCGAGTGCCTGATCGAGCTTGCCCGCCCCGACGGCGACTGGTGGCTCAGCTTCGCCACAGACGGCCCGGGCGAGGTCGTGCAGGCGCTGCTCTCCCATCCTGAGGGCAGGCGGGTGCAGGAGATCGGGCGAGGGCTGGTGCCGCTGGACGAGCGGGCCGCGGAGATCGTGAGCTCGCTGCGCGGGGGCGGGTCGCTGTGCCTGAGCGACGGCGCCGAGGCAGCGCTCGCCCGCCTCTCCGAAGCGCGCCAGACCGACTCGGAGGCCCGGACCGTTCGCCGCTCCGGCCACGATGTCGAGTTCCGCCGGGATCGCAGCGGGCGCCACTGGATCGTGATCGACCCCCGCGGCGCGGCGCTGGCAAGGGTGCTGGCCGCCCGCGCCGGCCTGCGTCCTGCTGAGGTCTCGGGTGGCGCCCTTGCGCTGGCTGCGATCGAGCAGGATGCCCATGCCCTCGCGGGCGTGCTCGGCGAGCTGGAGGACCTGAGCTGCGACCCGCGCGTGCACGCCTGGCTCATGCGCATGACGACGTGGCGGGGCAACGTCGAGGTCGGCGGTCCCCGCCATGCGCCGCTGCTGCTCCTGCTGGGCGACCCCGGCCGTCTGCCCGAGTCGATGCGGCGCTCTGCCAAGGCCGTCACTGGCGGCGTCAGCCTGCCCCTGACGATCGACTCGTGGCGGGCCGCGCTGGAGCTGGACGGCTGGGTCAGCCCCGCCGCGCGACGCTGCGGGAGTGCCCTCGAACGAGGACAGCAACCGCCGCCTGCGGTGCTCGAGCGCTCCCGTGCGCACGAGGACGCCACCTTCGTGCTCGCCCCCGGCCACGACGAGTCCCTGCAGGGGCGCTTCCTGTCGATCGCCGGTGCCGTGGCCGCCGATCCCCGCCACGCCCGCCGCTCCGAGCACTCCGCGATGCCTGCGCTGCGCGCCGATCCCTTCTGCGTTCCCTCACTGGACGCCTTCCTGGTCGACAGCGGCTCCTGGGTGGATGAGGAGGCGCTGGGGCTGCTGCAGGAGATCCGCGAGGAGCACGCCCGCTCGGCGGGACTGGTGGCCCTCTCGGGCGCCCACCAGGGCGAGCTGGAGGTGGCGGGGCTGGGCGGTGAGCTGAAGCCCTTCCAGCGCGCCGGCGTGGCCTATCTGCTCGAGCGCAGGCGGGCGTTCCTGGCCGACGAGCAGGGACTGGGCAAGACGATCGAGGCGCTCGCGACGCTGCAGGCCGCCGAGGCCTTCCCGGCCGTCGTCGTGTGCCCGGCCAACCTCAAGCTCAACTGGCTGCGCGAGACGGCCAGCTGGCTGCCCGGCCGCACCGTCGCGGAGCTGTCCGGGCTGGGCGGGCACGGCGACTCCCTCCCCGAAGCCGACGTGACGATCCTCAACTACGACATCCTGCACGCCCGCGCCGAGCAGCTGGCGGCGCTCGGGCCGCGGGCCCTGCTGCTTGACGAGGCCCACTACTGCAAGAACCCGACGGCCAAGCGCACCCAGGCCGTCCAGCGCCTGGCAGCAGCCGTGCCGCCGGGGGGCGTCGTGCTGGCCCTGACGGGGACGCCGGTCGTCAACCGCCCGGCCGAGCTCGTGCCGCAGCTGCGCATCCTCGGGCGCCTGCACGAGTTCGGCTCAGGCGCCCAGTTCGGTGCCCGCTTCCGCGGCCCCGACGCCCATCATCGGCTGCACTGGCACCTGCGTGCCCGCTGCTTCGTGCGCAGGCTCAAGCGCGACGTCCTGCCCCAGCTGCCGGCCAAGACCCGTTCGGTCGTGCCGATCGAGCTCGACAACCACGCCGAGTACAGGCTGGCCGAGAGCGACCTGGTCGCGTGGCTGCGCAGCCAGCCGCTGGACCTGGGGGAGCTCGACGCCAAGCTGGCCGCCGCCCTGCGCGCCGAGCGGCTCGTGCGGTTGAGCGCCCTGAAGCTGCTGGCCGCCCGGGGCAAGCTGACCGGCGCCCTGGCCTGGATCCACGACTTCCTCTCCTCCGGGGAGCGCCTGGTCGTCTTCGCCCGCCACCGCGAGGTCCAGCAGGCCGTGCTGGAGCGCTTCCCCGGCGCCCTGCACATCCTCGGCCAGGACAGCCCGACCAGGCGCGATGCCGCGCTGCAGGCCTTCCAGGCGCCGGACTCGCCCGAGAACCAGCTGATCGTCTGCTCGATGGAGGTGGCGGGACAGGGGCTGACGCTGACCCGCGCCTCCAACGTCGCCTTCCTGGAGCTCGACTGGACCCCCGCCAAGCACGACCAGGCCGAGGACCGCTGCCACCGCATCGGCCAGCTCGACGCCGTCAACGCCTACTACCTGCTTGCGGCAGAGACGGTCGACGAGACGATCGCGACGCTGCTGGAGCGAAAGCGGGCCGTCATCGGCGCCGTCACAGACGGTCAGGCGGAGGACGAGGAGGGCGTCGTGCAGGCGCTCGTGCGAGAGCTGCGCGGAGAGCCCTACAGGCACCTGCGGGCCGTCGCCTGAGCCCTCAGGGGTTCAGTTCCAGCTTCTCCATGATTTCGCTCCACGTTTCCACGGCCTGGGCTTCGGCGTTCGTGAGCTGGTATTCCAGGGCCGCCGAGCGGCGGGCCAGGGACCTGGCTTCTGCGTTCTCGAAGCGACCGAGGCCGCCCGGCAGCAGCCCCAGGGCGACCCAGCTGGGATAGAAGACCCCGACGAAGGACAGCGTGCTGGAGGGCAGCTTCGTCCAGCCCGTCTGCTTCCAGGCGGCGATGTCCCCGCACACGTCCGGAGCCCCCAGCTTGTAGAGCCTGGTCAGGCTCGTCCTGTACTGCGCGACGGCCCTGTTCACCGAGGCGCTGCTCCAGCGCAGCCCGTCCGTGGCGGCGAGATAGGCCCGCACGGCAGCACGGTCGGGGTTGCCGGCCGCGATCACCATGGCCCCGATCACCTCGTTGCTGAGGTCAGTCGATTCGGGGTTCTGCGGGGAGCCGGCTGCCGCCAGCGGGCAGTCCCTGCGGACCGTCGTCAGCACGCCCCTGTAGCCCGCGACGGAGCTCGCCAGGTGGGACTTCCCGACCTGCACGAGGGCCAGGTTCGCGCGGAGGTAGGCCAGCGTCGCCGTGCTGTCGCTGCCCAGCGCGGCGCTCGGGGCAGAGCAGGCGAGAGCCGCTGCCGATACCAGCATGCAGAACACGAGGGGTCGTCGGGACACTCTCCAGAGCCTACGCGATCGATCGACCCCCGATGCCACGAAGAAGTTGGTAAGTCTGGGGGGCGAGAGGTTGGGGGCGGCCGGGACAGGGCATATTCTCTGGCTGCTCTGACGACGTCCGTCCGAAACATCGTTCTGGGCGGCATCGCTCTCCTCGTCCTCGTGTGGGTCGTGCTGGCCGTCGCCCTGGACTCTCCCAGCCTGAATCTGCTCGGTGGATCGACCGCCGAGACCGGCGCGGGGCCTGCCTGCCTGCCTGCGACGATCGACCGCAGCGCGGCTCTGGCCGGGACGAGCGTCGACGTCTCCCCGGCTCCGGGCACCGGCACGGCCAGCCCGGACACCCAGATCAGCTTCCTCGGCGCCCCCGCCTCCGCGATCGCCGAAGTCGTCGTGAAGGGCTCGCGCAGCGGCCGCCACTCCGGCAGCCTGCGGGCCTACTCGCAGGGGGACGGTGCCAGCTTCCTGCCCTCGGCGCCGTTTCGCGCCGGCGAGCAGGTCGGCGTGACAGCCAGGGTCGCGGGGCGCACCGTCGCCTTCAGCTTCGGCGTCGACACGCCATACCCGACGGCCGGCGTGTCCGAGTTCCCCAATCCCCAGGCGGCCTCGGCCGACTACCAGGGCTTCTACACCCTGCCGGGCGCCCAGGTCCCGGTCCTGACCGTGACGAGACCCGACGGCGACCCGGCGGCGGGCGACGTCCTGACGACGAACGGGCCGGGCCCGGGGCAGTACGGACCGCTCATCTACACCCCCCAGGGCCGGCTCGTCTGGTTCCAGCGGCTGCCTGCAGGGGAAACGGCCGAGAACCTCAACAAGCAGACCTACGAAGGCCGGCCGGTGCTGACCTGGTGGCGCGGTCGGGTCCTGTCCTTCGGCTTCGGACAGGGCGAAGACGTCGTCATGAACGACCACTACCAGGTCCTCGCCAGGGTTCCCGGCGGCAACGGCCTGAAGGCCGACCTGCACGACTTCCGGATCGCACCACACGATGTCGCCTACGTCACGGCCTTCAACCCGATCCGCTGCGACCTGACCTCCCAGCACGGCTCTGCGGACGGGACCATCACAGACACCGCCATCCAGGAGATCGACATGCGCACGGGCCTCGTGCGCTGGGAATGGCACAGCCTCGACCACGTCGCCGCCGAAGAGTCCGAGGTGCAAACGCCCAGCGGCTCAGAACCCTGGGACTGGTTCCACGTCAACTCGATCGACGTCCAGCCGGGCGGGGACCTGTTCGTGTCCGCCCGCAGCACCTGGGCCGCCTACGAGCTGCAAGGCGGCAGCGGACGGATCCTCTGGCGCCTGGGCGGGCTGAAGAGCTCCTTCAAGATGGGGCCGGGCACGAAGACGGCCTGGCAGCACGACGGGCGCATCCTCGCCAACGGCGACATAACCCTCTTCGACGACGGCTCCAACCCGCCGATCCACTCGCAGTCCCGGGCCATCACGATCCACCTGGACCTTGCGAGCCGCGAAGCAACGCTGGTCTCCTCCTACACCCACGCCGACCCGCCCCTGCTGGCGGCCAGCCAGGGCAACATGCAGACCCTGCCCGACGGCAACGCCCTGGTCGGCTACGGGGGGCTGCCGGCGATCAGCGAGTACGCCCCCGGCGGCAGGCTGCTGTTCGACGCCCACCTGCCCTGGGACATGTCCTTCTACAGGGCCTTCCGCTACCCCTGGTCGGCGACGCCCGCGGCCCCGCCGGAGATCCTCGCGAGCCTCAACGACACCGGCGAAGAGACGATCGTGCACGCCAGCTGGAACGGCGCCACGAACGTCGCCGCCTGGCGGGTGCTGGCGGGCCGCAGCAAGGGCTCGCTGAGCACGCTGGCACAGATCCCCGACAGCGGCTTCGAAAGCTCCACGACCCTGCCCAAGCGCTACGACTACGCCGCCGTGCAGGCCCTCGACGCCGCCGGACACGTGCTCGCCGGCTCGCCCACGAGCAGGGTCCTCAGCTACTCCGAGTCGCTCGGCGGGAGCGCGCGATGACCCGCGAGCGCGCCCGGCGGCCGATCAGTAGGCCGGTTTGGAGGAGTGCTTGTGCGGAGTCGTCGTGCTCGTCGAGGAGCCCGAGCCGCCGCTTTTGCCGCCGCAGCCGCTCGCCGCGATGCTGCTCGCCAGCAGCGCCACCGTGGCTAGCATCGCTGTCAGTGTCCTTCTACTCATCGGCCGGGCTCCGTTCATCGCTTGGCTCGGGGGCCCACCCTACCAAGCGTTTCTGTGAATTCGGTCAGACCGGGGGAGGCGTATGAGCGTGAAGGCAAAGGCCGTGACGGGGACGGCGCCGGCCACCGTGGCTGAGGACGAGAAGGGCGGCGGCGGGATGGGCTGGCTGCTGGCCGTCTGCTGCGTCGCCCAGTTCATGGTCATCCTCGACCTGAGCATCGTCAACGTCGCGTTGCCCTCGATCCAGTCGGACCTCGAATTCTCCTCGCCGGCCCTGCAGTGGGTCGTCGACGCATACGCCATCACCTTCGCCGGCTTCCTGATGCTGGGCGGCAGGGCGGCCGACCACTTCGGGCAGCGGCGGACCTTCGTCGTCGCCCTGATCCTGTTCTCGATCGCCTCGCTGGTCGGCGGCGTCGCTCCCACCCAGGGCATGCTCGTCGGCGCCAGGGCCTTCCAGGGGCTTGCAGGCGCGCTGATGGCGGCCTCCTCGCTGGCCATCATCACGGCCTCCTTCCCGCCCGGGCCCAAGCTGCACCGGGCGATCGGCACGTGGGCGATGATGAACGGCCTCGGCGGCGCCGCAGGCGTGCTGCTGGGAGGCGTCATCACGGAATTCCTCAGCTGGCGCTGGGTGCTCCTGATCAACCCGCCGATCGGCATCGCCGTGGCAGCGATCGCCTATGGGGTCGTCGTCGAGCGCCGCCGCGCCAAGACGGGTGACAGCTTCGACATCGCCGGTGCGCTGACCCTGACGATCGGCCAGATGATCCTCGTCTTCGGCGTCGTGGAAGCCGGCCTGAAGGGCTGGGGCAGCTTCGCTGCACTGGGGCCGATAGCGCTGGGCGTGGTGCTGCTGGGCGCCTTCGGTCAGATCGAGGATCGCTTCGCCAGGGCTCCGCTGATCCCCTTCAAGGAGCTGACAGTGCCACTGAAGGTGGCCAACACGATCGTCCTGCTGTTCAGCGCCTCGCTGTTCCCGATGTGGTTCGTCAGCTCCCTGTACATGCAGCAGGTGCTGGGGCTCTCGCCCCTTCACGCCGGCCTGACCTTCCTGCCGATGACCCTGACGATCATGCTCGTGGCCTCGCGGACGGGCAAACTCGTCAGCCACTTCGGCGTGCGGACGGTGCTCGGCGGAGGGCTCGTGCTGCTGGCGGCCGGGATGGCCCTGCTGACGCGCATCGGCACGAGCGGCTCCGCGATCGTCTACGTGATGATCCCCGGCATCCTCACGGCCGCCGGCATCGCCATGTCGATCGTGCCCTCCACGATCGCGGCCACCCAGGGCGCCAAGGAGGGCCAGGCCGGCCTCGCCTCGGGCCTGGTCAACACCTCCCGCCAGGTCGGCGGGGGCCTCGGCCTGGCCGTGCTGATCACCCTCGCCACCCAGCACTCCAGCAACCTGATCGGATCCGGCGAGCAGGTCTCCCAGGCCCTGACGCACGGCTTCGCCCTCGCCTACGGGATCGGCGCGGGGCTAGCCGCCGTGGCGGCCCTGGTCACGTTCCTGGCCCTGCCCCGGCCCGAAGCGTCGCTGCGTCCCGCGGCGCGGCGGCTGGGCTTCGCGGTCGGCGCCGTGGTGGCCGTCTTCGTGGCCCTGAGCGTCGCCTTCGAAGGCTCCCACGCGGCGCCGATCGGCGCCTACACGACCCGTGGCGCCTACGCCTACGTCAGCGCCCCCTCGCTGCACCCGCCGCGGATCAAGCTCCTGCAGGGCGCCCCGACGGGGCAGCCGGCCGGTGGCTACATCCTGATGACCAACTTCTACGACCTCAACGAACCGCCGATCGTCGGCCAGAGCGGGCCACTGATCCTCGACCGCCACCTGCAGCCCGTGTGGTTCCAGCCGGTGCCCGAAAAGGTCGTGGCGGCCAACCTGAGCCTGCAGAGCTATGAGGGCAAGCCCGTGCTGGCCTGGTGGCAGGGACGGGTCACCAACACGGGCGCGACCGAAACGGGCGAATACGTCGTCGTCGACGATCACTACAGGACAGTGGCCCGGCTGAAGGCCAGGGACGGCTGGGTGCTGACGCTGCACGAGCTCCAGATCGAAGGCGAAGACGCCTGGGTGACGGCCAACAAGAACGTACCCATGGACCTGTCCAGGTACGGCGGCGCCTACAACGGCGCCTTGGTCGACGTGGCCGTGCAGGAGTACAACCTGCGCACCGGTCGGCTGCTGCGCAACTGGGACGCCGTCAAGCATGTCCCGCTGAACGACTCCCACGCGACCCTGCCGACCAACGGCTTCCCCTGGGACGCCTACCACATCAACTCGATCCAGTCCCTCGGCGGCGGCGCCTTCCTGGTCTCGATGCGCAACATGTGGGCCGCCTATGAGGTCGATGGTGAAACGGGCAAGATCGAATGGACCCTGGGCGGGCGGCATTCGAGCTTCAGGTTCGGCTCGGGTGCGGAATTCCAGTGGCAGCACGACGTTCGCATGAACGCCGCCGGCTCGCTCGTGACGGTGTTCGACGACCACTGCTGCCAGCTGACCGGAGGCGGCACGTCGGTCCACGCCACGGGTCCCTCGCGGGGGCTCGTGCTCCACCTCGACCAGGCCTCCCATGTGGCCACGCTGGCCGGCCAGTACGGACAGCAGGGGGGCTTCGAATCCGAATACATGGGCGACACCCAGCAGCTGGCGGGCGGCAACGTGTTCGTCGGCTGGGGCTCGGAACCGTACTTCTCCGAATACGCCGCCACCGGCAAGCTGCTCTACGAGGCCGCGCTGCCTGGGTCCGATTTGACCTACAGGGCGAGCGTCGGGCAGTGGGTCGGCCGGCCGCTCGGTCCTCCCGTGGGAGCGGTGCGCTCGGCCGGCGGGGCCACGACCGTATATGCGAGCTGGAACGGAGCCACGGAAGCCGCCTCCTGGCGCGTGCTCGCCGGCTCCAGCGTCAGCGCCCTGACACCAGTCGCGAAGGCCGCCAAGTCTGGATTCGAGACGGCCATACCGATTTCGGGCAACCGGGGGACCTTCGAGGTGCAGGCGCTGAACGCCCAGGGGCGGGTAATCGGCACGTCCCGCCCGTTCGGAAGGTAGGGTCGAGGACGATGAGGCTCGTCCGTCCCACGGCGCCGGCGCTGGTGTTGGCGGCCTGCGCGACAGCGCTTGCGGCCTGTGGCAGCAGCGCCACCAACCTGCCGGCAGCGGAACCGACGGCGTCCGTCTCCAGCGCCAACCCGCTCGCCGTCTCGCCGATGCCGGGAACGCCCGACGCCTCCCCGAGCACGCAGATCAGCTTCCTGGGCGCCCAGGGCACGACCGTCTCGCACGTCCTCGTCAAGGGGTCGCAGACGGGCACCCACGGCGGCACCCTGAGGGCATACTCGACGGGCACGGGCGAGAGCTTCATCCCCAGCAGGCCGTTCCGAGCTGGCGAGCACGTGACCGTCCAGGCCCAGGTCGCGGGCCCCGACGCGGGCTCCGTCAGCACCTCCTTCACGGTCGCCCACGAGTACGCGCCCAGCCAAAAGGAGTTCCCGCTCAACCCGGGCAACTCGAGCGACGTCCAGCACTACTCGACGGCGCCGACGCTGACACCGTCGACGGTCCACCTGTACGTGCACGCCAAGCCCGGGGCGGCGCCCGGGGACCTGTTCCTGGCGCCCTACCAGGGCAAGGGCACGGCGGGCCCGATGATCGCAGGGCAGGACGGCAGCCTGATCTGGTTCAAGCCCCTCCCCGCCGGCGAGGCGGCGACCAACTTCCAGGTCCAGGAATACGAGGGCAAGCCGGTCCTGACGTGGTGGCAGGGCCGCATCCTGGAAGTCGGCTTCGGCCAGGGCGAAGACGTCATCTACAACAGCGACTACCAGCAGATCGGCCACGTCCGGGCGGGCAACGGCTACCACGCCGACCTGCACGAGATCCGCTTCGGCAGGGAAGGGACGGCCTGGATCGACGAGTTCGACCCGATCCGCATGAACCTGTCCTCGCGCGGCGGCTCCTCGGACGGCGTCCTGACCGACTCGGTCGTGCAGGAGATAGACGTGAAGACGGGACTGGTCATGTGGGAGTGGCACGCCCTCGGGCACGTCGCCATCTCCGAATCGCACAAAGAAATGGCGCACGGGACGGTGCCGTGGGACTACGTCCACATCAACTCGATCGACCCTGGCAAGGCCGGCGACGTGCTGCTGTCCTCGCGCAGCACATGGACGCTGTACGACGTCAGCCTGCGCACGGGCGGGATCAAATGGCGCCTGGGCGGCTCGCACTCGAGCTTCAAGATGGGACCGGGCACGCTGACCTACTGGCAGCACGACGCCGAATGGCAGCCCGGCGGTCTGATCTCGGTCTTCGACAACGGCTCCGACCCGCCGCGCGAGAAGCAGTCCCGCGGGCTGCTGCTGGAACCGAACGTGGCCCAGCACACGGTCACCCTGCGCAAGGCCTTCACCAACCCCTCACGCACCCTGCTGGCCTCCAGCCAGGGCAACGTCCTGAGCCTGCCCGGCGGGGACTGGCTGATGGGCTACGGGGGCCTGCCCGACTTCACCGAGTACGACTCCTCCGGGCACGTTCTGCTGGACGGCACGCTCGGCAAGAGCGTCCAGGACTTCCGCACCTATCTGTCCCCCTGGTCGGGGCACCCCCAGAGCAAGCCGGCTGTGACGGCAAGCGCCGGCTCGGGCTCGATGTCCGTCGCTGTCAGCTGGAACGGGGCCACGGAAGTGGCGAGCTGGCGGGTCCTGGCAGGGGCCTCATCGAGCTCGTTGAGCACAGCCGCGACTGCTGCCAAGAGCGGCTTTCAGACGAGCATCTCGGTGCCGGGCGCGGGACCCTACGTGCAGGTGCAGGCGCTGAACGCGGCCGGTGAAGCGATCGGCGCCTCGGCCGTGGTGAAGGCCTGAGCGCTCCGGCCCGGATGATCGGGGCGGCGCTGGCGGGGGCGCTGGCGCTGACGGCGTCGGGTCAATCACCCGCTGCTGCAGTCGAAACCGGGCAGGCCTCGTGCGCTCCCAGCGTGCTCGGACGCTCGGCCCTGCTCGACGGCGCCGTCACGGTGTCGCCGGAGCCGGGCAGCCGCGATGCCTCCCCGAGCACCCAGATCAGCCTGCTGGGCGTGCCGGCGAGCGAGCTCGGCGGGATCGTCGTGAAGGGGTCGAGCAGCGGCCTGCACGCGGGCAGCCTGCGTGCCTACTCCCAGGGCGACGGCGGGAGCTTCCTGCCCTCGCGGCCCTTCAAGCCCGGGGAGCAGGTCAGCGTGACGGGCACCCTGACGCTGCCGGGCCAGGCCGCGGAGCCCTTCTCCTACAGCTTCCAGGTGGCGGTGCCGGACACCTTCGGGGAAGCGGGCGGCTCCACCAAGCCGCCGACCAAGCCCAGCGACTACCAGCGCTTCCGCTCGCGTCCGGACCTGCAGCCGCCGCTGGTGACGGTCACCGCGCACACGTCCGGGGCCTCGCCGGGGGAGCTGCTGCTGGCGCCCTACTCGGGGCCGGGTCGGTACGGGCCGATGATCCTTGCGCAAGACGGGTCGCTGCTGTGGTTCGACCCGCTCTCTCCGGCCGGCACCCGCGCCGCCGACCTGCGCGTGCAGACCTACGAGGGCAAACGGGTGCTGACGTGGTGGCAGGACCCCCTCACGACGGGCTCCGACCACCAGGCCGGCATCGTCATCGACAGCGAAGACTACGAGCCGCTGGCGGTCGTCAGGGCCGGCAACGGCTACCAGGCCGATCTGCACGAATTCCTGATCGAGCCGAGCGAAACGGCCCTGATAACGGTCTACGACGGAATCGACTGCAACCTCTCCAAGCTCGGCGGTCCGGCCCGCGGCGCGGTCGCGGACACGCTGGTGCAGGAACTGGACCTGCGCACGGGCCTGGTCCGCTACGAGTGGCACGCTCTGGACCACGTGCAGTTGAGCGACGCCTATGTGCGCGCGCTACCCGGGTCACTCAAGGAACCCTTCGACTACTTCCACGTCAACTCGGCCGAACAGCTCGGCGACGGGGACCTGCTGATCGACTCGCGAAACACGTGGGCGGCCTACGAGGTCGACCAGCGCACGGGGCAGGTGCGCTGGCGCCTGGGCGGCAAGCAGAGCAGCTTCAAGCTCGGCCCGGGCGCCCAGACGGCCTTCCAGCACGACGCACGCATGCAGCCCGACGGCGCCCTGACCTTCTTCGACAACGGCGGCACGCCCAAGGTCCACTCCCAGTCGCGGGTCCTCGAAGTGACGCTGAACGCGACCACGATGACGGCGACGCTGGCCCGCAGCGACGAGCACTCGCCGGCGCTGCTGGCGGGCAGCCAGGGCAACCTGCAGGCGCTGGCCGACGGCAACTGGATGGTCGGCTGGGGCCAGGAGCCCTACTTCACGGAATTCGACCCCGCCGGCCGGCCCGTCTTCGACGCGCACCTGCCGCCCGGCTATGAGTCCTACAGGGCCTACCGCCAGGAATGGGTGGGGCGCCCGCTGACCAGGCCCGCGCTGATCGTCTCCGGAGACAGCGCCTACGTGAGCTGGAACGGCGCCACCGGGGTCGCCTCCTGGCGGCTGCTGGCGGGGTCCTCGGCGAGCGCCCTGAGGACCGTCGCCGGTGTGCCGCGCAGCGGCTTCGAGACGGCGATCCCGCTGGACGCCCCGGCCCGCTCAGGATACGTCCAGGTCCAGGCGCTCAGTGCTTCCGGGAGCGTTCTGGGGAGCTCTCCCGCGAGGCGCGGTTGAGGCCCTGGGCCTCGGCGGGGGGCAGCGGCGTGCCGTCGCGGCTGAGCCTGCCCACGACCCGTTCGGAGCGGAGCTTGCGCCTGTGGGTGGCCTTGGCTGCGATCACCCGGGCCGTCGAGAAGTAGTCGGCGAAGCCCCGTCCGTGGGCCTCCTGCAGGCGCTGGGGCAGAGGCCTTCGCAGCTCGTCTTCGAAGGCCTGCTGATAGGTGGCGCGCAGGCCCTCCTCCAGTTCGCTCTCGCCGGCGCTGTTGTGAAGCTCCATGCGCCCGCTCGCCGTGGAGTAGTCGTAGAGCTCCGTTTCGGCCTCCGCCGAGAGCGGCTGGATGCCGTCTTCGGACCAGTCCGAGTAGGTCGCGTACTTGGCCTGCGGGGTGCGCATCGCGACGACGTGCAGCGGCGCGTCGGCGGCATAGGGCTCGATCGCGTACTCCGTGACCGTCTCGTCGGTCGCATGCAGCACGTAGGGGCGCCCGGGGGCTTCCGGTTCGGCCAGGATCCTGGCGAGGTCGAGGCGGTGGGCGAGGTGCGAGTAGTGCTCTTCGCTTCGCCAGTGATCGCCGCCGCTGCCGATGGTCAGCAGCAGGGGGGCGAGGTCGACGCTGGAGCTCAGCTGGGTGCGAGGGGTCTCGGGGGCGGCCGTGAGCTTGCCGCGCGGGTCCTTGACGATCAGGGGCACGCGGATGGCCTCCTCGTAGGCGCCGGCGCCCTTGCCGCGCAGGCCGTGGGAGGCTCCGTACTCGCCGTGGTCGGAGGTGAACACGACGACCGTGTTGGCGGCGATCTCGGGTTTGCTCTGGAGCGTCGCCAGGACGTGTCCGACGTGCCTGTCGACCTCCCGCTGCAGCTTCGTGTAGAGGTCCAGGAAGCTCAGCCATATCGGCTGCGCTTCGGGGCCGGAGAAGGGGACGACGCCGAAGGAGGCGGCGGCCGTGTCCTGCAGGGAGCGCTGCAGGCGGGGCTTGCGACGCTGCTCCAGCAGTTCAGGCGTCTCGAAGTTCGGCGGCAGCTGGAAGACGGAGGGGCGGGCGTCGACCTCGGCCGGCACGCGGTCGCTCCAGATGTACCACCAGGCGATGTCGTGGGGGTTCACGAAGGAGACGGTCGTGCACCACGGCTCGGCCCCGCTCTCGCTGCCGTACCACTCGCGAAAGCGGGCCGCGATCTCGGGGTCCGTCCGCCAGCCCTGGCCCGGTCCCCCATCCGGGGAGGGGAAGACGCCGCCGGCGAAGCCGTAGCGCTCGAGGTCGCGTTCGCCGCGGGCGAAGGTCCAGTGGTTGTCGCCGTGGGTGAGATGCCACTTGCCGAACCAGCGGGTGTGGTAGCCCTGTTCGCGCAGCAGCGTCCCCCAGGTGGGGAAGCCCGGGTCCAGCGTGCTGCCGCCGGTGATCATGCAGCCCGTCTGGTGGGTGTAGAGGCCCGTCACGAGAGTGGCCCGGGAGGGCGTGCAGTCGTTGGAGGCCGTGTAGTGATGGGTGAAGGACACTGCGCCCTCGCGCAGCCTGCGTACGTTGGGCGGCAGCGCGATGCCCATCGGCTGGGCGCCGAACCACTGTGGCGTGCGCAGCTGGTCGACCATGATCACGAGGATGTTGGGCTGGGTCGAGCGGGGCTTGTGCGCCGTAGCATCGGTCCTGGGCCTGGCAGGCGGCGAGGGCGCGTCGCCGTCGGCGTTGGACAGGGCCTTGATGCCGATGGCCGTGCCTGCCAGCACGCCGCCGGCGATGGCGCCACGCTTGAGGAACGTGCGCCTGTCGACTCTCATATGCTGATCGGGATCCATGCGTGCCAAGCCAGTCCTCATCCTCGGGCCGCTGCTGGCCCTCGGTTTGGGGTTCGCCGGCCTGACCGCCACCGCAGCGGCGCAGTCAGCGCCAGCATGCGTCCCCGCGAGCTTGGACAACTCCGCTCTGCAGGCCGGTGCGCTAACAATATCGCCACTGCCGGGCAGCCGGGATGCCTCGCCGCAGACACAGATCAGCATGTTGGGAGTTGCGGCGGGCGATCTGGCGGTGCAGAGCGTCGTGGGGACGGTCTCGGGCAGGCACGCCGGGCGCCTGGAGCCCTACTCCGAGGGCGACGGCGCCAGCTGGGTGCCGTCTCGCGGCTTCGTGCCCGGCGAGCGGGTGACTGTCCATGCGACGGTGCGCCTGAGCGGAGTCCTGCACGCCGTCCTGGACGTCTTCCAGGTGGCCCACCCCGACCCCATCAGCTCGACGCCCGAGCGGATCCACACGGGCAGCGCATCCGAAGAACAGAGCTTTCGCTCGCGCCCCGACCTGCGACCGCCCGTCGTGACCGTCACCAGCGACTCGCCGGCCGTGGAAGGGGGGGACGAGTTCGTGGCTCCCTACGGGGGTCCCGGGCAGGCGGGCCCGATGATCCTCGAACCCGACGGCGCCCTGGTCTGGTTCAAGGCGCTGCCCCGCTACACCTCGGCGACCAACTTCAAGGTCCAGGAATACGAGGGCAGGCCCGTCCTGACGTGGTGGCAGGGCGACATCTCCGTGCACGGCTTCGGCACGGGCGAAGACGTGATCGCCGACAGCGCATACGCCGACGTCGCCCACGTGCGGGCCGGCAACGGGCACATGGCCGACCTGCACGACTTCCAGCTGACGTCGCAGGGCACGGCCCTGATCACCTCCTACTTCCCGATCCTGTGCAACGCCTCGTCGGTCGGCGGGCCCTCATACGACGGCCTGACCGACGGCGTCTTCCAGGAGATCGACGTCAGGACGGGCCTGGTCATGTACGAATGGACGAGCGTCGACCACGTCGGGCTGGGCGAATCGTATTCGCCTGCCAAGCGCTCGAGCACCGCCTACCCCTACGACTTCTTCCACATCAACTCGCTCGGGGTCGACCACGACGGCAGCCTGATGATCTCCTCCCGCAACACCTGGACGGTCTACGACCTGAGCCCGGCCAGCGGCCAGATCCAGTGGCGGCTGGGGGGCAGGCACAGCACCTTCAAGCTCGGGCCCGGCGCCGGCACGGCCTACCAGCACGATCCGCGCGAACTGGCCGACGGGGCGATCAGCATCTTCGACAACGGCTCCTCGCCGACGGTCCACGCGCAGTCGCGGGGGATCGTCGTGCAGATCGACGCACAGACACGGACGGCCACGCTCCTGTCTGAATTCACCCACGATCCGAGGCTGGTCGTGGAAAGCCAGGGCAACGTGCAGGCGCTGGCCAACGGCGACTGGTTCGTCGGCTGGGGCCAGGAACCCTACTTCTCGGAGCTGAGCCCGCAGGGGACGACGCTGTTCGACGCCCACTTCCCCGTCCACGAGCAGTCCTACAGGAGCTTCCGCTTCGCCTGGACGGGAGCTCCCGAACACGTGCCGACGTTCGTCTTCCAGCCCGGCGGCAGCGGTGCGGGAACCGCCTATGCCAGCTGGAACGGGGCCACTGGCGTCGCGTCGTGGCGGTTGCTGGCCGGGGCCTCGACGGCCTCGCTGAAGCCGATCCTGACGGTGCCCCGCAGCGGCTTCGAGACGGCCCTGACGGTTCCGGGCGGGACGATCGGCCCGGACCTGGCGGTGCAGGCGCTCAGCGCGAGCGGGGCGGTGATGGCGAGCTCCGCCGCTGCTGCGGAGTCCTCGCTGGGGTGAGCGAGGCCGCTTCGCTGCGCTACTGGCCGTCGTCGGGCTTCGGCTTGGCCCGGAACACGTCGAGGTAGTTGGTCGCCAGGCGCTTGTTGAGGTTCTCGACTTCGGTGATGAACAGGGGGTAGGCGCTCGCCCGCGGCTTGCTCCCGTAGCGGTCGATGCGCGATATGAACTCCCAGCCCTCGAAGCCGAGTTCTGTGGCGGCCTGCCGGTGCAGCTGCCAGCGTCGACCCAGCTGGAAGAAGCTGTCGAGCGCCGTCAGCAGGGCCACGGCGAGACCGACGCCCGCCGTCCAACCGGTCGGCACGTGCAGGCTCGCGAGCACCGGGATGGTCGTGGCGCCGATGATGATCGGCACCCGCAGCAGGTAGTAGACGTTTCGCTGCCCTCGCCACAGACGCTCGTACATTTCCACCTGCCCGAGCCAGCGGCACAGGATGATCTCGCACTGCTCGTCGGTCAGGTCTTCCTGCTCGTCGCGCCCCTTCATGGCCTCGATCAGCTTTCTCGCCTCGTCCCAGCACGCCTGCACGTCGGCGTTGGGGCGCTGCAGCAGCGATCCGATCCAGGACCGTCGCCGGGGCTTGGGCGTGGGGTCGCTCATGCCAGCAGGGCCTGCGCGCGGGCGCGCACGGTCGCGATCAGATCACCGGCGGTCCCGAGCGCCTCCTGCTCCTCCTCGAGGATCGCCAGGAACGCGCGGGCGCTCCACCGCGTGCGCCCCGGGTCGTCCTCCAGCAGCAGCCTGACCAGCCGCTCGGCACCGTTGAGCCGGCCGATCAGGTAGTCGTTCTCGCGGGCGGCGAGCGAGAAGAAGGCACCGAAGTGCCCGTAGCCGGTGCCCTGCAGCTTCAGCGCCTGCGATCCGCTGCCGAGCAGCGTCGCGTCGAGGGGGCTGGTCCGCATCACCTGGACGGCGTCCCGCTCGCCGGCGCCCGCGGCCGCTTCCAAAGGCAGCAGTTGGACGTCCCAGAGGGGAAACCCGACGTAGCGCAGCAACACGTCTGCTCGCCATGGCTGTTCGGCCTCGCCGGGTGCAGCGATCTGCAGGTAGAGCTGCTCGGTGAGCGCCTCGAGTCCGCTTGCGGGCTCGGCGGCGAGTTGCTCGTCCATCCGCCGGGTGAGGGTCTGGACGAGCTCGGCGACGCTCTGGCGGGCGCCTGCCGTCCACTCTGCGAGCTCTGGCTCTGGGCGGGCCAGCAGGGCGCGCATCTCCTGCTCCGGGAAGGTCGCACGGATCTCCGCGGCCAGCGTGCTCGCCACCTGCATGTATCGACGCGCGAGGTCGCGTCGGGCGTTCCACAGCAACTGCTTGGTCGCGTCCAGGTCGAGCCTCGTCTCGGCCGTGAGATCGCTGCCGCCGTGTTCGTAGACCCAGTTGATGCCGGCCAGCGCGAAGGAGATGCGCCTGCTCAGGAACTGCGCGTCGAGCGATCGCAGGAGCTGGTGGGGGACCTCGCTCTCAGCCAACGCCTGTCCCAGGAGGTCCGCCCTGCGAGCCCAGGCGTGCCAGGCGCGCGAGACGAGCTGGGCGTGGCCGGTGGCGCGTGGGTAGTCGCAGATCTCGCAGGAGACCGCTGCGAGGTGCTCGACGACGGCGTCGATGCGCAGGCGCAGATATGCCGGGAAGGCGAGCTCGTCGCTGCGGCGGGCGAGAGCTTGCAGCCTCAGCTCCTCGCGGACGAACTCGGCTGAGGGCGAGCCGGGCTCGGGCCTGCCGACAGCTTCCTGGACGGCCTGTGCGACCTCCGCGAAGCCGGCCTCGATGGCCAGGCGCAGACCGCTCACACGACCGTTCATCTCCTCGATCTCCAGCAGGCTGTCGAGGATCGGCTGCTTGCGGGGCAGACCCGCGACAGCGCCGAGGACGGTCCCCAGGACGCTGGGCTCGCTGCCGTCGGCCGCCGGCGCAGGCGCTGCGGGGTCGGGGTCCAGGTAGATCAGCGTACGCATCACCTCGACTTCGGCGGGCTTGGCCCGGATGGCTTCGATCGCGGGCTCGAAGGGCCGGTTGTCAAGCACGCCGCCGTCGATGAAGAACGTCTTGTCCGGGTCCGCGCCAGCCAGCTCGTAGGCTCGGAACAGGGCCCCGGCGATCGGCCCGCCGTCCTTGACGGCTGCTTTGAAGCGTGGCCGGTTGACCGGCTCGAAGGCGCCGGGGAAGCAGGAGGTGGCACGCGCTGCGAAGGCCAGTCCGAGGCTCTCCGGCGAACCGAATCCGACACCGCCTTCGGCGGTCGTGAAGTGAAAGACGTGACGGTGCTGTTCGTCGTGCACGACCGGCGGGTCCCAGATCACGGCCTGGCGGTTGTAGCCGTGAAAGTCGGTCGTGGTGACGAGCAGGTCGAGGGTCGTCCCGTCCGGCATCAGTGAGCGGCCGGCTTCGCCTGCGGGGGGCTCCTGGGCATCCATCTGACTCAGCGCCTGACGCAGGAGGGTGCTCATCAGGTCGCCGCGCAGGGCGGGTCGCGAAGGCAGCCGCGCGAGAGCATAGGCGTAGCGCGACCACATCGGCAGTCCCCTGGGGGCGTCGAGCAGGAGCTTGATGTCGGCGTGCCCCAGCCACAGGTTGCGCAGCGCGTCCTGGTCGAGGTCGCGGGCGAGCGCCTTGGCCAGGTAGACGCCGTTGATGCCGCCGGCGGACGTACCCGCGACGACGTCGACGACCACGTCGGTGCGCACGGCCTCGCGCTCCGCCATCGCTTCGAGCAGCTCGCGGTACACGGCGGCGCTCGGCGCCAGCCCGTTGCGGCGCGTGCCGGAAAGGGACGCGGAGGCGCTGACGAGGCGATTGACCTCCTTGGTCGTGCCGTGCATGTAGATGCACAGCGAGACGCCGCCGTAGAGAACCAGCGCGATGCGTCGCTCGCGCCGCACCGCCGATGAGCTGCCGCCTGCCATACGCCCCCCGAGGCGAGTTCCGGTCGGCGGGATGCTACACGAGATCGGACAGTGCAAACTCGTCCGCCGAGGCGTATGCTCGCGAGCATGGGGGGACGCTCTTCGCATCGGGAGCGGCGAGGCTGAGCGCATGCTCGTAGACCTGCACGCGCACTACCCGATGCACCTGCAGCCGAACGAGCGCCAGCTGGCTCACGAGCGGCTTCGTCAATGGGAGAAGGAGTGGTTTCGCGCGCACGTCGTGCGGCTGCTCTCGCGCCTGTTCAACTATCAGGCCAGAGGCGACGAGCCGGGTGTGACGCTGGGAGAGATGGCGGCCGGGGAGGTCGGCGTCATCCTCTCGCCGCTGTATCTCCCATTCGACGAGATCGACTTCGCGCGGCCCTACGGCGCGTCGCCCAGGCGTGGGTACTTCACCGACCTGCTTGACCAGCTCAGGCTGGTGGAGGACGACGTCGAAGCCAACGGCAAAGGCGAGGTCAGGGCGAGGGTCGCGCACTCGCCCGGCGAGCTGACGGCCGCTCTGGATGCCGGCGAACATGCGCTCATCCACGCCGTCGAGGGCGGGTTTCACCTCGGCCACGACGAGCGGGAAGTAGCCGAGAACGTCAGGCAGCTGGCGCAGCGGGGCGTCGCGTACATAACGGTGGCGCACCTGTTCTGGCGCGGCGTGGCGACCAATGCGCCGGCGCTGCCGTTCATGCCCGACTGGCTGTACGGGCTGCTCTTCCCCCAGCCGCAGCAGGTGGGCCTCAGCCCGCTCGGCCGGGCGGCGGTCGAGGCGATGGTCGATCACGGCGTGCTCGTCGACGTCACCCACATGAGCGAACGGGCGATGATGGACACCTTCGAGCTGCTCGACGAACGCGACCCGCGCCGGCAGGTACCCGTGATCGCGACGCACATGGCCTGTCGCCTGGGCTCCTACGAGTACAACCTCGGCGAAGAGGCGATTCGCAGGATCGCCGAGCGCAGGGGCCTGCTCGGGCTGATCGCCTGCGAGCACTACATAAGCGACGGCGCCCGCTCGGGCCCACGCGACTTCGAGGCCTCCTTCGAGCTGATCTGCCGTCACATCGACCGCATCGTCGAGCTGACGGGGGGCGGCGAGTGCGTGGCCTTCGGCAGCGACCTGGACGGCTACATCAAGCCGGCCCTGCCGGGCATCGAACGGCTCGGCGACATGAGCCGCTTCCAGCAGCGGCTGCGGGACAGGTACGGCAAGCAGGCGGAGGCCTTCGCCAGCGCCAACGCCCTGCGCGTGCTGAACGCCGCCTGGGGTGTGCCCCGTCCGCGCCCGGCGCCGCCCGAGCCGCCGCCGCCGGTGTGCTCGGGACCGCAGGCTGGGGAGGACGGGCCGGCGGCGGAGAGCCCGCGCGGCGCGCTGGACGTGATCGCGTTCTCGCTGGGCTTTCTGGCCTACCTCTACCTGGCCGGCGCGGTGCTCGACAGGGTGCGCCTGTCCAGTGCCCGCCTGCCGGCGTACCTGGCCCCCGACATGTTCAGCGTCGGGCGGCTGCTCGGCGACGGGCTGCGCACGACGCTGCTTGCAGCCGGGGTGTTCGCCCTGGTCTGCGCGATCGCCTACCTGGCGGCCTCCTTCGGCTGGAACAGGAATGCGCGGCTGTGGCACAACCTCGTGCGCAGGCGTGCGCCCGGCGAATACGACGACGGGGCGGCCCCGCTCGGGGACACGGCCGTGCGCATCCTGGCCGGCTTCAACAACGTCGCGATCGCAGCGCTGATCGCGCTGGCGCCGGCCCGCGGGATCGACGCGATCGTCCCCGGGGTCGCGTGGGCCGTGGTGCTCGCCTGGGCGCTCTCCTTCGTGGCGATCCTGCTGGCTATGACGAAGTGGGCGTCCTCGATCTGGGGGCGGCGCCTGGGGGGAGCGCTCTGGGTCGTCGCGGCCCTGCTGGCCCTGTTCGCCTCGGCCCCGCTCGGCGTGCTCGTGCTCTCGGCGGCCCTGGTGGGGACGTTCGGGCGGGTGCTCGCGCGGCTGGAGCGTCCGGAATCGATCAGGCAGCTGGTGCGCTCGCCGCTGCCGTGGGCGGTGCTGACGGTCGTCCTGCTGGTGGCGCTGGCCTACCAGGCGATGCCGCCCGAGAGCTTCCCGACGGCGCTCGTCACAACCGGCTCGGGCGAGCAGCGCGGCGCCTACCTGGGACGGACGGGCGCCGGCGTCTACCTGGCCTCCTGCGAGACGTCGCAGACCGACGCCACGTCCACGGACGAGCGTGTCGCCTTCGTGCCGGCGGGGGACGTCCGCTCGCTGCAGGTGCAGGCGCGCCCGTATCGCTTCGACACGGGCAGACGGCCATCGCTGCTGACGCTCGCCTTCCATGCGATCGGAGGCGAAGGGGACACGCCGACGTTGTTCGACGCGGACCTGCGCGCCCGCGCGGGAACCTGCGACGGCAACGGCAGCGAAGGCGCCTCAAACGACCCCTCGCTGGGCAGGGGCGTGCTGGTCGGACCGGGGCCGCCGAGCGGCCGCGCAAAGGACGGGGAGCCGCCGATCCAGCAGACGGCTCCTCACCTGATCGCCGAACTGGCCCGCCGCTATGAGCCGACCGTGGAGGTGACGACGGCCGATCGGAACTGGCCTGTGTCGCTGGGGGCCGTGCTCGCGGAGCGAGGCCCCGAAGGCGCCAGGACGTGCCTGGTCAAAGTCAGCCCGCCTGGGCGCAACTGCGACGTGAGCGCGGCGGACCTCGCGCCGCTCGGCGCGAGCCCAGGCGACTATCTCCAGCTCCCGGCCAGGCTCGAAGACGACTCGACGCCGGAAGGCCAGTTCAAGGCCTTCATGCGCGGCCAGGAAATCGAACCCGGGCCGTCCAGCCGGTGGCTTGCCGATCCGTCTCTGCTCGCGCCCTGGAGCACCGCCCAGATCTACTTCTACCTGGTGGGGAGCTTCCAGGCCACAAAGCTCCCGGCCCAGGCGCGCAACCCGGAAGTGCCGCCGGGACTCATCGGACTGGAGTACTGGTTCTACTACCCCTACAACTACTACCCGATCCTGGTGCAGACGAAGTTGATGGAAGACACGCCGCTGGCCTCCGAACTCTTCACAGTCGACAGGCACCAGGGCGACTGGGAGCACGTCGACGTGCTGCTGAACCCGAACACCTTCGCGCCCGAGTGGCTCTACCTCGCAAGGCACTCCTTCGAGGGCCAGTTCGTCCGCTGGTCGAGCGCGGCGGTGAACGAAGGGCATCCGGTCGTGCAGGCGGCCTACGGGGGGCACCCGAGCTATGAGCCCGGCTGCGGGCAGCAACCCAGGACGAGGGCCAACGAAGTGCTGCGGACGCTGCGGGCGAGCAGGCTGTTGAGCGACTGGCTGGTGTGCGGGTCGGGCAGGCTCGCCTTTCCCGCCGAGAGCACGCCCCTGGTCGACCTGGCGAGCGTTCCCTGGGCCTGCTGGCCGGGTCACTTCGGGGAGGCCGGCAAGCTCGAGGTCGAAGCCGCAGCCACCGAAGAGGCCAAGCGCGACCTGCTCCAGAAGATCGTCTACGTCGCAGGACCGGCGGCGCCGCTGCGCCAGGCGGAGAACACCGGCGTCTGCAGCGGGTCGCCGGCGGCCGGCGAGGACGCGCTGCTGCCGCGATTGCAGGCGGCCCAGAGCGGCTCCGCGAAGCCTTGACCGGGCGGGCGCCGGCGACCCGCGTGCCCTACCCTCCAGGTTCGAGATGCCGGACGTCGAGGAGAGCTCGATCATCGTGGACGCGTGGACCGTCGAGGACGGCAGCCAGCAGGAGTTCCTCGATGCTCTGGTCGAGCTGTTCGGGCGACTACGCGAGCTCGACGGCTTCCTCGAAGGCGCCATCTTCGAGGGGGTCGATGCGACCAGGTTCGTCTCGTGGGCCAGGATGCGCTCCCCGCGCGAGCGCGATGCGGCGCTCATCGACAGCGAGGTGCGCTCCAGGATGAGAGGGATCGGTGGGCTCGCCCACCGCGACCTCGGTGCCTACAAGTCCTACCGCACGTTCGCGCCGCCCGGGTCCTGAGCGGCGAGCGCGTGACGGTCGCGGTCCTATGCGGCGCAGCGCCGGCAGGCGCCGTGCAGCACGATCTCGTGGTCTGAGACGGCGAGCGGCACGCGCCGGCTGAGCACCTCGATCGCCTGCTCCAGAGCGGGGTCCGAGAAGGGCATGACGGTGCCGCACTCGTCGCAGACGAGGTGATGGTGGTGCTCGGCATGGCCGCTGACGCGCTCGTAGCGGACCATCGTCTGGCCGATTTCCACGCGCTGCACGAGACCGAGCTGCTCGAGCTCGTCCAGGACCCGGTACACGCTGGCGCGGCTCACGCGTCGAGCGTTCTCGCGGCGCAGGGCGTCCTCGATCTCCTGCGCGGTGAGCGCGCACTGCTGTCCGGCCAGCAGCTCGATCAGGGCGCTGCGGGCGCCGCCGCGCTTGTGCCCCGTGGCGGCGAGCGTCGCTTCGGCGTGCTCGACCCAGCTCGTGGCGGACGCGGCCTCGCGGCGGGGCCCCTCCGGTGCTTTGGCGCGCGTCTGGCTCATGTGAGGATGGTATGGCGTTCGGGTGGGTGGGTCGCGCGTGACGCCTGCGGGGATGCGCCAGGCGGGCGACGACGGCGCTTGAGCGCAGCCCACAGCCTGCCGGTTGCGTACAGCACGGCGCCTGCGCTTCCTACGAAGAACCCGATCGGGTAGTCGGTCGTGTAGGAGAGGGCGATGGCCGTCCAGACGGTCGCCAGGGCGAGGGCGACGGACAGCGCCAGCGCGCGCTCGGGCCGGTCGGTGAAGGAGCGGGCGGCGGCGGGGGCGCCGATCATCAGGCTGAAGATCAGCAGCGTGCCGACGACGGGCACTGTCATGGTCGTCGCCAGGGCGACGACTGCGAGGAAGGCCAGCTCCATGCGCCAGCGGTCGATCCCGCGTGCCTCCCCGACCTCGCCGAGTACGGAGGAGAGCATCAGCGGCCTGTAGACGACGGCGACGGCGAGCACGCAGACGACAGCCAGGGCGGCGGTGGGGACGAGCTCGGCGGGGCTGATCCCGAGCACCTCGCCGAACAGCAGGGAGTAGACGGCGGCCTCGTACTCCGAGCTGAAGCTGAGGAACAGGGCTCCGACGCCGAGCATCGTCACGAGCGCCAGCGCGGTGACGGCGTCGTGGCGGCCGCGACGACCGAGCAGCCCGATCGTCAGCGCGCCGAGCAGCGAGAAGGCGCCGAGTCCGATGATCGTGTCGACGCCGAGCAGGACAGCTCCGGCGGCGCCCGCGAAGGCGCCGTTGGGGATCGCGTGGGCGACGAACGCCGAGCCGCGCAGGACGACGAAGAAGCCGACGACGCCCGCGACGACGGCGACGATGCTGGCGACGATCCAGGCGTTGACCATGAAGCCCGAGAACATGCCTCCTCCTCAGCGGCCGGCGCGGCGGCGCTCGCGCCATGCGGGCACGCCGGAGAGCAGGTACAGGACGAAGACGATCGTGACGACGAAGAAGCTGGCGGGCCAGGTTTTGCCCCGCGGCGGCCAGTAGAAGCTGTCATAGGCGAGCACGATCCCCAGCCATATCGCCGCCACGCCGAGCAGGCAGGCGAGCAGGACGGCCCGACCAGGCCGTCTGGTCGCGCGCAGCGCTGCGGCTGCCGGTCCGATCAGCATGGCGGTGGAGAGGATCGAGCCGATCGTCAGAGCGCACAGCGCGACGGCGGTGGCCAGCGCGAGCAGGTAGGTCGCTCCGAGCAGCCGCACCGGTACGCCTCTGGCTGTCGCGATCTCGGGGCTGATCGTGCTGAGCAGCAGCGGCCTGTGGATCGCGAGCAGGATCGCGACGACGACCCCGGCGAGCGCTGCCACGAGCGGGATCGTGGAGCTGGAGATGGTGAAGATGGACCCGAACAGGATCGTGACGGTGGCCCCGGTGGTGTTGTGGACGGTGCTGCCCAGGTAGAGGAAAAGGGCCGCAAGGCCGAGCGCCGCGCCGAGCACGATCCCGGTCGCCAGGTCGCGCCCGCGTGCCCGCTGGATGCCGACGAGCTCCATCGCGCCCGCCGCGGCGACGCCGAAGACGAGGAAGCCGGCCAGCGGCCCGACACCGACGAGGAAGGCGCCGGAGCCCCCGGTCGTGCCGATGTCGCCGAAGGCCTCGGCGGCGAAGGACTGGCCGCGCATGACCGTGAAGACGCCCAGCGCACCGGCCACGACCGCGACGGCAGTGCCGACGATCAGGGCGTTGCGCACGGCGTCGCTCTGGAAGAAGCCGGTCTGGAAGACAGGCGAGAGGAAGTGGCTCACGAGCCGCCCTCCGCGTCGGGGAAGCGCAGCTCGTGGCCGCTGAGGTCATGGCCTGCGCCGGCGATCACGATCACCCGGCCGTGGACGTGAAGGACGTCGACGTGATGGCCGTAGAGGCGGCTGAGCACGTCGCTGCGCACGACCTCCGCGGCCGGTCCGCTGACGGCCCGCCCACCGGCGAGGTACACGACGCGATCCATCACGGGCAGCAGCGGGTTGATCTCGTGCGCCGAGATGAACACGGCGATCTGCTGCTCGCGGGCGATCCGCGCCAGCAGGGCGACGACTTCGTCGGCGCTGCGCAGGTCGAGGTTCGCCAGGGGCTCGTCCGCCAGCAGCAGCCGAGGCTCTCCGACGAGCGCGTGCGCGATCAGCACCCGCTGTTGCTCCCCGCCCGAGAGCAGCCCGACGCGCTTGTCGGCGAAGTCCAGGGCGTCGACTGCGGCGAGCATCTGCTCGGCCCGCTCGCGGCGGGCGCGGGAGGGGAGGGCGATGCCGAAGCGGTGGGCGTCGATGCCGAGCGCGACCAGGTCCCGGGCCCGCAGCGGCATGTCGGGGTCCAGCAGGAACTTCTGGGGCACGTAGCCGACCAGCGGGTTGCGCCGCGAGCGCGCGCCGCCGGCGAGCAGCACCCGCCCCCGGCTGGCCTGCGTGAGCCCCAGGATGACGCGGAACAGGGTCGTCTTGCCCGCCCCGTTGGATCCGATCAGGCCCGTGAACTCGCCCGCGCGGATCTCGAAGGAGACGTCGTCGAGAACCGAGCGGCCGCCGAGCTGGACGTGCACGTGCTCGACCTGAAGAACCTCTCCACGATCGGTGCGAACGGGTCCGTCCTGCGGCCCGGCGCCGTCGTCGGCAGGCTCGGCGTGGTCCACGCTCGAGCTCACAGCTTCCTGGTCGATGTCTTCTGCGCCACGGCCTTCTCCAGCGCTCTGATCTCGGCGATCATCCACGACTGGTAGTCATAGCCGGGGGTCGGCATCGTCTCGTAGACGCCCACGACCGGCACCCCGGCGCGGGCGGCTTCCTTGAGGAACCCTTCGGTGACGGAGTCGGTGACCTGCTGGTTGTAGACGAAGACCTTCACCCTGTGGTTCGCGAACAGGCCGTCCTGGAGCGTGACGTCCTGCGGCGAGGGGTCGGTGCCGTTCATGATGTCGGCCTGCATCGAGAACGGCGTCAGGTTCCTGGTCCCGGCCGCTTCCAGCATGTAGTCCCCGACTGGCTCGGTCGTCGCCACGGTCGTGCCGGGGTAGCGTTCGTCGAACTGGCGCAGGGCCTTCGTCCACGGCTGCAGCGAGGCGTCGAAGGCCCGGGCGTTGGCCTGGAAGTAGGCGGCGTGCGCGGGTTGCAGCTCCGAGAGGTCGCTTGCCAGCGCAGCGGCGAGCGCGGGCATAGTCGTCGGCTTGTACCAGAGGTGCGGATTGGGGGTCGATTCCGGCAGTCCGAGCAGCTTCTGCACGTCGATGACCTTGCGGCCCGAGCTTTCGGAGGCCGACTCGATTTTTTCCATGAAGGTGTCGTAGCCGACGCCGTTCTGGACGATCAGCTTCGCCTGGGACACCTCCTGCGCCACGCTCGGGCTGGCCTCGAAGGTGTGCGGATCGGTGTTCGGATTGCTCTCTACCGCGTCCACCTTCACGTACCTGCCGCCGATCTGTTCGATCACGTTGGCGTACTGGTTCTCAGCTCCCACCGCCGCGATCTGCCCCGCGGAGAGCCCGCTGAAGGAGGAGCTGCTGCAGCCCGCCAGCACCCCGAGGGCAAGCAGCACCGGCAGGGCGGCGAGGAGGGGGCGGGGGAGGCGTGTCGCGCCACGGCTATCGGCAGGCATGGGCAAAGGAGCAGGCATGGGCAACCTCATCGTCGTGGTCTATCGATCCGACCCGGACCGCTTACGGAAGGAAGCCTACAGTATTTCAGACTGAATCTTATTCTTATCTACGAGTTTGAAGGTGGTGCGCCAGCCCATCCGGCGCTCGTTCGCGTGGCGCGGCAGCTCGGGGATCGGCCGTCATGGCTCCCCGCCGGCTCCTGATGCGCTATTCGCTCGCCGGTGTCGGTGGGCGCATGCCCGCGCGAAGCTCGACCCCCGGTTCAGCGACGGCGAGGCGCTTGATTTCGTCACGGCGGGTGGGTGAGAGCACCGGCCAGTCGGGGTCATATCCGAACACATCCACGAGCGGGGCTGAGCCGTAGCGCTCGGTGACGATCTCAATATGCCCGGGAGTCACGAGTGCGGGGTGCTCCACGCCGCAGGAGCGCGCGAGCGCGAGGAGCTCGGCGCGCAGCGCGACGAGGTAATTCGCGGCACGCGTTGACTTGAGCTGCGGGTCGAGCCCGTGCATCAACCAGCGTGACTGAGTGGCTATTCCTGTCGGGCAGCGGCCGGTGTGACAGCGTTGAGCCTGGATGCAGCCGATCGAGAGCATCGCCTCACGGCCGACGTTGATCATGTCGCATCCCAGCGCGAACGCGAACAGCGCCGAGTCGGAGAACCCGAGCCGGCCCGAGCCTATGAACACCACGTCCTCAGCCAGCCCCGCACGCGCGAAGATGCCATAGACGCGCGCGAAGCCCAGCTTGAACGGCAGGGCGACGTGGTCGGCGAAGGACAGTGGCGCAGCGCCGGTCCCGCCCTCGCCGCCGTCGACCGTGATGAAGTCCGGTCCTGCGCCCGTGGCCACCATGCGCTCGGCGAGCGTTTCCCAGAAGCCGCTCTCGCCGACTGCGGACTTGATGCCGACCGGCAGGCCCGTGTCCGCCGCGACAAGCTCGACGAACTCGATCAGCTCATCGACATCTGAGAACTCTGAGTGGGCGGGCGGACTGACACAGTCCTCACCGACCGGTATGCAGCGGACGGTGGCTATCTCAGGAGTCACCTTCACGCCGGGGAGCAGCCCCCCGAGCCCTGGCTTGGCGCCCTGGGAGAGCTTGACCTCGATCGCGCGCACTGGTGCCTGCGCCACGCGCTCGCGCAACCGCTCGAGGCTGAAGCGCCCATCCGCGTCGCGGCAGCCGAAATAGCCTGTGCCGATCTGAAAGACGAGCTCTCCGCCGTGGCAATGCGCTCCCGCGAGACCGCCCTCGCCGGTGTTCTGCAGGCAGCCAGCGAGCTCGGCGCCGCGGTTCAGCGCCTCGACAGCGACGGGGGAGAGTGAGCCGTAGCTCATTCCTGACAGGTTCACCACCGAAGCAGGGCGGAACGCGTGACGTCGCCCGTGGGCTGCGCCGAGGACCTTGGCTGCGGGTATGCCGTATCCCGGCGGCCCGCCAGGTTCGCCCGCTGCCGGCGTGGGCGCCGGAAACGGCGAGTGCTTGATGATCAGCAGGCTCTCGACGGCCTCCATCTCGTCATCAGTCCCGAACCCGAACACATTCGGCTTACCCTCGGAGGACGCGTACACCCAGCGCCGCTGGTCGCGCGAGAAGGGGCGCTCCTCGTTGTTGGACGTGACGATGTACTGGCGCAACTCAGGGCCGAACGCCTCGAGTGCGTATCGAAGGTGTCCGAGGATCGGGAAGTTGCGCAGAATCGCGCGCCGGCGTTGCAGGAGGTCGTAGCCCACGAGACCTGCGAGCGCGGCAGTCGCGGCACGAGAGCGGGAGCTATCGAGCATGACCGGCGTCCCTGCGAGAGCCTCTACTCATCCGGACCACGGCGTCTGGTCGGTCGCGCAGGCATTACCGGGATCGTCGCACAGCTCCGGTGGTCTCGTTTGCCCTGCCGCTCATCGGCGTGCCCTGGGTGTCACGTTCGGGATGGTCCAGGCGCTTGCCCGGATCGACTAGCCTTGCGGCTGGCCAGTGGAAGGGTGGCAGAGCGGTTGAATGCAGCGGTCTTGAAAACCGCCAAGCGGGCGATCCCCGCTTCGGGGGTTCGAATCCCCCCCCTTCCGCTTCGGGGCTATCCCCCCGAGAACGGGGACGACGGCGGCCTGAAGGTTGACGTGATGGGCTGTGGAGCAGATCCCGCCAGAGCGAGCTGAGCCCAGATCTCCGTGCCGGCGTCTACCCGGAGGGCGCCGGCACGGGCAGCGTGTACGTCAGCTCCGGGCGACCGTTCCACAGGACGGTCGTGGAGGCGCGGTAAGTCCGCTCGGTCGAACCCCCGTGGCCGAGTGGCACCGTCGCGGAGAAGGTTCCCTTGGCGCTCAGGACTGTCCTGGCGAGGACGACTTCCTTGGCGCAGGCGAGGCGCTCGTGGATGAGTACGGCCGTTCCTGCACGAAAGCTGCCCGCCACCCGGCCGCTCAGCAGCAGTCCCGTCCCGGCGGCCTGCGTCTTGGTGAGGTACATGCGCCTGTAGAGCTTCAGGGGCAGCGACCTGAGCTTGCCCGAGACCGCCTCGTACCGGGCCAGGTTCGTTCTGCGCATGCGCGCCGGCGGCAGCGGTGCCCTGGCCTGGAAGGAGCCGTCGCGCCCTACGACAGCGCCGGCGACCGTCGCTCCGGTCCCGAGGAAGCGGATCTGGATGTGGCTGCCGACCAGCGAGGGGGCGGCCTGCCCGCTCAGCTGGACCCTGGCGCCGTGCACGGAGACGTCGACGAGTTCGAGCGCGGCTTTCTTGCAGGAGGCGGGCGCGACCGGCTTCTTGGTCGTGGCCTTGGCGGGAGTCTTGGTGGGGGTTTTGGGCGGGGGCGTCTTGGCGGTCGTCCTGGGCGTTTCGGTCTTGGTGACCGTCGTCGTCGGTTTGGTGACGGTGATCTTCGAGGTGATGCAGTGGGCGTTGTAGGGACCTGTCCAGTTCAGCTGCACTTCGACTGTGCCGAGCGTGCCGGTGAGGCCGCTGAAGGCGAACAGGAACTGGGGAAGGCCAGTCGGCCCGTTCAGTTCCAGGCCCGCCAGGGCTGCTGTGCCGGTCGAGTCGAACGGCTGGGAGGGAAGGCCGACGGGGGCGCCGTCGCCGTTCTGGAAGGAGACGGATCCGCTGGAGTAGGTGGAGCGAGCAGGCTTCAGCACCTGCACGGAGACGTAGCTGACGGGATCGCATTCGGACTTGGCGACGGCGAACTGTGTCGTCAGGGCCCTGATCGTTCCCTGTCCGCAGCCTTCGGCCGTGTAGGCGTCGAAGTTCTGGATCTGGTGTTCGCCATGGTCGGAGTTGACCCAGATGCAGGTCGGCCGCTGCGGGTCGGGGTCGACCGTGTAGAGGCCTCCCAGCCCTTCGGGGCTCTTGGGGAAGTGGGGGCAGCCGGCGCCCGTGGAGAAGTCGAAGCACTCGACCTCGCCGCTGCCTTCGCCGTTGGGGACGTAGATGCGCGGGCCGATCGTGACAGCGGGGCCGTTCCAGTTCGTCGAGGCTCCCACGACGGCCGGCAGGCCGGCCGGGGTCGCCGTTTCCCGGCCCTGCAGCGTGAAGCATTCGTCGGTCCCGGTCGGCAGGCAGAGGCCGGCGACGCTGCCGCCGGCTTCCAGCAGCGGCACCGGCGCCCCGTTGTGACCGACGTAGGTCGTGGCCTTGAGGGTCACGGGCCAGGCGCCGCTGCAGGTCGCTTCGGTGGCCGTGTCGAAGCAGGCCAGCCGGTCGAGGCCTCCGATTTCAAGGGGCACGATCAGCTGGCTTCCGATCGCGGCCGTGGCGGGAGAGGGGAAGCCGTTGCCCTGGACGGTGCCTTCGCCGAGCGCCAGCGCGTAGGGCTGGCCGGCGCAGGGCTGGTCGGTGGAGACGTCGAAGCACAGCATGGAGTTCTCCCCGCGCAGGTGTCCGGCGCCGGTGACGAAGTTGAAGGCGTACCAGCGGGTGCCGACGAGCATCGGGTCGCTGGTGCCGCTGATGCCGCCGGGGGTCAGCGGGCTTTCCCCGGATTTGGTCAGGGGCACGAAGCCGCAGTAGGGGTCGGAGTCCGTCGTCGCGATCGTCGTGTTGATGCAGACTACGCCTGCTGTGCCGTCGCTGACCCGGGTCGCGTAGACGTAGAGCTTGCCCGTCGCCTGGTCGAGGTACAGGCCCGGCTGCCCGGAGGTGGAGAAGTTGTGCCTTTCGACGTCGGTGATCGTCTCTGGTGAGTAGCACTGGGCGGCAGTGCTCTGCAGGTGGCAGGCGAACTGCAGCGTTTTGCTGTGGTGAAAGACGTTGTAGACGTCGTTTTCGGAGAGGGCCAAGGCCCAGCCGTCGCCGCCGCCGCTGCCCCCGAACTTCGAGGCCGGCGGAACGGGGATGGTCGCCTTCGCCGAGTACGTGACGGTTTCCGCGCTGGCGGCTGCCGGCGGGACTGCCACCACTGCTGAGATGCCTGCCAGCACGATCGCCAGAGCAGCCTGCCCGAGACGGCCCGGGCCACGCCGGGTCGCCCGGCGCCCCAGCGCCGCTCTGCCCTTACAGAACACCATGCAGTTGCACCGACTTCCGCCGCAGGGGCGACCTGCGACTGAGTACGGTGGCGGTATCGGCGTCCCGGCCTGCGGCCTTTACGTCTGGCCGCCGCCTTCCCTCGGCGGCAGAGGAGGGGCACGACCGTCAGTCGGCGGGCACGACGGCCGGGATGACTGCAGCCGACGCGTCCAGCGGCAACTCCTCGGGCGGCGCCGTCGGGAAGGCGGGCAGCAGGGCGCCGGCCATGGCTGCGCCTGCCAGGGCGACCCCTCCGGCGACCAGACAGCCGACGCTCAGGCCGTGCAGGAACGCGCCAGTGGCTGCTCCCTGCACCCTCCCGGCGAGAGCTGTCCCGCCACCTGCAGCGAGGTGCCCCGCGAGGGTGAGCGCGGAGCCGACGGATTCGTGGGCGACGCCGGCCAGGCGGGCGGGCAGGGCAGCGGGCAGAGCACTGGTCAGCCTGCTGGAGTACAGGGAGGCGTAGACGCTGCCGATGATTGCCACGCCGAGCGTTCCGCCGAGCAGCCTGGTCGTGTCGTTGACGGCCGAGCCGACACCGGCCTTGGCAGTCGGCACGACGCCCATGATCGCCTCCGTGGCTGGGGCGCTGGTGAGGCCCATGCCGATCCCGTAGAGGACCATCTGCGTCGCGATCACGCCGTAGCTGGTCTGCCGCGTGACGACTGCGGCGACCCACACGTAGAAGCCGGCGACCATCAGCAGGCCGACGGCGACGACTGCCTTGGTGCCGAAGCGGACGGCCAGGCGCGTGCCTATGACGGAAGCCACCCCGACAGAGGTCGCCACTGGCAGCAGGTGCACGCCGGCCGACAGCGGCCCGTAGCGCTTGATGAACTGGAAGTACTGGGTCATCAGGAAGATGAACCCGAACAGGGAGAAGAAGGCAACCGTGACGGAGCCGCTGGCTGCCGTGAAGCGGGGGTTGGCGAACAGGCGGACATCGAGCATGGGCTCCTCCGTCCTTCGCTCCCATGCCACGAAGGCCGCGAGCAGGCCAAGGGCAAGGGCGAAGCCGGTCAGCGTGCGGGCGCTCGCCCAGCCGTGTTCGGGAGCCTCGATGATCGTGTAGACGAGGGCTGCGACGGCGGCCGTCGAGAGGCCGAACCCGCCCATGTCCAGTCGTGGCGCATCGGGGTCGCGGGAGGTCGGCACGCCGACGGCCACGAGCAGAGCCCCGACGGCGGCGACAGGTGCCATGGCGAAGAAGATGCTGGACCAGGAGAAGCGTTCCAGCAGCCAGCCGCCGACGATCGGCCCGAGCGCGATGGCCACGCCGGCCGTCGCCCCCCACAACCCGATCGCCCTGGCCCGCTCGGTGCGCTCCACGAAGATGTTGGAGATCAGCGACAGGGTCGCCGGGAAGACCATCGCCGCACCCAGGCCCATGACGCAGCGGGCCGCGATGAGTGCGCCGGAGCTGCTCGTGAGGGCGCCGGCCATGCTGGCCAGCCCGAACACGGCCAGTCCCGACAGCAGCATGCCCTTGCGGCCGAAGCGGTCGGACAGGGCCCCGAAGGCGAGCAGGAAGGCCGCGAACACGAGGTTGTAGGCGTCGACGATCCATTGCAGCTGGGAGTTGGAGGCGTGCAGTTCCCTGACCAGCGTCGGCAGGGCCACGTTGACGATGGTCGTGTCGAGGTTGATGGCGAAGGCCGCCAGCAGCAGTGCAGGCAGGATCAGTGCCCTGTTGCTCATCACGCGCTCCAATCCGGTCGATTTATAAAATCAAGTTCTAGCAGGATTTTCTCAAGCTAAGTCGCTAGGATGGGGCCATGCGGTCATACGGTCAGTACTGCGCAGTTGCGAAGGCCCTCGACGTGATCGGGGACCGCTGGGCCCTGCTGATCGTCAGGGAGCTGCTGCTGACGGGGCCGAGTCGCTACACGGACCTGCGACAGGGCCTTCCTGGCATCGCCACGAACCTCCTGACGGAGCGGCTTCGCGACCTGGAGGCAGCAGGCGTGCTGGTGCGCCGGGAGGCGCCTCCCCCGGTCGCGAGCACCCTCTATGAGCTGACGGAGCGAGGCCGGGGCCTGCGGGCTGTCGTGCACGAGCTGGGCCTGTGGGGAGCGCCCTACATGGCCGAGGGCCCTGCTGCCGAGGACGCCTTTCGCAGCCATTGGATGGCGTGGCCGGTGGAGGCGTTTCTGCGCGACAGCCGACCCGAGCAGGGACCGGCGAGCCTGGAGTTGAGAGCCGGCGAGGATTCCCTGGTCGTCGAGGTCGCCGAAGGCGTCGTCTCGGCGCGCCCGGGGCCGGCCGACGGCCCCGACGCGACCCTGACCGGCCCCCCGCATGCCCTGCTGGGTGTGCTGAGTGGGGGGTTGCCGCTGGGCCGGGCGAAGGAGCGGGGAGTGGACGTGAGGGGGGACGAGCAGGTGCTCGAGCGCCTCCTTCCCCGGGCCGGGTCGCTCGCGGTCTCGCTCACCTGACTCGCCCGTGGCGCCGACAGGGTCTAAACTGCCAGGCCACCCCTCGGGAGAGGTGGCCGAGTGGCTGAAGGCACTCGCCTGCTAAGCGAGTATGGGGATCAAACTCCATCGCGGGTTCGAATCCCGCCCTCTCCGTGCAGCCCTTCTCAACTTGGGCGGTAGACGTCGGCGCGATGCGACGAGTACGGCGGCGGCTCTGTCGTTGCGGGCGAGAACGACCCGATCCTGTTGATCCTGGACGCGATCGACGAGCTCCGACAGGTGCGCCCTTACGGACGCGCCTGCTCGATCAGGTCAGGGCTCCTTTGGCGTTGTCCTTGAAGCGACCGCTGCTGTCACGCCAGATCGCCTTGATCGCCACGGAGTCGAGAAGGTGCAGAAGGTCGTCGTTCGGCTTGTCCGGCACGAGAACCGCTCGGCGATGGGCTTTCCAAAACCGCTGGTAGTCGAGGATCTGCCCGATTGCGGTCCGGATGTGCTCTCTCGTCGATGCTTGCTTGGCCTCTATCAGCGTTCGTCTCGTGCGGTTGATCACGTCGTTTCGCATCGACCCGCCGCCTGGCAGCGTAATCAGCAGGGCGGCTACTTCGTCGCCTGCAGCCTCGAGATGGTGGACGTAGTCCTGGACCAAGCCCGCCTCGACTCTGTTGGCTACCGACGCCGGCCGGGCTTTGACCATGGCCTTGTGTGCCAGTCGGCTCTCCACGGCGACGAATCGCACGATCGGCGCTGTGGAGTCGGCGCCGCCAGCCGACGTCGGACCTCTCGTGCCGCTCGAGCCGAGTCCATGCCTCAGGCCACGCAACACCGGCGATCCAGACGTCGAGACTCGCTTGGCCTGGTGGGAGACCCCTGCGCGGTACAAGGCATCGCTCGCCGTCGCGCTCAGTGCCGTTCCAGGCGTCAGCGGTACCGAGCGGAGCGTCTTGACGTACTCGATGTCTATGGTCGGGTTGTACTTCGCTTCTCCCAGCCTCACCTCGTCCGGCCAGAACAGCGTCTGCGCGTCATACGGCCGGCTCACGACTCGAGCGACATGTGCAGTCGAGAGCTTCTGGTCGTGCCATCCAGATAGCTGTCTGCCATTTCGTGGGTTGCCGCCTGTTCCAAAGAACACGAGATCCCCAGCTTCGAGGTGTTTCAGGTCCGGGCTCGCAACTCCGGTCGGGAAAGCCCAGCGACCTTGGCTCAGTCCCCAGTCGAGGTTGGTGAGGGACCTTCCAGGAACGTAGACCATCAGCACATCGGGCACAGCCCGATTCTGCCAGGCACAACGGATCCGATCTTGCGCTCGCTGCTTCGGCGGGCTGGTTCGGGCGTACGCAGTCTCCGCACGTACCGGGAGCTGCCTTCATCAGCCGCGAGCTTGTGCATATAGTCCAATTGTTCTCAACAGTTCTCATATCCTGAATCAGGGGAGGAATACGTCATGGCGAGGGCGGTTCTCTGGGCGTACGGGTTCGACGGGCCGGCCGGGGAGGTCGAAGCGGCGGTCGAGACGATCGGGCCTCTGCCCTTCGACACGGTGATCCTGCCCTTCATACACGTGCACGAAGGGATCGAGCTGTACTACAACGACACGCCCCTGGAAGCGCTCTGGCAGGGGCTGCCGGCGGCGCTTCAGCGCCTGAAGGGCGCCTTCCCCGTCAAGAAGCAGCTGCTGTTCTCGGTCGGCCCCTTCCAGGAGGACTTCGACGAGATCGGCAAGGACTACCAGGCCTTCGTGAAGCTGTTCGCCGACTTCGCCTCAGCTCACCACGTCGAAGGGATGGACCTCGACTACGAGGGCTCCTACACGGTCGAGGATGCCAAGCTGCTGGGGCTGATCGCCAAGCGCTACAAGGAACAGGCGGGCACCCTGCTGACGGCGGCCCCCTACATGGACGAAGCGTTCTGGACCGGCGAGGGCGGGGTGCTGGCCCAGGCCGCCTTGGCCGGCGGCAACGCCTTCGACTGGTTCAACGTGCAGTTCTACGCCGGGCCGGGCAACCTCCCGCCGCAGGAGTACCCGAGCACCTTCGACATCTGGGCCTCAGCCGTCGGTCGTCCCGGCAACGGCGTCTCGGACACCCCCCAGTTCATCGTGCCCGGCTGCAACGGCACGAAGGAAGCGGGGCGTAGCTTCAGCCCGGCCAACCTCTACGAAGGCCTGCGGGCGATCCGCGAGCAGCCCGCGCCGATCGGCGGGGGCTTCGTGTGGAACTACCAGGATCTCGAATGGACCCCGCTCGAATGGGCCAAGGCGATCGTGGCCGGCTGCCAGTAGACCCGCGGCGGACAGGAGTCGGACGTCGCCGCGGCCGTCAAGCGTACTTCGCCGTCGAGAGCAAGAGAGATTCCCCTTCTTGACATTCGCAAGCTTCGATGTAACTTCGGTCGCCTCCATAAACGGAAGGGATGGGGGGACATGCGCAAGATGCTCCTTGCCGCGCTCGTGCTGCTGGCTGTTCCAGCCAGCGCGAATGCGGAGACGGTGTTGACCGTCAACGACCAGAACGACGCGAAGCTGGAAAGCACCGCGACCGGTTGCGAAAGCGAAGACGCGGGCAAATGCACGCTGCGTGCGGCCGTGGAACTCGCCGACCGGGAAGAGGGCCAAACAACGATCGAATTGCCTGCAGGCACCTACACGGAGACGCTCTCTTCAGCAACGCTCTTGATCACCGACAGCGCCGAAATAACGATCAAGGGAGCGGGCGAGTCCGCTACGACGATCGCCGGCGACGAAGAGCAGCGCGTCCTTGAAGTGCAAGATGCCGGCGATCTGACGCTGGAAGGCGTGACCGTGGAAGGCGGAGCGGCGCAGTCCGAAGACGGCTACGGCGGCTGGGGCGGTGGCATCAGCGTGGAATCCGGTGGATCCCTGCTTCTGCGACATGTCAGGCTCACGAACAACTTCGCGGCCTACGAAGGCGGAGGGCTCTACTTGGAAGAAGGCGGCAGCGCGGTGGTGGAAGAATCGAAGATCGACCACAACGTGGCCCGCAGCTTCGGCGGCGGCATCTTCGTGGAAGCCGGCTCCATCTGCTACGGGGCCGCAGCACGCGGCGCGCGGCACGCAAGCGCCCGCCCGCATGACACCGTCGACGGGCTGGCCGAAGGCCTGACCGTGTCGCGCTCCTCCATCGAAGACAACGAAGCCCGCGAAGGCGATGGCGGTGGGGTGGCCCTGTCTCCCTACGTCTGCCAGATCTACCAGCCTACGGTCAAGCCGGCGACCGGCCTGATCGAAGAAATCGTGCCGGTGACGATCGAGCAGTCGCTGATCGCCGACAACACCGCCGAAGTCGGCGATACCAACTTCCCCAGCGGTTACGGCGGTGGGATCTTTGCCGACAACTATCACTTCGAGGATCCGGTCATCGACTCGACCATCGCCGACAACTACGCCGCCGAAGCAGGTGGCGGTGTCTTCGTGGCCGAAGGTGCCGAGGAACTGATCAGTGACACGGTCGCTTACAACACAATCGAACCGCCCGTGCGCATCGAGGCGCGCAAGGCGAGTCGCCCTGCCGCATGGCCGGCCGTGACCGAGGGTGAAGCGCAGCCTGGCGCGAACCTCGCGGGCTACTACGACACCGACTACGAAGCGGCCGTCGCGCTGCGCAACACGATCGTGACCGAGGAACCGAGCAGCGGGTTCAACAACTGCTCAGGGCAGATCTTCTCGCTCATCACCGGCCACGCTCACAACCTCGACTATCCGTCGGTGGAAGGGGAAGACGGCTACGACACCTGTGGCATGAGCGGGGAAGAAGAAGACCTCGTCGGCGTCGACCCGAAGCTGGACAGCACGGGCCTGCAGGACAATGGCGGCCCGACGAAGACAATCGCGCTGACCTCCGAAAGCCCTGCCATCGGGCAGGTGCCAGTGAAGGAAGACTGTGAAGAGCAGGGCATCGGCCCCGCGCTCGAACTCGAAGCGGGCAAGTCGACGCCCGTCGACCAGCGCAGCGAGCCCCGTCCGGGCATCGCCGGCAAGGGTTGTGACATCGGTGCCTACGAGTACCAGGAACCGACCAAAGAAACCAAGAAAGAAGAATCGAAACCCGCGGCGAAAACCGAAGTTCTGTCGGTGAAGATCACGAGCCCAGCTGCTTGCACGAGCAAGCGGGACATCGTCATCCACATCCAGAACGTCAAGCAGTTCGGGGTCGTCTCGGCAGTCGTCTCGATCGACGGCAAAGCGAGGCGGACGCTGCGCGGCAAGCACCTGCGCACCGGCATCGATCTCGTCGGACTGCCGAAAGGCACGTTCACCGTCTCGATCGTCGCCAAGACCAGCAGTGGCAAGACCCTGCACGGTCAGCGCGTCTACCACACCTGTCACACGAAACTCCCCGGCCACCTGCGCCTGCGCCTCTAGGGCCAGGACGGAAACCGGGACTTCGGTGCGCCCGTCTGCTTCGGCAGGCGGGCGCACCTGACTCTGCTCAGCCCGCCGGCTCGACCCGGTGCGTGAGGGTCGACGGCTCGGCCCAGCGCAGCGCCAGGACGCCGCTGCGACGGTCGACCTCCGGCGAGAGCGGGTCTCCCGGGCTCGGCCAGCCGCCCGAGTGCTCGGGTCGCTCCTGCTCGGGCACGACCGCGGCCTCCACGGCGGCTGCCGCGGCCGGCTCGGACTCCGTCGCGGTCGCGAAGGTCGGGACGAGCGGTTGCACCATCGTCGCGGGAGCACGATCGGGGAGGATCCCGGGCTCGTAGCGGGGCTCCGGCTCGGCCGTCTCGCCTCTCCGCGAAGCCACGATCGGGTCGCGGGCGGGCTCGGCTCGATAGCGGAACTGCCCGCTCTCGTCGCTGACCCAGAAGGCGTCGCCCTGCTGCGTGTGCTCCTGCAGGATCGAGCGGTCGTAGTGTTCGGCGATGCGGGCCAGAGCGTCGATGTCCTCGACGTCTATGACGGGCACGCCGGGCTGCTGCCAGACCCGTGCGACGGGCACGATCGCCGAGCCCAGCCGGGAGGCGATCAGGTGCGACTCGCCGCGGTCGGGGCGGCGCATGACGAAGGCCAGGGCCGCCCCGATGGCGGCAGCGATGAGCAGGATCGCCACGCTCGCGATCAGTCGTGCTTCGCTGACCGACAGGGTCGCGAAGCGCAGGCTGAGGCTGGTCGGCTGGTAGCTGCGTCCGCTGGCCGACCCGCCCTGGGACTGCTTGAAGGGGTCGGGCGCCTTGCCGGCGACGCCTGTCTGGCCGGCGATCGCCCTGATCTCGGTGCTGCTCAGCGAGAAGGGGATCGACGGCGAGAAGGTGGTGTGCAGCGGGATCTGCCCGATGCTCCCGCCGATCTCCACGCTGGGGGCGATCGTCAGCGTGTAGGTGCCGCTCAGGCCGGTCTGCGACTGCACGTCGGCGAGCAGGGAGTTCAGCTTGCCGATGTCGAGCGTCCCTCTGACGATTGTGCCGTCGCCGTCGAAGCGTGCCGCGGGCCCCAGCGAGATCGTCGAGGACCAGCCGATCGTGGAGCTGACCGTGGCGGTCAGGGCGGCCCGTCCGACCAGGGATCGGGCGGCCTTCGCCGAGAGTCTGTATCGATACTCGAAGTCGACGCTGCCAAGGGTGTGAGTGAAGATCGGTTCACCCGTCTTCACCTGGTCGCCGGGGTAGGCCGGGCCGGGCGATGCCTGCCCCGAGTAGGACAGGCTGCCGCTCTGGGTGTAGGGCAGGTGCACGGGCGCCAGCGCGCTGCTCGGCCTTGTGAACGAGAGCAGCGCCAGCACCACGAAGGGCGCCAGCGCGAGGAGGCCGCCGATGAGTATCCCGAGCGCCGGACCGCCGCCTGCGGCGGTCCACGACCGGTTCGTGGCGGGCGCCTGCGCGACGCCTGCCTCCTGGCGACGTTGTCGTCGTCTGCGACGTCCCCGTTTGACGAACGCAGTGCCCATCATCAGCAGCGCTCCAAGCGTGACCAGGACAGCGATGAGAGCCGGCGAACGGGCCGACTGCAGGTCCGCCCCGAGCCCCGGCAGGTGCAGCCACAGTGCCCCGATCAGCTGGCTATGGGCCGGCTTTTCGAAGTCGACGAAGTTGTTGTTGTCGCCCTTGAAGACGTAGCGGCTGCCCTGGACGGCGATGATCCTGTGCAGCACGACAGTGTGAAAGGCCTTGTTGTAGTAGGCCACGATCTGTCCCACGTGGTAGTTGGGCCGGCTGCGCACGATTGCCAGGTCGCCCGTGTGGAAGCGGGGCTCCATGCTGATGCCGTCGGTGACGACGTAGCTGGTGGAGCCGCCCAGCGATGGGGGCGCGAAGGCCGCCCAGATCGCGACTAGGACGGCGAGCGTCAGGCCGCCCGTCAAGAGTTTCCGTGTACGGGACGTGCGCATGGCGTTCATTGGAAGGGGGGCGGCCGGTCGTCCCGGCCGCCCCTTCCATTCCAGTTCAGGAACCTGCTATTCGATCGTCACCGTGCCGGTGCTGACAGCCGCAACGGACAGCTTCAGGCCTTCGGCGTTGGGGACGGGGTTGGCGAAAGTGCATTTCACCGTGTAGGGCGAGTTCGCTTCCGAGGCGCCGCAGTCGGACCAGTCCGCTGTGACAGGTTCGCCTTCGGACAGCGAGACCTCGACGTCGGACGCGTACTTGTTCAGGTCGAACGTGACTTTCGTCATGTGCGTACCGGATTCGTCCCACGTGTAGTTGTCCGGCGATTCGACGGTGTAGCCGCTGACCGTCGCAGCGCCAGCACCCGCGGAGTGGGCCGCGACCGTGTTGCTCGCGGTGAACGCGTAAGCGCTCGCTCCAATGACACCGGCGACAGCGATCGCGAGCAGCCCGACAAGCCTGCGCCGGCGACCGCCCAATTTACCCCTCCTGAGATGCTTGGCCATGTCGGGCCCCCTTCTGGACACTCCCTGTGTCCTTCGTTTTCTGGACACTCCATGTGCCCTCGCGGCGCCAATCGGCTCTCCGCAAGCGGGGCTTTAGGCCTGCAGGAGCGCTTTGCGCAGGTTTTGCACGTCATGCCCTGTCAAGCCGGCGCGGGCCGGCAGCGTGCTGGCGTGCGCTGTCAGGCTTCGCCGGAGGGTGCCCAGAGGTTCACGCCACCCTCTTGGGCGTACTCGTCGATGCGAGTCAGCTCGTCTGCGGTGAAGTCGCTTCGCTGCAGGGCCGCGACGTTCTGCTCCAGCTGCTCGACGCTGCTTGCGCCCAGCAGCGCGGAGGTGACGCGGCTGTCCCGCAGCGCCCACGCGATCGCCATCTGCGCCAGCGTCTGCCCGCGCTCCCGGGCGATCTCCGCGAGCCCCCGCACGCGCCCCAGGTTCTCCGCCGAGAGCAGGTCCTCGTCGAAGTAGTTGCCGGCCCGCACGCGCGAGCCCTCTGGCACGCCCTGCAGGTAGCGGTCCGTCAGGAGTCCCTGGGCGAGCGGGGAGAAGACGATGGCACCGACGCCCTCGTCGTCGAGCACGTCCAGCAGCTCCGACTCGATCCAGCGGTTGAGCATCGAGTAGGAGGGCTGGTGGATCAGCAGCGGCGTACCCAGCTCGCGCAGGATCGCCGCCGCCTGCCTGGTCCGCTCGGGGCCGTAGGAGGAGATGCCGACATAGCGCGTCAGCCCGCGTCGAACGGCCTCGTCGAGGGCGCCCATCGTCTCCTCCAGCGGAGTCTCCGGATCGAAGCGGTGCGAGTAGAAGATGTCGACCTGGTCCAGGCGCATGCGCTCGAGGCTCTGTTGCAGGCTCGCCAGCAGGTACTTGCGCGAGCCCCACTCGCCGTAGGGGCCCGGCCACATGTCATAGCCCGCCTTCGTGGAGATGACGAGCTCGTCGCGCAGGCCTGCGAAGTCCTCGCTGAGGATGCGCCCGAAGTTGATCTCCGCGCTCCCGTACGGAGGGCCGTAGTTGTTGGCCAGGTCGAAGTGCGTGACGCCCAGGTCGAAGGCCCTGCGCAGGACCGCTCTGCTGTTGGCCAGGGGCCTGTCGTCGCCGAAGTTCTGCCACAGACCCAGCGAGATCGCCGGCAGGCGCAGGCCGGTGCGCCCGCAGCGCCTGTAGCTCATCTGCTCGTAGCGGTCCTCCGCGGGCACGTAGCGGGTCGGTCCGAGCTCGGCGTTGTAGGGCACCGCTCGAGTATCGCAGCGTCAGCCGCGCCTGGAGACGTCTTCCAGGTAGTTCTGCACCCAGCTCTCCGACAGGTCGTCTGACTGCCTGCTGGGTCCGCGTCGTCCCGGTGTCCAGTCGGCAGGCCGCTCCACGCCGAGCAGGTCGAGCACCTTCCCGACCGTTCCCTCGATGTCGCCGGCCACTTCCTCGTAGTACAGGGGCAGAGGCTGGCGGCCGATGCGGAAGAAGAAGCCCCTCCAGCCGTCCTCGTGGCGGCGCAGCTGGTCGAGCAGGTGGTCGATGGCGTCGAACGAGTAGACGGCCATGCGCTCGGGCATCGGCTCCTGCTCGGGGGCGCTCTCCTCCTTGCGCCACTTCCATGTCTGCAGCGCCCGCCACAGCGACACGGCCTGGCGGACCTTGTCGCTGCGCGAGATGAAGACGTACTGCAGGTCCGGGAAGGCGGTGTTCAGCAAGGAGCCGTCCCCCATCCCGCCGAAGCGGGGGATGCCCCGCATCAGCTCCAGGAAGTCGTCGAAGTAGCCCCACATCAACTTGGCGGCGAAGATGCCGTTGGGCGTCGTGCCTTCCCTCATGGCCCAGTCCAGGTGCTGCTTGTAGTCCTCCCTGCTCCAGGTCGCGCTGCGTTCGGCCGTGTGGTCGATGGTCGCGTCATGGGGCAGCAGGCGGATCACTTCCGGGCTGCGCAGCCCCCAGAAGTACTCGCGCGGCCGGCGCGGCAGGCCCGTCTCCTTTAGCGCCTCGAAGTACTCCCTGGGCCGGCCCGCGACGCCCGTCTCCAGCAGGCTCTCGCACAGCAGCGTGCTGCCGCTGCGAGGGGTCGCACAGACCAGATAGGAGCGTCTTGGCTCGACTGGCGCCGGCGTCGTCTCCCCGCTGCTCACGGGATCCTCGTCAGCGGCTCGGTCGCCGAGATCTGATCGGGCTCGTTGATTTCAGCACCCGAGGGAGGCTGCGGGTCGCCGTGCAGGAGCGGGTCCTCGGTCTCCTGCATCCAGCTCTGAAGGCGTCCGCTCAGATCGGCCAGCACGTCCGCGTGGGCCGGATCCTCGGCCAGGTTGGCAGCCTCGTTGGGGTCGTACAGGAGGTCGTAGAGCTGCTCGAAGGGCACAGTCCGCTCGGCCCAGCCGTGTTCCAGCAGGAGCGTCTTGCTGGGGGAGTCGTCGCAGTTGGCGAGGACCGGTGTGCGGCGGGAGCCGAAGCGGCGGATGTACTTGTAGCGCCGTGTGCGCACAGCCCGCTGCGGCTCGTAGGCGGCGTGCCAGGTCATCTCGGCATACAGCTCCTTGCGCAGCGAGGACACCTCTCCGTTGACCAGCGGGAGGAGCGAGTGTCCCTGCAGGAAGTCCGGCTTCTCGATCCCGGCCAGGTCGCACAGGGTCGGGTAGATGTCCAGGTGGGAGACGAGGGCGTCGTTTACGCGCCCGCCCGTGAAGCCGCCCGGGCCCCGCACGATCAGCATCACGCCCAGGCCCCTGTCGAACAGCGTCGCCTTGGCGCCGGGGAAGGCCAGGCCGTGGTCCGTCGTGAAGATGACCAGCGTGTTGTCCGCCAGGCCGTGGGTCTGAAGGGTGTCCAGAACGGTGCCGACGCCCTGGTCGAGGGAGCGAGCGCTGGCCTTGTAGGAGGCCATGTCGCGGCGCGTCTCGGGCGTGTCCGGCAGGTTGGCCGGCGGCAGCGAGTAGAGGGCGTCGCGCAGCGACGGCGGATCCAGCCAGTCCCGGTGCGTCTCGAAGAAGCCGACCGACAGGAAGAAGGGCTGGGGCAGGGGCTCGCCGAGGATCCTCCTCGCCACGGGCGCGACGCTCTCGACGTGGGTCGTCTCGATCTTCACGACCCTGTCGAAGCCGATGATCTCCGGCTCCTTGGCGATGTGCTGCTCGCCGATCAGGACCGACGTGTAGCCGGCCTCCCGCAGCGTGTGCACGATGTGCTGGCGGTAGTCGTTCAGCGACCAGCCCCGATGGGCCAGGCCGAGCATGCCGTTGTTGTGGCCGTACTGCCCCGTCAGCAGGCAGGCCCGTGAGGTCGAGCAGGTCGGCGTACCGCAGAAGGCCTTGCGAAACAGGATGCCCTGATCGGCCAGGTGCTGGATGTTGGGGGTGGGGACCGGGTGGCCGTAGGGCTGGACGTAGCGACCCGTGTCGTGGGAGTGCAGGTAGAGGATGTTGGGGGGCGTCTGAGGCATCCTTGGCGCCTGCCCGCTCAGTCCTCGCGCACGTACCCGAGGCGCTGCGTGTGCACGTAGATCTCCTCGCCGCTGACGGCCTCCGTCAGGACCATCCACCCGGGCGGAGCCTTGATCGAGCCGTTGCCGAGGCGTATGCCGTCCTTGGAGGCGACCAGGCGGCTCAGTACGACCTCGAGATCCTCCGACACGACGACCTCGATTCCATCCAGCGCGATTCGAGCCATTCCCCACTCCTATCACCGAAGGGCAGACGCTGCCCGCACGGGACGGACGGCCCGCAAAGCTTATCGAAAGAGTGAGGAATATGGAGGTCGTGTCTCTGGGGCGGAGAGCTAGCCTGTTGGCATGCGCCATGAGCGCGCCTCGCTGCCCAAGCGCACCGCGATCGTCGCCGCCACGGCCTTCCTGGCCGTCAACCTCTGGACCGGTGCCCCGCTATTCGCCCTCTGGGTCGGCTCCCAGGTCGTCGGCCAGCAGCGGCTGAGCATGACGGCCGTCTTCGTCGTCGTGGTCGTCCTGGCCACGCTCGTCTTCTCCATGTCCCTGGCCCTGGCCTGGCTGAACCGCGAGTACGACCACTTGATCGGACGCAGCGCAGGCGAACGGCGGCTGCCGTGGCTGCGCAGCACTCGTGCCGAGGAGGGCGTCGAGGAGCCCGGCTACGGAGTCGGCATCACGCTGCTCGAGCGCATCGTCGTGGTCAGCGTCTACCTGGCTGTGATCTGCTTCCTGGTCTGGTTCTTCGCCTTGGCCGGGGCGCCCACGCCGATGGTGTGAGCGCCGCCGCCCGGCTACAGCTTGACCATCACCTTGCCCGTGTTGCCGCCCGTGAACAGCAGGTTCAGGGCTTCGGGCGCGTTCTCGAGGCCCTCCACGATGTGCTCGGAGGACTTGACCTTGCCCTGCGCCAGCCACCCGGCCATCTCGGCCTGGGCCTGCGGGAAGCGGTCGAAGTAGTCGAGGATGATGAAGCCCTCCATGCGTCCCCGGCGGATCAGCAGGTTGACGTAGTTGACCGGCCCGGAGGCTTTCTCGCGGTCGTTGTAACCGGAGATGGCGCCGCACAGGACGACCCGCCCGCGCATCGCCAGCTGGCCCAGGCAGGCGTTGAGGATCTCCCCGCCGACGTTGTCGAAGTACAGGTCGATCCCCTCCGGGCAGGCTTCCCGCAGACGCGCCGCAACGTTCTCGTTCTTGTAGTCGATCGCCTCGTCGAAGCCCAGGTCCTCGACGATGTGGCGGCACTTCTCCGGGCCGCCCGCGATGCCCACGACCTTGGCCGCCCCCTTGACCTTGGCGATCTGCCCGGCCGTGGAGCCGGTCGCGCCGGCCGCCCCGGAGACGACCACGACGTCGCCCTCCTCGACGCGGCCGACGTCGAGCATCCCGAAGTAGGCCGTCATGCCGGTGACGCCGAGGGCCGACAGCGCCAGTGTCGGCGGCACCCCGTCGGGCAGCGGCTGCATGGCCCGCTCGCCGGCATCCGCGATCAGGCGCTCCTGCCAGCCGGTCATGCCGAAGACGAGCTGGCCCGGCGCATAGGCCTCGCAGCGGGACTCGATCACCTCGCCGATGCCGCCGCTGCGCACGACCTCGCCGATCCCGATCGGGGGCAGGTAGCCGGGGGCGTCGTCCATCCAGGTGCGGATCGTCGGGTCGATCGAGATGTAGCGGACCTCGACCATGGCCTCGCCGTCCTGCAGGTCGGGCAGCTGCACCTCTTCCATACGTGTCGTGCTCTCGTCGACCATTGCGCTCGGACGCTCGGCCAGGACGATGCGACGGTTGCTGACGCTCACTGCTCCACTCCCCTCTCATGCGGGCCCGCGGCCCGCTTTGCCGTGTCGCGCCAGCCTGCCGACGCAGGGCTGATCTTAGGACGCGCGAGCGTTCCCCGGCCGGGTCAGCTCCTCCAGGGTCAGCACGAAGGAGCTGTGCTCCATCCCCGTCGCCTGTGTCAGGCCGATCTCGCAGGTCCTGTTGGCGCACAGGCAGGCCTGCGCCCGATTGCCCGCCAGCGTCGCGGCGCTGCCTTTGGCGGCGGCCGCCGGCAGCTCCGGGTGCAGCAGGCCGCGGTCGCCTGCAGTCCCGCAGCAGGTAGGCGAGGGCGCCGTCACGACCTCCCGCGCCAGTCGACCCGCGATCTCCGACAGCGCGCCCGAGAGCCCCATCTGCACTGCCGCGCAGGGGGGGTGCAGGGCCAGGCAGTCCAGCTGCCCGGCCACCTGCAGCGAATCCAGCAGCCGCTCGCGCACCCACGCGATCGAGTCGATCACCTGGACCTTCTCGTAGCGCTCGCGCACGTCCTCGGGCAGGGCGCCGGGCACGTCGGCCAGCAGCCCCAGCGTGCAGGAGCTGGCGTCCACGACGACCGGCAGCCTGCCCTCGTCGCTCCAGCGCAGCAGCGACCCTGCCACCCGCAGGGCCATCTCGCGGTGCCCCTCGAGATAGCCCTTGGAGCTCCAGGGCGTAGCGCAGCAGTGGCCTGCCACGTCCCCGGGGATCCACAGCGGCTGCCCTGCTCGCGCCGAGACGGCCAGCATGGCCTCCGGCAGCGACGGTCGCAGCGGCTGCTCGCGGGGGTTGCCGAAGATGCGGTTCACGCAGGCCGGGAAGTAGACGCCGGCGGCGCCCTCCGCGGCGGTCCAGGGCAGCGGCGTCGCCGGGCCCGGCAGGGCCGGACCCCAGGCCGGGACGAGCTCCTGCCCGACGGCGCTGCGGGCGATCCCGCTGAGCGCGCCCGTGGCCCTGTCGCCGAGCGTCCGCCCCGTGCGCAGAGCCGCCCTGGCTCCCCGTTCGACGCTCTCCCAGTGCCGGGCGGCCGCCGCTGCCGCGCGCTGCGCCCGCTCTGGGTGCTGGCGCGCCCGCAGCTCCTTGACGAGCTTGCCCGTGTCGATCCCGACCGGGCAGGAGGCGGCGCAGGAGCCATCGGCGGCGCACGTCTGGATCGCGTCGTAGTCGTACTGATCGAGCAGCGCAGCCAGCACCGGCGAGCCCTCCTGCTGGCGGGCCATCTCGCGGCGCAGGACGATCCGCTGGCGGGGCGTGCTCGTCAGCTCCCTGCTCGGGCAGACGGGCTCGCAGAAGCCGCACTCGATGCACTGGTTGGCCAGGGCCTCGATCTGCGGGGCCGACTTGAGGTTGCGCATGTGGGCGCCGGGGTCCTCCGTCAGCAGCACGCCCGGGCCGAGCAGGCCGTCGGGGTCGGCCAGGCGCTTGATTCGCCACATCATCGCCGTCGCCTTCTCGCCCCACTCGCGCTCGACGAAGGGCGCCATATTCACGCCCGTGCCGTGCTCGGCCTTCAAGGAGCCGTCGTAGCGCTCGACGATCAGCTCCACGAGCTCTCCCATGAAGGCCTCGTAGCGGGCCAGGTCGGCCTCGTCGCCGAAGTTGGGCGTCAGCAGGAAGTGCAGGTTGCCGGCCGAGGCGTGGCCCGCCACGCCCTGCAGGAAGCCGTGGCTGCCGAGCAGCGCCTGTAGGTCCCGTGCCGCCTCGGCGACCCTCGCCGGCGGGACGCAGACGTCCTCGATGATGAGGCTGACGCCGGGGGCGCGCATCGCCGCCAGCAGCCCCTGCATCCCCTCCCTGACCCGCCACAGCATCTCGATCTCCTCGGGATCGCGGCTGAAGCGGGGCTCGTCGATGGGGTTCGCGCCCTGCAGGATCTCCAGGGCCCTGGCCTCGGGCCCGTCCAGCTCGGCCGGGTCGTCCGCCCGCATCTCCACGAGCAGGGCGGCCGAGCTCGGCGGCAGCTCCTTCCAGCGCTCCGGCGTGCCCGGCATGTTCCAGGCTGCCGCGATCAGGGTCGGTGCGACCATCAGCTCCGTTGCGCTGGCTCCCGCCGCGACCAGCGGCTGCACGACCGCCGCTGCTGCGTCGATGTCCTCGAAGAACGTCAGCGACAGGGTCGTGTGGGGGCGCAGCGGGACCGTCTCGAAGACGACCTCGCCGATGAAGGCCAGCGTCCCCTCCGAGCCGATCAAGAGGCGCTTGAAGATCTCCAGCGGCTCCTCGGCGTCCAGGAAGGCGCACAGCCGGTAGCCCGTCGTGTTCTTGATCTGGAACTTGCGTCGCACGCGCTCGGCCAGCTCCGTGTCGGCTCGCAGCTCGTCGCGGATCTCTGCCAGGCCGGCGGCCAGCTCCGGCGCCAGCTGCGCGAAGCGCTCGGCCGCTCCCGGCGCGGCCGTGTCGATGACGGCGCCGTTGGGCAGGGCGAAGGTCAGCGAGCGTACTGTCGAGTAGGAGTCGGCCGTGACCCCGCAGCGCATCCCGCCCGAGTTGTTCGCCACGACGCCGCCGATGCAGGCGATGTCGGTGGAGGCCGGGTCCGGGCCCATGCGCCTGCCATGGGCCGCCAGGACGCGGTTGACGTGTCCCAGCACGACGCCGGGGCCGACGCGCACGCGCAAGCCGCCGTCCTCGACGCGAAGGTCTTTGAAGTGGCGGCGGCAGTCGAGCAGGACGCCGTCGGTCTGGCCCTGGCCGCTGAGGCTCGTGCCGCCGGCCCGGAACACCAGCGGCACGCCCGCCTCGCGCGCCGCCGCCATCACCCCGGCCACCTCGTGGACGTCGCGGGGCACAGCCACGGCCTTGGGGATCAGGCGGTAGTGGCTGGCGTCTGAGGCGTAGGCGATCAGGTCGAGGGCGCGCGTGGCCAGGTCCTGCTCGCGTCCCAGCGCGCCGCGCAGCTTGCCGGCCAGCTCAGACGGGGTGCCCTCGGCGACCCAGTCGGGGGCTGCGTCAGAGGCCCGCTCCTGCGCGGACAGGCCCTCCGGGGCGATGCGCAGGGCCCTGTCCGTCAGCGTCGCCACGGCGCCCCGATCAGTCGAGCCACATGCCGCTGGCGACGGGCACCTGCACCAGGCGGGGCCCGTCCTGGGCGGCGATGTCCTCGCGCAGGGCCTCCGCCAGCTCCTCGCGGCTGCTCACCTGACGACTCTGTACCCCGTAGCCCGATGCCACAGCAGCCACGTCCAGGCCGGGCAGGTCAAGGCCCGGCAGGCCGCTGGCCTGCTCGACTTCGGCGAACCACTTCAGGATCATGTACTCCTCGTTGCGCAGGACCAGGAAGGTGACGGGGAGCTTGTAGGCGGCAGCCGTCCACAGCGCCGTGATGCCGTACTGGGCAGAGCCCTCGCCGAGCACGCAGACGACGGGGCGGGAGGGCTGGGCCAGCTGCACGCCCACGGCCGCCGAGATGCCGTAGCCGAGGCCGCCGCTGGCGCTGAAGTAGTAGCTGCCGGGTCGGGAGATGCGCAGGCGGTTGCGCACCGCCACCGTGCTCGAGGGCGTCTCCACGACGACGATGCCATCGTCCGGCCAGACGTCCGCGAGGGCCGCAGTCGCCGCCGAGCCGCTGATCGGCTGAGCCTCCACGGGCTCGCCCGGCGCCGCTCGCAGCGGCGGGGCGTCGCGGTCGGAGTCGCCCACCAGCTCCAGCAGGGAGGCCAGGGCCAGGGCCGGGTCGCCCAGGATCGCCTCGCCCATCGGGGCCCGTGCCGCCTCGGCGGGGTCGCTCGTGATCTGCACCAGGCGCGTCTCTGCAGCCAGCAGGGGACCGGGCAGGTAGGGGTAGTAGGGGAAGACAGAGGAGCCGACGACGAGCACGAGGTCGTACTGGCGCAGGGTCTCGGCGGCCGGGCCGATGGCGGGGGGCAGGATGCCCTGGAAGCTCGGGTGGCTCTCGGGGAAGCCCAGGCGCCCGCCGCCCGTCGCGGGCGTCGCCCAGACGGCCATGCGCTGGCGCTCGGCCAGCTTCACCGCGTCCTCCCAGCCCCCGCAGGAGTCGATGTCGGGGCCGGCGATCATGACCGGGTTGCGGGCGTCGGCCAGTGCCCCTGCCAGCTCAGCCAGGGCTGAAGGGTCGGGTGCGGTGCGGCCCGTGACCCTCCTGGCCAGCGCCTGGCGGACGCTCTCCTCGTCTGCCTGCTGGCCCCAGTCGTCCATCGGGATCGACACGAAGGCGGGGCCCTTGGGGGGCAGCGAGGCGTGGTGGATGGCGCGGGCGATGGCCGCCGGCACGTCCTGGGCGCGGGGCGGCTCGTGGCTCCACTTCACGTAGGGCGAGGGGCCGAGCACGGCTTCGCGGTTGGTGAGGTTGGCCTCCATCGTGATCTGGGGGCGGACCTGCTGGCCGGCCGTGACGAGCAGCGGCGAGTGGTTGGCCTGGGCGTTGAAGATGCCACCGACGGCGTTGCCGACGCCGGGCGCCGTGTGCAGGTTGACGTGGGTCGTCCTCCCGGCGGCCTGGGCGTAGCCGTCGGCCATGCCCATCACGACCAGCTCCTGCAGGCCCAGGACGTAGGTGAAGTCGCCGGGCAGGTCGGCCAGCATCGGCAGCTCCGTCGAGCCGGGGTTGCCGAAGATCGTCGTCATGTCGTGGGCGCGCAGGATGTCCAGCGTCGCCTCGCGGACCGTGCTCATCGGGCGCTCATCCTTTCAGGCTGTGCTCTCCGGCACGGCGACGGCGAAGACGATGTGCCGGCGGGCCAGGCTGAGGTAGTCGTGCAGTTCCACGGGACCGCCCTCCAGGGGCGCCACGGTCACGTCCGTGAGCGTGATGAACTCGCGCTCGGACGCGTTCAGGACGTCGGAGACGCGGCTGCGATATCCGTCCTTGGCGAGCGTCAGGGAGCCCTCGATGCGGTGACGCTCGGTCTCCACGCGGATGCGCTCCTGACGGTGTTCGACGCTCGACGCCCCCGCTGCCTGCGCCTCTGTCCGGTCGTCCATGCAGACCATTATCGAGCCTCGCCGCCGGGCGGGCTTGCACGTCGCTGCGAACAGGAGCCGTGGCGTCCCCCGGCGCCAAGTGGGCGGAGCGCCGGGGGACGAAGGTCAGCTCAGATGCCGAGCTGCCACAGCCGCGAGAGGTCCCACACCCCGACCTTCAGGCCGACGCCGGCACCTGCCACGTCGGAGAAGCGGAAGTGGATGCCCTCCCAGACACGGGCGTCGATGACCTCCTGGGTCAGTGCCGCCCAGTCCTGGTAGTAGTGCGTCGAACCGGGGTCGGTCGGGCTGGTCACCGCGATCGGCGCCGGGGCCGTCGGCCCGACGAAGGCCGTCAACACGGCCTGGGCGGCGCCCGCGTAGCCGCCGTGACCGCTCGGCCAGTCCGGGTAGCGGGGGGTCGTGAAGTACGGCGTCCAGGTCGGGTCGGGGTCGATCGAGCCCGTCTGGATCGCCGTGACGGGACGCCAGAACAGGTACTTGAACTTGGCGTTGTAGATCGCGATCTGGGCGTCCGTGGTGACGACCTGGAAGGTCGCGACGAGGCGGGCGTCCCATGCCAGCGAGCGGTTCTCCTGGGCGATCAGCCCGCGCACGATCTGGATGTACTGGATGTTCGCCGCCGGCTCCCAGAACGCGGCGACGTCTGTCTGCTGAGGCGTGCGCACGGTGCTGTCCAGCGCGCCGTAGGCCCGCACCTCGGCCAGCGACTTCAGGTAGGTGGGGGACGTCAGGCTGGGCGGTGGTCCCGGGTCGAACTGGCTCTGGGTGGCCAGCAGGAAGGGTCGCGCTTTGCCCTCGCCTGCCCGTACGGCCGGCGCGAACGCCGGCGGTGTCGGCTGCCATATGCCAGGCGCCGGCGCCGGCGGCGTGAACGGTATGTCCAGGGAGGCCGTGTCGAGACCGTCGCCCTGACGCTCGGCCAGGACCTCGGCTGCCTGCTGGGCGCCCGCTGCGATGCCGGCCGTCTTCGCCGGCCCGTCCGGGATCGAGGCCAGCGCGGAGCTGAGGTCGGCGTCGAGCGAAGCCTGCTGGGAGGGAACCTGCGCGACGAGGGCGTCGTGCAGGGCCTGGGACAGGGCCGCCTCGGCGTAGGGCGCGTCCCAGCCGTCGCCGACGGCTCTCGCCGCGGCCAGCCAGCTGACCGACCAGATGCGACTGCCCGTGGCCGGCTCGGGGAAGGCCCCCGCCGTCACCGTCTGGTTGGTGATGTCGTACCAGGACAGCACCAGTGCGCTCTCTGCCGCCTGCTCGCCCGGCGCTCCGAGCGTGCGGTGTCCGTGGGTCCGTGCCACTGCCGCCGGAGCCGTCGCCGCAGTCAGCAGCGCGAGGCTCGCCGCCAGGGCACCGAGCGTCCTGGCGCGAGTCGTCTTCGACCTTCTCATCTGCTTCTCCAATCTCGTCTTGGGGTGGGGCCGTCGCGCCGCCCATGAGCGGCCGACGGCTCGCGTTCGGGTAACTGCCGTCCGGCTGCGCCCGCCCGACCGCCCGTCAGGAGGGGGCGGGGCGCCCGCTACATCGAGCGAGCGCCCCGCGGAGGAGAGGGGGTGCCGCGCCGGGGCGCGGCACCGGGAGGGTCCATCGAGAGCCCATATGAACAGTAATGCTCATATTGTGCATCAAGATTATCCACAATTACTCGGGACTCGTGACGATCCGGTGAACTGGACGTCTGTTCGAAGCCGACCGGCGCCGACGCTCCCGCAGAGCCTGTGGGCTGCCGCGTCGGGGAGTCGCTCGGTCAGGCGGGCGGGGTCAGGCGATCCGCTCGGGGGCACGGGCGGGCAGGCCCGAGCGGGTGACGGGCACGATCGTGGCCCGTCCCGAGGCGGAGGGGTGGTTGAGCTCCTCGGCGACGATATAGAGGGGGCGGTGCTTGACCTCGTCGTAGATGCGTCCGACGTACTCGCCGATGACGCCGATGGCGATCAGCTGGATGCCCCCGAGGAGGAGGATGGCGATCGTGATCGAGCCGAAGCCCGGCAGGTAGGAGTCGGCCAGGCGCAGGCCGATGACGACGGGGATCGCGATGAAGGCAAGGCCGGCAGAGAGGATGCCGACGTATGTCGCCAGCTGCAGCGGCAGGTGCGAGAAGGACGCGATGGCGTCAAGCGAGAAGCGCAGCATCTTGCGCAGCGTGTACTTCGTCTCCCCGGCCGCCCGCGCGTCGCGCTCGTAGGAGATGGCCGTCTGGGTGAAGCCGATCCAGACGGTCATGCCGCGCAGGAAGCGGGCCCGCTCCGTCAGCGACAGCAGCGCGTTCAGCGCCTGGCGGTCGAGCAGGCGGAAGTCGCCCGAGTTGGGCTCCAGGTCGACCTGGGTCAGCTTGTTGAAGAGCTTGTAGAACCAGGACGCGGTGGCCAGCTTGAAGGCCGTCTCGCCCTCGCGGTGCTTGCGCACGGCGTAGACGACGTCGGCCCCCTGGCTCCACTGGGCGACCATGTCGGGGATCAGCTCGGGCGGGTCCTGCAGGTCGGCGTCGATCATCGCCACGACGTCGCCGACGGCGTGCTCGAGCCCCGCCGTCAGGGCCGCCTGATGGCCGAAGTTGCGCGACAGGTGGATGACCCGCACGCGCGGGTCCGCGCCGGCGATGCGGTTGAGCAGCTCGGGCGTCCTGTCGGCGCTGCCGTCGTTGACCAGCACCAGCTCGAAGTCGAAGTCGGCAAGGGCGGCGGTGGCGCGGGCGACGAACTCCTCGATCAGCAGCTCCTCGTTGTAGACGGGTGCGACGAGGCTGAGCAGCTTGGGTGTGCGAGGGGGCTTGTCCGTCATGGCCATGGTGGGCGTCCGCGCCCTGTCTCGGGATTCTCTACGCCCGCCCTAAGCCGGCGCTCAATTTTTCGTGCATCCTTGTCGGGTATGAGCACCGAGCAGCAGCGCGAGCGGCCGACACGACCTACCAGGGTAGCGGGAGGGCCAGGGGGCGTGCACGCCCCCGTCCACGTCCAGTTCGTCAAGTTCGGGATCGTCGGCGTGTCCAACACGCTGCTGACTTTCATCGTCTACACGCTGCTGCTGAAGGTCTTCGGCGTCTGGTACCTGCTGGCCTCGGCGATCGGCTTCGTCGTGGGCGCCACCAACGGCTTCCTGCTCAACCGCCGCTGGACCTTCGCGGGTCACGAGGGCGACTCGCTGACGCCGCTGCGCTGGGCGACCGTGCAGGGCTGCGGCCTGGGCGTCAACGAGGGGCTGCTGTTCCTGTTCGTGCACGACGCCAAGATCGACAAGCTCCTGGCGCAGGCGCTGGCGACGGTCGTCGTGACCGTGACGACGTTCTTCGCCAACCGGGCCTGGACGTTCCGCAGCGCTCCCGAGCCGCTCGCGTAGGCCGGCACGCCCCGCCCCCGTCCCGCTTCTCAGCGGAAGACGGACAGCAGCGACAGCCCGGCCGGGATGCGCCCGCCGTGGGCGATCGTCAGCGCCTCCATGCGCATCGGCTGCTCCAGGGCACTGTTGAGCGGCCCTGGCGGGATCCACAGGTCCAGGCTGGACTCGGTCGTCTTCGTGTTGACGCGGTCGAGCACGCGCAGCAGGATCGCCACGGGCAGCAGCAGCGAGTTGAAGTAGGTCGTGCGGACCTGCTGCCAGCCGGCCAGCCCGGCCGCGTCCTGCAGCGTCCGCCTGGTGTAGCGGCGGTGGTGGTGGTTGACGACGTCGTGGCCGCTCCACAACCACTGGTAGGCGGGAACCGTCACGAGCAGGGCTCCCCCCGGCGCCACCAGGCGGCGCAGCTCCAGCAGCGCCCCGACGTCGTCCTGCAGATGCTCGATGACGTCCAGCGTCACGGCCAGGTCGAAGCTCCCGGCGGCGAACGGCGTCTGCAGGATCGAGCCTTCCAGGACCTCCCCGACGCCCCGCTCGCGTGCGATCCGGGCGCTGGCGGGCGATACCTCCACGCCCGTGACGGTGCCGTGCCGGGCCAGCTCGACCATGTTTCGCCCGCTGCCGCAGCCCGCGTCGAGGATCCGCGCCTGCTCGGGCAGGCCCAGCCCGGCGATGACCTGCTCCAGCACGGTGCGCCTGCCCCGGTACCACCAGTGACGGTCCTCGACGCGGTGTGTCTGCAGCTCGTAGTCGCGGTCCATCTACCCCCCGGAAGGCGAGCCTAGCGACCAGTAGACGGCGCCGCCCTGCCCCTGCCAGGCGACCAGGGCTCTGTCGCTGTCGGGGTCGATGGCCACGGCCGGCGCCTGCACGGTCCCGGTCGCTATGCGCTGCGGCGTCGAGAAGATCGTCACGCCGGGAGCCTGCTCGACCCCGCGGCTGGCGAGCAACGCCTGTCTTCCATCTTCGCCGGGCTCGGTGAGCAGCAGCATCGCCTCGTCGCGGGGACCTGGCGCGAGGGCAGCGGGCAGGGCCGGCCCTGCCGGTGAGGCGATCGTCGAGATCGTGCGCAGGCCGTGCTGGTCGATCGGAGCCGTCCGCACGACCCAGCGGCCTGCCTGTACTCCCGCCCATGCGGCCATGACGCTCTCGCCGCTCAGGCGGATCAGCAGGGGGGAGGCGGCGGGAGTCGGTCCCGCAGGGTCCCTGAAGCGTTCCAGCAGGCGCGGTGCTCCGAAGGTCAGGCCGGGGGCCGAGTAGTCCAGGTAGACGGAGGTGACGCTGCCCGAGCGCTCGGACCACATCACGATGCTGCGGTAGTCGTCGCTGATCAGGACGGCTATGTGCGGGTCGCGGCCGGCCGGACCGAGCGCCGTCACGCCGTGACGGGGACCCCTGGCGGGGAGGGGACGGACCAGGACCTGCCCGCCCTGCGCCCAGGCCGCCACGGCGTCGCTGCGGAAGTCCATGGCGACGGTCAGAGCCGAGACCCTGCCCTCGCCCTCGGCGATCTGCCGGGCCGGGCCCAGCGCGTCCGCGAAGAACCTCTCGATCCGCAGGAACAGGTTGCCGGTCGGGGGTCCCGCGACTCCGGCCACCGCCACGTCGCCCAGCCAGGCAGTGCTCAAAGAGGCGGGCTGGACGGAGCCGGCGAAACGGGCCAGCAGCCTGAAGGCTCCGGTCGAGCGTCCCTGCACGACGATGGTCCTCGAGGAGGAGACGGGGTCTGCGCCGGCGACGACGACCTGGCCGTGGGGCCCTGCTGCGACGGCCAGCCCGCCGCGCGGGTCGAGCGGCTGTCCGGAGGAGCTGCGCGGAACGACGGGCGCGAGCGGCAGGTCGGCTCCGGGAAGGGCGTCGACACGGGCGCCCTGCCCGCCGGGGCAGCTCGCAGTTGCGCTCCACACGATCGCACCCGGGCCGGTCCCGTTCCCCGGGCGTTCGCTGGGAAAGACGACGTGCGGCCCGGAGGCGGCGGCGCAGCTCGACAGGGGAGCCGGCGCCGTCCACTGCTGCGCCCCGGCCGGGCCCGTGCTCAGGCCGGCCGCGACGATCGACGCCGCGGCCAGCGCGATGGGGCGGATCCGTGTCAGGTGAGGGCCCCGCGCAGGAAGTCCAGGGTGCGCTGCCAGGCCAGGTCCCGGGCCTGCTCGTCGTAGGTGCCCAGGCGGTCGGTGTCGTTGAAGAAGGCGTGCCCTGCGCCCTCGTAGTACTCGAAGTCCACGTCCACTCCGGCGTCGTGCAGCTGGCCTTCCAGCGCTTTCGCTTCCTCGACGGAGATGAATTCGTCGGCCGTGCCGAAGTGGCCGAGCACGGGGCACTTGATCTTGGTGAAGTCGGGCTTGCCGTGGGGCATGACGTAGTAGAAGGTGACGGTGGCGCCGATGTTCGGGCACTGCGCGGCCGCCCACACGGACAGCCCGCCGCCGAGGCAGAAGCCGACGGAGCCGACGCCCTGCCCCTGCACGCCCGGGTGGGAGAGCAGATGGGAGGCGGCGCCGCACATGTCCTTCTCGGCCTGGTCCATCGACATGGCCATCATCTTCTGTTCGGCCTCCGAGGGCTGCTCGGTCGTCTCGCCCCTGTAGAGGTCGGGTGCCAGGGCGAAGAAGCCCGCGGCGGCGAAGCGGTCGCAGATCGAGCGGATGTGGCTGTCCAGGCCCCACCACTCCTGCAGGACGATCGTGGCGGGGCCGCTCTCGCCGGCGGGAACCGCCAGGTAGCCGGGCGCACTGCCGGCGCTGGTGGGGAACTCGATGTCGGGCATGGGCTGGCTCCTCCTCGATTGATTTTTGCGGACGGGCGCGAGGTCCTCGGCTTGCGGGCGCGGGCAATCCTCTCATGGCTACCCGTCCGCGCGCTCCAAAACCTTTTGCCCTCCCGGTTGTTCTAAAGGCGCAAACTGCCAGCGGCCGCAGGAGGCGGCGCGGCTGGGAGGCATCCAACTCTCCAAAGGGGGAAACATGCGCAGGATCTCTGCGATCGCTGCGGCGCTGGTGTGCGCGCTGACAGCGATGCTCGTCGGACAGGCGGCGGCGTCGCCTGTGTCGGTAGGTCGCTCGGGCTGGTCCTGGAGCGAGCCCTCCCCGCAGGGGGAAACCCTGAACCGCGTCGACTTCCAGGGCGCGATCGGATATGCGGCGGGCCAGAACGGCACCGTGCTGCGATCGGAAGACGGCGGGCAGAGCTGGGTGGGGCTGGCAAGCGGCACGGAAGCAGATCTCACCCAGCTGCAGCAGATAGGGCCGAGCACGGTGCTGGTGGGAGGCGGCTGCACGCTGCGCGAGTCCACGAACGCAGGCGCCGGCTTCCAGCAGCTGGACATCAACGAATCCGAACACGGCTGCTCCCATCAGCTGGCCTCCTTCTCGTTCCTGACCGCGGGCAGCGGCTACGTGGAGCAGTCCGACGGCTCGATCCTGTTCACGGGCGACGGTGGGCACTCGCTGTCCCCGCGCACTCCCGTGCCCCTCGACGGAGGCACGCCGGTGCAGATCGAGTTCCTCTCGGGCACGCTCGGCTTCGCGCTGGTCGACAGCTCGGGCGGGTCCCGGATCTACCGGACGACCGACGGAGCCGGGTCCTGGACGCAGGTCGCCACGACGGCGGCCGGACAGTCGCTGTCGGAGCTCCTCGCCGTCTCGCCGACGCTGGCCTACGCCGTCGGGGGCGGCCCGGCCCGGCCGGGAGCGTCGACGTCGCTGCTGCTGGCGAGCGAAGACGAAGGGGTGACCTGGAAAGAACGCCCGCTGGCGCTGCCGACGGGCTCGCCGGCCCTGTCGCTGCGGAGCATCTCCTGCGCCTCGGCCACCGAATGCGTCCTGGCGACCGAACAGCCGGGGGGCGGCACCGGCGACGCGCTGATACGCACGGCCGACGGCGGCCTGACGGGCACGGTCGTGACGCCAGCCCAGCAGGGACTGCTGGCGACCTCCTTCACCACGGGCAGGGACGTGCTGGCAGTGGGCGAAGGCGGCACGACCGTCCTCTCGCCCGACGGCGGCGTCACCTTCCCGGCGTCGATCTCCCAGTCGCTGCCGGGCGGCTTCACGGGACTGGTGCGGGTCGGCGGGCAGTCACCCGGCCGGGCCTACCTGGCCGGCCCGGCGGGCCAGATCCTGACGAGCGCCGACGGCGGGTCCAGCTGGCAGACGCTGCAGGTGCCGACGTCGCTGCAGCTCGTGGACGTGGCCTTCCCGACGGCTGAAGTGGGCTATGCCGTCAACACGGCGGGCACCGTCTACCGCACGGGCAACGCCGGCCAGTCCTGGTCCATCTCGTCCTCGGGCGGGGAAGGGCCCTCGGCGCTGGTGGCGCCGACTCCCGGCACGGTCCTGCTGATCGGCCCGACGGGGGTCAGGCGCAGCACGGACGCGGGAGCGAGCTTCGCGACCGTCGGGGGCACGGTCGTGGTGGGCCGCAGGCACCGCCGACCCGTGCGCCGGGCCGTCTCCTCGCTGGGGCTGTTCGGTGGCGCCGAGCAGGCCGGCGGTGCCGTCGTGGCCTGGGGCGATGACGCCTATGAGTCGAACGACGGCGGCGCCCGCTGGACGCTGATCCCGCGGGCACTGAAGAACGGGACGGTGGAATGCATCTCGTTCCTGAGCGCGAGCACGGGCTACGAGGTCTCCCGCCAGCGCCTGTTCTTCACAGCCGACACGGGTCGTCACTGGCACGAGATCGGCTCGGTCGGGGGCGTCGTGCTCCCCGGCGCCGGGCAGGTCTCCTTCAGCAGCGTCCAGGACGGCTACGCGATCGCAGCCTGGGACGGCGGACGCTGGCTGATGCGCACGTCCGACGGGGGGCGCACGTGGACGCCCGAGTGGCTGCCACGTCGCGTGCTCAGCGTGACAGCGGGCGGCAGCGAGGACTACGCGAACGCCGGCGGCGGGCTCTTCCGGACGACCGACGGAGGCCTCTCGAGCACGGGCTCCAGCATGTCCCTGACCCTGGCGGGCCCGGCGAAGCTGAGCACCCGCGCCTTGCGCAGGGCCCACGGCAGGGTCTCCCTGCACGGACGGCTGGCGCCCGCGCAGGGTGGCGAGCAGGTCGTGATCGCCTACAGGGCAGCTGGAAGGTCGGTCTGGCAGCGGCGCACGGCGACAGTCAGCTCCGCCGGCGCCTTCGCCGTCACCATCTCGGGCGTCGGGGCGACCACGACCTTCGTCGCCCAGTGGTCGGGTGAGGGCGCGGAGGCGGGGGCAGGCTCGCAGGCGGTGACGCTCACGGTGGGCAGGGGTTGACGGTGGGCGTTGGTTGAGCGGCTGCACGACGGCCGCCGGTAGCTGCAGGTGGCTCGTGAGAGGCGGTGCTCGCGGATCTTCCCAGGGGATCCGCGGGCGCCGCTGCGGCCCCTCCAAGAAGGCGTGCACTGCGGGCCCCGCCGTAGCGCTCGAAAGCCGCTCCCGGGGCGGGGTCGAGCCGCGCACGCCGCGCAGCTCGACACGCACTGGCGCTCAGCCCTGGCTGCAGCCCGTGATGCCGCCGTCCAGCGGGATCACCGTGCCCGTCATGTAGGCCCCGGCCCGTGAGACCAGGAACCTCGTCAGGCCCGCCACGTCCTCGGGGCGGCCGATCCGCCCCAGGGGCACGCTTGCCTCCACCGCCGAGCGCAGCTCCTCGCTCTCCAGCACGAAGGCCATCATCTTGCTCTCGAAGGGTCCCGGCGCGATCGCGTTGACCGTGATGTGCTCGCCCGCCAGGCGTCTGGCCAGGTGGCGGGTCAGCATGTGCACGGCCGCCTTGGAGGCGCTGTAGCTGTAGTTGTCCATCGCCGGCGTCCTGATCCCGTCGATCGAGCCGATGTTCACGACCCGCGCCGGGTCGTCGGGGCTCGCCGCCGCCCGCAGCGCGTCCAGCAGGCCGACTGTCAGGTGAAAGACGCCCTCGACGTTGGTGTGCATCGTGCGGTCCCAGCCTGCTGCCGGGAAGTCCTCCAGCGGTGCCCCCCAGACGGCGCCCGCGTTGTTGACGAGGATGTCCAGTGAGGGGTGGATCTCCCTTGTCGCCCGCGCCAGCTCACCGGCGCCCTCCGGTGTCGAGACGTCCGCCACGATCGCCTGGCATTCGCCCACCTTGGCCAGCTCCGCTGCCGCCGCCTCGACGTCTGCCTGCTTGCGCGAGGAGACGATCACGCTGACGCCGGCCTCCACCAGGCCCCGCGCGATCATCAGGCCGATCCCGCGCGAGCCGCCCGTGACCAGGGCCGTCTTGCCCTTGATGTCGAACAGGTCGCTCACAGCTCAGTCGGCGAACTTCGCCGCTCGCTTCTCCAGGAACGCCCCGACGGCCTCCGGAGGAGCCGTCCCGAACAGGGACATGATCTGCTGGCGGTCCTCGTACTCCACCGCCGCCTGCTCGGACGGCAGCTCCAGGGCCGTCCACATTCCCTGCTTGGTCAGGCGCACCCCCCACGGCGCCAGCGCCGCTATCTCGCCCGCTGCCCGCAGCGCCCGCTCCTGCAGGGCCTCGAGCTCGACCACGTCGGCCAGCAGGCCGATCGACAGCGCCTCCTGCGCGTCGAAGCGCCTGCCCGTCAGCATCAGCTCGTGTGCCCGCGAGGCGCCGATCAGTCGCGGCAGCAGCCAGCTCGTGGCCATGTCGCAGTTGGACACGCCGATGTTGACGAAGGCCACCCGGAAGACCGCCTCGGCTGCCGCGAAGCGGATGTCGCTGGCCAGCGCCATGGCCAGGCCGAAGCCCGCCGCCGGCCCGTTGACTGCCGCGATCACGGGCTGGGGCAGCGCCCGCACAGCCAGGATCAGCCGCGACATGTGCTGCTGGGTGCCCAGGCGGTCCCGCGCCTCGTCGGTGCCGTCGTTGCCGGGGGCCTGACCGTAGCCGCGCAGGTCCACGCCGGCGCAGAAGCCCCGGCCTGCGCCCGTCAGCACGACCGCCCTGCAGCTGCGCACCAGCGCGATCCGCGCCAGCTCGACGTGCAGCGCCTCGCACAGCTCCGCGTTCATCGCGTTCAGCTCGTCAGGCCTGTTCAGCGTCAGGCGGATGACGCCCTCGACTGGCTCCTCGACGATCAGGGGATTGGCCACTGGCGCATCCTACGTTCTGTCGGGTCTGGGGTAGTTGAAGGCCTGGGCTCGCTCATCGAGGCGCACATCATCCTCCCATCGCCGCGCCTGTGTGAGACTGGCCCGGTGCCGGACAGCCAGCTCAAGGTCGCCGTCGTCGGACACGTCGAGTGGGTCCAGTTCGGGCACGTCCGGCATCTGCCCCGTCCCGGCGAGGTCGCGCACGCCTCCGGCGCCTTCGAGGAGCCCGCGGGGGGTGGGGCCGTGGCGGCAGTGCAGCTCGCCCGCCTGGCCGGCACGAGCACGCTCTTCACCGTCCTCGGCGAGGACGACCACGGGCGACGGACCGTCGAGCGGCTCCGTGAGCTCGGCGTGAGCGTCCTGGCCGAGCCGCCCACGGGCGAGCACGAGGGGGCGCCCACGCGGCGGGCCGTGACGCTGATCGACGATCGGTGCGAGCGCACGATCACGACCTTCGGCGAGCGCCTGGACCCCGCCGGTGGGGAGGGGCCCGGGTGGGGGCGGCTGAGCGGGCTCGACGCCGTCTACTTCACGGCGGGGGACCTGGCCGCCCTGCGCATGGCCCGCAACAGCACAGCGGTGCTGGTCGCCAACCCCCGTGCCCGTCACGCGCTCGGCCAGGGCGTTCCGATCGACGCCCTGATCCTCTCCGGCGATGACGAGGTGGAGCTGCGCGAGGCCGCCCGAGCCGAGCACGACGCAGAGCTGGTCCTCTACACCGAAGGCGAGCGGGGCGGTCGCTACCGCCACCGGGACGGCACGGAGGGGCGCTGGCAGGCAGCACCAGTGCCCGGGCCCGTCGTGGACTCCTACGGCTGCGGGGACTCCTTCGCGGGCGGCTTCGCCTACGCCCTGGGCGCAGGCATGGCCCTTCCCGACGCCCTCGCTCTGGCTTCCCGCTGCGGGGCCCAGTGCCTGACCGGCGCCGGTCCCTACGGCCGTCAGCTGAGCGCCGCCGAGCTGCGCACGCAGCGGACGTGAGAGGATCGGGCTATGGACTACGAGCAGATCACCACCGAGACCTCAGAGGGCATCCTCACGATCACCCTCAACCGCCCCGAGCGCCTGAACGCCTGGACAGCCCAGATGGGAGCGGAGCTGCGCGACGCATTCGACGTCGCCGACGCCGACGACGACGTGCGGGTCGTCATCGTCACGGGGGCCGGGCGCGGCTTCTGCGCCGGTGCCGACCTGGAGGGCGGCGGGGAGACCTTCGACTACCGCAAGCACGACACGGCCGGGGCCGCCGGGCGCGACAACGGCGGAGAATTCAGCCTGCGCATCTTCCAGTCCAAGAAGCCCGTCATCGCCGCCATCAACGGCCCGGCAGTGGGGGTGGGGGCGACCATGACCCTGCCAATGGACATCCGCCTGGCCGCCGACGACGCCCGCATGGGCTTCGTCTTCGCCCGCCGCGGCATCATTCCCGAGGCCTGCTCGTCCTGGTTCCTGCCCCGCGTCGTCGGCATCAGCCGCGCCATGGAGTGGGTCGCCACCGGACGCGTCTTCTCCGCCCAGGAGGGCCTCGAAGGAGGGCTGATCCGCTCCCTGCACCCCAAAGAGGAGCTGCTCGAGGCCGCCCGCGCCATCGGTCGCGAGATCGCCGAGAACACAGCCCCCGTCTCCGTGGCCCTCGCCCGCCAGCTGATGTGGCGGGTGCTCGGCGCCGAGCACCCGATGCTCGCCCATCGCGCCGACTCACGTGGGATGGTCGCCCGCGGCCAGTCAGCCGACGCCGTCGAGGGGGTCACGTCCTTCCTGGAGAAGCGCCCCGCCGTCTTCCCCGACCGCGTCAGCGACGGCCTGCCCGAGATCATGCCCTGGTGGGTCGAGCCGCAGTTCGAGTAGGGCGCTGGGAGGGATCGACCCTTTCTGCTGTCTCGAGGCGCGTGTGCTCGAGCTGGGCGCCTGCAAGCAGGAACACCTGACTCAGAACGTCGGCAGGCGCTGTGTGAGCGACAGCGCGCCCGCCATCAGGTCCCCCCGCTCGGCCACCCGCGCCAAGACCCCATCCGCCTCGAAGCGCAGGCGCTCGGCCTCACCGGCCTCCAGCGCCTGGCGCACCTCCTGCCACTCCAGCGGCGTCGAGACGGTCGGGCGCTCCGTCGCCCTCAGCGAGTAGGCGCACACCGTCGTCTTCTTCTCGTCGTTCTGGCTCCAGTCGATCAGCACCCTGCCCTCGCGACGGGTCTTCGTCATGCGCGAGACGACCAGCTCCGGCTCCTCCGCCTCCAGCAGCTCCGCCACCGCCCTCGCGAAGGGCTTGGTCTGCTCGTAGGTGACGGCCGGGTCGTTGAGGGGGATGTAGACCTGCAGGCCCTTGGAGCCCGAGGTCTTCACGAGCGTCCGCAGGCCCAGGTGCTCGAACATGCCCTGCAGCGACAGGGCCACCCGTGCGCACTCCAGCACCCCCGCCGGGGCGCCCGGGTCGAGGTCGAACACGACAGCCCCCGGACGGTCTATGGCATCCGCCCGCGCCAGCGGCACGTGCAGCTCGATCGCCGCCAGGTTGGCAAGCCACACGAGCGTCGGCAGGTCCTCCGCCAGCGTGTAGTCGATCGGCTTGCCCGACGCCGGGACGGTCGCAGTGTGGACCCACTCGGGCCTGTGGGCGGGGGACTGCTTCTGGAAGAAGGACTTCCCCTGCACGCCGTCGGGCCAGCGCACGACCGTCAGCGGGCGGCCCTGCAGGTGGGGCAGGATGACCGGCGCCACCGCCGCGTAGTAGTTGATCAGCTGTCTCTTCGTGAAGCCCGCCTCGGGATACAGGACCTTTCCCAGGTTCGACAGCTTCAGCTCCCTGCCAGACGCCTTCGCGAGACCCGCGCCCGCGCGACCCTCCTCTATCTCAAAATCCTCACCCGCCCGCGCCTGCTCGGCGCTTGCGTCCTCAAGCACAACCTCGCTCGCACGCTTGTCCTCGCGCAGGCCCTTGTAGGAGGCCTGGCGGACGATGCCCGCCTTCGTCCACTGCGAGAAGGCGACCTCCGCCACTAGCTCCGGCTCGCAGAAGACCGCCTCGCGGGGCGGGCGCTCGCCTGCCTGAAACGGGGACGTCGCACGTTCCAGCGCCGCCAGCTTTCCCCGCAGGCGTGCCAGCTCGGCATCGCTGAAGCCAGTGCCCACCCGCCCCGCGTAGCGCAGGACGCCGCCCGGCTCATAGACGCCCATCAGCAGCGCCCCGATCGTCTCCCGGCGCCGGCCCTTGCCCGGCAGCCAGCCGCCGATCACCAGCTCCTGGCGGCCCATCGTCTTGATCTTCAGCCAGGCCCCGCTGCGCCCGCCCGGCTCGTATGGGGAGTCCAGGCGCTTGGCCACGATGCCCTCCAGGTGCTGCTCGGCGCTCGCAGCCAGCAGCTCCTTGCCGTGCCCCACGACGTGCTCGGGCGTCTGCCAGCTCTCCCCGCTCAGGCCCAGCTTCGCCAGGCGCGCCCGACGCTCTGAGTAGGGGAGGTCCGTCAGGGAGTGGCCGTCCAGCCACAGCAGGTCGAAGATCACGTACGTCGCCGGTGTCGTCTTGGCCAGGCGCCTGGCCTGCTCGCGGGAGCTGACGTGCATGCGCTGCTGAAGCGCCTCGAAGCTGGGGCGACCCTGGGCGTCGAAGGCCACCATCTCCCCGTCCAGGACAGCCCTGTGCGAGCCCAGGGCACGGTCGATCCTGCCCACCTCCGGGTAGCTCGCCGTGATGTCTTTGACGTTGCGCGACTGCAGGTGCACCTCCCCGGGGGAGCAGTTGGCGATCGCCCGCACCCCGTCCCACTTGATCTCGAAGGCCCAGCCCTCGTCGTCGCTCGGCAGCTCGCCGCTGCGGGCCAGCATCGGCAGGACCCGCTCCGGCATCGGCTGCATGCCCTCCTCTGCCGGGGGGTCCATGCGGTGGACCATCCACTCCTTCGGCTCCGCACCCTCGGAGATCGCGAACAGGGCATAGCGGGCCTGCAGGCGCTGCCCGTGCAGCAGCACCTCGACCTTGCGGGGCTCCCACTTCAGCGGCTCGTAGGTCCCCTCGTCCCAGATCGCCATCGTGCCCGCCCCGTAGCTGCCAGCCGGTATCTCCCCGTGGAAGGACAGGTACTCCAGCGGGTGGTCCTCCGTCCTCGCCGCGAAGCGGTTCTCCCCCGGCTCCTCGGGCATGCCCTTGGGGACCGCCCAGCTGGCCAGCGTCCCCTCGTGCTCCAGGCGCAGGTCCCAGTGCAGGCGCCTGGCCGAGTGCTGGTGGATCACGAAGCGGGGCAGGCCCTCGTGCTCTGCGAGAGGCTCATCCGATCCCGGTGGCGGCTCGGGCGAGCGGTCGAAGTCCCGTTTGCCCTCGTAGCCGGCCAGGCGCTGCCCGCGCTTGCTCCGGGACGGCGCCACCGCTTGCGCTCAGCGCTTGGCTTTGGCTTTCGCCTTGGCCTGCGCGCCTTTGCCGCCCGCCGCTTTGGGCGCTTTGGCCGCCGCCGCTTTGCTCGCGGCCTTGCTCGGCGCTTTGCGCTTCGGTTTGGCGGTGGCTGTCTCCTTCTCGCGGGCCCGCACAGCCTCCAGGCTCGCTTTCAGGGCCCCCATCAGGTCCGGCGCCGGGGCCGCGACCTCCTCCGCCGCCGGCTGCACCGCGATCTGCTTGCCCTGGGCCTTGCTCTCGATCATTGCCAGGACCTCCTGGCGGTAGGAGTCGTGGAAGCGCTCGGGCTCGAAGTCGCCCGCCAGGGACTCAACGAGCTGCTTGGCGATGTCCAGCTCCTTGCTCGTCGTCTCGACCTCCTCGGCCTCCGCGATCTCATCCAGGCGCTCGGGGGAGAGGACTTCGTCGGCGAAGATCATCGTCGCCATGCCCATCGCCTGGCCGATCGGGCGCAGCGCCACCAGCTGCTCCTTGGAGCGGATCACGACCCGCGCGATGGCGACCTTGCCCGTCTCCCGCATCGCCTCCACCAGCAGGCGGTAGGGCTTGGCCCCGCCCGGGCCAGGCGCCAGGTAGTAGGGGTGGTCGTAGTAGATCGGGTCGATCTCCGACAGCTCGACGAACTCCTCGATCTCGATCGTCTTGGTCTTCTTGGGCGAGAGCGCCTCCAGCTCGCCCGGCTCGATCACGACGTAGCGGTCCGGGGCCAGCTCGTAGCCCTTGACGATGTCCCCGTAGGGGACCTCCTCGCCCGTGCTCGGGTCGACCCGCTTCTGGGCTATCCGCACGCCCGTCTTGCCAGACAGCTGGTGGAAGCGGACCGTCTTGCGGTCGATCGCGCTGTACAGCTTCACGGGCACCGTGACCATCCCGAAGCTGATCGCGCCTGTCCAGATGGAGCGGGGCATCGACCATGTGTTACCAGGCCGGGGCTCCCCCAAACAAGCCTGCAAAGCCGCTGCCGCTCGGGCTCCGTATGCGCGAGACTGTCCCCGTGAGCGAGGGAGAGGCACTGCAGGAGCGTCCCGCCGAGCTGCTGGCCCGGCTGCTCCGCTTCGACACGACCAACCCGCCCGGCGAGGAGCGGGACTGCATCGAGTGGATCCGCGGCCTGCTGGAGGAGCTCGGCGTCGAGGTCACGGTGCTCGCCCAGGACCCCGCCCGGCCCAGCCTGATCGCCCGCCTGCCAGGCGCCGGGACCTCTCCGGCACTGCTCCTGCAGGGACACGTCGACGTCGTCGCCGCCCGTGGAGACTGGCGCCACCCGCCCTTCGCGGGGGAGGAGCACGACGGCTACCTGTGGGGTCGGGGCGCCCTGGACATGAAGGGCGGCGTCGCGATGATGCTGGCCGCCTTCATGCGCGTGAAGGCCTCGGGCCGCACGCCCCCCGGCGATCTCGTCCTGGCCCTCATGGCCGACGAGGAGAACGGCAGCAACCTGGGCGCCGCCTTCCTGGTCGAGCGCCACCCCGAGCTGTTCGAGGGCGTCCGCTACTCGATCGGCGAGCTGGGCGGCTTCACGACCGAGATCGCGGGCGTCCGCTTCTACCCGATCATGGTCGCCGAGAAGCAGGTCTGCTGGACCAGGGCGACCCTGCGCGGGCCATCCGGCCACGGCTCCATGCCGATGCGCGGCGGAGCCATGGGCAAGCTCGGACGCCTGCTCGCACAGCTCGACCGCAAGCGCCTGCCCGTGCACGTCACGCCCGTCGCCCGGGCCATGGTCGAGGCCATTGCCGGCGAGCTGCCCAGGCAGATGGCGACGCCCCTGCGGGCCCTGCTGACGCCGCCACTGACCGACCGCCTGCTCGACGTCCTCGGCGATCGCGGGCGCATGTTCGACCCGATCCTGCACAACACCGTCAGCGCCACGATCGTGCACGGCGGCGAGAAGACCAACGTCATCCCCGACGAGATCCGCATGGAGCTGGACTGCCGCCTGCTGCCGGGCTTCTCCCCGCAGGACGTCTTCGCCGAGCTGCGTGCCCTCACCGGAGTCGAGATCGAGTTCGAGGTCGTCCAGCACGACCCCGTCGCCGGCGAGCCCGACATGAGCCGCTTCGAGACCCTGGCCGGCATTCTGCGCGAGCTCGACCCCCAGGCCAAGCCCGCGCCGCTGCTGCTGCCCGGCGTCACGGACGGGCGCTTCTTCTCCCGCCTGGGCATCCAGACCTACGGCTTCCTGCCCATGCAGCTGCCCGACGAGATGCGCTTCATGGAGCTGATCCACGCCCCGGACGAGCGCATTCCCGTGGCCACGCTGGAGTTCGGCACGACCGCCATCGAGCGGGCCATCGAGCGGCTGTAGTCAGGCCTGCGGGGCCGCTGCGACCGGCTCGGGCTCGGGGCCGATCTCCGGCGGCAGCAGGTCGTAGTCGGGCTTGGCCGAGGCTGCTGCCGCGTCGCCTGCCGCGATCCGCGAGGAGTAGATCGAGGGGGAGTGGGTGATGCGGGCGACCAGCGTCGCGCCGAACACGGCCAGCAGCACGGGGACCATCAGCGCGTCCGCATGGTGGGTCAGCTCCAGCAGCAGCACGACCGCCGCCAGCGGGCCCTGCATGGCCGCCGCCAGCACCGCCGCCCCGCCGATGATCGCGAAGGTGCCGAGTGGGGCGCCCGGCCACAGCTGCACCCAGCCCTTGCCCAGCAGCGCTCCCAGCAGCGCCCCCAGCGTCAGCGTCGGGGTGAACAGCCCGCCCGGCGCGCCGGAGCTCAGGCAGGCAGCCGTCGCCAGCGGCTTGAGTACGAGCAGGGCGGCCAGCACTCCCGCTCCGATCTGGGCCGCGAAGGCCAGCTGCACGACGTTCTTGCCGTTGCCCAGCAGCTGCGGGTACTGCAGGGCGACCGCGCCGAGCGCCGCGAACACGACCAGCGGCGCCAGCACCCGCGCCGCCGGGTGGGTCGGCCGCGAACGGGTCGCCAGCGCGATCAGTCGCACGTAGGCGACCGCCACCAGACCCGCGATGGGGCCGACGACGGCAGCCCACACGACCTGCGAGGCGTGCACTTCGAAGTGGGGGATCGTGTAGGTCGGGACGTGCGGCAGGGCGATCCAGGCCACTGCAGTCGCGATCAGCGTCGTCGCCAGGGCGGGCAGCACCAGCGGCAGCGTGACCGTCCCCATCAGCACCTCCAGGGCGAACAGAGCCCCGCCCAGGGGGACGTTGTAGACGGCCGCCATGCCCGCTCCCGCGCCGCAGGCCACGAGCAGCCGCCGCTGCCATTCGGGCAGGCTCGCCCACTCCGACAGCGAGCTGGCCAGGGCCGCGCCCGTCTGCTGGGGGGCGGCCTCGCGGCCCAGGGAGGCGCCCAGGGCCACGACGACGATCGACTGCACCGCGCGGGCCAGGCTCGGCAGCAGCGGCAGGCGGGCGCCCCGCAGCCAGATCGACTCGGGCACGTCCCGCGAGGAGCGGTGGGCCAGGGCGAGCCCGCTGAGGCCCGCGAACAGCCCCCCGACGACCAGCACGATCAGCCGCCTGGAGTCCGAGCTGCGCGTCGCCGCGTCCAGGAAGGTGCCCGAGCTGTAGTCCCAGGCAAGGTGCTGGACGGCCCGCAGCAGCTCGATCAGGCCCGCCCCGGCGAGGCCCGTGCCGGCGCCGACGAGCACGACCAGGGCCCAGAAGCGGGGGCGGTAGGACGCGGTGATGCCGCGCCCCGGTACGTTCGGTTGGGCGGATCCGCTCACCACCTGGCGCAGTCTGACGGGGGGCCGAGACGACTGACGGTCAGGCGTGACCGAAAGTCACACGACCATGTCCCCTATCTTACACATGCTACAGTATGAGCATGTCGATGGACCACCGTCTGCAGATACTGATCGACGACGACCGCCACAGGCGAATAGCCGCTGCAGCACGTGAGCGAGGCGTCTCCGTGGCGACGATCGTGCGTGAGGCGATCGACCGGGGGCTGGGAAGTCCGGACCGGAGGCGATCGGCCGCGGGGCGGCGCCTGCTGGACGCACCGGACATGCCAGTTCCCGAGCCGCACGGCCTGCGCGAGGAGCTCGACGCCCTGCACGCCCGGCACGAGTGATCCTGCTCGACACGACAGTCCTCGTCTACGCCAAGGGAGCCGGCCACCCTCTCAGGGATCCCTGCCGCGATCTGATCGCGGCGATCGCGGAGGGCGAGCTCGAAGCGAGCACCACGGTCGAGGTCGTCCAGGAGTTCGTCCACGTTCGCGCACGACGCCGAGGGCGCGCCGACGCCGTAGCGCTCGGTCGCGACTACGCCGACCTTCTCTCCCCGCTGTTGACTGTCACGTCTGGAGACCTGGCCGCCGGCCTGGCGATCTTCGAGCGTCAGGGCGCTCTGGGCGCCTTCGACGCTGTTCTCGTCGCGTGCGGGGCGCGTGCCGAAGTCAGCGCTCTCGTGTCGGCCGACACAGCGTTCGCCGGGCTCGCCGAGGTCGCGCACGTCGCCCCCGACCGCACAGGTGTCGACATGCTCCTGGGCCGTTAGCCGGATCCCGCCCCCGGGAACAAAACTGGCCAGCCAGCCAGTATCATCCTCGACACCATTCCGCGGGCGAATCTCGGAGGTTCTGATGGCGACAGTCGGGCGAGACATCGAGACGGTCGAATTGAGCGAGCGCCAGTACTGGGTCGACGGCCCTCCCCTTGAGGTCTTCAAGGAGATGCGCTCCAAGTGCCCCGTTCACTGGACGGAGAGCTTCGAAGAACTCCCCGAGGAGGAGGGCTTCTGGTCGATCACGACGGCCGAGGACGTCCACACGGTCAGCCGCGACTGGCAGACCTACTCCTCCGAAAGGGGTGGCGTGCTGGCGGCCGCTGCGGGCTTCCCGCTGGAGCTTGCCCAGGCCATGTTCATCGGCATGGACCCGCCCAAGCACGACCGCCTGAAGGCGCTCTTCCAGCGCGGCTTCACGCCCAAGCGGATCGCCGACCACGAGGATGAGATCAGGGCGATCGCGGTGCGGGTGCTGGACCGGCTCGACGGCCGTGAGACGTGCGACCTGGTCACGGACGTGGCCCAGCCGGTCGTCTCGCGGGTGATCCACGGCTTCATGGGGATCCCCGAGGAGGACGACGAGAAATGGGCGCGCCTGATGAACTCGACGCTGGGCGCTGCCGACCCCGACCTCAACCCCGAGGGCTTCGAGGGGGCGCTCGAGAAAGACCTGCCAGAAATCTTCGAGCACTGCCGCCTGCTGATCGCCGAGCGCCGCGAGAACCCGACGGACGACCTGACGAGCGTGCTGGTGCACGCCGAGGTCGACGGCGAGAAACTCGAGGAACACGAGATCGTGATGGGCTTCTTCCTGCTCGTGGCCGCGGGCAACGACTCGACCAAGGCGACCTACTGCTCGGCGATGAGGGCGCTGATGGAACACCCCGACCAGCGCCAGATGCTGGTCGAGGACCTCTCGCTGGTGCCCGACGCCGTCGAGGAGTCGCTGCGGATGTTCCCGGCCTTCGCCCACTTCCGCCGCACGGCGACCTGCGACACGGAACTGCACGGGCAGAAGATCAAGGAGGGCGAGAAGGTCGTGCTGTGGTACGTCTCCTCCAACCGCGACGAGACGCGCTATGAGGACCCCGACCGCTTCGACGTCGCCCGCAAACCGGAGCACCAGGCGTTCGGCGCCGGCGGGCGGCACTTCTGCATGGGCACGGCCCTGGCGCGACTGGAGCTGAAGGTCCTGATCGAGGAGACCCTGAAGCGCTACCCGAACATCGCCATCGACGGCGAGCCCCGCCATGTCGAGTCGCTGTTCATCAACCAGCTGAAGAGCCTGCCGGTGAGGTTGAAGGGCTGACAGGCGGGCCAGCCGGGGCAGCGCAGGCGCGGCCGTCTTGCGCTCATGCTCGACGAGTCCCGCTAAACGAAATAGCCCAGCAGGTCGATGACCTCTCCATGAGGGGCGAGACACCCGAGCGAGCGCTGCCCTTGGGGCTGCCGCAGGAGCTCAACGACCTGATCCTGCAGGCGATCGACCCGCTGGCCCTGATGCAGCGGGTAGCCGACCAGCTGGTGGGGATGGTGCAGGGCGCCGACGGCGCCCTGGTCGGCCTGCTGATCGACAGGCAGAACATCCGCTACGTCTGTGGCTCGGGCTATCTGAGCGGCTTCGTCGGCTCGCTGCTGGAGGTCCAGGGGAGCCTCTCCGGCCAGGCCATCGAAATGCGCAGGACGCTGATCACAGACGACACGGAGATGGACGGACGGGTCAACCGGGAGGCCACCCGGGCCTTCAACGTGCGCTCCTCGGTGTGTGTGCCGCTGGGTCGGGGGGAGTCCCCCGTCGGCATCCTCAACGTCAGCGCCGCCGCCACGGGCGCATTCTCGGAGCACGACGTGGAGCTGCTGGGCGGGCTGGCCGAATTCATCGGCACCGTCGTCTCCGCCTCGACAGAGCTGATGCGCATCACGGAGAGGATGTGCGGCGGGGCCGGCGTGCAGGACGGTGCCGGCGGCCAGGTCGGTCTCGACGTGACCGGGCGCTTCGTGGCCAGCGTGCTGGTGCCGGAGGCCGCGGAGCAGGCGCATCAACGGGAACAGGTCGCCCGCGTGCTGGCTGCGCGCAGCTACTCGATCGCCTTGCAGCCGGTCTTCGACCTCCACGACGGCTCGGTCTTCGCCGTGGAGGCCCTGGCCCGCTTCCAGCCGCCCGACGGTCCGCCCCCGGATGCGTGGCTGGCTCGGGCTCACGAGGTCGGCCTGGGCGTGGAGCTGGAGCTTGCCCTGATGACTGCTGCCCTGGAGCTGCTGGGACGCCTGCCCGGGCAGACGCTGCTGTCGCTGAACGCAGGCCCCCAGGCGCTTGCCAGCCCGGCCGTCCAGCAGGCCATTGCGGCGGCCGAGAAGTCCAGGATCGTCGTCGAGCTGACAGAGCACGCCGCCGTCGAGGACTACCCGCTGCTGGTCGACGCGCTGGCGGGCCTGCGCCGTGACGGCGTGCGCCTGGCGATCGACGACGCCGGCGCCGGCTTCGCCAGCCTGATGCACATCCTCAGGCTGGCCCCGGACTTCATAAAGCTCGACAGGCAGCTGATCAGCGGCCTCGACCTCGATCCCGTACGCCGCTCGCTCGTGACATCGCTGATGCGCTTCGCCGAGGAAACGGGCGCGACACTGATCGCCGAGGGCGTGGAGACGGCGACCGAGCTGCAGGCGCTGAAAGCTCTGGGCATCCGCTACGCGCAGGGCTTCCACCTGGCCCGCCCGGCTCCGGTCGGTGAGCTGGCGGGGCTCGGCAGGAGCACGCCCGCGCATGTCCCGGGCAGGCCGCGGGCGCCCAGGCGGGCAGCCGGCCTGGCAGCCCAGCGCGCGTAGTTTCAGCGGGCGATCAGCTTGGTGCGGAAGTGCCGGCCGAGCAGGGCCTCGCCGGCGTTGGGCGTCTCGGCGTGGGAGATCTGAAAGCCGGCGGCACGGACGAGCCGCACGACGTCTGAGCCGGAGAAGCGGTGGGGGTGTGCTCGCACGAAGGTCGTCTCGCCGGCGCGACGCTTGACGAGCAGGTTGAAGCGGGCTTCCCCGAGCACCGAGAAGGTGTCGACGGACAGCAGCAGGACGCCGTCGGGGCGCAGGACGCGACGGGCCTCGGCGAGCACTGCAGCGGGGTCCTGGACGTGGTCGAGCATGTTCTCCATGGCCACGAAGGCGAAGCTGTCCTCGGCGAAGTCGAGCTTCTCGGCCTGGCCGACGTGGCGCACGGCCATCTCCTGGCAGCTGCGGATCATGGCCGTGCAGGGATCGGGCAGCTTCCACTCATCCGCTGGCGTCGGCTCGATCGGGTCGAGCGTGTGCAGGGTGCCGGGGCAGCCCAGGAAGTGCATGCAGCCGATCCCGAGCGGTCCGATCCCGACCTCCAGCCAGTCGCCCTCCGGCAGCCCCTGCAGGTGGGGCAGGGCCCACTCGGCGGTCTGCAGGGAGCCGGCCGAGGCTGTCCTGAACTTCTTCAGCCCGAAGCTGCCCGTCGACCAGAAGCCGCGCTCGGCCTGCTGGGCGACCTGCCATCTCTCGCTGGAAACGCCGCTCATGGCCGCGCGAGCATAACGCTTATCGACAACCCCGGAGCGTGCTCAGGCGGGCGTGGCGAGGTCGACCACGACAGGCGCGTGGTCGGAGGGCTTGGTGCCCTTGCGGGCGTCCCTGTCGACGTAGGCGTCCTGCACTCGGGAGGCCGCGCCGGCGCTCAGCAGGACCAGGTCGATGCGCATGCCTTCGCCTTTGTGGAACATGCCTGCGCGGTAGTCCCAGTAGGTGTAGGGCTCTCCCTTCAGGGCCCGCGGCTTGACGTCCGTGAGGCCCGTGTCGAGGAGGGATGAGAGGGCGGCTCGCTCGGGTGGGCTGACGTGCGTGGCGCCGAGGAAGGCGGCGGGGTCCCATACGTCGGCGTCGGAGGGGGCGACGTTGAAGTCCCCGCAGAGGGCCAGCTCCTTTCCCTGCCGCAGTTCCGCAGCTGCGGCTGCCGCCAGGCCCTCCAGCCAGGCCAGCTTGTAGGTGTAGTGGGGGCTGTCGAGGGCGCGCCCGTTGGGCACGTAGACCGACCAGACCCGCAGGCCGCCGCAGCTTGCCGCGATGGCGCGCCGCTCGGGATCGGGGAAGCCCGGCTCCTGGGCGAAGCCACGTGCCACGTCCTCCAGCCCCACCCGGGAGGCGATGGCGACGCCGTTGTAGGCGCCGTCCCCGTCGAATGCGACTGCATAGCCGAGCTCTGCGAGCTGCTCCTCGGGGAAGCTCTCCTGGGTGGACTTGGTCTCCTGCATGCACAGGACGTCGGGCCTGACGGCTCCGAGCCAGTCCACGACACGGGGCAGGCGCGCCTGCAGCGAGTTGACGTTCCAGGTGGCGATGCGCACAGGGCGCAACATTAGGCGCACCGGCTCAGGGGCGTCCGGCGGGCGCAGGATTCGGTCAGCTGGAAGCGAACAGGTCAGCGACCGTCGAAGTCGAGCGAGAGGAGCAGGCATGTCCGTCCGCAAGCTGACGCTGGAGTTGCTTGGCACCGCGATCCTGGTCTTCTTCGCGGTCGGCACGGCGACGTTGATGTTCGGCTTCAAGCTCGACGGAGGCAGCACTGCAGCCGGGGTCCTGACGACGGCCCTGGCCTTCGGGCTGGTGCTGCTGGCCCTCGTCTATGCGATCGGGCCGATATCGGGCTGCCACGTCAACCCGGCGGTGACGATCGGCTTCGTCGTGTCGGGTCGCATGCCCGCCCGCGAAGCCCTCGCCTACTGGGTCGCCCAGATCGTCGGCGCCATCGCGGGGGCGGCCGCCCTGTGGGGCGTCCTCAGCGGCGCCAAGGGCTACAGCCGCAGCGTCCAGGGCCTGGGCACGGACGGCTGGGGCTCGCACTCGATCGTCGGCCTGAACGCCGGCGGCGCCTTCGCTGCCGAGGCGATCCTGACGGCCCTGTTCGTGCTGGTCGTGCTGTCGGCGACGAGCCATGTCTCCTCGGCCGGCTTCGCGGGCCTGGCGATCGGCATGGGACTGACGGTCGTGCACCTGATCGGCATCCCCCTGACCGGCACGTCGGTCAATCCGGCCCGCAGCCTCGGCCCGGCCCTGATCGTCGGCGGCGACGCCCTCAGCCAGGTCTGGCTGTTCCTCGTGGCTCCGCTGGTCGGAGGGGTGCTGGCGGGGCTGGCCTGGCTGGCCCTGATCCGCGAGACGCCTGAGGAGGGGGCTGCGGGTCAGGTGCTGGAGTCGGACATCGTCCTCAGCTGAGCGAGCGGGCGCCCGGCGCGCCAAGGGCGGCGGCCCTCAGCCGGCCGGCGGCAGCATGGCCGCGAGAGCG
>Ga0181522_10000058_pt1 | contig 85262 bp, 78 predicted proteins | sample PEATcosm2014_Bin_27_FD_121103 | JGI IMG/M metagenome (GOLD analysis project Ga0181522, IMG submission 121103) | Peatland microbial communities from MTU Mesocosm Facility, Houghton, MI, USA - PEATcosm2014_Bin05_10_metaG | ecosystem: Environmental > Terrestrial > Soil > Wetlands > Peat | place...
CGATCGTGCCGAAGCAGACGTCTTATGCCCGCGTGGTGTCTGGCGAAATCCCGATTCTGTTCGATTACGACTTCAACGCCTATCGCGCAAAATACACCGAGAAGGGCAATTTCGAATTTGTAATTCCCTGCGAAGGCACGGTGGTTTTCCCTTACGTGGTGAGCTTGGTGAAAAATGCGCCGGACAAGGACAAGGCCAAGAAAGTGCTCGACTACCTGCTGTCCGATAAAGGTCAGGCGATCTGGACCAATGCTTATCTCAGGCCGGCCCGCCCGATCGAGCTGCCGGCAGCGGTGAAGGCCAAGTTCCTGCCGGACAGTGACTACGCCCGCGCCAAGAGCGTGGATTGGGCGAAGCTGGAATCGGTGCAAAAGGGCTTCACCGACCGCTACCTCGCCGAAGTGCATTGAGGCATCATAGCGCTCCGGCCGGCGCCGGGGCACTATTACCATGAACGCGAAAACGTTCGTCCGTCTGTGTCTGCTGCCGCTCGTGGTGGTGACGCTGGCGTTTTTTCTGCTGCCGATGATCCGGCTCGTCATCACCGGCGCGAGCGGGCCTCTGGGTATCAATGCTTACGCCGCGATCCTGTTCGAACCGCGATACCGTACGACGCTCATCAATACCGTTGTTCTGGCGGCGGCAACCACCGCCGCGACGCTCATCATTGCCACCATCGCGGGATTGTTTCTGCAACGTCATCGTTTCCCCGGCCGGGCCGTTTTGGTCGCCATGCTCACTTTTCCGCTGGCGTTTCCCGGCGTCGTCGTCGGCTTCATGATCATTCTGCTAGCGGGACGGCAGGGTCTGATCGGCGACATCACGTTGCCGCTGCTGGGTGAAAAATTGGTGTTCGCTTATTCGATCGAAGGGCTTTTTCTTGGCTATCTCTATTTCTCCATTCCACGCGTGATTTTGACCATCATGGCGTCCGCTGAGAAACTCGATCCGAGCCTTGAGGAAGCGGCACGCGCACTTGGCGCCGGCCCATGGCGCGTTCACCGCGACGTCATCTTGCCGGCGCTGGGGCCGGCCTTCGTCGCCTCCGGCGCGATTGCATTCGCTACCGCCATGGGCGCCTTCGGTACGGCGTTCACACTCGCTACCAATATCGATGTGTTGCCGATGCTGATCTACACCGAGTTCACTTTGTCGGCGAACATCGCCATGGCGGCGGCCTTATCGGCCGGCTTGGGCCTGGTCGCCTGGGCAATTCTCGCGCTCGCCCGTTCGTTTGGCGGCAGCACTGTAGCGGCAGCCGGGTGAACGACATGCGCGCCCGTGTGATCTTTTTCAGCCAATTCGCGTTCACGGTCTTAGTCGCGGCGTTTCTGATCGTGCCCGCGGTTCTGTCGATGGCGGCTGGTGTCACCACGAATTATTTTCGCGGTATCCGTTCGGGCTTTACCTTGCAATGGGTAATACAGGTTTGGGAATTGTACGCCGACACCATTGCGCGCTCGTTCGTGGTCGCCCTGCTGACGCTCGCCGTGACGCTGGTTGTAGGCGTCCCCGCGGCCTACGCGCTGCATGTTCGCGGCGGTAGGCTGTCGCGCGCGATCGAAGAAATCATCACGTTACCGCTCGCCATTCCGGGCCTCGCCATCGCCCTTGCTCTCCTATTGAGTTACGGCACCTTCAGCGATTTCCGCCGCTCATCACTGTTCATCGTGGCCGGACATGTGGTGTTTACGCTCCCGTTCATGGTCCGCTCGGTCATGGCGATATTCTCAAGCATCGACGTCAAGACGCTCGATGAGAGCGCCTCTTCGCTCGGCGCCGCGCCGTGGCGACGCTTTCGCGACGTCATAGTGCCGAACGCCTTGCCCGGCATCCTGGCCGGATCGCTCATGGTGGTGACCTTGTCGCTCGGCGAATTCAATCTGACCTGGATGCTGCATACGCCTCTGACCAAAACTTTGCCGGTTGGTCTGGCTGACAGCTATGCTTCCATGCGTCTCGAAGTCGCCTCCGCCTATACGCTGGTGTTCTTTGTGATGATCATTCCGCTGTTGGTCGCCATGCAAATTTTCGCCGACAGCGGCGGTCGGAAAGGAGCGCGCAAATGACGGCGCTTCACGGCGTTGCGGTACGCGTAGAATCCTGTGCCAAGACGTTTACCGACGGCACACACGCGCTTGAACCCATCACGCTCGATATTGCGCGTGGCGAAACGCTGGTGTTTCTGGGGCCATCGGGCTGCGGGAAAACCACAATGCTGCGGATCATCGCCGGACTTGAACGACCCGATGCCGGCGGTCGCGTATTGTTCAATGGGTCCGACGTTACAAAGGTCCCGATCGAGCAGCGCAATGTCGGTATGGTGTTTCAATCCTACGCGCTCTTTCCAAACATGAACGTTGCCGACAACGTCGGCTACGGCCTCAAAATCCGCGGCGTCGGCCATACCGAACGCAAGGTACGCATCGCCGAATTGGTCGCGCTGACGGGGATCGAGGGCCTCGAGCAGCGGCGAATCGACCAACTGTCCGGTGGACAGCGTCAACGCGTCGCGCTGGCACGCGCAGTAGCGGCGCGACCGAGCGTACTGTTGTTGGACGAGCCGTTGACCGCACTCGACGCGGCGCTACGCGACCGGCTGCGTTTTGAGCTTGATCGTCTATTGCGCGCGCTCGGAATCACCACTGTCTACGTTACGCACGACCAAGCCGAAGCGATGGCGCTGGCCGATCGTGTGGTGGTAATGCGCAAGGGCGCGATCGCTCAAATCGGAACCCCGCGCGACATCTATTTTACGCCGGCCAATCGTTTTGTCGCCGAATTTGTCGGCGCCGCTAATCTTGTCGAGGCGCGCGCAACCAATGGCACCCTCACTTTGCCCGGCGGGCAGTTGCATATTGCCGACGCCGCATTGACGGGGGAAGTCATCGCGATGATACGTCCGGAATCGATCACTGTCGTCGCGGCTGAATCGGCATCGCTGTCGGGACGCGTCGAAAGGATTAGCTTTGTCGGTGACCGGCAGCGGCTGGCTGTCAGCGGCGCGACCCAAAAGACGCTAATGATCGATACGCTCAATACGCTCGACATAAAAATTGGTGAAAACATCGGCTTGAAGGTGGATCCCGCGATTATCCGTGTACTGCCCCGTGAGCCGCAATGACCAACCGACCAACCTTGATCGCGCAGATTTCAGATCTGCATATCAAGCGCCCTAGCGAATTGGCCTATGGCCGCGTCGACACGGCGGTGGCGCTGACAAGCTGCGTGAGCGAATTGAATCGTTTTACGCCGCGGCCCGATTTCGTCGTGATTTCCGGCGATCTCGTCGACACCCCGAACGTGGAAGAATATGACCACTTCAAAACCTTGCTGGCCCCGCTTGGAATTCCATTTGCTGCAATCCCCGGAAACCATGACGACCGCGGGCTGCTGCGCGCAGCGCTGCCCGTTCAGGCTTATGCGCAGCCGTCGGGTGCGGCCAATATCGCCTTTAAAATTGAAGACCTTGAGCTTCTATTGATCGATTCCAGCGTGCCCGGCGCACCGCATGGCGAACTCGATGCCGATACCCTTGCGTGGCTCGCCGCTACGCTAGACGCCTCGACCGGCCCCGCACTTCTGTTCCTCCATCACCCGCCGTTCCTGACCGGCATCGCTCATATGGACCGGCAGAACTTGCGCAACAGCAGCGCCCTGGGAGCTTTGCTTCGCCGGCACAACCGCGTTCGCCTGGTCGCGGCTGGGCACGTTCATCGAGCGACCGTCGCAGTGTTCGAAGGTATCGCAGCGACGATTTGCCCCGCGCCAAACCACGCCGTCGCGCTCGACCTCGGCGGACAATATCCGCCGTCGTTCACAATCGAGCCACCGGCGTTCCACTTGCACGCGTGGTTTCCGGACGATGGGTTTGGGCGGCTGGTGACTCATTCGATCCCTATTGGCGACTTCGCAGGACCGTATCCGTTTTTCGGGAAGAACGGCCTACTTCTCTAGGGCCAATGCAACGGCCTACTTCTCTAGGGCCAATGCAAATGCCACGCGCATCCGCGGACTAAGTCGTCTCCGCTCAACGCGCGACATCATTACAGTAACGAAAGGGCCCGAGGATACCGGACCAATTCGCGTTTTCGCCATAATACCGAGTTCATCTACAGATGAAGTTCTCCGTACGCACAGGATAAACGGAATGCCTACTTACACGACGCCACGCCGGGATCTCCGGGTCGAAGATTTGAGCCTACTCGCTGAGGCGCTAGGTGCTATGGACCAGCCGCCCTCCATCTGCCGTGTACTCGAAAGGCTCAGCGGCGAGACCATCGGACATCAGCTCTTCACCGTCATGCGCTTCGACAGCAGCAGTTCCGAATTCCAACGGATCCATACAAATCTTCCGTCGGCCTATCCGGCCGGTGGCCGAAAGAAAAAGGGAGCGACGGCGTGGGCCAATCAGGTCCTGGGGGAAATGAAAGTCTTTCGCGGCAACGAGCCGACAGACATCCTATCGGCCTTCGAGGACCACAAGACAATTTTGGATCAGGGACTCGGTTCGGTCCTCAATATTCCCGTCATCTTTGAAGGCCGCTGCGTGGGAACGATGAATCTCCTTCATCGAGCCGGCTGGTATCGGCCCGAAGACGAACGCATTGGTTCATTGCTCGGAGCGTTCCTGATCCCGGTGTTGCTTAACGGCAAATCCTGAAATCCGCTATCGGCCAATCGCATAGGCCTGCATCAGGCGCGGCGTCGCCGCGGCGATGACCATGCCGTCCTTGCGCCCTGCTACGCACACGCGCCCGAGCGCCCACGGACCCTGCACGAGCACGTCGTGTCCCCGCCGCCGCAGACCGGCGATGGTGGCCTCGCCGAACCGCTCTTCTACCAACAGACGGTTCGGCTCGATTGTCCGCGGATAGAAGGATTGCGGAAAGTGCCGGCTGGTGAACAGCGGCATGTCGATGGCGGCCTGGAGGTCGAGGCCATGATGGAGGTGCCGCAGCAGCACCGCAAGCGTCCATTGGTCCTGCTGGTCGCCGCCGGGCGTCCCCATCGCGAGATAGGCTTCGCCCTCACGCGTCACTAGAGTGGGGGTTAGCGTCGTGCGCGGCCGCCCCCCGGGGCGGACGGTGGAGGGATGACCGGGCTCAAGCCAGCCCATTTGGCCTCGGGTCGAGATCGAGAAGCCAAGCCCCGGCACCACCGGAGAACTCTGCAGCCAACCGCCCGAGGGCGTCGCCGCCAACATGTTGCCGAAGCGGTCCACCACGTCGATGTGTACGGTGTCGCCCCACTCGACGGGCAGCGGCGGAAATGCCGGCTCGCCATGACCTAGGTTGGCCGCCGTTTCCGCCCCGGCCATCGCCAATACCCGCCGCATGCGCTCGTCGGCCCCCGGCAGTTTGCCCGGACGCATCTCGGCTGAAGCGACGTCGGTCACTAGCTTACGGCGTGAAGTCGCGTAATTGTCCGACAGCAGCGTCAAAAGCGGCACCTCGACGAAATCCGGATCACCATAGAACACTTCGCGATCCGCATAGGCGAGCTTGAGGCACTCGACCAAGGTATGCACGAAGCTATCGCCTGTGGGCTCCATCGCGTCGAGATCGTAGCCTTCAAGCAAGGCGAGCGTCTGCAGAAACACCGGCCCCTGTCCCCATGGACCGGTCTTGTGGACCACCACGTCGCGATAGCGGCGCGACACCGTGGGCTCTGCGTTGGCGCGGTAGCGCGCCATATCCTCGGCCCGAAGCAACCCGCCGTTGCGACGCCCGGTCGAGTCCATCAGCTTTGCCGAACGGTAGAAGCGATCGATCGCTTCCGCAACGAAACCCCGATAATACGTGTCTCGGGCCTTTTCGAGTTGGGCGTCGCGGTCCGCCCCCGCGGACTGCGCCTCGGCAATAATTCGGCGATAAGTTGCGGCAACGTCGGGCAGACGGTGCAATGTCCGCGGCCGCGGCACGTCGCCGCGCGACAGCCAGACGGCGGCCGAGCTCGGCCATTCGTTGGCAAAGAAATCCTTCGCTGCCAGGATCGACGACGCCACGCGCGGCAAGACCGGAAAGCCGTTCTCGGCATAGCCGATGGCGGGCTCGAGGATATCGGCCAGCCGCCACGTGCCGTGGTCGCGCAACAACACCATCCAGGCGTCGAACGCACCCGGGACAACGCTTGGAAGCAGTCCGGTTCCAGGTACCTGCTTAAGGCCCAGGTCCGTATATCGCTCAAGCGTTGCGCCCGCCGGATAAGGCCCCTGGCCGCAGATCACTATTGGCTCCGGCGCGTCCTGCCGTTTGAGAATGATCGGCACTTCGCCACCTGGCCCGACCAAGTGCGGCTCGACGACCTGCAACACGAAACCGGCGGCTGCGGCGGCATCGAAGGCATTGCCACCGCGCTCGAGCACCGACATCGCCACGGCGCTTGCGATCCAATGGGTGGTTGCGACCGCGCCGAAGGTGCCACGAATTTCAGGGCGGGTGGTGAAATCCGATTGCATAGTCTAATCCGTGGTGCTGCGGTTCGTGACCAGACTTACGCTGCAGTGACCAATCTGACAAACTGCACAGCAAAAGCCGAACCATCGCCGACGCCGGAGAACCATGATGGCAGGGCCAACCCGTAGAATCGTGCTCACAGGCCTAACCGGGCTTGCCGCCGGCGCTCCACTGAGCCGGATCTTCGCGCAAGGCGCCGGTGAGGCACCCTATCCCACGCGCTACATCACCCTGGTGGTGCCGTTCGCAGCCGGAGGCTCGACCGATATTTTGGCACGCATCGTCGCTGGGCATCTGCAGCAGTCGCTAGGCCAGCCGGTTGTGATCGAGAACCGTACCGGCGCTTCTGGCAACATCGGCACGGCTACCGTCGCTCGTGCGGCGCCGGACGGATACACGTTCCTATTCAATACCATGAGCGTGCACACCATGAACCACGCCCTGTTCGCGTCGATGCCGTTCGACGGGGTGAAGGATTTCTCGCCGATCGCGATGCTTGCCTATGTGACCAACACCATGGTTGTGCATCCGTCGGTGCCGGCTACGACGGTCAAAGAGTTCATCGAATACGCCAAGGCCAATCCGGGAAAGATAGCCTATGCCTCGGCTGGACCCGGCTCGACCAATCATCTGTGCGCGGCGCTGTTTGAAAAGTTGACTGATGTGCAGATGGTGCACGTGCCGTATCGCGGCGGCGCTCCGGCAGTGGCCGACACGGTCGGCGGGCAGACCCAACTGTTCTTCACCGCTGGCACGCAAAGCCTCAGATACGTAAAGGCCGGTACGCTGCGTCTACTGGCCGTGACCGAAGGCAAGCGATCGGCGCTGCTCCCCGATGTGCCAACCGTGGGCGAAACCGTCCCGGGTTACGAGATGTCGGTCTGGTACGGCGCCTTTGGACCCGCCGGCATGCCGCGGACCATAGTTGCTAAGCTGAACGCCGAGATCAGCCGCATCCTTTTTCTCCCCGACGTAAAGAAGAAGATGGAGGACATTGCTGTCGAAGTCGCCAAAATGACGCCGGAGGAATTGGGCGCCCTGACGAGCACCGACGCCGAGAAATGGGGCAAGCTCATAAGGGAGCTTGGAATTACGGCGCAATAAAAAAGAAGAAATCGGACTGCGGGTACCGACACATGACACTCCGCAAGCATTGACAGCTTCCCACGGCTCCCTTACTCGGAAATAGCGTTTGTGAAATGCTATTCCACCTGTTGGAACTAGAGCTGCCAAAATTAGGCTATAGGCCGAGGCGAAATGGGAAATCAAACTTACGACGTGATCGTGGTCGGCGGCGGCAATGCTGCGCTGTGCGCTGCGCTGGCCGCTTCCGAGCAAGGTGCCAAAGTCGCGTTGCTGGAGCGCGCGCCGGAAGAAAAGCGTGGCGGTAATTCCAGGTTCACCGGCGGCGGCTTTCGCATGGTGCATCACGGCGCGCAGGACATCAAACGGATCGTACCAGATTTGAGCGATGCCGATATCGCGCGCACCGACTTTGGCGAATATTCCGCGGAGACTTATCTCGACGATCTCGGCCGTATCACGCAGTACTACATCGACCCCGACCTCGCTGAGACACTCGTGCGCAGCAGTACGGATACCGTGCATTGGCTTATGGGCCGAGGGGTAAAATTCCTGCCTAACTATGGGCGGCAGGCCTACAACCATGAAGGCCGCTTCAGATTTTTTGGCGGCGTGGTTATTTACGCCAACGGTGGCGGGGCAGGTCTGGTCGAATCCGAATACAAGGCCGCTGCCAAGCACGGCGTAGTCGTTCGTTACGGCGTGCGCGCGACGACACTTGTGCGCGGCAAGGACGGCGTCGAAGGAATCCGCGCCCTTGTTGGCGGCACCGAAGAGATGATCAGCTCACGCTCCGTTGTGCTCGCCAGCGGCGGCTTCGAATCGAACCGCGAATGGCGTTCGCGCTATCTTGGCCCAGGCTGGGACATGGCAAAGGTGCGCGGCACCCGTTACAACACGGGCGACGGCATTCGCATGGCGCTCGATATCGGCGCGCAGTCCTACGGGCAATGGTCAGGCGCGCACGCGGTCGCATGGGAGCGATACGCTAGCGACTACGGTGACGCCGACGGCCAGCATAGCGCCGGGTACCGGCATAGTTACCCATTCGGGCTCATGGTCAACGCTAACGGCGAGCGTTTCGTCGATGAAGGCGCGGACTTCCGCAACTACACCTACGCGAAATACGGCCGCGCAGTGTTGGCGCAACCGGATAACTTCGCGTGGCAGATTTTTGATTCTCAGACACTGTATCTCCTACGCGATGAATACAAGATGCGCGGCGCAACGAAAGTCCGCGCCGACTCCCTGGAAGAACTGGTCAACAAGATGCAGGACGTAAATCCGGCCGGTTTTTCCAAAACCATCCAAGAGTACAACGCTGCAGTAAAACGCGATGTTAAGTTCGATCCCAATATCAAGGACGGCAAGTGCACCGTCGGCCTTGCGTTGAACAAGTCGAATTGGGCGAACACCTTTGAGAAGCCGCCATTCGAAGCTTATTCAGTCGGCTGCGGCATAACCTTCACCTTCGGCGGGTTGAAAATCGACACCGCGGGTCACGTGCTCGACATCGAGGACGCACCGATTCCCGGCCTCTTTGCCGCCGGTGAACTGGTCGGCGGCCTGTTTTACTTCAATTATCCGGGCAGTGCCGGGCTCATGGCCGGCGCGGTGTTTGGCCGCATCGCCGGCAATAGTGCCGGCGAGTTCGCAATGCGACCGCAATAAACACTCAATTTTGTTTGGCATGAATCTGCTTGACCAGATCGCTCCAGCGGGCGAGTTCGGTATTTAAATGTTCGCGAAAATCCTCGGGCGTTGATGGTGTCGGTTGCGCGCCTTCGCGCGCCATGAACGCTTTCACTTCCGGGGTCGCCAGGATTTTGTTGAGCTCCGCATTGAGCGTGTTGACGATTTCGGCAGGCGTATTACCGGGAACGACGATCCCCCACCATTGCTCAAGCGCATAACCCGGCACGCCGGATTCGGCGAGTGTCGGCAAGTCTGGAACCACGCTTGAGCGTTGCGGGCTCGTGACGGCGATCGCTTTGGCGGTACCGGCGCGCGTCTGCGCAATCATCTGCGGCAGACTGCCGACAAACATGTCCAGATGGCCACCGATCATATCGTTCACTGCCTCGTTCCCCGCCCGGTAAGGTACGTGTTTGATGTCCAAACTCGCCAGGCTCTTGAGCAGCTCCATCGACATATGATTCACGCTGCCAACACCGGCAGACCCGTAATTGAGCGTCCCTGGCTTGGAGCGCGCTAAGGCGATGAGTTCCTTCGCGTTCGCCACCGGCAGGCTCTTGGATACCGCCAGCATCATGGGCGCCTTGCCCAGCATCGAGACGGTGGCAAAGCTGGATTTTGGATCGAACGGCAACGTCGGCATGACCGCCGCGTTGATGGTGAAGGTGGAAGACAACATAAGCAGTGTGTAACCGTCCGGATCGGACTTTGCCGCACGCCCTGCCCCGAGCGAGCCGCTGGCACCGACGAGGTTCAAGATCGTGACCGGCATATGCCAGTCTTCGCTAAGCTTGTTGCCGACGACGCGCGCCAGGATGTCGTTTGATCCGCCGCTCGAGAATGGCACAATGAACGTAATGCGCTTGTCGGGATCCGGATATTTTGCATAGGCTGGGTGCAGAAACCCGGCCGCGACCAATATCAAGAGCGAAAGAAACGGCCGCGCGGCCTTGTCTAGAATGAGTGACTTCATCCCGCTGCCTTTCGCCGCTGCGCCAGCACCCGCCGCGTATAATTCGCGATGCCGCCGTCCTCGATTAGCTTGAGCGACTCCGGCGCCATCGGAGGTAGCCGCGCTTCGTAGCCCGACCGTAAGACGCGGATAAATCCGGCTGCCAGATCGAGCTCTACTTGATCGCCTTGGGCAACCTGCTCGTCGATATGCGCCGAGGTAACGACCGGCAACCCGACATTGATGCAGTTGCGCGTAAACAGACGACCGAAACTCGGCGCCACGACGGCACCGATGCCTGCTTCCTTCATGGCGGCCGCCGCCTCTTCCCGGCTCGAGCCGCAGCCGAAATTCTGGCCGCCAACGATGATGTCGCCGCGGCTGATCTTGCTGGGAAAAGACTCGTCGATGCCGACCATGAGGTGGCTAGCCATTTCACCCGGTTGGTAGGTCGGCCGGAACCACATTTTGGGAAAGATGAGATCGGTATTGATGTTGCGACCAAAGGTCCAGGCGTTGCCTTTAATGTGCATGGCTGTCTCCTGAGCGCACCGTCAGTTCGGACGGCGCGACGATCCGGCCGGCAATCGCCGACGCCGCGACCGTCGCGGACGACGCCACATAGGCGTTTGCTTCCGGACTACCGAAGCGACCTTTGAAATTTCGGCTGGCATTTGTGATTGCGTTCTCGGCTGGCGCCAACATGCCTTGGTGACAGCCCGAGCACGGGCCGCAGCCAGGCACCCCAATGGTTGCGCCTGCCTCGACCAAAACATCAATGAGGCCCTCGCGCATGGCCTGCACGAAAGTTTCACGCGACCCGGGATTGACCATCATGCGCGTGTGCGGGGCTATCTTCTTGCCCTTCATGATGGCGGCGGCCACCCGAAAGTCATCGATGCGCCCGCCAGTGCATGTGCCGAAGATCGCTTCGTCGATCCGCACATTGGAAAGTTCGGTCGCGTTGCGCACCGTCGAAAGATCGTGTGGAATCGCTACCAGGGATTCAATCTCTGAAACGTTCATATCGATGACGCGGCTGTAATCGGAATCTGAATCGGTCGTTTCTGCCAACCATTGCAGATTCGGCGCGCGTTGTGTCATCCAGCGCCGCGTCGTCTCGTCGGGCTGGATGTATCCGGTCTTAGCTCCGAAATCGATCACCATGTTGCAAAGGACAAAGCGCTCCGCCATCGGCAGCTTGGCAACCAATGGCCCCGCGAATTCGACGCCGAGATAGGGCGCTGCGTCCTCGCCGTAGAGCTGGGCAATCCGCAATGCCACGTCTTTGGCGCAGACGCCCGGTCTAAATTCACCGTGCAAGTCGAAGCGGACAACCTCCGGAACCTTTAGCCAGTTATAACCAAGCGCCAGATACGAAGCGATGTCGGAGTGCCCCATGCCGGTGGCGACGCAGCCAAGCGCGCTATTGGTGACGGTGTGCGAATCTGTCCCAAATATGAGAGCGCCGGGAAACGAGTAACCCTTTTCGGGGAAGATCACGTGTCCGATGCCTTCGCCGGGGTGAAATTTGCTGATCCCCTGTTCCTTGATCCATTCGCGCGTCTTTTTCTGCGCCACCGAATCTTGCTGGCGAATGGCCGGATAGTGATGATCGAAAACGACCACCACTTGCGAAGGGTTGAACACCTTCTCACCACCCATTTGACGAAGCAGGTCCGCGGCGCGCGCAGCACCGCGGTCATTGAGCATGACGTAATCGGGGACAACATTGACGATCTCACCCACTTCGACGCTCTCGCGATCCGCATGGCGGGCGATAATTTTAGAAATGGCGTGCATAGGTATGCCGTCCCTTGTCTAGAAAATCTTCACTTCCCACTTTTCCGTGGTCTTCTTCTCAAGCGTGCCGACGATAAGTCTCTCGGTGGCGAAGCCCACGATACTTATGAGGATCATCGCCATCATCAGGTCGGTAGCGCGGAACTGATAGCGCGACTCCATCAAGACCGAGCCGATGCCGGTCTGCGAAGCGAGCATTTCGCCGGCAACGATCATGCGCCAGGCCCCGCCGAGCGCGATGCGCATGCCGGTAATGATGTAGGGGATAGAGGCCGGCAGAATAACGCGGCGCAGCAGCGTCAGGCGTTTGGCGCCAAAACAGCGCCCGGCGTCAATCAGAATTGGATTGATATTGCGTGCGCCCGCCTCCGTGTTGAAATAAAGCGGGAAGAATTCGGCGATGAACACCACGAAAATGACCGCGGTATTACCGAGCCCAAACCACAGGATCGCCAGTGGAATCCAGGCAATGCCTGGGATCGGATAGAGCGCCCGGATGATAGGGTCGATATATTCGCGCACGGCAAGTGAGCGTCCGACCAGCAGCCCGAGTGGGATCGCAAAGGTCGCAGAAATTGCAAAGCCCGATATCATTCGCACGAAGCTCGCCGCCAGATGCTCGTAGATATTGGGACCATAGAGCCAGCGCTGGTCGTAATTTAGCGTCAGCGTGTTGACGATGGTCCGCGCGACCGCAAGTGGCGGCGGCAAGATCTGCTGAATATTGTAGGCGACCGACATCACTTGCCAGATCACCAGCAGAGCCACCACACCGATAGCGCCGCGAATGATCTTGCGGCGGCGCTCGCGCTGCCGGCGCGCGCGCCCATAGGCGGTCAGTTTTTCGCCGGCGCCAGCCGCGTCGGGCCCGGCCACCTCGATCTTTGCCGTCGCATCAGGTGGTAGCGTTCGCACGTCCATCAGGACTCACAGTGGTTGCAGGCTCAGATCAAACACGTCAGGAAACGGCTTAAGCTTTGGGCTGAGTTCGCCCCGCTCGACCATGGCAGTGCCGATAAAGTCCCACCATTTCTGCGCTTGTGCGCGGGTCAGGCTGGTCGTCGGATTCATGCGCTCCTGTGCCTCGGCGACGATTTTTTCGTCCTGGCCGCTCCATTCGGCAACCAGCGGTGTCATTGCAGCGGGATTCTTCGCATAGGCTTCGTTGGCGTCGAATATCGCTCGCATGAATCGCTTCGCCAGCTCATTCTTGCTCGCGATGAAATCGCGGCGCGAGCTCATCAGCGTCGCGGGCGGCGGATTAGGGCCCATGTCCCCGCGTGCGGCTTGCATGAACAGATGGCCAGCATTGTTGACGATCGCGAGCGTTGTCGTCGGTTCGGAATGCAGGAAGCCGTCGATCTGCCCGGTGAGCAAAGCCGGAACCATGTTATCCCCGCCGATGCCCATGAATTGCCAAGCGATAGCTTTCAGCTCGAGCTTTTTCTCGGTCAGAAGATAGCCACGGAAAAATGCGAGATGGACCGACGACAGCGACGACACCGCGATGCGCAGCGGCTTGTTCAGAATTTCGTCAATTGTCTTTGGATTGAGCTTATTTGAAAGCACCAGGCTGGTATGGCCAGGGTTGGCACCACTCACCACCGCGAGCGGTGCAGGACTGCCGCTTTCGATCAGGCGGGAGTTCAATCGCGGCGTCTCGGGCGCGCCGCCCATGTAGAAATCGAGATTACCGCGCCAGAGCTGCTCGACACCCTCGACCGTCTGGCCCGACTTGAAGCGGGTCTCTACGACCTTGAGATTGTGACGATCGTAGGCGCCGGTACGTTTGGCGATTTCATGAATGACTGTCGTCAGGTTGGGATGCAGCACGCCAAAGCGCACGGTGTCCGCCTCGGAGGCCATTAAAATGCGCGGCGCGGCAACACATGCCGATGCCGACAACAAGAAACGCCGGCGATTGATTCTGGCCATCGTCTCCTCCCTGATATGCGCACGGCCCCGCGTTAGATTTTTTTGTTGCCTAGCCTGTTAGTGGCTTCCGAGCCGGCGCATCGTTTCGGTCAATTCGCTGCGCAATTCATTTGCTTGGGCGGAATTGCGGTCGCGGGGACGCTCCATGTTCACCGTCACATATTGCCCGATGCGCCCTGGTGATGGTGTCATGATCGCAATCCGATCGGCGAGATAAATTGCCTCGTCAATGTCATGGGTGACATAGACGACGGTGCGCGGCTCCTCAAGCCAGGCGTCCACCAGATACTTTTGTAGCGTCATCCGGTTGACGGCATCGATCGCTGAGAACGGCTCATCCATCAGCAACACAGAAGCATCTTGCAGGGCCCAAGCACGCGCCACCGCGACGCGATGCTTCATGCCGCCCGACAATTGATAGGGATAAAGGTGCATCGCCCGCTCGAGGCCAACGATGCGCAACACGTGCGCCGCACGCTCGTTGACCGCGTGTTTGTCCATACCACTCATCTCGAGCCCGAAGGCGACATTGCGCAACGCCGTAAGCCATGGAAACAGCGCCGGCTCCTGGAATACGATGCCGCGGTCGAGCCCTGGCTGTTCGATCCGTTTGCCGTTGAGCTTCACTTCGCCTTCAATCGGCTTCATCAGGCCGGTGACGATGCGCAGAAACGAGCTCTTACCGCAGCCGGAGGGCCCGAGCAGGCAAAGGAATTCGTTGCGCGGGATAGCAATCTCGAAGCCTGCGAGTGCTCGCACCCAGCCGCGCTGTCCCTCATAGGCGTGATTGACGCCGCTCGCCTCAATGACGAAGGGTGAAAGCGGGGTTAGATTCGGCGCGGTCGATGTCGCGAGCACGGACCACCTCGGCAGCTGTTCCAGCAGGTGGAACTAAATTTCATTGTCAAGGCACCGTAGATCGTGTTGATTGCAGGGTCAATTGCGCGGAGCCGGTGTGGATGTCGTGGAGTACTCAACGAAAATGAGCGGGCCTCTACCGAGCGAGCACAGTCCGGCGGCGCAACTACGGCGATTGATCAACCGTACCGATCGCGTGCTCGCGGTGCTGCATCCGCCGAGCGCGGCGCTGGCACGCATTATGGAGAAGGCCGGCTGCGAAGTCGGTTTTGTCGGCACCGGCGGTGTGGTCGGCGCTTATACCGGCCTCGCCGACGTCGGCGCCTTGACCATGCTTGAGTGTGTCCAGGTCGCGGGCTGGATCGCGCAGTCGGTGAAGTTCCCGGTCATCATGGACGGCGATACCGGCCATGGCGGCATCATGGCGGTACGCCGCATGGTGCGCGAATGCATTCGCGCCGGTATCGCCGGCGTGCGGATTGACGACCAACCGATCGAGGGCAAGCGGCGCACCCAATCCGCAGGTGTGTCAGTCGTGCCGCTCGACCAAGCGATCGCGCGCTACCGCGCTGCCGTCGATATGCGCAACGAGCTCGATCCGAATTTCGTCATCATGGCGCAGTGCTACGCGCGCGATGCTGACAATAGCGGCCTCGACGATACGCTTAAGCGGCTCAAAGCCTATAAGGACGACGCCGGCGTCGACTGGGTGCAACTTGAGTCACCCCACTCGGTCGAGGAGATCAGCCGAGCGCGCGCGCTGGTCAAAGGCCCGTTCTCGTTCATGAAGGGCAAGCTGCCGCGTTACCTTTCGCTCGACGAACATAGGCAGTTGGGCGTCAACATCGCTTGGTTCCCCGGATTCACCCATCACGTGTTGTGGGCGGCGCTCTGGGATTTCATGAGCGATTTCCAGTCGCGCGGCATCGTCGCCTGGGAGGATTTCCAGCTGCTGCGGCGCGACCGGCCTTATCCCGATCCAACTGTCGGCGCGGATGGCGAGGGTGCTGCTCTACAGCAAAAGCTTGAAAAGCTTTATTCCGGCGGCAGCTGACATGCGTATTGAACGAATTGAGATTCGCGTCACCGATCTGACGACCCGACTACAGCGGCAGCGCTCGACCGGTCCTTATGATACCGGCGCGCCGGGCACCCTGCTCGGTAAGCCGGTACTGGTCAAAATCTATGCCGAAGGCGTCGTGGGCTACGGCCAAATACGACCACTCGCGCCGCACCATGCGATGCCAGACACATACGCAACGATGATCTCCATGATCAAGGAGGTCTACGGCCCGCGTTTGATCGGCAAAAGCATATTTGACGTCGAAAGCATTCATGAGATGTTCGATGGCCTCGCACCGGCCAACTTCATGGCACGCGCCGTCGTCGATATCGCGCTCTACGACGCGATGGGCAAAGCGGTGAGCCAGCCGGTTTATAATTTGATTGGCGGATTGGCGCAGGCGCATCTTCCGCTCGAATGGTCGATTAGTATGGCGAGCGATCCGAAAAAGATGGTCGCAGATGCGGAGCGCGCGCTTCATGAATTTGGCATCAAAGTCATGTGCATGAAGTCCGGCCATCCCGAGGGCTGGCGTGAGGACGCCAAGAACTTTCGCGCCATCCGCAAGGCCGTTGGCGCTGCGGTAGCGCTCGGCATGGACCCCAATACTGGATGGACTGTCGCCGAAACCTTACAGGCCCTGCACGCGTTGCAGGAAGAGCGCGTCGATTATATCGAGCAGCCGGTCAAGCGGCACGATCTTGCAGGAATGGCAGCGATCCGTCGCGCGGCGACCGGCGTGCCGCTGATGGCCGATGAAGCCTGCCAGTCGATCCAGGATGCGCACGCCATCATCGCCGCCGAAGCAGCTGATGTGCTCTGCATCAAGCTCTACAAGCATGGCGGCATCACGCCGGCGCGCAAGATCGCCGCGATTGCGCAAGCCGCCAACGTCAAGATCAATTGCGGCGGGCTTGCCGTGCTTTCCCAGCTCGAAGCAGCGGCGGGTGCGCATTTCTACGCCAGTCGGCCGGCCGAAACCGTCATGCCGGCCGGTGAGTTCATCTTTGGCCTCGGCGTCATCGGACCCGATCCGCTTGTGCCAGAGACCGACTTCACGGTGAAGGACGGCCACGTGACGCCGCCGTCAGGCCCAGGGCTCGGCATCACGGTCGACGAGCGCGCGCTCGACGCACTGACCCTGCTGACCGAAACGGTGGCATAGATGAACACCATGGCCGAACCGGCAGTTGTCACGCCGCGCCTCGGACAGTGGGTGTCTACGTTAATTCTCGATGCCGTGCCCGCCGATGTCGCGGCACATCTTAAAACATGCTTGCTGGATTCGATCGGCTGCGGGATTTACGGCGCGACCCAGCCCTGGGGTAAAATTGCCGCCGACGTCATGGTTGGCTTTAGTGGCGGCGGCGCATCATCATTGTTCGCGCGCGCCGAGAAGGCCAGCCCGGCTGACGCCGCGCTTGCCAACGGTACCGCGATCCACGGTTTTGAGATCGACGATGCGCACGTATCGTCCTCACTCCACCCCGGCGCGGTGGCGTTGCCGGCCAGTCTCGCGATAGCCCAAGCGCGGCAAAGCTCTGGCGCGGACCTGCTGATCGCGCTTGCCGCAGGCTACGAAGTTGGCCTTCGCGTCGGCATCTGTGCCGGAGTGACCCATTCGACCAGCGGCTATCACGTGACCGGTACCGCCGGCGCCGTGGGCGCCGCCGCCGCCGCAGCGCGAGCGCTGCGCCTTGCGCCCGAACAAACCGCACATGCGCTGGGCCTCGGCGCGACGCAGGCCGCAGGCCTTTATGCGGCACGGCTCGGTGCGATGGCCAAGCGTTTTCATGCCGGCCGTGCCGCCCAGAGCGGCGTGCTCGCCGGTTATCTCGCCGAACAGGGCTTTACTGGCAGTCTCGATGCGCTGGAGGCCCCGTTTGGCGGCTTCATGAGCACGTTGCGCGGCCAGTTCGATGCCGCCATGATTGTCATGGATCTTGGCAAGCACTGGGAAACCGCGCGCGTTGGCCTCAAAGCCTATGCCGCCTGCGCCAGCGCCCACACCACGATCGACGGCGTGCGCCAACTGCGATCACAGGGGCTAAACGCAGCCAATCTTGCACGGCTCACCGTACGAATGAGTAAGAAGGGCCACCTCAACATCGGCTGGCCGTATCGGCCGGGCGAAGTCATCACCGCGCAGATGAACGGCGCTTATGCCGCGGCAGTGACCTTACTCGACGGCGAAGCCTTTATCGATCAATACGCCGAACGGCGGCTCGCCGATCCTGCCATCCTCGCGCTGCTGCCGCACATTGATTTTGTGCACGATCCGGAACTCGATCTCGGCGGCGCTTCCAAACGCCATACCGTCAAGATCGAAGCGGTCCGAAATGACGGCAGCGTTCTATCGACCATGATCGAGCAGCGCCGAGGTTCACCCGAGCACCCGCTATCGGCTACTGAGATCGAACACAAGTTCCGCCTACTCACTGCGACGGCACTCCCCGCCTCGGCCATCGATGAACTTATCGGCATGGTCGGCGAGATCGAGCGCGAGGCTGATCTAAAGCGCCTGACGGCGCTGATCGCAGGCTGCGCCAGTTAGGCGCCCCGCCGCACAGCGGCTGCCGCTGCGCTGCTAGCTTGCTCGCGATAGCCGAGTCGCGCTGAAGCGCGTCGCGTGCCATCGAGCAACATCTCGATGCAATGGTCGCGATGCACAGCGGTATAACGATGTTCGGGGGTTAGGATGTCCATCACTGCGATGGTCTTGCCGGAAAAATCCTTGATCGGTGCGGCCAGTGCGCCGCCGCCGGCAAACAATTCACCTTTACTCTCGGCAAAGCCGCGTTTGCGAATGGCACGAACTTCACGCCACAACACGTTGCGATCGGTAATAGTGGACTTTTGGAAAGCTTTAAGGTCGGTGCGAGCAAGATAAGCTTCGATCGCGTCATCCTCCATGCCCGCGAGCAGGACTTTGCTCGCTGCGCCTGCGTACAACGGAGCGCCGACGCCGAGATCGGCCATGCGCCGCATCGGATGCAGGCCTTCGACGAAGTCGATGTGCACGCGGCTATCGCCTGATCGCACCGACAGGATAACGGTTTCGTTGACCTCGTTGCGGATCTCGCGCATCACTGGAATAGCAATGTCATGGACATTGTTCTGGCGACGCCGGATGTCGGCAAGCCGCACCAGTTCAAAACCAAGACTGTATTTGCTGGTTTGCGGATCGAATTCGCAAAATCCGCGCGCCGCAAGGCTGCTAAGCAAGCGAAAAACCGTGGTCTTGGGCAGAGCGACCGCTGCAACAATTTCAGTAAGGCCCAGCGCCGGCCGCGCGTGGTCGAAAACAGACAAGACATCGATGGCGCGATTGAGCACGGCAATCGAATAAGCATTACCCGGCTGGAGCGCGCCCGGCTTAGCAAGGCCTGTTGCTGGGACTGCCGCCGGCGCTTTACGTTTGGGAGGCTTGCGGGGCACGGGTTTACCTGACCATCGACATCAATGGTGCCAGTATAGGCTAATTCCGCTATATGGAACAACGTTCCGACGGCGCAAATGCAATATGCTCTCAAGCGCGCTGGTGCAAAATATTCGTCAGGTCAAATTGATGTCAGTACAGGAGTGCGACAACAATATGCACAAGCTTGAAATACGGTCCGGGGTTTGGATGGCCTATGAAGACGATTGGTTTGGCGCGCCGTGGATTGTTCCCGAGACTGTGGTGATGGTGCATGGCAATTCCGAATCCTCCCGTGCCTGGACCCGCTGGGTTCCGCATCTTGCACGTCGATATCGTGTGGTGCGTCCGGATCTGCCGGGCTTCGGCTCCTCGCCGGAACCGACCGAATACAGTTGGAGTGCCACTGAACTCGCTGCTGACATCGGGCTGTTCTTGGACGCACTCAAGATTGAAACGTGTCATCTGATCGGCGCCAAGTATGGCGGCTCGGCCTGCATGCGGCTCGCGATCGACCGGCCACATCGATTGAAGTCACTCTGCCTCTTTGGATCACCGGTTCGTGGTAGCGGCAGCGGCAATGCCGACCTCATTCGCGCCAAAGGGGTCCGGCAATGGGCTGCAGACACGATGCGCTCGCGGCTAGGGAGCACAGCTTCCGAGGCGCAGATGAAATGGTGGACCGATGAACTGATGGGGAAAAGCTCGGCACGCGCCGCCCACGCGGCATCAGCCTCGCGCATCGACATGGAGCTCGAGGACGAGTTACCGCGCATCGCGGCACCGACGCTGATCGTAACAACGCAGGAAAGCGGCTTACAATCGGTGGACGCCGTCGAACGTTACGCAAAACGAATTCCGAATGCGCGCGTGATTGTAATGCCAGGCGACAGCTATCATATCGCGGCGGTGGAGCCTGATATTTGCGCGCAGCATGCGTTGCGGTTCATTGAACAGGTTGGCGTTCCGAACACGAGAGCGGTCGAGTGACAACGCGGCGCGCTGTCATAGGCGGATTGATCGCCACTGGCGCGGATGCGGCGCTGCGACCAACACACGCGTCCGCGCAATCGGCTTATCCGACCAGTCCGATCCGCATTATTGTGCCGTTCGCACCGGGCGGCGGGGCCGACATTGTGTCGCGGCTGCTGTCATCGCGTCTGCAAGTCCTTCTCGGCCAGTCAGTGGTCGTCGAAAATCGTCCGGGCGCTGCTGGCCGGGTCGGCGCCGGCGTGGTGGCAAAATCGTCTCCCGATGGCTACACGCTGTTGGTCACGACCGAATCCTCGCTCGCGATCGCCCCGCATATCGGGGTACCGATCGGCTATGATCCGCTAAAGGATTTCGCGCCGATCTCGTTGTTGACGCACAATACGGTGATGCTGGTCGTGCATCCCTCGGTGCCGGCCCACACGTTGCAGGAGTACATAGCGCTGGCACGCTCCCGGCCGGGAGACATGTTCTTTGCGTCCTCCGGTGTCGGTGGTCCGAACCATCTCGCCGGAGAGATGTTCAATCGTATGGCCGGGCTCAAAATAACGCATGTACCCTATCAGGGCACGGGCCTCGCGCTTCAGGCGGTTATGTCCAATCAGGTTGGCGCAATGTGGGGCTTCATGGCTGGCCTGATCCCCTATATTCGCCAAGGCACGTTGCGAGCCATTGCCGTCGGCTCCAAGGAGCGCTCGCCGATATTGCCCGATGTGCCGACAGTTGCAGAAGCCGGTGTGCCCGGGTTCGAGGCGGTTTCTTGGATCGGCATGGTGGCACCAGCGGGGATACCAAGCCCAGTGCTGGATAAGCTCTGGAGCAGCGTCAATGCGGCGATGCACGAGCCGGCAGTGCGTGACATTCTCGTCAAAGCCGGCTCAGAGCTAGTCGTGAGCAAGCCCGACGAGTTTCGACAGGTGATCGAAAGCGACTACATTAAGTACGGCAAGATGGCCGATCTGTTCAAACCGAAGTGAGTGGCCACAGTGCAAGCTCACAAGTCCACCATGGCGTTGGCGTCGTTTGCCGCCGGGCTCGATGCTGCGACGTTGCCGGGCAACGTGCGGCAGAAGCTTGGCTGGTTGTTACTCGATCATCTGCGCGTTTGTTCGATCGGCGCGCGTTTGCCGTGGAGCGATTGGTCGCGGCGCTATGTAGGTCTGGTCGGAAAGGCCGGTGTGTCGCACGTGCTGTTCTCGGCGGAAACCGTCAATCCGCAGCATGCAACTTTCCTTAATGTCGCCTATGGCTCAAGCTTCGATGGCGACGACACGCATGTCGGCGCAATGCTGCACCCCGGCGTTGCCGTCTGGTCTTCTGCGCTAGCGATTGCCGAGCACACCGGCGCGTCGGGCCGTGAAGTATTGGCCGCGGTTGTCGCAGGCTATGAAACCATCATCCGTATTGGGCTCGCAGTGCAACCCAGCCATTTCAAGCGCGGCTTCCAGAGCACCGGCACATGCGACGGCTTCGGCACGGCGGCCGCCGCTGGCCGCTTGATGTTCCGCGGCAAAGACGCCGAACGCCGCATCGCCGAGGCAATGGGATTGGCTGGTGGCTACGCCAGTGGTGTCGCCCAGTTCTACTATTCCGGCGCATCGGCTAAGCGCATCCAGGCCGCACATGCGGCTGAAAGTGGGGTTGCCGCCGCGCTGCTCGCCGCGCAAGGCTATAGCGGCCCCATCGACATCATCGAAGGCGCCGGCGGCTTTGCTCGTGCCTATGCCGATGGTTGGAATCCTGGCGCCATTGAGGACGGGCTTGGTCAACATTTCCACCTGATGGATGTGCTGGTGAAGTCGCACGCGGCAGCTGCGCGCGTCGCCGCCGGCATCGACGGCATGTTGGCGTTGCGCCAGGAGCACGGCTTTTCCGGCGACGATATTGCAAGCATGACACTCGGCATTCCGCGCATAATCCAAGGGCGGCTGACCAACCCGCATCCCGTGGACTTGCAGGCGGCACAGATGTGTCTGCCATTTAGCGTCGCGCTCGCGTCAAAAATCTTACTCGCGCCGGGCCGTGTTCCGACCATTAGTGTCACTGACTTTGAGACTGGATTGTCGGACCGCAGCCTGTACGCGATTGAGGAGCTCACTGTCATTGAGCTCGACGATGAGGTTGAGACCGCGAGCAACGAACTTTCGACTGCAGCGCGCGTCAGCGTGACGCTGCGCGATGGACGCAAGTTCACTAAGCTGGTGGCAGCGCCAAAAGGTAGTCCATCACAGCCGTTCACCGGCACGGAGCATGCGGCGCGATTCACTCAGGAGATGTTGAGCCGCGCGTCCGAGAAAGTCTGTTCCGAAATTGTCCTGATGTCGCAGAATCTTGATCAACTCGATCCGCACTGGCTCGGGCGCGCGTTGAATGGGACTTTCGGGGCCTGGTAGCAGAACTACAGACCCCCCTTATAACACTCGTCACATTTTACGGATCGTCAGGCACGTGGTCACACAAACAGCCGCCTAGAATAATTTTTTTACGAATGCTTCATGCGTCGTCATCTGCCTTAGTAGGTCTTATTATTGCTGACCTAATGCAACCGCGCTTCTCCGTAGCTAGCGGTTGCCCACTAACACCGACACATTCTTACAGCCACGTGCGATTGGTAGACTGGGTGAGGTCTTTATGACGGAGCTGCGGAAAATAGAGACCGGACAGAGCTTGGTCTTTGATGCATTGGTTGATGGGGCGCGAGATGCGCCACTCGTACTGCTATTACATGGCTTTGCGGAATCGCTACATACGTGGCGGTCGCAGGTACCCACCTTGGCAGCAGCGGGATATAGGGCGATAGCGCCAAGCCAACGCGGGTACTCTCCTGGCGCACGGCCAAATCCGGCTGACACGGGGAAATACCACTTCGACTTGCTGGTTGCCGATGCCATAAACATGGTCGCCGCCTGCGGTCACGCCAACCGCCGCTTTCATCTCGTTGGCCATGACTGGGGCGGAAGCATCGCCTGGGGGTTGGCGGATCGCTATCCGGACCGCATCGCCTCTCTCACAGTGTTGTCACGCCCTCATCCCAACGCATTCAATCGTGCCCTGCAGTTACCGGACGGCGATCAGGCGCATCGCTCGCGACATCACAAGGCCTTTCTAGAGCCAGACGCAGGGCCGCTCCTGCTGGCAGACGGTGCGCGGCATCTGCGCGAGCGGCTGCACAGATCCGGCGTTCCAGCAGCGGCAATCGAGGAGCACATCGCGGTGCTCGGCAATGAACCAGCGATGGAAGCGGCACTAGCATGGTACCGCGCGCGTGGCGCGATCCGCGCGCCACTCGGTATGATCAGTGTTCCAGTACTCTATGTTTGGGGCGATGCCGATGACACCGTCGGGCATGCAGCAGCGCAGGGTACCCGCGCGTTCGTGTCCGGCTCATATCAATTCGAAATCTTACCGGGCGTCGGTCATTTCATCGCTGACCAGTCTCCCGATCGGCTCAATGAGCTGTTGTTGGCGCACATAGCCAAGCATCCAGCATAAAAGAATTAAGGCATGCTACCATAAATCACTCTGTTGCTATGGTCTGTCGGCGAAGCGCTCTAATTCAGCCCGATTCGCGCTGGCTTCGGGCGGCCAGAGAATGACGCCCCTCGGAAGGTGGCGGAGGGAGTGGGATTCGAACCCACGTTACGGTTTCCCGTAAACACGCTTTCCAAGCGTGCGCCTTCAGCCACTCGGCCACCCCTCCTCAACCATTCTCAAATCGGCGCGGCTATCCGATAGCACACAGAACCGGCAGCGCCATGGAAGATGCATTAACGGCCCTGCCGAGCGGCTTTTTCGCGGCGGAGCCTCGCGATGGCCGGCACTATAGCCTCAGGCTATGGGCTGACAACCCGGTTGCGACGAAAAAAAGAAAACGAGCGCGCGTGCCGCGGCAAATTCATATTTTGATCGCAATGATTGACCGTATCCTTTGTCAGCGCGCAGAATACTCAAACGCAACATGTCGACCGACGTATCAGCATTTCAATTGGTGTTCACCGGCGATCCTGCACTGTTCGCCATCGTGCGGCTGTCGCTGATCGTCAGCTTGAGCGCGGTATTTTTTGCCGCGCTGATTGGCATCCCGGCCGGAGCGATGCTGGCGCTGGTCCGCTTTCCGGGGCGCGAGGGCGTCATCGTTTTTCTCAACGCGCTGATGGGCCTGCCGCCGGTCGTCGTCGGATTGGCGATCTTCCTCACCTTGTCGCGCTCGGGGCCGCTCGGACAATGGGGCCTCCTGTTCACGCCGCAAGCCATGGTGATCGCGCAAACCATTCTGGTTGCACCGATCATCGCCGCGCTGGCGCGGCAAACCGTTGAAGATCTATGGGTCGAATATCGCGATGAACTCGCTGCGATGAATGTCGGCGCCGGCCGCCGGATCGCGACGCTGATTTGGGACGCGCGATTTTCCCTCGTGACGGCGCTGCTTGCAGGCTTCGGCCGGGCGGCGGCGGAAGTCGGAGCCATCATCATCGTCGGCGGCAATATTGATGGCTTCACGCGCACCATGACGACGGCGATCGCGTTGGAAACATCCAAAGGCGATCTGCCGCTCGCAGTCGGGCTCGGCGTGGTGCTGATAACAATCGTGATTCTGATCAACGCGCTGGCATGGGCGGCCCGCCGCGCCGGCGAGCATTATGCGGGATGAGCATGCGCTCTCCCACCTCGGAACTGCCGGTCATATTCACAGATGTCGCGATCGTCGCAGCCGACGTGACGATCCTCGACGGCATTTCGCTAGTTCTTCCCGGCAGTTCTGCTCCGACCGTCCTTATCGGCCCGAACGGCTCCGGCAAGACGACGCTCCTGCGCGCGGCCATGGGTCTGATCCCCGTCACGCGCGGGCGCATCACCTGGGGCGGCCGTGAAACTTTGCCGCCCGACCGCGGCGCCATTTTATTCCAGCGCCCGGTTATGCTTCGCCGCAGCGCCGCCGGCAATGTGCGCTACGCGTTGGCCGCGGCAGGCGTGCCGCGCGTCGCACGCAGCGAGCGCACCGCCGAATTGCTGGCGCTGGTCGGCCTCACTGGCCTCGAACGCCGCCCGGCGCGCAAGCTATCCGGCGGCGAACAGCAAAGGCTGGCGCTGGCGCGCGCACTGGCGCGCGACCCCGCCATTCTGTTCCTCGATGAGCCCACCGCCAGCCTCGATCCGGCTGCCGCCAATGCGATCGAAGACATCGTGCGCGCCGTCACCGCCCGCGGCGTCAAGGTCGTGATGTCGACCCACGATCTCGGCCAGGCCAAGCGCCTGGCCGGCGAGATCGTGCTGCTGCATCGCGGACGCCTGATCGAGAACGGCTCGGCAGCGGAATTTTTCGCCAAGCCGCGTACGCAAGAAGCGCGGACCTTCATCGCCGGCGAATTGCTGGTCTGATCAAAACACAAGCAAGAGGATTCACATGTTTAACCGTCGCACGCTCATCGCCGCCGTTGCAATTGCCGCCGCCACGGCGGCGCCGCCGGCATTCGCGCAGGACATATCCATCGTGGTGGCCTCGACCACCTCGACACAGGACTCAGGCCTGTTCGAATATCTGCTACCGCTGTTCACCAAGAAGACCGGCATCACCGTGAAAGTCGTAGCGCAGGGCACCGGCCAGGCGCTCGACACCGGCCGGCGCGGCGACGCGGACGTGGTTTTTGTGCACGCCAAATCGGCGGAAGAAAAGTTCCTTGCTGAGGGCCAGGGCGTGAAGCGTTTCCCGGTAATGTACAACGACTTCGTGCTGATCGGCCCAAAGAGTGATCCGGCCGGCATCAAGGGCATGAAAGATGTCGGCAAGGCCTTTACGACGATCAAGGACAAGCAGGCTTCGTTTATCTCGCGTGGCGACCGCTCCGGCACCCACATCGCCGAGCTCGCGCTGTGGAAGGCGTCGGGCATCGACATCGAGAAGGATAAGGGCGCCTGGTACAAGTCGATCGGTCAGGGCATGGGCGCGGCGCTCAACACCGCCGGCGCAAGCAATGCCTATGTGCTGTCAGATCGCGGCACCTGGCTCAACTTCAAAAACAAAGGCGATCTCGCGATCCTGGTCGAGGGCGACAAGCGCATGTTCAACCAGTACGGAGTCATGCTGGTGAATCCGGAGAAACATCCGAATGTCAAAAAGGAGCTGGGCCAGGCCTTCATCGACTATCTGATCTCGCCGGAAGGCCAGAAGGACATCGCCAACTACAAGATCAACGGCAAGCAGCTGTTCTATCCGAACGCCAGCGATCACAGCGCATGAAAAATCCCGGCGTTCCGTTTGGGCAAAGAGCCCAAACGGAACGGCCGGGAGCGCGACGATGGTGTCTCGCGCCGTTAGATGATTACTTCTTCTTGTGGTGCGTCATGCGCATCGGCTGCGGACACTCCCTCCAGTAACCGAAACCGTTGTCGTTGTTGGTCGAGGCCCAGCACAGCCCGGCCTCTTGAATCGGACCGCCGGGTACGTGCGTCGGCTCCGCCGCCGACAAGCTCATGGACATCGCGCAGATTGCGCCCGCCGCGGCCGCGACACTCAGAATCGTTCGCATGGGTGTTTCCCCCTGGTTTAATGTTGGCAAAAACGCGGGCGGAGCGTCCCTCATGCGAGGAATTCGACCAATTACCCGAATTGGGCATAAAATCTGGGGACTCTCGGAGGTGATCCCCAATTCCGGGGATGCCCATGCAAGCCGCGAAGACCGGATATGGACGGCGCTCACGGCTTGCGAAGCGTGGCGGGAAAACTTCAGTTGCAAAATTTCCTCGGACGTTTCTCACGCGCTTCGATGACGCTAGTGTGCGCGGGGTTCTCCCTGTTTGTGCTGGCGGTTTGCATTTTCGCCGGCGCGCAATTCAAGCGCAGCACCGAAGCCGAATTTTACCGGGCCACTGGCAATATCGCTCAAATCCTGCTGGCGAGCTTCGAGGAGGACGCCGCCAATGTCGACGCCATTCTCACGCAACTGGCGGCGCAAATTCCCGAAGCGGAGGTGACGCCCGCCAAGGAAGACGAATTGCACCTGCTGCTGACGCGCTATGCCTTGCAGGCGTCGATGATCGGACCCGGCGTTATCGACCGCGACGGCGTGCTGATTGCAAGCGCCCGCGCCGCGCCCATTCCAAAAGTATCGTTGAAGGACCGCAGCGTTTTTCGCATTCACGCCGATAGTCCGAACGAATCGACGCTCTACATTAGCGCCCCGACGCGCGGACTGCTGACCAACGAATGGGCAATCCAGTTTTCGCGCCCGCTGCGCAATGCGGCCGGCGCGTTCTACGGCGTGGTGATAGCGTCCTACCGGTTGTCGCATTTCATCGAGCTCTACGAGAAGCTCAAAATCAGCGATCGCGGTCTGGCCGGACTGACCGGCATGGATGGCGTTGTGCGCATCCGTTCCTTGAGCGGGTCGATCGGCTATGGCACGTTGGTGTCGAAAATGCCGTTGGTCTACGAGCGCGTGATCAAGGGCGAGACCAGCGGCTCGTTTTACGGCCGCAGCGATAACGACGGAGTCACCAGGCTCGGCACCTTCGTCGCGTCGAAAACGATTCCGTTCTACGTGACTGTGGGCTACGACGAAGAGTACCTGCGCTCGCAATCTATCGGATTCGTTTACGTGCTCGGGCTGTGCTGGCTCGTGCTGACGGCGGCGATGCTGGCCTCCGTCACCTACATCCGCAGCCTGGAGAAATTCAAGCAGCACGCGCAGCTTGAGGTCGTGCAGTCGGCGGTGGCGGAGCGGCAAAAAATCTCAGCCGACATGCATGACAGCATCGGCGCCAGCCTTGCGACGCTGCTGGCGCACTTCACCACCGAGAATATCAACCCCGGCGAGATCAAGCGCAAAATAAGTGAAATCCTGATGGAGCTACGGTTCCTGGTCGACAGCGCCGAACCGGTCGACGGCGAGCTCAACCTCGTTCTCAGCAATGTCCGGCATCGCATGGCGAGCGGCATCGAACTGGCCGGAATCAGTTTGCGCTGGCACGTGGACGAACTGCCGAGAATCGACAATCTGACGGCGCGTGACGCGCTCGCCATCAAGCTGATCCTGATGGAGGCGCTCAGCAATATCATCCATCATTCGAAGGCCAAGACCGCCGCGCTGACCGCGCGCTATGAGGAGAAGACTCACGCCGTCAGCATTGTTATCGAGGACGATGGCTGCGGCTTCAATTTGGCCGACGCCGGCCGCGGGCGGGGAATAGCCAATATGAACAAACGGATACGCGCGATTTCGATCGGCGGCAGCCTCACCTTCCGGACCTCGCCGGGTCACGGGACGGCGATCAGCATCGCGCTGAAAGTGCCGCAAAGCGCTACCGCGCCGCGCGACGCGGCCTAGAAAATCAGACTGCGGCGGCGCGCCTCGTAGACCGCCTCAGTTTTGGAATGAACTTCGAGCTTGCGGTAGATGCTCTTGAGGTGGCTATGCACCGTCGCGGTCGCGATGCCGCAGATCTGCGACGTCTCGGTGTAGGAAAAACCCTTGGCGATCATCGCCAGAATGTCATGCTCGCGCCGCGTCAGGTTGGTAACGCCGGCGGTTTCCGGGCGCTCGTCGGCGGTTTTGGATTGCAGCTTATTCAGAAGCTGGCGCGCCACCATCGGCGACAGCGGCGAGCCACCGTTGCGCAGCGAATGGATGTCGCGCCGCAGTTCCTCCAGAGGTATGCCCTTGAGCAGATAGCCGTCGGCGCCGGCCTCAAGCGCGGAGGTGATGGTGCGTTCGTCGCCGAAGGTGGTGACGACCAGCGCGTCGCAATTGGCATCGGCCGCCTTGAGCCTGCGGATCACGTCGATGCCCGAAATATCGGGCAGCCCCAGATCGACCAGCACCATGTCGGGCGCAAGATTTGCAAATGCCGAGATCGCCGGCTTGCCCTCAGCGAATTCGGCGACTACAGCGCAATCGGGTTCGGCCTGCAGCGCCGACACCAACATATCGCGCGAGGCCGGATCGTCCTCGACGATCACGATGCGGATGGGTTTTGTGGATTCGGCGTTGATCACGCGGATCGCTCCGTTGTCGACTCGTGCGCCGACGGTATCATGTCTTCACGACGAAAGACGGCGTTATTTTGTCGGCACCACCAGCGAATAGCGCTCGTCGGCGGCGAGGCATCTGGCCTCCGGCAGACCGAGTTCCTTGCGCACGATATTGGTGCCGAGCACGATCGCGACCGCCTTGTAGAAGGCGTGGCGGCGGCTCATGCCCTCGCGGCCCATGCCGCAATCGGTCGAGACCATCAGCCGCTCGGCCGGGATGTGCTTGAGCGCGGCCCTTATCTGCGCCGCCACCTCCTCTGGCTGCTCGACCTGTAACGTGTGGTGATCGATGACGCCGATGGAGATTTTCTTATCGGTGATGATCTTGCCGATGGCTTCGAGGTCGATGCCGCCGGATGACGACATCTCGAATGTGACGACGTCGGCATCGATCTTGTTGTAGTTTTCGAGCGCCGCCTTGTAGCTCTGCACCTCGGCGAACATGCGCTGCTGCGACGGATTGCCCCAGCAGGAATGCGCCCACACCTCGGTCTTGGCGCGCAGGCCTTTGACGGTGCGATTGAAGGCTTCCATCATCAATTCCTGATTGATCACCTTGTCCTGGATCTTGCGGATCGCGATCAGGTGAAGCTGCGGCTCCTCGATCTGGATGACCGGGCAGCCGGCATCGGCGAGCTCGTGGTATTCCGCGTTGAAGGCGTCGGCAATCGCGAAAATCCGCTCCGGGATGCTCTTGTAGTACTTGTCCTGCAGCGCGAAGGCGACGATCTCCGCCGACACGCCGCCGAACTTGACCGGCTTCTCGGTGAAGCGCTGCGCTGCCTTCCACATCGCGGTGTATTGCAGATTGCCGCGCCCGATCGGCTCGGTGATCACCGGCATAACGCGCGATTCCAGGTAGTCGTGCAGGATGTGGCCGCGTGGAAACCAGATACCGCCGCGTCCGGCCGGCGTCGGCACCGGATGGTCGATGTCGAGCCCGGTCATGTGGTTCGGCGGATAAGCGGTCCAGCTCTGACCGCCGACGTCGTCGTCGAAGCGGCAGTCGCCGTCGGTGACGATGTCGAGACCGGCGAGCTCCTGGTCGCGCAGATAGCAGGTCAGCGCGTCTTCGTATTGCTCGCGAAAGCGCCGCGACACCATCGCTTCGAGGAAATGTCGGGTACCGAGATTTTCCGTGTACCAGCTCGGCCGCGGCAGCGAGCCGGTGATGGTGGTCGGCAGAATGATGTCCTTGGTGGCGCGAAACATTAATCCCTCCCGAATTGCCGTGCGACCCGTTGGCGGCCCGTCGACATTGACCCCATATTAGAACCACGGCGGCGCGCAGGGAAACGCAATAGCCGTGCCCACCGGCGGTGGGCAATATTCGGTGGGGTGAAAAGTCTGCTATAGTCGCGCCATGGACAAGAAAACCGACAGTTACATCATCAAGCCCGACCCGGCCGACCCGCGGCTGACCGAGCGCGTCACCGGCATCGACCAGACCGGCGCGAAAATCGAGACCTCGGTTACGGTCGAGCGTGCGCTGACGATTTTCCTTAACTCACAGGAAATCGTCACGGCGATGACGATCAACGATTACCCGGAATATCTCGCGATCGGCTACCTGCTCAACCAGCACATGTTGTTGCCCGACGACGTGGTCACCGGTGTCGATTACGACGAGGAATTGTCGGTGGTCGTGGTGCGCACCAAGCGCAAGACCAATTACGAGAAGAAGCTCAAGAAGAAGGTGCAGACCTCCGGCTGCGCGCAGGGCACCGTGTTCGGCGACCTGATGGAGGCGCTGGAAAACGTCTCGCTGCCGAAGGCCACGTTGCGCACCTCGTGGCTCTATACGCTGACCAACAAGATCAATACCACGCCATCGCTTTATCTGGAAGCCGGCGCCATCCACGGCTGCGTGCTGGCTGAGCGAGACCAGCCGCTGGTTTACATGGAAGACGTCGGCCGCCACAACGCGGTCGACAAGATCGCCGGCTGGATGTTCCGGGAAAAAATTGCGCCCGCGGACAAGATTTTCTACACGACCGGGCGGCTGACCTCGGAAATGGTGATCAAGTGCGTACGCATGGGCATTCCGATCCTGATCTCACGGTCCGGGTTCACCGCCTGGGGCGTCGAGCTGGCGCGCAAGGCGAACCTGACGCTGATCGGGCGGGCGCGCGGCAAGCGCTTCGTCGCGCTCGCCGGCGAAGACCGCATCGTGTTCGATCAGGACCTTAGCTTTGTAGAAGAAGAGGGTTCGAAACACCGGCGCAAGGCGGCGGTGCACGACGAGTGATGGCTGAAACTCCCATCCCCCCGACCCTCGGCCTGGTGCTCGCCGGCGGACTGGCGCGCCGCATGGGCGGCGGCGACAAGGCGCGCATCGAAATCGGCGGCATTTCGATCCTCGACCGCGTGCTGGCAACTTTGTCAGGGCAATGTACCGGCATCATCATCAACGCCAACGGCGATCCGAAACGTTTCGCCGATACCGAACTCGAGGTCGTGCCCGACAATGTGCCGGACCATCCCGGCCCGCTCGCCGGGATTCTCGCCGGGCTCGACTGGCTGGCGGCCGAAAACAACGGCATCGAGTGGCTGCTGAGCGTGCCGGGCGATTGCCCGTTTTTGCCGGACGATCTGGTGGAGCGGCTGCATCAAGCGCGGCGCAAACTGGGCGCCGGCGTGCCGTTGGCCTGCGCGCGCTCCGGCGAATGGCGTCATCCGGTGGTGGGGCTTTGGCCGCTGGCGCTGCGGGCGGATCTGCGCAAGGCGCTGGTCGAGGAAAACCTGCGCAAGATCGAGGTCTGGACCGCGCGGCATGGCATCGCGATCGCCGAGTGGCCGGCCGAGCCGGTCGATCCGTTTCTCAACGTCAATACGCCGGAAGACGCCGAGCGTGCCGAGCGCATTGCATTGCAGCATCATGGGCTTTGACCGGGCTTGATCGGCCTCGCGCCGCGCCCATATCTGATATAGTTCGCAGCCAAGGGCGTCTGGGCGAGGAGCCAATTGCAATGAAAGCATTCATCATAGCCTGCGTGGCGGCGATCATCATCGCGGTGATCGGTGGGGTAGTGCTTAACACCGTGCAAGAGCCGGTCGACAAGGCCTTCACGTCCCCGGGTGTGCGCCTCGGGGCCTGAACCGCATTCAGCCGATGAGCGCGGCGTAAGATAAAAAGCCGACGCGGGCGCCCGGCTCGATTGACGTCACGTCCTCGGGAAATTCCAGCAACCCATCGGTTTCGGTCAGTGACGTCAGAATGCCGGCGCCATCCTGCGGATGCTTCACCGCTTCGAGTTCGCCGTCGGCGGCGCGGCGCAAAGCGACGCGCACATATTCGCGACGATCTTTTTTCTTCTTGTAGCCGAAGGCCGCGCGCACCGGCAGCGGCAGCAGCGTTTGCGGCCGCGCGCCGGACAGCCGCCGCAATAACGGCTTCACCACCCGCACGAAAGTCACGAACACCGCGACGGGATTGCCGGGAAGGCCGACGAAAGCCGCGCTGTCCTTGGCGCCGCGGATAACGCCCATCGCCACCGGCCGGCCCGGCTTGATCGCGACGCGCCAGAACACCAGGTTGCCAACGCGCTCGACCGCGCTGCGCACGAAATCGGCTTCGCCGGTCGATACGCCGCCTGATGTGACGATGAGATCGTGGCCATCGGCGGCGGCTTCGAGCGCGCGCATCAGCTCACTCGGCTTATCGCGCAGGATACCGAGATCGGTCACCTCGGCGCCGAGCCGCGCCAGCAATTCACTCAGCAGATAACGGTTGGCGTCGTAGATCGCGGCGCCGGCGCGGGCCGAACCGGGCTCCACCACTTCGTCACCGGTGGAGAAAACCGCGACCTTCAAACGCCGCCGCACCTCGATTTCAGTGATGCCGAGCGCGGCAGCGAGCGCGACATGCTGCGGCTCCAGCACCGTGCCGGCCGGCAACACGACATTGCCCTTCGGAACATCCTCGCCGGTAAGCCGGCGATTGGCGCCGAGCTTCAAACCTTTCGGCACCGTCACGTGGTCGCCATCGACCGACACGTCTTCCTGCATGAATACGGTGTCGGCGCCGGCCGGCATGGCCGCGCCGGTGAAAATCCGGATCGCCTGGCCGGGCTTGAGCGCCAGGTCGGCTTTTGCGCCCGCCGTGAGACGCCCGGCAATGACGAACCTGGTGTCACCGTCGCGCTTGAGATCGACGTGGCGCACGGCGTAACCGTCGACCGCGGAATTGTCGAAAGGCGGCAGATCGACCGGCGCCATGATATCGGCGGCGGTGACGCGGCCATGCGCGCCGCGCAACGGCACGCGTTCGGTTTCGCTAACCGGTGTGACGCGCTCGCCGATCAGCCGCTCCATCTCGTCGAGCGGCAGCAGCGGGCCGGAAAAGGCGAAGCAATCGTCGGTGAGCTGGGCCATTAAGCAGAGCTCTTCATGATTGCAGGGTTCATCGGCACGGCGCATTTGAGCAGCACGTCGATCACCGCCTCGATGTCATTGAGATCGACCACGGGAACCTGCGCCGCCGGCAGCGTGCTGTCGCAGGCGATGGCCGCGATGCTCGGATCGTCCGGGTGGAGCAACGGCTTGCCGTTGCCGACGCGATGAATTTCCAGCTTCGGAATCAAGCGGTCGCGCTTGAAGCCCTCGACCAAAATAATATCGACGTCCGACATTTTCGCGAGCAGGTCGGCCAGATTCCATTCCGGCGCGCCGCGCAATTCGTGCAGGATCGCCCAGCGATTGGCCGACGAGATGACGACCTCGGTGGCACCGGCGGCGCGGTGCATGAAGGAATCCTTGCCAGGCGTGTCCAGATCGAAGCCGTGATGGGCGTGCTTGATCGTGGAGACGCGAACCCCGCGCGCGATCAGGCGCGGGATCGCCTTGGTGATCAGCGTGGTTTTGCCGGAGCCGCTCCAGCCGGCGAGGCCGATAATGCGCATCATGGCCCCTTATAGCAAAAACGCCCGGCTGCAAGACCGGGGCAAGACCAGGCGTTTTCGAAGCCGGGTTAACGGGCTCAGGCGTGGTGCGGATGGGCGCGCGGATTGCTGACGCAGACCGGCGACATCGCGCAATGGGCGCAGCGGCCCGAGGGCGCCGTTTCCGGATTGAGCCGCGGCTCCGCGCCCAGCCAATAGAGCGCGTTCGCCATGATGCAGTAGCCTGTGGCGGCAAACCAGACCATGGCGCCGCCGACGAAGATGGTGAAAGCCGCCCACCACGGGCTCATCGCCAAAACCAAAACCGAAGCGACTGTGATGTTGAAGCCGACCGCGATATAGATGCGGCGCTCGAGGTACCAGCGGTCGATTTGCAAGAAATAGAGATTCCAGCGCGTCGGCGTCGCCGATCCGAGCATCGGCGTAAAGCCGAATAGGCGCAGCACATTGCCGACCGGACAGAAGCCGGTGAGCGCGACATTGATCGACACCAGGCCGGTCGCGGTCACGCCGAGAATCCACAACGGACTGACGAGCAGAGCCAGCGTCGTGCTGGCGAGCAAGACCACGCCAGCGATCAGCCAGACGGTCCGCTCGATGTACCATCGGTGGGTCGGCACGATATAGACGCCGGCGCGTGGGGTCATGACGGCATCATAGTCCCGTTGGGTATTGCGCCGCCAGCACCTCGCCCAATCTTTTTCATACGACCAATCCGACGGTGAGCAGTGCGCCGAACAGCAATTGCGTGAGCACGGTGCGCACCAGGACCTGGTTGAAGGCGCGGCCGCGCGGCGCGTGCACGAAGCAATGGATCATCGCCAGCGCCGGTGGCAGCGCAATCAGCGCCGGCCAGACATGGCCGCGCGGCAGCGCCTGGCCGATCGGCAGCAGCAGCGCGAAGGGAAACAGCATCAATCCCGCATAGATCCAGACGGTGACGGCGGGACCGGCCGCAATCGCCAAAGTCCTCCGCCCGACGCGGGCATCGGCTTCGGCGTCGCGGTAATTGTTGACCAGCAAAACCGCGCCGGCCAATAGACCGACGGCCAAGCCGGTCTCAAGCGCCGCCGGCGCAATCGCGCCGGTACAGAGCCAATAGGTGCCGCAAACCGCGCCGATGCCGAAAAAGGCCACCACGTAAACTTCGCCAAGCGGCGTATAGGCGATCGGGCGCGGACCGCCGGTATATGCCCAGCCCGACAGGATCGACAAAGCGCCCAGCAGCAGGATTGGCCAGCCGCCGATAAAGACCAGATATGAGCCCATCAGCGCGGCAACAGCGAAACAGGCGAGCGCACCGCGTTTGACGGCGGCAGCGTCGAGCAGGCCCAAGGCGGTGACGCGTGGCGGCCCGACACGGTCGGGCCCGTCGCCGCCGCGCTCGGAGTCGGCCGCATCGTTGTGCAGGTTTGTGCCGAGCTGGATGAACATGGCGCCGATCAACGCCGCCGCGACCGCCGCCCAATGCAGCTCGCGTTGCGACGCCCAAGCCAGCGCCGCGCCGACCGCGACCGGGGTCATCGACAGGCTAAGCGTGCGCGGACGCGCCGCCATGATCCAGGGCGACAGATTCATGACCGTCTCCGACCGCCGAAAAGGAACGGTATTTACGTAAGTGATAGTGACCTAGTTATTTTCAATTGATCGTACCGAAGCTGCTTGCGGAGTTGTTCTACCAAACGAAAGAGCCTATGCCAGCTAGTCGACTTAGCGAAACGGTCTCGCTTACCGGCTGAAAGACGCCCATGCCGCTCATGCGGCGATCCATTTTCCTAGCGTTGGTGCTCGGCGTCATTTTCGGCGTCGCCGGCATTCTTGTGAGCCTCGAAGGCAATCGCTACACCTCGACCGACGCCTTCTGCGGCTCCTGCCACAGCATGAAATTTGTGGCGAGCGACCCACACTTCCTGTACTCAGCGCATCGCAGCAATAGCGAAGGCGTGCGGCCGAGCTGCGGCGATTGCCATATCCCGAAGACCAACTGGTTCGTCGAGACCTACACCCATGTGTCGTCCGGCACGCGCGATGTGATCGCGGAACTGACCCATAATTTCAGCGACCCCAAGATCTGGGAGGCCCGCCGCGTCGAGCTTGCGCATGAGGTGCGCGCCAACATGCGGGCGCAGGACAGCGTGACCTGCCGGGGCTGCCATAACGCCGCGGTGATCGAACCCAAGAGCGCGCGCGGCCAGGCCGCCCACGCGCTCCTGCGCGAGGGCCGCATGACCTGCATCGATTGCCATATCAATATCGTTCATGCCCCGGTGCCGCCAAGCATCGAATTCATCCGGGGCTCGGGTCTCGGCACCGAAAAGAAATAAGCGCGCAGCCAAGGAGAATGCGATGAGCAGCCAAGGCCGAATTCGACACGTTATCGCCGCGCTCCTGACCGGCGGCGTGACCGCCGCGGTGCTGATGCTGGCGAGCGCGCCGCGCGCGCAGACGCCCGCTCCCGCCGCCGCTCCTGCGGCCGCGCCCTCGCCTGCTCCCGCACCGGCAGCCGCCGCGGTCGCGCCCGGCTCAATTCCGGCCGCCGAGGTTCCGTTCTATGCCGAATGGGCGAGCTCGCCGCATGCCAAGCGCGACGCCGAGGAGTTCAACCACTGGAACAAGGAAGGCAACATTCCGGTGGAATGCGCGCGCTGCCATTCCACGCCCGGCTTTCTCGACTATCTAGGCGCCGACGGCAGCACAGCCGGCAAGGTCGACCACCCCGCGCCGATCGGCACCGTGATCACCTGCATGGCCTGCCACAACAGCAAGACGGTGAACCTGACAAGCGTCACCTTCCCGTCCGGCGTGACGGTCAAGAACCAGGGAGCCGAGGCGCGCTGCATGACCTGCCACCAGGGCCTGGAATCAACCGCCAGTGTCAACAAGGCGATGGGCGACACCGCCGACGACACGGTCCAGCCCAAGTTTGAATTCATCAACGTGCATTACGCGTCCGCCGGCGCCATGATGTTCGGCAATATCGCGCATGTCGGCTACGAATATCCGGGCAAGACCTATATCGGCCGCGTCCAGCACCAGGCGCCCTACACCCGCTGCCTCGCCTGTCACGAGACGCACACCGTGGCGGTGAAGGTGAATGATTGCATGGCGTGTCATAAGGAAGTGACCGACAAGGCGTCGTTGCACAGCATCCGGGTGAGCAAGGACGACCGCGCCGGCGATGGCAACGACAACGAGGGCGTGGCGCAGCAGATCGATCACTTGCGCGCGCAGCTGTTCGCCGCCCTCACCGACTACGCCAAGACCGTGGCCGGCAAGCCGATTGTCTATCAGATCGACGTGTTTCCGTATTTCTTCAACGACACCAATGGTAACGGCACGCCGGACAAGGACGAGACCAAGTTCCCCAACCGCTACAAGGCCTGGACGCCGCGCCTGATGAAGGCCGCGTATAACTACCAGTTCGTCACCAAGGATCCCGGCGCCTACGCGCACAACCCGGCCTACGCGATCGAATTGCTGCAGGATTCGATCAGCGATCTCGGAGCCAAGGTGAAGGTCGATCTGAGCAAGGCAAAGCGGCCCTAACGGAGCGCGAATGCAAAACGCCCGGCCGCGAGGCCGGGCGTTTTTTATGACCGCTGAAGGATGGCGTTATTCGGCGGGCCGCATTGCCCCGCCTTTGATCCGGCCCTTCTGCATTTCCTCCTGCACCCAGAGATTATGGTGCTCCTTGGCCCAGTTGAGGTCGACATTGCCGTCGTTCATGGCCTCGAACGCGCCTTCCATCCCGATAGTGCCGAGATAGATGTGGGCGCAAATGAGCGAGACGAACAGCACGCCGACCGCACTGTGGAAGATCTCGGACAGTTCCATGTCGCCGACGTTCAGGCCGTAATAGAACGGGAACAGCAGCACGAAGCCGCTGATGATCATGGCCAGGCTGGCAAGCATGATCAGCCAGAACAGCATCTTTTGCCCGGCGTTGAACTTGTAGGCAGGCGCGTGGGTGCTGTCGCTCTTGTCGAACATCCCGCCGGCCTGCTTGACCCATTCGACATCCGCGGCGGTCGGGAAGTTGCGCCCGATCCACATCAGGAACATCAGCACGGCGCCGATGGTGAAGCCGAAGCTGAGATAGTTATGGGTGAACTTGGCCCATTCCGACCAGGTGCTGAAGGCCTGCGGCCCCATCCACGGCAGCAGCATACTCCGGCCGAAGGTGATGTTGAGGCCGGTGATGCCGAGCACGATGAAGGTGCTGGCGGTCAACCAGTGCACGAAACGCTCGAACATGTCGAAGCGCAGAATCTTGATGCCGGAGTTGCCGGCTTTGACGCGCATTGGTCCGCGCCACAGGTAGAAGATGGCGAGCACCGCGATCATGCCGAGGATGGCGATGCCGCCGATCCATTTCAGCGTGACGGTATGGAATTCACGCCACTCGCGGCCGGCCGGATGCTCGAGTACGTAGGACTTGGTATCGGGGATGGTGCCGAGGCCTTTGATCGTCTTGAGCTGGTCGAGCAGCTGCTGCTCTTTCACCGCGGCGGCTGTCGGGTTGACCGAGCTCGGCTGCTGCGCCGCCGCCGGCACCGCCGTCGCGACCACGAAAGCGAGCGCCAGCGCGCCGGCGATCAAGCGCAGGTGGACAAAAACTTTCGCCATGCCATCTCTCCCAAATTTCAAGTCGTCTAAGCGGCGAAACCGGCGGCGCGGGATATCGGTCCCGCACCGCCGCAACGTAAATCAGGTCGCGATATTTTCGCGATACGCCGTCTGCCAGCCCCAGGCGCCCGAGCCGTAGCCGCGCTTGGCGACGCGCTCCTTGTAGATTTGCGCGATGACATCGCTGTCGCCGGCGAGCAGCGACTTGGTCGAGCACATCTCGGCGCACAGCGGCAGCTTGCCTTCGGCGAGACGGTTGGCGCCGTATTTCTCGTACTCAGCCTTGCTACCGTCGGGTTCCGGGCCGCCGGAGCAGAAGGTGCACTTGTCCATCTTGCCGCGCGAACCGAAGTTGCCGACCTTCGGATATTGCGGCGCGCCGAACGGACAGGCGTAGAAGCAATAACCGCAACCGATGCACAGGTCCTTGGAATGCAGCACCACCGCGTCCGCGGTGGTGTAGAAGCAGTTCACCGGGCAGACCGCCGCGCAAGGCGCATCGGTGCAGTGCATGCAGGCCATCGAAACCGAGCGCTCACCCGGCTTGCCGTCATTGAGCGTGACGACGCGCCGGCGGTTGATGCCCCAGGGCACCTCGTGCTCGTTCTTGCAGGCGGTGACGCAAGCGTTGCATTCGATGCAGCGATCGGCGTCGCAGAGGAATTTCAAACGTGCCATGGTCGTTGCTCCTTATGCCGCTGCAATCTGGCAGAGGGTGACTTTGGGTTCTTGCATGCCCGTTGCCGGGTCATAGCCGTAGGTCGTAATCGTGTTCGCGCTTTCGCCGAGCACGTAAGGATCGGTGCCCTGCGGATATTTGGCGCGCAGGTCTTCGCCCTGGAACCAGCCGCCGAAGTGGAACGGCATCCAGGCGACGCCCTTGCCGACCCGCTCGGTGACCAAAGCTTTCACCTTGGCCTTCGAGGCGTTCTCGGCGCCGGTGACCCAAACCCAGCCGCCGTCCTTGATGCCGCGGTCGGCGGCGTCGGACGTATTGATCTCAATGAACATGTCCTGCTGCAGCTCGGCCAGCCACTTGTTGGACCGGGTTTCCTCGCCGCCGCCTTCGTATTCGACCAGCCGGCCGGACGACAGGATGATCGGGAACGATTTGGCGATGCCTTTGTCGACCGCGGCCTTCTGCACCGAGAAGCCGATATTCGGCAGCCGGAACTGCTTGGCGTCCGGCAAGGTCGGATATTTGGCGACCAGGTCGACGCGCGGTGAATAGATCGGCTCGCGATGCACCGGGATCGGATCCGGCAGACCGAAGGCGTTCATGCGTGCCTTGCCGTTTCCGTACGGCACGCAGTTGTGCTTCAAGGCGACGCGCTGGATGCCGCCCGAGAGATCGATCGACCATGACACCGCGTCGGGCGTGGTCGGGTTTATCTTGTTGATCACCGCCATCTCGGCTTCGGTCAGATCCTTGTCCCAGCCGAGTTTCTTGAGCACCGCCAGCGTGAACTCGGGATAACCGTCCTTGATCTCCGAATCCTTGGAATAGGAGCCGTCGGCCAGCAGGCTGACTTTCACGGTCGTGCCGTCGGGCCGTTTCTCCTCGCGTTCGACGCCGAAGCGCGGACGGAAGCAGCCTCCGCCATCCATGACAGCGAGGTTGGTGTTGTAGAGCAGCGGCGTTCCCGGATGCTTGACCTCGGGCGTGCCCCAGCACGGCCACGGCAGCCCGTAATAGTCGCCCTGGTTCGGCCCGGTCGTCGCGCGCTGGGTAAGCATGTCGAAGTCGGCCTGGTGGGCCATATGGGACTTCAGGCGTTCCGGCGACTGGCCGCAGTAGCCCGTCGAGAAGCTGCCGCGATTCATTTCGCGGAGAATGTCCTCGGCGACCGGCAAATTGTTCTCGACCTTGATGTTCTTGAACATCTTGTCGGCAAAGCCGAGCTTAGTGGCGAGAAGGTACATGATCTCAAGATCGTCCTTCGACTCAAAGATCGGCTTGACGACCTGCTCGCCCCACTGCAGCGCGCGGTTGGACGCGACGCGCGAGCCCTTGCATTCGAACTGGGTCGCGACCGGGAGGAGATACATGTTCTCCTTGCGGCCGGCGCTGACCGCGAGCGAAGCCCAGGTGGTGGGGTGCGGGTCTGCGACGACCAGAAGTTCGAGCGCCTTGAGCCCTTTCATCGACTCCGGTATGCGCGTGATGCTGTTGCTGGCATGGCCCTGGACGATCATCGCCCGTACGTTGTCTTTCTGGGCGACCTGATCCTTCGGCAGGATCGCCGCGTCGAACCAGCGCGTCAGCGGGATGCCGGGCGTCTCCATGTTGGCCTTGGACTCAAAACGCGACTGCAGCCAGGCGTAGTCGGTTTCCCAAACCCGCGACCAATGGCGCCAGGCGCCCTCAATCAGGCCGTAGTAGAACGGCAACGTCACGATATCGAGGCCGACGTCGGTGGCGCCCTGCACGTTGTCATGGCCGCGGAAGATGTTGGCGCCCATACCCGGGCCGCCGACATTGCCGGTGAGCAGCAGCAGCATGCAGCTCGCGCGCACGTTGGCGGTGCCGACGGTGTGCTGGGTCTGACCCATGCACCAGATCAGCGTCGAGGGCTTTTCGGTCGCGAACATCTTGGCGACGCGCTCGAGCTGCGCACCGGGAACGCCGGACACACGTTCGACTTCCTCGGGATTCCACTTTTCCATTTCCTTGCGCGCGTCATCGAAGCCATAGACGCGCTGCTGGATGAATTCCTTGTTCTCCCAGCCGTTCTTGATGATGTGCCACATCATCCCGTAGAGCACCGGTATGTCGGTGCCGGGGCGCAAGCGGACGTATTCGGTGGCATGCGCGGCAGTGCGGGTCAGGCGCGGATCGATGACAATGACGTTCGCCTTGTTGAGCTCCTTGCCTTCAAGCAGATGCTGCAACGACACCGGATGCGCTTCGGCCGGATTGCCGCCCATGATGATCTGGGTCTTGGAGTTGCGGATATCGGTGAAGCTGTTGGTCATCGCGCCGTAGCCCCAGGTATTGGCCACGCCAGTGACGGTGGTCGAATGGCAGATGCGCGCCTGGTGGTCGGTGTTATTGGTGCCCCAAAACGCACCGAACTTGCGGAACAGATACGAGCCTTCATTGGTCATCTTGGCCGAGCCCAGCCAATAGACCGAATCGCCGCCGGACTTCTCGCGAATTGCATTCAGCTTGTCGCCGATTTCGTTAATGGCTTGGTCCCACTTGATGCGGGTCCACTCGCCGTTGACCAGCTTCATCGGATATTTCAGGCGGCGTTCACCCATCACCAGTTCGCGCACCGATGCGCCCTTGGCGCAATGCGAGCCGCGATTGATCGGCGAATCCCAGCTCGGCTCCTGGCCGATCCAAACGCCGTTCGACACTTCAGCGGTGACGGTGCAACCGACCGCGCAATGCGTGCAGATGCTCTTGCGGATGGTGACCGCGGCGCCAGCGTCCGCCGGCGGGCCGGCCTTAGCCTTGCGCACGCTGGCAAGTGGCAAGGCACCCAGCGTCGCGAGGCCGCCGGCGGCGAGGCCCGACCGGCGCAGGAAGCTGCGGCGATCGAGGCCGTTGTCGCTATGGCTGGCGAGGGCGGAAAGCGTTCCGCGGCGTGCCTGGCGTTCTGTTCTCTTGATCAGCACGGGCGTTCTCCCTCAGCTCGGGTAACGGTTGACGCGGTAATAAGTCTTCACCTCGGCGGAGTCGGCCTTGTAGCGGGCCTTGCGCTTTTCATCGTTGTTTTCAGAGTCCGCTTTCGCTTCACTCACAAGGACAGCGGGCGCTGCCGCGATACCGGCGCCGGCGCCGAGCGCGCGCAAGAAGTTGCGGCGTGCCAGGTTGGCTTTGGGTTCTGTTTTCATCGCCAGTGCTCCTTGAAGACTTGTTGCACTTGTCCCGGGGCCTCAGCTCGACAGCGCGAAAGCCTCGGATTCAATAACCGTAAAAACCCGGCCCAAAGTTCCGACGCGCCGGTAGAAATTCGCATGTTCGGCTCGCTCCAGGTCGGCGAAGAAACGGCCGATCCAGGGCGCTAGATGTTTCTCGAAAAGTCGACGGTCGGCGCCGGCGGGCGCCGGAAACTGCCCGCCGGCGATGCCGGACATGATCTCGCACAGGATGGCGGCGTGATCTTCCGATTCGTATTGACCCTCGGCGCGCTCGATGCCGAGCGCGGCCAGATCTTCACGCAGCCGCGCCAGCGGACGCTCATGCAGGAACCCGGCGATGTAATAGCAACCGTAAGGCATCAACTCGCCGCGGCCGACGCCGATAAACAGCTTGAAAAATTCGCGTTCGACGCGACTGGCGTCGATGTTGGCGGCCGCCTCCGCGAGGGCGACATGCGCCACACCGAGCGGCGTCGGATCGCCGCGCAATTTCGCAAGCCGTTGCAGAAATTGCGCGTCCGGCGCGCGCGCCAGCAAGGCCGCGAGCAGCGCATATTCCTGCGCGCGGGCGAGATCGGTTTCATCGACGCCGCCGGATTGGTTGTTCTCGTCATAAAGATCGGGCCGCAGGATCGCTCGCGCGACGCCGGTCATGGCCTCGACCGTGAGCACGCGCTCGGCGGGAACCCGCGACCAATTCGATACCGACGGCTGGGAAATCCCGATGCGGCGCGCAAGCTCGGTGACACCACCGGCCGCGCGGATCGCTTCCTGGAGTCCCTCGTCAGGCATGTCTTTTTTGTTTCCCTCGCCTGTTCGTTATCGTTTTTCTAGGCGTAACCGGCTCTTAAATGGCCAGTTCAGAATAGTTAAAAGCTATCGCCGCATGGAATACAGGGTCAATAGCCGGAGGCTATAAGCTGGATCATTATTTGGGGAGCGCGCCGCCGTGCCCACGCGGCCGAGACGGTGGGAAGTCTTCCCGTTTGTCGGAATTATTTTGCAGTGCAGCATCATCTTCGCTGCCCTGCTCAAATTTTTTTTCGGGGGCAACGAGCTCTGTTTCTGGCGCCGGCTGATCTTGCGACATCTGCGGCGCCGGCTCGGAAACAACAGCACGCGGCGGCACTTGCCCGGCATCCTCCAAGGCTGCGACCTGGCGCGGCGCGTCGGTTTCTTGCCGCGGGCCACCGATCACGCCGGCCAGCAACCGGGCGACCTCGCTGGCATCGATGGGCCCAAAGCCAGGCATCGCGGTGGGATCGTTGAAGTCCCACCCGTTCTCGACCAGGCCAATGAAGTCGCGAATAGCCGGATCGGAGGACCAGGCGCGGCGCAGCGCCGCCCGCGACAGGTCCGCCGGGACCCCTGGCTGCAAAAACGCGCGGATATCCGATTCGGCCGTGATCGATTCGACCGGCGGCAGGCTGGCAGGGTCGAACGCGGCTTGCGCGGCCTGCTGTTTTGCCTCGGGGAGTTCGGGCACGGCGTCGGCCTGCTTCGCCTCGCCCGGCGCGGGCTCGTCGGCGGCATCGCGTTTGCGCCGCGACCATCGATCGAGAAAGTTTTCCGGATCGCTCATGACCGCTCTTCGTCGGACGCCGGCGTGCGCCGCCCGAGCGCTTCGGGATCGGCGCGATCGCGTTGCCGCTTCGAGAATGCCCGCTCGACATGGTGCTCGGCGACGAAATCCGCAACCACTTGCTGGATCGCTTCCGGCATTGGCACGGTTTCGACCAGATCATTGCCGGCCTCGGTCATGGCTTCGCCTTCGGCCGGATCGGCCGTCACCAACAGCAAATCGTAGGGCATTTTCGCTTCGCTCGGCCGCAACACCACCCACAGCAAAGGCGCGCCGCTCGTTATGTTGCTGCGATAGTTGTCCGTCTCGGTCCGATGCAGTTCGATATCGGCCACGCCGGCAAAGAATGTCGCGCGGTCGCCGTCATCGGAAAGCTTGGTCCACGGCGGCGTCGCCGGCGCACCGCTGAGCGCGCTGACCGGCCGCCACAGGAAATCGTTCCACGGGCTGGCGCTCTTGCTGCGCTCGACCACGACGCCGACGGTGATGGTTTGCAGCGGGACCGCGATGTTCAACCAACCGCCTCCAGATGCCTGATGGGAAGACCGGTGATGAGATTCTGAGGCTTCATGCGGATGGTTTTATCGCGCGTCATGGCCAAGATCAGGTAGACCGGCTCGCCCTTGACCTTGTCGAGCATGATTGAGGGATCGCGGAACGTAAGCGCGAACAATCCGACCACCGCCGACATCGCCGCCTCGTCGATGTCGGCGCCATTCCACAACTTGTCGCCGATGCAGGTGGCATCGGCGTCGAGCCCGACATACCAGGTGAGCGGCGCATCGCGCAGCTCGGTGAGCGGCTCAATCGTCACCTCGACGCCGAGCACGTGCGCGATCCAACGCCGCATCGCCTCGGCCAGCGCGACCAGCCCAGCGCGCCCGCCGGTCAGATCGATCGCCATGTCGAAACTGTCGCTGCGCTCCCAGTAGCTGCCGGCGTTGTCGTCGTTGATGACGTCGATCTCGGCTTCGGCCGGAATTCCCAGCATCGACACCAGCGGCGTCACCGGCGAGGTGTTGACGCCGCCGATAGTTTCCTCATCCGCCGCAATCAACGAACCTTCATGCATGGTGGCGCGCTGGGTGCGGAAGAACATTTCGGCGGCGCGTGCCACCCGCGCGTCGGTCACGCCGTCGAGCGCATTGCGCAGGATCACATGCACGAGCTGGCTGATGAACAGCGGCGGCGTCTTGCCGGGGCCGTTGCGCACCAGATCGGCATAGGCGGCTTCAATCGTCTTGTGCTGCAACAGATGATCGCGGAATTCGATCAACATCTGCCAGTTCTCGCGCGCGTCGGCATCGGTGATGGCCGCGATGTCGGACGCAGCGACGGCCATGCGCGGATCGGCCAATAGCGCGGCATGCAGAGTGCGCTCGACCGCGCAGGCTTCGGGCGGCGGGATCAATTCGGGCCGCGCCAGATAGACTTTAAGAAATTCGTCGGTGACCTTGAGCCCGCCGCCGTCGCCGCGGTCGAGCAGATGGTGGCCACAGGAGAGCCAGAAATCGTTCATTTGCGTTCCCGCTCCGCCATGCCAATCAGATCGACGGTTTCGCCGGGCTGCTCGTCTTCGCCCTCGACCTCAAGGAACGAGAAGGCGCGCGCCGGCTTTTGGCCGTTGCGCGGACGCAGCGTGCGGAAAGTTTCGCGCACCTCGCCGTTATCGAACGAACGATGCACCGCCACCAGCGTATCCCGCGGCTGGCTGCAAAGCGATTCCGCGAAGGCGACTTCTTCTTCCGCCGCGGCCTGCGCCTCGGCAAGCGTCGGCGCGTCGAATTTCGCGACCAGTTGTTGCGCCAGCGTGTCGACAACTGCCTGCCGATCGGCGTCACTGGCTTCGACGATCTGCACCAGCGTCGACCAACCCAGCGACGCGACGCCGAGAAATCCGCCGCGAAACGCCGAGCGTGCCTTGCCTTCGAGCGCCGCGGCATCGCGATCCCAGAACGCGAAGGCACCGGACACCGCCCACTCGCCGGGCTCGGCCGCCTTCTCGAACACGAAAGTGTCCGACACGTCGAGCCGTATGGTGCGCAACAGCTTCACGCGCGCGGACCTTTCGCGACCGGATCGAACCACGAGGGCACGGCCAGCTTGGCCAGAAAGTTCTTGCGCTCGACTTCTGCCTTGCCCATGCGGTGGATCAATAGGTCGCCGTTGTCGTCGATGTCGCGGCGCACGCCCTGCTCGGGCGCGAGCCGCTCCAGATAGCTGCGCGCCACCGCGCCAAAGCCGCGCTCCTGCCAGGCATCGAGCCTGACCATGAAATGACGCGCGAAACTTTCCACGACGTGATCGGACATGGCGTCGGCGAAACCTTCCTCCTCCAACGCGGTGACCAGCGGGTTCAAGCCTGGCTCGGCGCTCACCGACACCGTGCGTATCATGGCGCCGAACACCAGCCAGGGCGGCGTTTCGTCCTCGCGCGCGCCTTTCGGCCAGGCCAGGCGGCCGCCGCCCACCATGCCGTGATTGACCGAGATCGAATCCGGCCACTCGATGGTGATGGCGGTTTCCGGCTGCGCGTGCGCGGTGAGCGCATCGGCCAGCGCCGCCATGCCGGCGTAGAAAGCGCGCCGCGCCTGCGCCAGCGGCTCGTCCGGTTCCAGCACCACCGCGAATTCGGCGAGATCGAAGCGGCCGACATAGACGAGCGCGCCGGCGCCCTGCTCGGCCGCGATCGACGCCGCATGCGCCAAGGCGTCGCCCAATTCGCGCAGGCGCACCAGCGTGAACGGCGGCGGCAATGTCAGTTCCGTGGCTAGCGCGCTTGCCCGCGTGTCCAGCGGCATTTCCCCTCGCTGTTATTTTCTCTTTAGATTACTTATAATTATAGCCTTGAGGGGTCCCAAGGCCCAGTCCCGCGGCCGCGGGGATTAGATGCGAAAGCAGCGCAATAGGCGGCCTTTCGCCGCCAAAACGCAGGCCAGCAAAGTAAAAGGTAGGTGAGCCGGATGGCCGAACGGCCGCGCAACATCCTGATCTGTTCCTGCGAAGACAGCATGCCGCTCGATGGCGAGGCGGTGCGCAAAGTCTGCCGCGGCGCGGACGTCATCGAAGGCCGGCAGCTTTGCCGCGCCGAACTTGAACGCTTTCGCAAAACCGCTGCCGGCGGCGAACCGATGGTCGTCGCCTGCACGCAGGAAGCGCCGCTATTCGAGGAAGCCGCCGGCGCGATCAAAGACAGCGGCCCGATGACATTCGTGAATATCCGTGAGACTGCCGGCTGGTCGAAGGACGCCAAAGCTTCGGGCGCGAAAATGGCGGCGCTGATCGCCATGGCGGCGGAGTCTTCGCGTGACACCGCCTTCGTTGCGCTCAACAGCGAGGGCGTGACGCTGGTTTACGGCAGGGACGAAAAGGCAATCGAAGCCGCCAATCTGCTGAAGGACCATCTCGACGTCACCGTGCTGATCAAGCCGCCTGGCGCCATGACGCCGCTACGCGTGACCGAGTTCCCGGTGGTGAAAGGCACCATCCGGCAAGCCAAAGGCTATCTCGGCGCCTTCGAACTGACGGTGGACGACTATGCCGCGCCGGCGCCGTCATCGCGTGGCAAGATGGCTTTCGGGCCGGTGCGCAGTGGCGCGACGTCGCGCTGCGACATCGTGCTCGATCTTTCCGGCGGCGCGCCGCTGTTTCCGGCTGCCGATCTGCGCGACGGCTACCTGCGCGCCGATCCGGGCGATCCCGCCGCCGTGCTGCGCGCCGTACTCAAGGCGCGCGATCTCACCGGCACATTCGACAAGCCGCGCTATATTACGTTCGCCGAGGATCTGTGCGCGCATTCGCGCAGCAAGATCGTCGGCTGCCGCCGTTGCCTCGATCTGTGCCCGACCGGCGCGATTTCGCCCAACGGCGATCACGTCGCGATCGATCCGCAGATTTGCGCCGGTTGCGGGCAATGCGCCGCCGCCTGCCCGACCGGCGCTGCGGCCTATGCCCTGCCGCCCTCCGATGCGCTGCTGAACAAATTGCGCGCGCTCCTTGGTGCCTATCGCGAAGCCGGCGGCAAGCACGCGGTGGTGATGTTTCACGATGCCGAGCACGGCGGCAAATTGATCGACGCGCTGGCGCGGCACGGCGACGGCTTGCCGGCGAATGTACTGCCGGTGCAGGTCAACGAAATCACGCAAGTCGGACTGGAAGCGGTCGCGGCGTCATTCGCCTTCGGTGCCTCGGCGGTGCGTTTCGTCAACCGCGCCAAGCCGCGGCACGATCTCAGCGGCCTCATCAAGACGATCGCGCTTTCCGAGCCGATCCTGGCCGGTCTCGGCTTTGCCGGCGCGCGCGTTGCCAGCATCGATACCGACGATCCCGATGCGCTGGGCGAAAGCTTGCGCGCGATCGCGCCGATGGATAGCGTGGTCAAGCCCGCGACTTTTGCCGCGGCCGGATTAAAGCGCGATGTCATGCGGCACGCCTTGCGCGAACTGCATGCGGCGGCGCCCGCGCCGGCCGATATCGTCGCGCTGCCGCAGGGCGCGCCGTTTGGCACCGTCGAGGTCAACGTCGAGGGTTGCACGCTGTGTCTGTCCTGCGTATCGGCTTGCCCGACCGGCGCGCTCAGCGACGATCCGGAACGGCCGACCTTGCGGTTTGCCGAGGACGCCTGCGTGCAATGCGGGCTATGCAAGGCGACCTGCCCGGAAAAGGTCATCACGCTGAAGCCGCAGATCGACTTCCACGCTGCGACCGCGATGAGCCGCATCATCAAGCAGGAAGCGCCGTTCGAGTGCATCCGCTGCGGCAAGCCGTTCGGCGTCAAGAGTTCGGTCGAGCGCGTGGCCGCCAAGCTCGAAGGCAAGCACTGGATGTTCAAGGATTCCAAGAAGCGGCTCGACGTCGTCAAGATGTGCGCCGACTGCCGCGTCAATGTCATGGCGGAAGAGAATTTCGACCCGTTCGGCGCGCCGCAGCGCCCGAATGTGCGCACCACCGACGATTATCTGCGCGAGCGCGAGCAGAAGGGCGAAACTTAAGTCACTTCTTCTTTGTCGTCTTTTCCAAAAACTCAACCAGCGCCTGGCGCTCTTCCGGCGAGCCGATCTTCTGCTCCGGCATCTTGGTGCCGGGCGTATAGATTATCGGTCCGACTTCGAACATTTTCGCCACCGTTTCCGGCGTCCACACGATATCCATGTGCTTGAGTGCATCGGAATAATGATAGCCGGGCAGCGTCGCGATTCTGCGTCCGAAAATGCCGGCAAGGCTTGGGCCTGCTTTGTTGTCTTCATCCGGCGACAGCGTGTGGCAGGCGACGCAAGCGCGAAACACCTGCGCGCCGGGTTCATTGGCGTAAGCCGCCAGCGGGTCGTCGGGCGCGCCGACCACCACCGCACCGACCGGCTCGCCACTGACCGCGTCCCAGCGGCGGATAATGCGGTCGGCGCCGCCGGTCAATAACGTGCGATTGTCGGGGAAGAACGCCACCGACCAGACCGGCAGACCAGGGCCAACCAGCGTGTGTTCGAGCTTGCGCGCCTTGCGCTCGATGATCGCGACCGAGCCGCGGATGCTGGCGGCGGCGACCAGCGTGCCGTCGCGCGACATCGCCAGCGCGATCACCGGCGTCGGCGAGGCCTGCACATCGCCGCGCAGTACGCCCTGCGGCGACAAGAAATAGACCTTGCCGTCGGCGCCGGCGGCGGTGATCTCGCCGTCGGGCGCGATCGCCACGGTGTTGAGCGGTGACGGCAAATTGTGAACGCTCACAGAGCCGTCGCTGACGCGCCAAATGCGCAGAGTCGCGTCGTACCCGGCGCTCACCAGTTCGTCGCCATCGGGCGAGAACGCGACGCCATTGACGTTTTGGCTGTTGCCTTCCAGCATGCGCGGCGCGCCGCCGACGAGCGGCCATAGCCGAACCGTGTGATCCCACGACGCCGAGGCCAGCATCGCGCCATCCGGCGACACCGCCAGCGCGGCGATCGGGCCGCCGTGGCCGTCGAAAACCTGGTCGGGCTCGGGATTTCCGGGCGTCCAGATCGCGATATGGGCGTCGGCGCCGGCGGTGATGATGCGGCCGTCCTTGAGCCAGGCGACCGCGTTCACTGCGCCATCATGGAAGCGCATCACCTGCTCGGCGACGTTTCGTTCAAGCGACCAGCGGATCGCCGAAGTATCGAAGCTGCCCGAAACGGCGCGGCTGCCGTCGGGCGAGATCGCCACCGCGCGCACCGGCCCGCCGTGGCCGCGCAATTGCGCCTGCGCCGCCGACGTGAGCAGCAGCAACAGCACCGCACAAAGATATTTACGCATTAGCGGGTTTCATGCCGAGCGCGCTGATGCGCTCGCGGATTGCGGGCTCACTCAGCACGGTCAGGAAAGCCTGCACCGCCGGCCGGTCCGCGCGGCTCTCGACCACGAGAAAATCGTAGTGTTCCGGCGACACCGGCAGAAAGCCCAAGCCGTAGAGCTTCGCCACCGGCTCGATGGCGAGGCCCCAGTCGGCGCGGCCCTGCGCGACGCTTGCCGCGACCGCGTTGTGCGATTTTGGCTGGTTGGCGTAACCCGGCGGCCGCGCTCCGCCCAGCAACTTGTCGATCAGCACGCGCGTGCCGGCGCCGGAATTGCGGTTGACCATCAGCGCGGATTTATCCGCCAGCGCCGCCTTCAGCGCGTCCTGCGCGCTGCGGCCCTCGAAGCGTTTGTCGCCGGGGCGAAACAGGATGCCCTGCATGCGCTGCCAGCCGCGCACCAGCCGCAGGCCGTCGGTCGCCAGATGCACATTATACTCGCCGCTCTCCGGATCGATCAGATGCACCGGCGCGATGTCGCATTCGCCACGGCTGGCTGCCGCGACGCCGCCGAGGCTGCCGACGGCCAGCGTGCGCGTCGACATGCCGCGCTCGGCGAGCGCCCCCACCACCACATCGAGCGCGACATCATGGCTGCCCATGATCACCAGATCGGGCGCATGCGCCGCGCTGCCGATCAGTGTCACCTGCACTTTGCTGTCGGCGTCGAGCGACGACGCCAGCGCATCGATCGCGAGAAAGCCGTCGGCCTGCGAGAAGCTGGTGACCGAGCCGGAGCCTTTGCCGGTCGGGAACGCGATCGGGCCGTCGGCGCTATCGATCAGCGACACCAGCACGAATTCCTTGCGGCCGAGCTCCGAGGCAATGCGCAGCGGCACGCGCGCGGTCAGCGTTTCCGCCGCTTCCGGCGGCAGCCCGGCGCGGGCGCGGATCACCGGCGCGACGAAAGCGTGAAAGGTGAAGATCGCGGAGGTTGGGAAGCCGGGAAGCACCACGATCGGTTTGTCGCCGATGACGCCGAGGCAGAGCGGCTTGCCCGGCTTGAGCGCGACGCCGTGTACCAGGATGCCGGGCTTGCCGAGCCTTGATACGACGCCGTGCGACAGATCGCCGGCGCCTTTCGAAGTGCCGCCCGACAGCACCACCATGTCGCTTTGCGCCAGCGCCGCGCGCACGGCTTTTTCCAGCGCCGCTGCGTCGTCGGGAAACGCGCCCAAGGCCATCGGCGCGCCGCCGGCTTCGGTGACGGCGGCGACGATGATCGCGCCATTGCTGTCGTAGACGCCGGCCGGTTCGAGCGGCGCGCCGGGCGCTACCAGTTCGTCGCCGGTGGACAAAACGGCGACCTTGGGTCGCCGCACCACGTCGATGTCGCTAAGCCCGCAAGCCGCCAGCATGCCGATCTCGCGCGAGCCGATGCGCGTACCGCGCCGCAACAGCATTTCGCCGCGCGCGATGTCTGAGCCTGCATACGAGATGAACTGCCCGGGCGCGGCGGCGCGGCGCAGCTCAATGCTTGGAGCGCTCTCCCCGATCAGCTCGGTCTGCTCGATCATCACCACCGCGTCGGCGCCGCGCGGGATCACGCCGCCGGTCGCGATCGCGGTCGCGGTGCCGGGCGCAACCTCAATCACGGGCGCGTCGCCGCAGGCGATCACCTCGGCATTGAGGCGGAAGATTTTTGGGGCAGCATCGCCGGCGCCGACGGTATCGGCCGCGCGCAGCGCAAAGCCGTCGACATTGGAGCGGTCAAACGGCGGCGCATCGACCGCGGCCACCACATCGTGCGCCAGCACCCGCGTCAGCGCATCCGCCAGCGGCACCCTTTCGGCCGGCAGCGGCGACAGATCGAGATGCCTTTCGAAGCGCGCGCGCGCCTCCTCCGCCGACACGACATCGAGAAACTGCTCCTGGCGCGCCGCCTGGCGCACGCGCGCCAGCAGGTCCTCACCCAATTTGGCTTTGCGCGTTTCGCTCACGGCCAGGCCCTCACCTGCACCAGCGAACCCGCAGCAAAACCTTCGCTGTCGGCCGGCACCAGGATCCAGCCGTCGGAACGCGCCAGCGACGACAATGGCAGATATTTCGCCGCCAGCGGCTCGAACTCATTGGCGTTACGCCGCACCGGCACCACCTCGGCCAAACCGACCATTGATGAGACCTTGCGCGCCAGCGGCAAGGTCTCGCCCGCCTCGTGCTCGTTTATCTTGGCCGCTGCCAGGCGATCAAGCATGCGCCGTCCGACCGTAAGCCAGACCGCCAGCGCTGCGTCGAGCCTTCCGGGCAGCAGCAGCACCGGGCGAGGATCGACAAATCCAAGCGCCGCGGTTTCACCGGGGCTCAGCGCCATGCCGTGAACCGCGAGCATTCCCTCTCGCGCCAGCGTGCGCACGCTGGCGTCGTTGCGGCCGCTGCCGGTGCCGCCGATCGCGACGATGGCGTCCGCGCTTTCCGCCGCCAGCACACCGTCGAAATCGCGTCCGGCCTCGTCCAGCTTTACCACCCCGCCGCGCCGTTCGATGTCGCTCGCGATCAGCCGCGCTGCGGCGACGATCACGCCGCTGCCGCGCAACGGCACCACGCGGATGCGCGGCTCGCGCACGGTGACGCGTGCGCGGCCGGCGCAAGCGAGCGCGGCGATGTCGGTGGCGCGTAGCCGCTCGCCGGCGTAGCGCAGCGGAATACCGGGGTCGCTGTCGCCGCCGGCCGCCAGCACGCCGTCGCCGGGATTGACGACGATCAGTACCTCGGCGCGGTCTTTGCTCACTTTCACGGCGTCAAGCGGCGCCACGCTGTCGGTGCTGGGCGGCATCGCCTGCCCGGCCTCGACCCGTTGAGGCGTGGTCATCAGTTGCACCGGCGCATAACCGCCGGCGCCCAAGGTGTCGTCGGCGGCGAGCGCCCAGCCGTCCTGCAAGGCCATGGCCCAACTGGGACGCGCGGACGCGGTTGCGTCGGAGACAAGCGCCCGGCCGGCGGCGGCGGCCACGTCGATCGTGCGTTGTGTGACCGGCTTCACGTCCGAATCGACCGTGGCCAGCACCTCGGCAAGCGGCGTCAACCGGGTAATGGTCTGTATAGTGTCGGAGGCCGCGGCCATGTTCGGGTGCTTGACCTTGTTGGGCTCAGAATATTCAGTCTACCCCAACAGGACGGCGGATATAACGAGGCTTTTCAAGCGATTATGACCGAAAAAACGATGAATCTGCGCGGTTTGAAATGCCCCCTGCCGGCGTTGCGGGTGAAGAAGATATTGTCTGGTTTGAAATCGGACGACGTGATCGTGGCGGAATGCACCGACCCGCTGACCGCGATCGATATTCCAAACCTGCTGCGGCAAACCGGCGATGTGCTGGAAGGCAAGGCGCAAGCCGAGGGCGTGCTCACCTTCCGCATCCGCAAGAAATAGCGAAAGCCAGCCTCAGGCAACGCGTAATGCTGCCCGCCCAGTCACCTGTCCGCGCTCGACCAGATCGTGCACCGCCTCGGCCTCATGCAGCGGACGCGTGACGGTGACCAGCGGCCATACTTTGCCGCGCGCCACCAGATCGCACGCTTCCAGAATCTCAGCGCGCGTGACGTAACGGCTGCCCAGGATCGACTGCTCCTTGGTCAGCATGTCGCGCGCCGGCGCCGTGAACGGCTGCGCGGCGCCGCCGAGAACAACCAGGCGGCCGCGCTGAGCGAGCGCCTTCATGCTTGCCTCCTGCGTCGCCACGGTCGACACGTAATCGACCACCACGTCGACGCCCTTGCCGTTCGTGAGATCGCGCAGCGCCTCGACCAGGTCGCCGTCTTTTGGATTGACCACTTCGTCGGCGCCGGCTTTGCGGCAGGCATCGAATTTGCCGGCGGCGATGTCGACGGCGATCACGCGCGCGTTCGCCCATTTCGCCATCATCAATTGATGGATGCCGATGCCGCCGCCGGCGCCGATCACAGCGACCGTCTCGCCGCCCTTGATCTGCGCGCGCCGCAGCACCTTGTAGGGAGTCGCCAGCGCATCGGTGATGACGCCCATTTCGGCGGGATGTTTTTTGTAGTCGAGCGTTTCCGGGTATTTGATGAAAATGTGCGCCGGCAGCTTGATGTATTCGGCGTAGCCGCCGTCACATTCGAGTCCGACATTGCCGCCGGTGTTATCGCATAGCGGCTCGAGCATCGAGTTGCAATGACGGCAATGGCCACAGTTGAGATAGAAATACGATGTGACGCCGTCGCCCACCCTGAGCCCGGATACCCCGGAGCCGACCGCGACGATCTCGCCGGTGATCTCGTGCCCGATGACGCGGGGAAATTCGATTTTGCGGCGGCCGGCCTTGGCATGCTGGATAGTCAGGCCGGCGCCGCAGGTGACGACCCTGGCGACCGCCTCGCCCGGCCCCGGCGTGGGATCCGGCACCCGCGTCAATTCGAAGGCCATGTTCGGCCCCCGCAACACCATCGCTTTCATCGGCAGCACCCCTCGCTCTTGCGCTTGTCATGTCATATCGATTGACGGAGATTGGCAAGACGGTGGGAAGCGTGGGCTGACTATGATTAATGCCGCCATGGTTGGGCTGGGCCGCTGGGGCCAGACCGTTCTCGGTTCAATTCAAGGCAAGAGCGCGCGACTGCGCATCGTACACGGCGTCACCAAGGAGCCTGACCTCGCGCGCGAATTGGCGGCCAAGCATGGCTTCCGGTTGTCGACCGATCTCAAGGACGCCATCGCCGACCCGCAAGTGCAGGCGATCCTGCTGGCCACGCCGCATTCGTTGCATGTCGAGCAGGTCCGCCTGGTGGCGGCCGCCGGCAAGCCGGTCTGGTGCGAGAAACCGCTGGCGCTCACCCGCGCCGAGGCCGAGCGCGCGGTTGCCGCGGTGCGCGCGGCCGGCGTGCCGCTCGGCAGCGGCAACAATAAGCGCTGCTTTGCCTCGATGCGCGAGCTCAAGCTCGTGGTCGATTCGGGCGAAATCGGCCAGGTGCTGCATATCGAGGGGCACTTTTCCAACGAACATTCGACGCGCGTGTCCGGCGGCTGGCGTGACGACCCGGCTGAATCGCCGGGCGCCGGCCTGACCGGCGCGGGCCTGCACGTGCTCGACGCTTTTGTGAATCTCGCCGGGCCGATCAGTTACGTCGATGCCCGCTCGATCGCCAAGAAACCGCCGCCCGATCCGCGCGACGTGGTCGCGGTGCTGGTGGAGTTTGCGAGCGGCGCTACCGGCGTGATGGGCACGGTGCGCGCGGCGCCGATGTTCTGGCGCTGCCACGTGTTCGGCACCGATGGCTCGGCGGAGGCGCGCGGCGAGGACACCCTGATCGTTTCAAAAATCGCCGGACCGACCGAAGAACGCACGTTCGAGCACGTCGATTCGTTGCACACGCTGCTCGAGGCCTTTGCCGGCGCGTGCGAAGGCAAGGCGCCGTTCCCGGTGAAACCCGAGCAGATGCTGGACGTGATCGGCGCTTTCGAGGCGACCATTGCCTCGCTCGCGCAGGGCAAGCCGGTGAAACTGGCCCGCTAGGCGGCGGCCGCCAGCCGCCGCGCCACCTTCATGCGCTGCACGCTGTCGCCGGCGAGATGGCTCCAGATGATGCTGTCGCGCACCAGCTTGTCGGTGTGGTGATCCATCACGCAGCCCTGCGCGCCGCGCACCTCCATGTAGAGCTCGGTCACTTCCTGCACCACATCGGTCGAGTAGTTCATCGCCAGACCGGCATTGCAGGAGTGGATCTTCATGTCGTGCTCCCAGGCCACCCGCATCACGAACGAGCGCAGCGCCTCGGTCAGCATGAACATCTTGTTAATCTGGAGCTGGACGTTCTGTTGCGCGAACAATACCTGGCCGCCCTGCTTGGTAGTCTTGGCGTAACGCATCGCGGTTTCGCAGGCGTCGTCGCAAATGCCGAGCGCGTTGGCGCACAGTTCGAGGTCGCCGAAAATATCGCCGCCAGTGGTGTCGCCACCACGCCCACCGGTCTTGCGCACCGCGCCGCCGACGTCGCCAACCACATTGGCGTGTGGCACGCGCGCATTCTCGAAAATCATCTCGCCGTTCTGATAGAAGCGCCAACCGCTTTTGTTGAACACCTTGCCGATGCGGAAGCCGGGCGTGTCGCGCGGCACCAGGAACAACGTGGTGCCCTGCTTGAGCGGCACGGTGTGATCGGTGCGCGCGTCGATGAAGAACAGTTTGCCGATCGGCGCGTTGGCGATGAAGGCTTTCTCGCCGTTGAGAATCCACTCGTCGCCCTTGCGTTCGGCCTTGAGCTTCAGTCCGGCCTTGATGTCGTCCGGCGGCAGGCGATTGTCGGAACCGGCGCTCGGCTCCGTGATGCCCTTGCCGAGCACGAAGGTGTCGTCGGCGACGAACGGTTTGAGGAAGCGCTCCTTCTGCTCCTCCGTGCAGGTCGCCGAGATTAGGTGGCTCCATTTCCAGTTCTGGCTGAAGGCTTTGGAAATCGCGCTGTCGGCCTTGGCGAGTTCGGTCATCACCAGCGCCTGGGTCACGAAGTCGGTGCCGTGGCCGCCCCACTCTTTCGGCACCGCTAGGGTGCGGAAGCCGAGCTTGGAGCCCTTCTTGATAATGTCCCAGTCGAATGGGCCGTCCGCGGTCGGGATGGCGTCGCGTTGCAGCGAGATCGGGCGGATTTCCTCCTCGGCGAATTTGCGCGCCGCCATCTGCCAGGAGCGCTGCTCGCTGCTCAGATTGAAGTCCATGGGAACACCCTCACCTGAAAAGTTTTATTCGGCCGCCGGCGCCATCGCGCCGTTGGTCGCGCGCCGGTAGCCGGCCAGCACTTCGGCAATGCGCAGCTTGGCGTCGCTATTGCCGTCACCCGAATGCAGGCAGACGCGCGCATCGTGCACGTATTTCTGCAGCGGCATGTCGCGCATAACGCCCATGGCGCCGAACACTTCGGCCGCATCCTTGGTCGCTTTCAGCATCATTTCGGCGGTGAACACCTGCGCCATGGTCTGCAGCGGCAAGTCGGACAGGCTGCGGTCGGCAACCGCCTCGGGATGATCGGAGGCCCATGCAGCCTGCCAGATCGCGGCGCGCGCGACTTCGAGCTTGATTGCGATTTCGGCGAGCTTGGTGGCGATGGCCTGATGCTCGACGATCGGCCGGCCGCCCTGCACGCGCAGATGCGCATAATCGAGCGCGGCTTCGTAAGCGGCCCGGCCGATGCCGAGATTCATGGCTTGAAAGATCGGAATGCCGCGGCCGGCGGCGTCGGCGCCGGTCAACAGCGCGGCCGCATCGCCACCGAGCAGATTGCCGGCCGGCACTTTGCAATCCTTGAACGTGACGTCGCCGCAAGCGCCCTGATGCCAAGCTTTTTCGTGCGCGCGCACGCTCACGCCCGGCGCGTCCGCCGGCACCAGCAGCACGCCGGCGCCCCGGCCCGGAGTATCGGCCAGCACCGCGAACAAACCGGCGACCGGCGCATTAGCGACGCCAGGCTTGACGCCGTTGACGATGTAATCGCCGCCCGATTTCACGGCGGTGGTTTTCACCACCGCTTCGGGCGCCACCGGACGGTGATAGTTCACGCCCAGCCGCGTATCGGATTCGGCGCCAGCGAACGCAAGATGAAAGCGGTCGCCGGTGAGAAACTTCGGCAGAAACATGTCGCGCTGCGCGTCGGTCATGGCGCGATCGAACAGCAAATGCGCGAGTCGCGAGGTTTCCGACAGTACGCCGGCGATATCGGCATCGCCTGCTGCCAGCTCCTCGGTGACGATGCACGAGGTGAGCGCGTCGGCGCCGGCGCCGCCGAGCGCTTCCGACAAAGCGAGTGTGCGCAAGCCGAGCTGCGAGGCCGCGTCGATCTGTGCCGTCAACAGACTGCGGTCCTGGACATCGAGCCGGTCGGCCTTGAGCGCGGCCGGCTTGATCTCGCGCGTGACGAAGTCGCGCACGGTGTCGCGGATTTCCAGCTGCTCGGCGCTGAGATGAAGATTGTACATGGCGCTTGTCCGTTCTGATTTACGCTAGTGCGGCACCGCTTCCGCGATGGCGTTTCCCATGTCCTGGGTGCTGGATTTGCCGCCCAGGTCCCTGGTCAATTGTTTGCCTTGCGCGATGACCTTGTCGATCGCCGCCTGCATGAAGCCGGCGGCGGCGGTTGCCTTCGGTTCTTTGTGCTTGCGGCCGAGGAACGCCATCAGCATCTGCCCCGACACGATCATGGCATAGGGATTGGCGATGTTGCGGCCGGCAATGTCGGGCGCCGAGCCGTGGGTGGCCTGCGCCATCGCCTGCTTCTCGCCGACGCAGAGCCCGGGCGCCAGCCCAAGCCCACCGACCAGCCCCGCGCCGATATCGGTGAGGATGTCGCCGAACTGATTGGTGGTGACGACCACGTCGTACTGCTGCGGCGCCATCACAAGCTTCATCGAGATGGTATCGATCATGGCCTCTTCGAATTTCACGTCCGGGTACTCGCGCGCCACCTTGCGGCATTCCTCGGCGAACATGCCGCACGCCAGCCGGTAGACCGGCTCCTTGTGCGCGGCGGTGACTTTCTTGCGCGGCCGTGTGCGCGCAATCTCGAAGGCCTCGCGTGCCACCCGGCTCGATCCCTTGCGGGTGATGACGCGCATCGCGACGGTGATGTCGTCATTCGGTCGGAATTCCGGCGCGCCGGCCACCACGGTTTCCGAATAGAGCATGCCCTCGGTCAGTTCGCGCACGAAGGCGATGTCGACGTCCTTGTGGATCGAGTTGATATTCGGATAGGAGCGCGACGGCCTGACCGCGGCGAACAGCTCGTACTTCTTGCGCACCGCCGGCATGACCCAGGTGGGGTCGTTGCGCGGATAGGCCGCGTGTCCGATCGGCCCCATGATCCAGCCGTCGAGTTTCCACAGCGCCGCCTCGGTGATGGCCGGCAAGGTGTCGCCGTGCTGCTCGTGGCCATGCTTGCCGATCGGCAAGGTCGACCAATCGATGGCGAGGCCGGCGCGCGACGCCGCAGCCTTCATCACCTTGACGCATTCGGGCACGACTTCGTGCCCGATATCGTCACCCAAAAGAATTCCGATCTTCAAGCGCGTGCCTCCCGCCCCGTTTCTATTTTAGGCGAGGCTAGCGCCGCGATGGTCCCGGGCGCAACCGCTAGCCGCGCGTGCCTGATACGATCAATTCGCAACCAGACCGCCGTCCAATGGCAGCGTGTGGCCGGTGATCGAGGCCGCGCCGGCGCTCGCCAGGAACACGACCGCGGCGGCGACCTCCTCCGACGTGATGAATTTGCCGCTCGGAATGCGGGCCAGCATCTTTTCACGCGCCGCGGCGTCGAGAAGCTTCTGCCGGGATTCGGTAAGTGCGGTCGCCGGCGCTATGGCATTGACGCGGATGTTGTCGGCGGCCCACTCGATCGCCAGCATGCGCGTCATCTGCACGATGCCGCCCTTGGAAATGCCGTAGACCGAACGGCCAGCGATGCCGGTAAGGCCGTGCGTCGAGGCGAGACTCATAATGCAGCCGGGGCGCTTGCGCGCGATGCAATGCGCCGCGAAGGCGCGCGACAGGAAATAGGCGCCCTTGAGATTGATATTGATGACGTCGTCCCAATCGGCCCAGGTAACGTCGAGCGCCGGCTTGATCAGCGCGCGTCCGGCGTTGTTGACCAACACGTCGATATCGCCGAACGCCTCCACCGCCGCGCCGAAGGCCTGCGCGATGTCGGCTTCGACGCGCAAATCGAGCCGCACCGGCACGATCTTGCGGCCCTTGACCGCCGGATCGCGCTTGAGCGCATCGAACATTTTAACATCGAGGTCGGCGACCGCGAGGTCGTAGCCGGCGCGCGCCAGGCCGCAGGCGATGGCATAACCGAGGCCGGTCGAGGCGCCGGTGACGAAGGCCGTGGGACTCGTTGATGTCATGACTCAGGATCCGTCAGCGGCCGGCGGCGTACCCTTGCATGCCGCGCGGATTGGCGGCGGCGCGGCGGCGTAGGCCGACGCGCGAGGCGGCCGTCAACCGGCCTTCCGACCAGGCCGGGCCGACTTCGACCTCGTGGCCGCGCGCGCGCAACTCCTTCACGGTCGCCTCGGGCACGCGCGACTCAACCACCATGACGCCGGGGCGCGCCATGCGCGGCCAGAACGACGACGGGAAATGTTCGGAGTGCCAGGCCGGCGCGTCAATCGCTTCCTGCAAATTTAATCCGGCATGCACGTGCCGCAGAAACATCTGCGTGATCCACTGGTCCTGCTGGTCGCCGCCGGGCGAGCCCCAGGCGAGATAGGGCTCGCCGTCGCGCAGCGCCATTGTCGGCGTCAGCGTCGAACGCGGGCGTTTGCCGGGCGCGAGCGCGGCCGGATGGTCCTCGTCGAGCCAGAACATCTGCGCGCGGGTACCGAGACAAAATCCGAGTTCCGGGATCACCGGTGAGGAATGCAGCCAGCCGCCCGACGGCGTCGACGACACCATATTGCCTTGCTGATCGATGATGTCGAAATGCACGGTGTCGCCGGGAATGGCCCCGGCGCGTTCGCGCAGTTCTTGCCCGGCGACGTCGGGCAGACGATTTTCGTCGTGCGTCCAAATGCGGCCGACCGTCGGTTCGCCCGCCCCGGAGCTCGAGACCGCGGCGCGGGCGCCGTCGGCCAGGCGTACGTCGAGTTTCTTGCCGAAGCCCGCCACGGTTCCGGGGCGCAGCTCCAGCGAGGCGCGGTCCGCGATCAATTTCCGGCGCTCGGCGTTGTAGGCATCCGAAAGCAGCACATCGACCGGTACCTGCACGAATTTTGGATCGCCGTAGAAGGTATCGCGGTCGGCGAAAGCAAGCTTGGTCGCCTCGACCTGCAAATGAATGAACTCCGCGCTGGTCGGGCTCAGGGCATCGAGGTCGTAGCCTTTGAGCAGCGCGAGCGTCTGCAACGTGACCAGCCCTTGCGTCCACGGCCCCGCCTTCATCACAGTGTAGCGGCCGTAGCCGTAAGCGATCGGTGGCTCCACGCTCGCCTGCCAGCCAGCCAAGTCCTGCCCGTTGAGCACGCCGCGATGGCGCCGACCCGAGGTATCCATGATCTCTTGCGTGCGGCAGAATTTGTCGATCGCCTCGGCGACGAAACCCTGCGACCAGGATTTTCGCGCGCGCTCGATCTGGGCTTCGCGATTTCCGCCGCCGCTTTGCGCCTCGCGCAAAATGCGATCGTAGGTCTCGGCCATCTTCGGATTGCCGAAGATGGTGCCCGGCGCGGGGACGTTGCCGCTGGGCAAATAAAGCGCGGCGGAGGTCGGCCAGTGATCGCGGAACTGGTCCTTGACCGTGTCGATGGTGGCGCTGATGCGCTCGACCAGCGGATATCCGTTTTTGGCATAGCCGATCGCAGGCGTGAGCACGTCGGCAATCCGCATCGTGCCGTAGTCGCGCAAGAGCGTCATCCAGGTATCGAATGTGCCGGGGATACAGGCGGCCAGAAGCCCGGTGCCGGGAATGAGATCAAGGCCCAGTTCGTCGCGGTAGTGCTTGATCGTGGCGCCGGCTGGCGCCGGCCCCTGCCCGCAGATCACTTCGGTCTTGCCGCGCCGCACGTCATGCACGATCACCGGCACGTCGCCGCCCGGCCCGTTGAGATGCGGCTCGACCACCTGCAGCGTGAAGGCGGTGGCGGCCGCGGCATCGAAGGCGTTGCCACCCTTTTCCAGCGTCGCCATGCCGACGGCGGTGGCGATCCAGTGCGTCGAGGCGACCACGCCGAAGGTACCTTCGATTTCAGGACGGGTCGTGAAGGGGCTGGGATTGACGTTGGAAGGGCGGGCGGGCATCGCGGCTCCGTTTTGCTGGCGTCGCTTCTAGCAGAGATATCGCGTCAGCGCAGGTGGCAGGCGACCAATTGGCCCGGTTTGACCTCGCGCAACAGTGGCGTCTCCGCCCGGCAGCGCTCGACCGCGTAAGGGCAGCGGGTGTGGAAGTGGCAGCCCGACGGCGGATTGATCGGGCTCGGGACGTCGCCTTGCAGCACGCGCTTCTGCCGCTTGATCTTGGGATCGGGCACCGGCACCGCCAGCAGCAAGGATTCCGTGTAGGGGTGTAGGGCCTTCGTGAACAGCGTGCGCTTGTCGGTGTATTCGACGATGCGGCCGAGATACATGACGGCAATACGATGGCTGATGTGCTCGACCACCGCCAGATTGTGCGAGATGAACAGATAGGCCAGCCCCATCTCTTTCTGCAGATCCATCATCAGATTGAGCACCTGTGCCTGGATCGAAACGTCGAGCGCCGACACCGGCTCGTCGCCGATGATCAGCTTCGGCTGTAGCGCCAGCGCGCGCGCGATGCCGATGCGCTGGCGCTGGCCGCCGGAGAACTGGTGCGGAAAGCTGTCCATCTGCGCCTTGCGCAGGCCCACCCGGTCGAACAATTCGGCGACACGCTTTTTCACGTCCTTGCCGCGCGCGGTGCGATGCACGCGCACCGGCTCGGCCACGATGTCGCCGGCCGACATGCGCGGATCGAGCGAGGAGAACGGGTCCTGAAAGATGATCTGCATCTGCCGCCGGTAAGGCCGCAGCTCGGTCTTGCTTAAATGCGTGATGTCGCGGCCGTCGATCTTGATGCTGCCGGCGGTCGGCTCGATCAGCCGCAGGATGGTGCGCCCGACCGTGGACTTGCCGCAGCCGGATTCGCCGACCAGACCGAGCGTCTCGCCGACATTGATCGAGAAGCTGACGCCATCGACCGCGAACACGGTGCCGACCGCGCGTTGCAATAGACCTTTGCGGATCGGAAAATGCTTTTTCAGGTCGCGCACGTCGAGCACGGCCGGACGGGCAGCGTAGACGTCGCGCGCTTCAGCCATCGCGGCCCCCGAACAATTCGGCGGACCGCCAGCACGCCGCCCAATGGCGCGGGCGCTTTTCCTCGTAGGGCGGATATTCGGTCCGGCAGTGGTCCTGCGCATGCGCGCAGCGTGGCGCGAACACGCAGCCGACCGGCAAATCGGCCAATGACGGCACCATGCCGGGGATTTCCTGCAAGCGGCCGGACTCGCTCTCCGTTTCACCGCGCATCAGATCGAGCCGCGGGATCGAAGCCATCAGCCCGTGCGCGTAAGGATGCTGCGGCCGCGCGAACAATTCCTCGACCGGCGCTTCCTCCACCTTGCGGCCGGCATACATCACGATGACGCGCTGCGCGGTCTCCGCCACCACGCCGAGATCGTGGGTAATCAGAATGATCGCTGTGCCGAGCTTGCGCTGCAGGTCGAGAATAATGTCGAGGATCTGCGCCTGAATGGTGACGTCGAGCGCGGTGGTCGGCTCGTCGGCGATCAGCACCTTCGGATTGCAGGCCAGCGCCATCGCGATCATGGCGCGCTGGCGCATGCCGCCCGATAACTGGTGGGGGTATTCCCTGGCGCGCTGCTCGGGCTCCGGAATGCGGGTCAGCCGCAACATATCGACGGCTTTGTCGCGCGCCTGCTGCCGGCTGATCGGCTCGTGCAGCAGCAAGACTTCCGCGATCTGGCTGCCGATGGTGAGTACCGGATTGAGCGACGTCATCGGCTCCTGGAAGATCATCGCGATATCCTTGCCGCGCACGCCGCGCATCGCCTCGGCGCTGAGCGTGAGCAGATCGACGCCGGCGAGCTTGACCGAGCCGCCGGCAATGCGGCCGGGCGGATCGGGCACGAGGCGCATCAAGGAGAGCGCGGTGATGCTCTTGCCGCAGCCGGACTCGCCGACGATTGCCAACGTCTCGCCCGACTGAAGCGCGAAGCTGACGCCGTCCACCGCTTTGACGACGCCGTGACGCAAATCGAAATAGGTGCGCAGACCGTCGACCACGAGCAGCGGCTCTGCGTTTGAAATGTCGGCCGGCGCCGGAGCGCGTTCGCTGGTTGCGATGGTCATGCGCTAGTTACGCAGCCGCGGATCGAGAATATCGCGTAGCGCGTCACCCAACAAATTGGTGCCGAACACGGCAAGGCTGATAGCCATGCCCGGGAATATGACCAGCCAGGGCGCGGTGCGGACATATTCCGCCGCCGATTCCGACAGCATGCGGCCCCAGGACGGATGCGGCTCGGGTACACCGAGGCCCAGAAACGACAGTGACGCCTCGGTCAGGATTGCGGCGCCCAGTTGCGCGGTCGCGATCACGATCAGCGGCGCCAGCGTATTCGGCAGCACATGGCGAACCGCGATGCGGAATTCGCTCATGCCGACGGCGCGCGCCGCCTCGACAAAGGGTTGCTCACGGAGCGTCAGCGTGTTGGAGCGGATGACGCGCGCGGTATAGGGAATCAACGGGATAGCGATGGCGACGATGGTGTTGTCGAGCGCCGGCCCCAGCGCCGCCGCCATCACCAGCGCCAGCACCAGAAGCGGCACCGCCTGCAGCACGTCGACGATGCGCTGGATCACCAGGTCAACCCAGCCGCCGAGATAGCCCGAAGCCAACCCGAGGGTGACGCCGAACACGCTACCGAGGAACGTCGAGCCCAAGCCCACCGCGAGCGAAATGCGCGCGCCGTAAACGATGCGGCTGTATATGTCGCGGCCCATGTTGTCGGCGCCCAGCCAGTGCGCGTGGCCCGGCGGGACCAACGAGGCGAGCGAATTGGTTTTGATCGGATCGAAGGTCGTGATGAAGTCGGCAAAAACCGCCGCGAACACGAACACCCCCATGATCGCGGCCCCGACCAGGCCGAGCGGGTGCGCCGCGGCGTGATAGCGGATCTTCGACCACACCCCTTCCGCGCGCGCGGTATCCGGTATTGGACCGGGGACGATATCGATGCTCGCCATGCGCCGGTTCCCTTCAGGAATATTTGATGCGCGGATCGAGCACTGCATAAAGCAGATCGACCAGGAAGTTGATGGACACCGCGACGATGGCGATGAACATCACCAGATTCTGCACGATCGGATAGTCGCGCCAGCGGATCGCCTCGACCAGAAAGCGTGCCACCCCAGGTATGTTGAACACCGTTTCGGTCACGATCAGTCCGCCCATCAGGAAAGCGGCTTCAAGCCCGATCACGGTGACAACGGGCAGCACGGCGTTGCGCAGGGCGTGATGGAAGTTGACGCTATTATTCGAAGCACCCTTAGCGCGCGCGGTGCGGATGTAATCCTGCCGCAGCACTTCCAGCATCGAGGAGCGCGTCAGGCGCATCACAAGCGCGGATGAGCGGAATCCGACCGCCGCCGCCGGAATGCTGAACAGCCACAGCGAGTTCCAGAATCCGACCGGCGGATTGGTGTAAATGGGGATCGTGTTGAAGAATTTGACGCAGGCCATCAGGATCAAAAGGCCGAGCCAAAATGCCGGCATCGACAGCCCGCTCAGGCTGATCACCCGCAGGATGTAATCAAGTTTGGAGTTTTGCCTGACCGCGCTCAGCACCCCGAGCGGCACGCCGAACAGAATGGCGAAACTCAGCGCCAAGCCGGCGAGCTTGGCTGTAATCGGAATGCGCGGCAGGATTTCCTGGATTGCCGGCTTCTCCGACACGTAGGAATAGCCGAGATCGCCCCGCGCCAGACCGGTCACCCATTTCACGTATTGCACGGCGATCGGCTGGTCGAGCCCTAGCTCTTTTTCCAGCTTGGCCTTCTCGGCCACGTCGATCATTCCGGCCGCATTGAACACGATGTCCGCGATGTTGCCGGGCACGAGCCGCAGCATCGTGAAAATGAGCACGGAAATCCCGAACAACGTCAGGAGCATCAAGAAGAAGCGCCTGATCAGATAACTGCCCACCATGGCCTCCGAGGGAAAAAGCCGGCGCTTATTTATCGAGCCAGACGTCCTCGTAACGGTAGCCGTTGTAGGCGCTGTTATTCATGACCGTCATGTTCTTGACGAACGGCTTCCAGCACATGCCCGAGCGCGCATGCATCAGGATCGGACGCGCCACGTCCTCCTGCAATTTCTTGTCGATCTCCCACACCATTGTCTTGCGCTTTTGGACATCGGTCTCGACCGACTGCTTGTCGAACAGCGCTTCCAATTCCTTGTTGCAGTAGTGGGTGTAGTTGCGCTCCGAACCGCAGGCATAATTTTCGTAGAACGCCTGGTCCGGATCGTCGATGCCGTTGCCGGTCAGGTTGAGGCCGACGGAATAATCGTTGCGCGCGACTTTCGCGAACCATTGGCTCGATTCCACCGGGTCGAGTTCGGCGTCGATATAGATGGATTTGAGCTGGTCGATCAGAACCACCGCCGGATCGCGGTAGGTCGCGATGTTGCGCGTCGACACCTTAATCTTGAGCGGCTTGTCTGCGCTGTAGCCGAGCTTGGTCATGATCTCGCGGGCTTGCTCGCGGTCCTTCTTCACGTCGCCATAGCCGGGGATGGTCTTGAGCATGTCGGGCGGCATGCCCCAGACGCCTTCCGGCGGCGGCAACATCGTGCCGCCGATATCTCCCTGCCCCTGGAAGATAATGTCGATCATCGCTTTGCGGTCGAGCGCCAGCGCCATCGCTTTGCGCAGTTCAAGATTGTCGAACGGCGGCTTCTCGCGGTTGACGATGAGATTGGTGCTGACATTGATCGGCGCAATTTCGCAGACCGCGGTCGGATCCTGCGTCTTGATGTCCTTGATCAGCGCGGAGGTCAGTTCGGTCGGGAAGGTCATATCGACCTTGCCCGCGACGAAGGCGAGCACCGCGGTCGCGCGGTTGCTGATGATCGTGTATTCGATGCCATCGAGATACGGCAGACCCTTTTTCCAATAGTCGGGATTTTTCTCGAGCTTGATCAATTCGTTCTGCTTGAACTCGACGAACTTGAACGGACCGGTACCGATCGGATGCGTGCGCATTTGCGCCGACGGCACGTGGCACGAATACATCGGCGTATAGCCCGAGGCCAGCATCGCCAGGATCGACGGCTGCGGCCGATTGAGATGCAGCGTGACCTCGAAGTCGCCGTTGGTGGTGACGTCGGAAATATTATTGAACAAGTCCTTGCGCGGATTCTTGCGGAATTTGTCTTCGCCCTTGCCTTGCAGCAGGTCAAACGTGCATTTCACGTCTTTGCTGGTGAAGGGCTGGCCGTCGTGCCACTTGACGCCCTGATGCAGTTTGAACGTGAGGGACAGATTGTCACTGCTCCAGGCCCAGCTGTCGGCGAGCTCCGGCACGATGGTGCCCATGCTGTTTTGCGGCTTGTGCTGGTCGTAGAGCACGAGGTTGTTGAAAAGCGCCATCGCCGGCGCGTTGACCGAGAAGGTCGCTTCCTCGTGGATCGAGAGGCTGGGCGGCGTCTCGCGATGATATATGTGCAGGATGCCGCCGTGCTTGGGCTCGGCCGCCTGAACGTTTGAGATCGTCAGACAAGCGAGAATAGCGATCGCCAGCGCGGAAATTCTTGCTCCCATTTGATCCTCCCCGGGACTGCGTAGCTGCCGCTGCCATCGCTGGCCGACAACATGTTTCTTGCTTTTTATGACGGCAACGCTACCCGGTATGGTAGCCCCGATCAACACGACAAAAGATAGCTGCGACCGGCGCTAACGACGCGAAATGCTGACGCTTGCCAACGGTCCGGCAGAACCGCACCATGGCCCGGAAATGGCCTCCGCCATTCGTAGTAAGCCGGAGCGGCAATGGTAACCGAGAGCGACAATATCGTCGCCGAGACGGCGGCGCGGATATTTGCCGACCTTGCCGATCCGCAGACGGTCAATAAAGCCCGCGATGACAGCTGGAAGGATAAGCTCTGGCGCGCGCTTGAGGAGGCGGGCTTGACGCTCGCCTGGGTGCCGGAAAAGCAAGGTGGCGCCGGCGCCAGCCTCGCCGACGGCTTCGCGATCTTGAGCGTTGCCGGCCGTTTTGCGCTGCCGGTGCCACTCGCCGAAACGCTGATTGCCGGATGGCTGCTGGCGCGCGCCGCCATTAAAGCTCCCTCCGGCGCGATGACGGTCGCCCCTGCCCGGCCACGCGATCGCATCGTGCTCAATGCCGATGGAACGCTGAGCGGCAGCGCCGTCGGAATTCCGTTCGCGCGGGATACACAGCACATCGCGGCCCTAGCCACGGGCGACAAGGGCGCGTCGATCGCTTTGGTGAAAACCGCCGATTGCCGCGTCGGTCAAAGCGAGAATCTCGCCGGCGACGCGTCGGACGTCGTGACGTTCGAGCGCGTCAAACCCATTCGCAGCGCGCCGGCGCCGTTCGATGTCTCTGGCTTGATGCTGATGGGGGCGGCCGTGCGCAGCGTGCAATCCGCCGGCGCATTGCAAACAATCCTGTCGCTCAGCGTCGCTTACGCGAATGAGCGCGTCGCATTCGAGCGGCCGATCGGAAAATTCCAGGCGGTGCAGCAGAACCTGGCGCGGCTTGCCGGCGAGACCGCCGCAGCGCTCGCCGCCGCAGGCTCGGCCGCCAACACCATCGTACACAGCGATGCCTTCGACGACACGGTTTTCCTGGAAGCCGCGTCGGCGAAAATTCGCACCGGCGAGGCCTCCGCCGAAGGCTCAGCCATTGCACATCAGGTGTTCGGCGCGATCGGCTTTACCAACGAACACGTGCTGCACCGCTTCACGCTGCGCCTGCTGTCGTGGCGCGACGACTTCGACAGCGAAAGCCATTGGGCGGCGGCGCTCGGCGAACTGGTTGCAAAGCGCGGCGCCAACCAGTTCTGGCCGACGCTGGCGGCGCGGTAGGATCGGTCGATGAGCACAGAACTCAACTTCGATCAAATCCGGCTGCCGCCCGAATGCGACAAACTGCGCGCGCAAGTGCGCGCGTTCCTCGCGGAGGAAGTTGACGCCGGCACCTTCTTGCCGGATCGCCCCGGACACGGCGACAGCCACAACCGCGCGTTCAGCGAACGGGTCGGCGCCAAAGGCTGGATCGGCATGACGTGGCCGAAAAAATACGGCGGGCACGAGCGCACATTTCTCGAACGTTTCGTGGTGACGGAAGAATTCCGCGTCGCCAACGCGCCGGTGCGTTTGCATTTCGTTGCCGACCGGCAGAGCGGACCGATTCTGCTCAAATACGCGCCTGAGCATATCAAGCAGGATATTCTGCCGCGCATCTGCCGCGGCGAGTTGTGCTTCGTGATCGGCATGAGCGAGCCGGGCTCCGGTTCCGACCTATTTGCCGCCAAGACCAAGGCCACCAAGGTTGCCGGCGGATGGAAGATCAACGGCTCGAAGATCTGGACCAGCAATGCGCACGTCGCCGACTACATGCTCGGCCTGTTCCGCACCTCGCCGCCGACCAAAGAAAACCGCCGTCATGGACTGACGCAGTTTCTCGTCGACATGAAGGCGCCCGGGATTACGGTCAATCCGATCATTCAGATGACCGGCCAGCACGACTTCAACGAGGTCGTGTTCGACGACGCGTTCATGACCGATGATCATGTGTTGGGCGAAATCGACGGCGCCTGGAAACAGGCGACCAGCGAACTCGCCTATGAGCGCAGCGGCCCTGAACGCTTCCTGGAAACTTATTATGTGCTCGGCGAGCTGGTCCGCGCGCTGGGGTCGGCCCCGGATCAACGCAGCGCCGAGGGCCTTGGCCGCCTAGTGGCGCAATTGCATACGCTGCGGCGGATGTCGGTATCGGTCGCCGGCATGTTGCAGACCGGCAAGGAGCCGGTGGTGGAATCCTCGATCGTCAAGGATCTCGGCACCGTCTGGGAGCAGAAACTGCCCGAGCGCGTGCGCGAGCTCAGCGCCTTCCTGGAGCCGGAATCGGGCAACCGCGTGACGCTCGACGAGCAGCTCGCCTTCGCCTTCAAGGTCGCACCCAAGCTGACGATCCAGGGCGGCACCACCGAGATCCTGCGCGGCATCATCGCGCGCGGACTTGGCCTGCGGTAACGGGGGAACAAGTGCCTGACGTTGGAAAATTGCTCTGGCCGAAAACGGTCGCCGTGGTCGGCGCGTCGTCCGACACCAGCGGGCTGCGCGGGCGCATCCTTGAAATCATTTTGAGTCATCCGTTCGCCGGCAAAGTCTACCCGGTGAGCCGCAGCGCATCAGAGGTGCAGGGGCTTAAGGCTTATGCGTCGATCGACGCGCTGCCAGAGCCGGCCGATCTCGCGATCCTCATCGTGCCCGCACAATACATACCGGCCGAGCTGGAGCGCTGCGGCCGCGCCGGCGTAAAAGCAGCCGTCATTCTATCCTCAGGCTTTGCCGAGGAGCCGGGTGAGGCCGGCCTGCGCATGCAGGCCGAAATCGCCGCCACCGCGCGGCGCTACGACATGGCGGTGAGCGGGCCCAATACCGAGGGCTTTGCCAATATCGAAGCCGCGTTGTGCCCGACCTTCAGCCCGGCGATGGACAAGAACGCCGGCGCCATACGCCCGAAGCGCGCGCTGGGCCAAGGTCAGGTGTCGGTGATTTCGCAGAGCGGTGGGCTTGGCTTTGCCTTTTTCGATCGCGCCCGCCCGCGCAATCTCGCCTTCCGCCACATCGTTACCACCGGCAACGAGGCCGCGCTCGATGTCGCTGACGTGCTCGACTATATGCTCGACGAAGGCGAGACCGATGTTTTCTTGCTGCTTTTAGAAGACGTGAAGTCGCCGGAGAAATTCAAGCGCGCCGCCGAAAAAGCGCTCAAGGCCGGCAAGCCGCTGATCGTCGGCAAGATCGGCCAGACCGAACCGGGACGCCGAGCCGTCGCCTCGCACACCGCCGCGCTCGCCGGTTCGCAAGCCGCCTATCGTGCCATCTTCGAGCACCACGGCCTGATCGAAGGCCGCGACTTTGACGAAATGATCGACATGGCGGCCGGCTTTTTGGCTTGCGGCGGCAAATTGCCGGCCGGCAAGCGCATCGGCATCTGCACGTCCTCCGGTGGCGCCGGCGTGTGGATGGCGGACGCCTGCGCCGCGGCGGGCCTCGAAGTGCCGGTGCTCGATGACGCGACGCGCAAGGCGATTGACGTGCATCTGCCGTCTTACGGCACCTCGCAGAATCCGGTCGATTCGACCGCGCAAGGCGTTCACAAAGTCGGCTACGCGGAATTCGCGCGGCTGGTCGGCCTGTCGCCGTTGATCGACGGCGTCATCGTGGTGGTGACCGCGCGCCGCTCGGCGTTTTTGGAAAGCGATTTGCCGAAGCTTCAGAAGCTCGGGAGCGAATCCAAGAAGCCGGTATTCATGTGGACCTACACGCTGCCGTCCGACCGCAGCGTCGAAATTCTGAACGAAGGCGGCTATCCGCTGTTCACCGGCGCGCCCGGTTGCGCCCGCACCATGGCAGCCATGGCCGACTACCGTGCGTTGCGTGAGCGGCGCTTGAAACAGCCGGTTGACGCGCTTCCCCTTCCGACGCGCGACAAAATCCGCGCCGAGTTCGCGGCTGCCTCGCCCGTCTTATGCGAATGGCATGCTCGCCCCTTTCTCGCTTGCTATGGGATAGGTGTGGAGCGTCCACCTGGTGCACTCGTGTCTTCTGCAGCCGATGCGGAAGCGGCCGCCATCAATCTCGGCTGCCCCGTCGCGTTGAAAGTTCAGTCCGTCGACATTCCGCACAAGACCGAAGCCGGCGCACTCGCGCTCAATGTTTCCGGCGATGGCGCGCGCACGGCCTACGACCGCGTGCTCACCGCGGCGAAAAACTTTGCACCAAAAGCGCGCATCGACGGCGTGCTGGTGCAGCCGATGGCGCCAGCCGGCCGTGAAGTGATCCTCGGCATCAATCGCGATCCGACCTGGGGTCCCCTATTGATGGTCGGTCTCGGCGGCGTGCTGGTCGAGGCGCTTGGCGATATCGCGCTGGCGCCGGTGCCGCTTGACCATGCCGCGGCGGCTGCCCTGCTCGGCCGCCTCAAGGGCGCAAGTGTTCTCGGCGCTTATCGCGGCGCGCCAGAAGCTGATACTAATGCGCTGATCGAGCTGATGGTGCGGCTATCGCGCTTCGCAGCCGATCATGCCGACGAGATCGCGGAGATCGACCTCAATCCGGTGATCGTGCATGCCAAGGGACACGGTGTTTCGGTCGTGGACGCCTTGATCATCAAGCAACCGCCGAGCCAGGCGCAGGGCCGCGCCGCCGAATAAAGGAATGAAGTGATGGGTCCGTTCAAGGATATCGCCGTCGAGAAATCCAGCCATGTGGCGCTGATCGAGATCCGCCGCCCGCCGAATAATTTCTTTGACATCGCGCTGATTCAGGAAATCGCAAGCGCGCTCGAGGCGCTCGACCAGGACGCCAATTGCCGTGCGGTGGTGCTGGCCGCGCAAGGCAAAGTCTTTTGCGCCGGCGCTAATTTCGGCGACGGCAGCATGCTCGGCAAAGACGGCCAGCGCGTCGACCGTGATATCGCGGTCCAGCATCTTTATCTCGAGGGCAACCGGCTGTTCCGCACCAAGAAGCCGATCATCGCGGCGGTGCATGGCGCGGCCGTCGGCGGCGGCCTCGGCCTTGCGATGGCGGCGGATTTCCGCGTTACCTGTCCGGAGGCGCGCTTTGCCGCCAATTTCACCCGGCTCGGCTTTCATCCCGGCTTCGGGCTGACTGTGACGCTGCCGCTGGTCATCGGCGCCACCAAGGCGGCGATGATGTTTTACACCAGCCGCCGCGTCACCGGCGAGGACGCCCATGCCATGGGGCTCGCCGACGTGCTGGTGCCGCAGGATCAGGTGCGCGCAGAGGCGCTGAAACTCGCGGCCGAGATCGCGGAGAATTCGCCCCTCGGGCTGATCTCGACGCGCACCACGATGCGCGGCGATCTGGCCGACCGCGTGCGCGCCGCGACCGAGCACGAGCTCAAGGAGCAAACCGCGCTGCGCAAGACCGACGATTTCAAGGAAGGCGTCAAGGCGACCGCCGAGCGCCGCGTGCCGAATTTCACCGGCCGCTAGACCATCGCGTCGGGCGATGGATTACAACGACCGCCTGTTGTAAGAAGATGCACGCCTTCAACGAGACAGGTCGATGCTCGACAAAGCCGGCAAATCAAAAAGGTCCGGTCCGGCGAGCGCCGGCGGTCCGCCGCTCGATTTCCAGGAGCATCTGCGCAGGCTCGAAGCGCGCGGCCTGGTCACCCGCATCGACCATGTCATCGACAAGGACAGCGAGCTGCACCCGTTGGTGCGCTGGCAGTTCCAGGGCGGGCTGGCCGAGGAACAACGCCGCGCGTTTTTGTTCACCAACGTGGTTGACGGCTCGGGGCGGCGTTACGACATTCCAGTCGCGGTCGGGGCGCTCGGCGCCTCGCCGGAAATCTACGCCGCCGGCATGGGCAAGCCGATCGCGGATATCGGTGAAGCCTGGACGCACGCCGTCGCGCATCCGATCGATCCGGTCGTCGTCACCTCGCCCGCGTGCCAGGAAGTCATCGCCAAAGGCGACGACCTGCTGAAGCCCGGCGAAGGCCTGGCCCGCCTGCCCGTTCCAATTTCGACGCCCGGTTTTGATTCCGCGCCTTATCTGACCGCGACTTTGTGCATCACGCGCGATCCCGAGACCGGCGTGCAGAACATGGGCACCTATCGCGGCGCGTTGAAAGCCCAGGACCGGCTCGGCGTGCGCATGTCGTCGCGTCCTGGCGGCGCCGGCGGCTATTTGCACTGGCGCAAATATCAAAAGCGCAAGCAGCCGATGCCCTGCGCCATTGTCATTGGCTGTGCGCCGGTCGTGTTGTTCACCGGCCCACAAAAGCTGGCCATCGATTTGGATGAAATGGCGGTCGCCGGCGGCTTGGCTGGCGCACCGATTCGTATCGCCAAGGCGGCCACCGTCGATCTGCACGTGCCGGCCGACGCCGAGATTGTGATCGAGGGCCTGATCGACAGCGAGTTGCTCGAGCCGGAAGGCCCGTTCGGCGAGAGTCACGGTCACGTCGCGCTCGAAGATTTCAACATGTCGATGCGGGTGACCGCGATCACCACCAAGCGCAAGCCGGTGTTCGTTTCGATCATCAGCCAGGTCACGCCCAGCGAATCGAGCGTGATGAAGAAAGTCGCGTTCGAGCCGATGTTCCTCTCGCACTTGCGCGACCAGCTCGGCGTGCGCGGCATCAAGCGCGTGGCGATGCACGAGCCGTTCACAAACTTGCGGAAAGTTATCTTCCTACAATTCGCGCGCGGCACCGCGCGCACCGAAGTCTGGCGCGGCCTGCAGGGTGCGTCGTCGCTGCGCGCCGACTGCGGCAAGATATGTATCGCGGTCAGCGAAGACATCGACCCCGCCAATGCCGACGCCATCTTCTGGTCGCTCGCATACCGCTCCGATCCCGGCATCGACGTCAAAATCATGCCGTATCGTTCCGCCGGGCACGGCCCGAAATCGGGCAAGCGCGAGGATTCCACCATCCTGATCGACGCCACGCTCAAGGGCGACATGCCGCCGCTGGCGCTGCCGAAGCAGGAATTCATGGAGCGCGCGCTCACGCTGTGGAAGGAACTCGGCTTGCCGCCGATCACGCCGCAAGCGCCATGGCACGGTTATTCGCTTGGCGACTGGGATGAGCACTACGACATCTATGCCCGCCGCGCGGTCGAAGGCCGTTGGGCGGAAAGCGGCACCGAGACGATCAAGCGGCGCCGCGGCGGTCTCACGCCGGAAACGCCGGTGCGCAGTGTCGAAGCGCCCGAGACAAAAACCTGAACACCGGTCATGAATCGTCCGCTTGTCCTTCTGCTCGCCGCTGTCGCCGTCTTTGCGCAGCCCGCTTGCGCCGACGACTATCCGACGCGCCCCATTCGCCTCATCGTCGGCTTTGCCGCCGGCTCGAGCGGCGACGTGATCGCGCGCATCGTCGCCCACAGACTCGGGGAGTTGCTCAATCAAAGCGTGATCGTGGAAGACAAGCCGGGCGCCAGCAGCATGGTGGCGACCGATTACGTCGTGCGCAGCGCGAAGGACGGCTACACGCTGATGTTTGCGACCATCGCGACCACCATCAACATGTCGCTGATGGCCGACAAGGCGCCCAAGGTCGACAAGGACATGACGCCGATCGCGCTCATCGGCTCGATCCCCAACATTCTGGTGGTCAATCCGCAACTCGGCGTCGGCGATGTGAAGGGCCTGATCGCGCTTGCCAAGGCGAAGCCTGACGAATTGCTCTACGGCGCCTCCGGCCTCGGCAGCGGTCCGCATCTGGCGACCGAATTGTTCAAGCAGATGGCCGGCGTCAAAATGACCGGCGTGCTCTATCCCGGCAGCGGGCAGACCGCGGTCGATCTGATCGCCGGCCGCATCCAGGTGATGCTCGCGCCGGCGCCAACTGTGCTCGGCCTCATCAAGGACGGCCGCGTCAAGGCGCTGGCGACCACCGAGGCCAGGCGCTCAAATGTCGCGCCCGACCTGCCTACGATTGCCGAAGCGGGCGTACCCGGCTACGCCGCCGGCCTTTGGTTCGGCATCCTCGGACCCGGCGGTCTGCCACAGCCGGTGATCGATACATTATCCAAGGCGACCAATGCTGCGCTGAAGGACCCACAGGTTCTGCATGCCTTGCAGAGCCAGGGCCTCAACCCCGCCGGCGGCAGCCCGGACGACTTTGTTCGTTTTATCACCAGCGACACCGAGCGCTGGGCCCACGTCATCAAGTCGATGGACGCAGCGAAGAACACTGAAAGCGCCGCCAAACCCTAATGGGTTCGAGGAACAATGCGTATTTGTGAAGTGGCCGGTGACTGGCGATGAATAGACCGGAATCCGGCTTCCGTTATATCGGGCGGCCCCTACCGCGCCATGAAGACGCGCGGCTGATCGTCGGCCAAGGCCGCTTCACCGACGACTTCGGATTTCCCGGCCAGGCTTACGCGGCGATGGTGCGCTCGCCACACCCCCACGCGCGCATCGTCTCGATCGACAAGAGCCGCGTATTGGCGCTGCCCGGCGTGCTCGGCGTTTTCACCGGCGCCGATTGCGCGGCCGATGGACTTGGACCCATTCAGCACGACCCATTGCCCAAGACGCGCGACGACATGAAGCTCGCCGCGCCCGGCGGCGGCGAGGTTTTCATCGGCCCGCATCTGCTGCTGCCCGCCGACAAGGTCCGGCATGTGGGCGAAGCTGTCGCGATGGTGGTGGCGGAGACGCGCGCGCAAGCGTTCGATGGCGCCGAAGTGCTGGCGGTGACCTATGAGGAACTACCGTTCGTGCTGCATTCCGAGGATGCCATGCAGCCCGGCGCGGCGACCGTCTGGGACGAAGTGCCCGGCAACATTCTGGTCGATACGCGGTTCGGCGATCACCAAGCCACCGAGCGCGCTTTCGAGCAAGCCGCCAATGTCGTGGCGATGGATTTCAATATCGGCCGCGTCACCGGCGTGCCGATGGAGCCGCGCGCCTGCGTCGCCAATTACGACGCCGCCAGCGGCCGTTACACGCTGCATGCCGGCAGCGGCGGCGCAGTGCGCCAGAAGCGCGAACTCGCCGGCGTGCTCGGCATCGAACCGGACACCTTGCGTGTGCTGTCGTTCGATGTCGGCGGCAATTTCGGTACCCGCAACCGCGTCTATCCGGAATACGGACTGGTGCTGTGGGCATCGCGCAAGCTCGGCCGCGCGGTCAAATTCACCGCATCGCGCTCGGAGTGCTTCATCAGCGATTACCAGGGCCGCGATCTGGTGACCAAACTCGAGCTGGCGCTCGACGCCAAAGGCCGCTTTCTGGCGCTGCGCGCGACCAATGTCAGCAATGCCGGGGCGCGCTGCGTTTCGCTCTCGCCGCTCAGCAAGGGCGCCGGGCTGATCACCGGTAACTACGCCATTCCGGTCGCCTCGCTGCGCGCGGTGTCGGTTTTCACCAATACCATCCCGACCCAGGCCTATCGAAGTTCGGGCCGCCCGGAGGTGACCTTCGCCATTGAGCGGTTGATCGACGTCGCGGCGGCGAAACTCAACATCGACCGCATCAGCCTGCGCCGCCGCAATCTGGTGCGGCCGAAAGCCATGCCCTACCGCAACGCCGTCGGCATGACCTATGACAGCGGCCGCTACGAAGAGAACATGGACCTTGCCATGCGCATCGCCGACTGGGATGGCTTCAAGGCGCGGCAGCGCGAGGCCAAAAAGCGCGGCAGACTGCTCGGGCTCGGCCTCGCCAATTATGTCGAATCCTCGATCGGCGCACCCAAGGAGCAGGCTCGCATCACCATCAATCCCGATGGCGTCGACGTCATCGTCGGCACCCAGCCAGCCGGACAAGGCCACGAGACCAGCTTCGCGCAGGTCGTGTCGGATTTGCTTCAGGTGCCGGTCGAGAGCGTGTCCATCATCATGGGTGACACCGACGTGGTGCGCGCCGGCGGCGGCACGCATTCGGGGCGTTCCATGCGTCACGCTGCGACGGTGTTCTCGATGGCCGCGACCACGCTGATCGCCAACGGCAAGCGCATCGCCGCGCATTTCCTTGAGACCACGCCCGATCGTGTCGATTTCAGCGACGGACGATTTGCCGCGCGCGAGACCAACCGCAGTTTCGATTTCCTCGAGCTGGCGCAGGAAATGATGCGCCACAAGCTTCCCGACGATCTTGCCAAGGGCCTCGCCGTCGTCACCGACAATGAAATGCACGACCCGGTTTTTCCGAATGGCTGCGCGGTGTGCGAGATCGAAATTGATCCCGACACCGGCAACCTCGCCCTCACCCGTTATGCCTGCGTCGACGACGTCGGCCGCTGCATCAATCCGCTGATCGTCGACGGACAGACCCACGGCGCCATCGCGCAAGGCATCGGCCAGGCGCTGTGGGAGCGATGCGTGGTCGAGGCCAGCTCCGGGCAACCGCTCACCGGCTCGCTGATGGATTACGGCATACCGCGCGCGCATCTGCTGCCGTCATTCACGACCGAGATCGTTGAGGTGCTATCGCCGACCAATCCGCTCGGCATCAAGGCCGGCGGCGAAGGCGGCACCACAGCAGCGCCGGCGGCGATCGTCAGCGCGCTTGTCGACGCACTCAAGCCTTACGGAATTTTGAATCTGGAAATGCCCGCGACGCCCTATCGCATCTGGCAGGCCATTCAGCACGCCAAACCCGGCTAGAGCCGGCGCGCCGTTGAGTATTGCATTGCCGCTCCAACCGGCCAACTATGGTCCAGATTGGTAACCTGCGTAGGTCTGAGAGCCATGTCACTGCCATTGATCGTTGGAATAAGCGGCGCCTCCGGCGCGATCTATGGCGTGCGGCTGTTGCAGGCGCTGAAAAAAAATAACATCGCCACCCACCTGGTGATCTCGAAATCGGCCGCCATCACGCTCAAGGAAGAGATGGATCTGTCGGTCGACGAGGTGCGCGCGTTTGCCGGCACCACTTATTCCAACAGCGACGTCGGCGCCGCCATTTCCAGCGGCTCGTTCAAGACCCGCGGCATGGTGATTGTCCCGTGCTCGATCCGCACCGTTTCCGATATCGCCTACGGCACCACCGACAATCTACTCGCCCGTGCGGCCGATGTCATATTGAAGGAGCGGCGGCGCCTGGTGCTGGTGGTGCGCGAGACGCCGCTGCACACCGGCCATCTGCGCAGCATGCTGGCCGCCACCGAGAACGGCGCCATCATCATGCCGCCAGTGCCAGCGTTCTATCACCGGCCGAAAACCATCGACGACATCGTCAACCAGACCATCGGCCGTTGTCTCGATCTGTTCGACATCGACATCGGTCTGGTGAAGCGCTGGCCTTCGGGCACGGCCTGATGGCCTCGCCGTTCTGGAATTTTTCCGTCGCGGTCTATGGCGCACGCGCGGTCCAGGACGAATGTCTCACGCTGCAGGATCAATTCGGCCTCGATGTGAATCTGGTACTGCTGTGCGCCTTTACCGGCGCGGTGCACCGCGTCGCCTTGACGCCGGATGACATTGCGTCGGCCCGCGCGCTGGTGGAGCCGTGGCACAAAGATATCGTGAGTTCATTGCGCGCCGTGCGCCGCCGTCTCAAGACCATCGACATGCCCGATACGGATGCCGCCAAGGCGGCGGCGGTTTTGCGCACGCAGGGGAAAGCCGTCGAACTGGAATCCGAACGCATCGAGCAGATGATGCTCGAGCAATGGGCGGCCGCACGGCTTGCAGCACGTCCACGTGGCAACCCGCGCAAAATGATTTTGGCAAATCTGCAAGCGCTGCTCGCCGGCTACCGCGTCGGCCCGGAGCGGATTACCGCTGCAGAGGCCTCGCAGCATCTCATCGCGGCCGCGCTCGCCCGCATTTAACATCAAGCGTAAATAGCTATGCGCGTATCGGTGCTCGTTTTACACGCATAGCGTGTCAATTGTTCATTAACCAAGCATCAACGGCAATAACCGAAGGTGGCCCGAACAGGGCCTGAGGCAATGATGAATTGGAAGGCCAGCAGCGCAATCGGCGCCATTATCGTGTTGCTCGGTGCGGCCGTCGCCGCCTCCGACAGCGCCGCGCCAGGCCGCGCCGTCTTGTTCGAGACATACCGGCGTCCGGCGGAGATTCCGTTTCCGCAAAGCGACCCCTATTCGGAAGCCAAATCCAAACTCGGCCGCATCCTGTTCTTCGATCCCATCCTGTCGGGTTCGCAGGTGCGCTCCTGCGCCAGTTGCCACAACCCCGCGCTCTCCTGGGGCGACGGTCAGGCGCGCGCGATTGGAGAAAAACAGGTTCGCTTGCCGCTGCGTTCGCCGACTTTGCTCAACGTAGCCTGGGTGCCGAAGCTCGGCTGGGACGGACATTTCCGCGATCTCGAGGCAGTCGCCTTCGGGCCGATCACCGCCGCCGACAATATGAACCTGCCGGAAAAGGTTCTGGTCGAACGACTATCGGCCATCCAAGGCTACCGCAACGCCTTCGACGCCGCGTTCGGCGACGGCCCGATCACCAAACGCAAGATTGAATTGGCGCTGGCGACCTACGAACGCTCGATCGTGTCGAGTGAGGCGCCATTCGACCGCTGGATCAAAGGCGATGAGAGCGCAATTGACGCCGCTGCCAAGCGCGGATTCGATCTTTTCAACGGCAAGGCGCGTTGCGCGTCCTGCCACAGCGGCTGGGCTTTCACCGACTCGTCGTTTCACGACATCGGCACCGCCAAGGCGGATGATGTCGGGCGCGGCCGATTGTTTCCGACTTCGATCAAACTGCGTCATGCCTTCAAGACGCCGACCTTGCGTGACGTCGCGCGCCGCGCGCCCTACATGCACGACGGCTCGATTGCGACGCTCGAGGCGGTGATTGATCTTTACGACCGTGGCGGCATCGCGCGGCCGAGCAGGGCCGAACAGATTTATCCGCTCGGGTTGAGCCGCCAGGAGAAAGCCGATTTGATCGCTTTCCTGCACACGCTCAATGGCGCAACCGAATCCGTTTCGGTTTCGACGCTGCCGCGCTGATCAAGAAGAGGCGCACACGCGCGACACGTTTCAAATAATATCTTAATTTCAGATCAGAGAATGACCGGCAAGGCCGAGCCGAGCAACGCTAGCCCGCCAATCAGCAAGACACCGGCGCCCGTTTCCAGCATTTCGGCTTTCGCAGGGATGTAATCGGCCAAGTATGCGACCGCGGCGCCGGCTGTGACGCTCAGAAAGCTCAAGGCGCCGAACATAGAAATCTCCCGCAGAATTCGATCAGGCCTCCTGATAGGGGAAAAAGCTTACCGGCCGGCTGTTTCTAAATGGATCTGGCCGGAGTTCTGTTTCAGAGGTTAACCAAGAATTAAATTCGCCCGGAAAGCGTTACCTAAACGCTAAAATTTGTGGTAAAACATTAAAGATACCAGGGAGCTGCGCGGGGCGGCGGAACTGGTGCCTTAATAGGCTTTTCGGAGGGTTTTGTATGGTCCGGCTGCCCGGTTGGCTGCCGCGCGCGGGTAGCGTTCCGCTCGCACTGATGGTTAACGTCGCGTTCGCCGGTGTCGCGAGTGCCCACGTTAAATGGTTCTGCGCCTACGACGTCGCCGGCCAGCCGCGCGGCCTGGAAAACGTGCTTTGCCCCGACTTCGAGCTCCTGGTCGGGCTCTCGTTGCTGAGCCTGATGGCCGGCTGCCTGGTCGAGGGCACCCCCGTGGGCATGGCCATGATCCGCGCCATTGACCGCGTGACCGCCTACGTGCGCGACAACACGGAGATGATGTTCCGCGCCGGGACCGCGTTTTTCTTCATTGCGATCTGGGGCGTCGGCGGCATTCTCCTGACCCCCGAGCTGAAAACCAATTCAACGCTGGTAGCCGCGATCCAGCTCGGCATCGCGGCCGGCATGCTGTCGCGCCGGACCATGCCGCTGTCGGCGCTCGGTATCGCCGCGCTGTTCGCCATCGCCGACTGGGAATACGGCTCGTTCCATCTCGCGGACTATCCGGTGTTCCTGGGCGTGGCCGCTTATCTGGCGCTGACCGGATTGCAGCGCGACTTCTACGGCATCCGCCCGCTCGACATCGTGCGCTGGACCGCCGGCATCACCTTGATGTGGGCCTCGATCGAGAAATGGGCCTATCCGGAATGGTCGTTTCCGCTATTCGCCACCCATCCCACCATGTCGATGGGCTTCGATCCGGAATTCTTCATGCGCGCGGCCGGCGCCGTCGAATTCGCCTTGGCTTTCGCGCTGATGTGGACGCCGCTGGTGCGGCGCGTCGGCGCCACCATGCTGTCGGCGATGTTCATCAGCGCGGTGTTCGAATTCGGCAAGGTAGATTTGATCGGGCACACGTTGATTGTCGTCGTGCTGCTGGCGATCGTCGCCGACAACGGCGGCAAGCCGGTGCTGGTGCGCTATCCGTATCTGGTGCCGGTCGCCTATGCGTCCGCGCTCGGCGTGTTTCTGGCTCTGTATTACGGGGCGCACAGCTTGCTATTTGGCACGTCGCTGACCTGAGACAAGGCTACTTGACGTGAATGACCAGCTTCATCTTCGGATGAATGGCGCACAGCACGTCGAAATTGCCGTCGGCCAGAAATGTGATGGGGGTCTTGCTGCCCGGCTCCTGGTCGCCGGAGTCGAAAGTGAATTTTTCCGAGTCGATATAGGCGTGGTGCCGCAGATCCGCGTCATCGTTAACAATCATGACGGTTTCGCCGCGCTTGATAGTGAGATCGTTCGGGCTGAACTCGCGGCCTTTTTGGGAAACCATGTATTGCGCGGCGGCCAAGCCGGCGAAAGTCCAGAACCCGATCAGCGAGGCGCAAACCATGAGAACGGTTGCCGGAATTCGAATTTTTGAAATGTGATTTAGCATGCGCGGTCCTTCGGCTCGATCGACTAAAAGCCACCCCCGCATTCGCGCGGCGGTTGCCCGCCCGGCCTAAGGCCAGCGTGAAGATGTGCAGTTAAGACGGCGTTAACGAACAGTACAGGATTGGGTTACCGGAACAGCCGGTTTTAACTGGCGCCGGGTTACGCCTGCATGGTCAAAAAACCAGGCGTATCAATGTTGCGTAGCCGATTTACGTCATATTTTGCCAAGCCGGCTTCGCCGTGGCAGCGCGCCGCGTCGTTTGGCATGACCATACGCGGCCGCATCCTGGTCGCCTTCCTGGTCATGAGCATGATCACGGCTGCGCTCGGCGGCTACGCCACCTTCGGCATCAAGGACGCCGGCATCCTGGTCGACAAGACGTTCGATGAATCGCTGATGTCGATCAATTACGCGCGCGCGGCGGCGGCCGATTTTGCCGCCATGCGGGCGGCGTTTGCGCGGCTCTGGATCGCCAGCGATCCGGCGATGCGCGACCGGCTAGAAAACGAGATCGACAAACTCACCAAGACTTTGTTCGACGATCTGCAAATCGCGGTGCGCCGCTCGCAGTCGGTGCGCGCCAGGCAGGCCTCCGCCAATGTCGAGAGCGCGGTCGAGGCCTGGGCCAACATGCGCGAGCGTTTGCTCGATCGCACCAAGCTCGACACCGATTGGGAGACGCTCGACCACTACGCCGCCAGGGTCAACGAACAGATCGATCTGCTGGTCAATTACACCGCGGGCGACGGCTTCATCTATCGCCAGACCGCGCGCGCCACGGTCGCGCGCGATCTCAATCTCAATATCGCCGGCACGGTGTTGGCGCTCGTGCTTTCAGGCTTGGTGGCCTGGGCGCTGGCGCGCCGCATCGTTCGGCCGGTCGCGATGGCGTCCAACATCGCCGAACGCATTGCCAGCGGCAAACTCTACGACATTATCCCGAAAGGCGGCGCCGACGAACTCGGCGTCTTGCTCGCCTCCATGGGACTGATGCGCGACAACATCAAGACCATGATGGAACGCGAGGTCGCGCAGCGCCGCACTGCGCAATCGCGCCTCGCCGACGCGCTCGAAAGTTCGCAGGAAGGCGTCGTGGTTGTCGACGCCGACAATTGCATCGCGCTGGCCAACGCACAGGCCGCCGACTTCCTCGGCGTGTCGTCGGACCTCCTGAAGCCGGGCACACCGCTCGCCGAATTGCAGCCGGCGTTCGGCGATTCGGTGAACGCCGACCGCGTGCTGCAACGGCGCGACAGCGACTTGCAGGCGACCGGCGAAGTCCTGCTGGCGGACGGGCGCTGGCTGCGCATCAGCCACAGCGCGACCCGCGACCGCGGCTTCATCGTGGTGTGCAGCGACATCAGCCTGTCGAAAAAGCAGGAAGCCAATCTGCGCCAGACCAATTGGCGGCTCGATGCCGCGCTCGACAACATGTCGCAGGGCCTGTGCCTGTTCGACGCACAGAATCGTCTCGAGGTCGTCAACCGGCGCTTCTTTGAAATCTTCGGCCTGGAGCGCAACAAGATTCAGCCCGGGATTTCGTTCCGCGAAATTCTCGAATTGAGCGCGGCGCAGCAAAATCACGCCGGCAAGACCGTGGACGAATTGCTGGCGGAGCTGACCGACTTCATGCGCCGCTCCTCCAACGGCACGCATTTCTACGAACTCAGCGAAGGCCGCGTGGTGGCCTGCGCCTACAACACCACCTCCGACGGCGGCTGGGTCGCGACCTACGAGGACGTCACCGAACGCCGCCAGGCCGAAACGCAGATCATGCACATGGCGCGCCACGACGCGCTCACCAATCTGCCGAACCGGCTGCTGTTCCGTGAGCAGATGGAACAGTCGCTGGCGCGCGGCGAAAAACTGGCCGTTCTGTTCATCGATCTCGACCGCTTCAAGAACGTCAACGACACGCTCGGTCATCCGGTCGGCGACGCGCTGCTGTGCGCCGTCACCAAGCGGCTGCAATTGGCGGTGCGCGGTGCCGATACGGTCGCGCGCCTCGGCGGCGATGAGTTCGCCGTCATCCAGATCGGCGGTCGGCCGACCGACGCGACCGAGCTCGCTGCCCGCATTATTGAAACGATCTCGCAGGCCTTCGACGTGCACGGCCATCAGGTCATGATCGGCACCAGCGTCGGCATCGCGATCGCGCCAACTGACGGCAACGAGCCGGACCAATTGCTGCGCAACGCCGACATGGCGCTGTACCGCGCCAAGAGCGAGGGGCGGGGCACCTATCACTTCTTCCAGCCGGAAATGGACGCGCAAATGCAGGCGCGCCGCAGCCTCGAGCTCGATCTGCGCAAGGCGCTGCTGGCCGGCGAATTCGAGCTCTATTATCAGCCGCTGATCGATCTCAAGAGTGACAAGGTCTGCGGTTTCGAAGCGCTGGTGCGCTGGAACCATCCCGAACGCGGCGTCATTGGTCCGGATGATTTCATCCCGGTGGCGGAGGAGATCGGCCTGATCGTGCCCATCGGCGACTGGGTGCTCAAGCAAGCCTGCCGCGACGCCATGACGTGGCCGGGCAAACTCACGGTCGCGGTCAATCTGTCGGCCGTGCAATTCAGGAATCCGGCGCTGGCGCTGTCGGTGGTCGGCGCTTTGGGCGCCTCCGGCCTGCCGGCCTCGCG
>Ga0181522_10000059_pt1 | contig 84322 bp, 80 predicted proteins | sample PEATcosm2014_Bin_27_FD_121103 | JGI IMG/M metagenome (GOLD analysis project Ga0181522, IMG submission 121103) | Peatland microbial communities from MTU Mesocosm Facility, Houghton, MI, USA - PEATcosm2014_Bin05_10_metaG | ecosystem: Environmental > Terrestrial > Soil > Wetlands > Peat | place...
TCGCAGTGAAAGCAACCCGGCAATCTGATCAATATCCGCGCTTGTTATCACGACGTCTTTGATTGGCGAATCTCTGCCCGGATGTTTCGGGTGTAGAGCCTTGGCGCTTTCGATTTGCACGCGTAAATCGGGGGATGCGTTCAGCAATGCCCATTTCTCTCCGTCTGCGCTCACTGCGACTTGCGTCTGCGTGCGACTCTTGCCGGTAAATGATCCCGCTCGAAGGCGACAACAGTTATCACAATTGCAATTCCACTGCGGAAAACCCCCACCCGCCGCCGAACCTAGTATGAGAACTCGCATTTAAAGATTTGAATCTCTCGCGCGATATGCAAACTTTTGCATAAGCGCCGAGGACCCACTGCCTTAGTATAACGGCGTCGGCCGGCCGATGCCTCGCCCCACAGCGATTACAGCCGCCTCCCGCGACAATGTGCTTTGATGCCAACCATTGGTTGTGTTAAATTTTGGTCAGGAGCAAAGGAGAAAAAAATGGAATGGACTAGCCCAAAATTCGAAGAAATCTGCCTCAACTGCGAAATCAACTCTTACGCCAGCGCCCAACTCTAACCATATAGAGATATTGAAGGGGCCGATTTCCCCATCCCTCAGTTAACCGGCTCGACTGAATCTTACCCATGCGTCCGAGGCTGGTGCGTCTTTCCCTTCGCCCCCGGAAGACAAGAGGCCTATAACGCCTCGCAAATTCTCCCAGGCCGCATCGCTCAAACCCGGATCGGCACTAACTAAACCTCGAATCATGTCCCACGCCGCGATGTTGAGCGAGCCTTCCGGCGGCAGTCCCATTGCCAGCGACACCGAGCATTGCGGACAGAAGGAGATCCGATGCGCCGATGACTTTTGTCGCGGGCGGATGCCGACCGTCTGCGCAAACATATACAAAGAGACAAACTTGCTCCCGGCTTCCAACTCCCGATTACAACGCAGGCAACACGGATTGTCCAAGGCCCTTCCTCCAATGAATTTGTGACAGGTTCATAGTGACAACCGGCTGTCCCAGCCACAAGTATGAAGGGAGATTCCCAAGGAACGCACACCAAGAGCGTTGGCCACGGTGACCAATAGTTGGCATATGCGTCAAAACAGTTTAAAGTTGCGTTTTGCTTACTGCACGGGACAGGAGAGTCTTGCATGCGTCGTTATGTTGCCGCGTTGTTTGCCGTATTCAGCTTGAGTCTTTTCGCATCGTCTCAAACTGCGGACGAGCTCGTCCAGAAGAACATCGAAGCCAAAGGTGGACTGGAGAAAATCAAGGCGATTAAAACTCTGCGCTCCACGGGCAAACTGGTCGCAGGCGGTGGTTTCACTGGCGTCGTCGGCCAGGAAAATATGCGCCCCAACCTGGTGCGCGAGACGTTTTCTCTGCAAGGCATGACCCAAGTGCAGGCGTATGACGGAACGACCGGCTGGCAGATCCAACCATTCGGCGGACGCAAAGACCCGCAATTGATGGGCGACGATGACATGCGAGACCTACTCATCGACGCCGATTTTGATGGTCCGCTCGTCGATTATCAGGCAAAAGGCAATAAGGTCGAATATCTGGGGCACGATACGGTGGATGGAGATGACGCGCTTCGCCTTAAGGTCACGCTCAAGAATGGCGACATCATCTACTATTACCTCGATCCCGACACCTACCTCGAGATCCGCAAAGAAACGCAGGAGTTTATTCGCGGCTCTGTGCGCGAAAATACCATCGACCTTGGCTCTTACAAGCAGGTCGCCGGCGTCTATTTCCCATTTTCAATCGCGTCGGGACCAAAGACCGATCCCTCCCAGTGGCAGACTGTAACTATCGAAAAGATGGAAGCCAACGTACCCGTGGAAAATTCAGATTTCGCAGTTCCAGCTTCACTCAAGAGTGATGCCGCCAAGAAATAAGCTCTCACAAGGACAATAAAATGACTCTTCGCTCCATCTGTGCCCTGAAATTCAATGTGCCGATTCTTTCGCTGGCTTTGCTCTTTCCCGCAACCGGCGCTCGAGGGCAGCAGCCAATCAAATTCGATTCTGCTACGATTTCCGGCTTGCCCGCACGCAACATCGGATCGGCGGCTATGAGCGGCCGTGTGGCCGCGGTCACAGGTGTGGAAGAAAATGGCCAGGTAACTGTGTTTGCGGCTGCGGCAAGTGGTGGTATCTGGAAATCAGTTAATGGCGGAACTACATTCAAACCGGTCTTCGACCGCGAAGACGTGCAATCGATTGGCGCGCTCGCCATTGATCCTTCAAATCACAAGACGATTTGGGCAGGGACCGGCGAATCCTGGATGCGAAACAGCGTTTCGATTGGCGATGGCGTATACAAATCGACTGACGATGGGGAAAACTGGACCAACGTCGGTCTTAAAGACACGGAGCATATCGCGAAAATCCTCATCGATCCGGCCGATGGCAACAGTGTGCTCGTGTGTGCGACCGGCCATTCGTGGAACGACAATGACGAACGCGGAGTGTTCAAGACCTCCGACGGCGGCAAAACCTGGCGCAAGGTCTTGGCCGGCGCGAATGGTTCAACCGGGTGTGGAATGTTGGCGGCAAGCCCCCAAGCACCAAAGAATATTTATGCTTCGATGTGGGACTTCCGGAGGCAGGGGTGGACTTTCCGCTCCGGCGGTCCCGGAGGTGGGCTCTTCCAATCCACCGACGGTGGCGACCATTGGACCGAGATTAACGATGCCAACGCAAAAGGCCTTCCCGCCAAACCCTGGGGCAGAATCGCCCTGGCTGTCGCACCCTCAAAGCCGCAAACCGTCTATGCCATGATCGAAAGCAAGGACAGCGCATTGTTTCGCAGCGATGATGGCGGCGCGAGTTGGACGAAGCTCGATGCCAGCGCGTACATGATCTGGCGGCCTTTTTACTTCGCCAACCTGATCGTCGATCCCAAAGATGAGAACAAGATCTTCAAACCCGATCTGGGCTTGCTGCTCAGCGTCAACGGGGGAAAAAGCTTTAGTTTTGTCGCCAACGCGCACGGGGACTTTCACGATATCTGGATTGATCCATCCAATCCCAGCGTGGTTTACGGGGGCGATGACGGCGGCTTATGGCGCAGCGAAGACGGTGGCACGCGCTGGAAGCACCAACTCAATCTTCCCATTTCGCAGTTCTACCATGTAAGCGTGGACAATGACGATCCATACCACGTTTATGGCGGTTTGCAGGACAACAGCACCTGGATCGGCGATTCTTCGTACCCGGGTGGCGTCGCTAACTCCCAATGGGAAAACATTTATGGCGGCGACGGTTTCTGGGCTTTCGTTGACCCTTCAGACCCGAACTATATCTATGCCGAGGCCCAGGGTGGCAACATCGGCCGGGTTAACCGGCACACACTTGAATCCCGGTCGATCGAACCTCTGCCGGGTTACCAGCAGAAAAGGCTGCGCTTTAATTGGAATACGCCGATTCACATGAGTCCGAACGAAAAAGGAACCATTTATATTGGTTCGGAATTTCTATGGCGTTCGCGCGACCATGGTCAATCCTGGGAAAAAATCTCGCCCGATCTCACGACGAATGATCCCGAAAAACAGAAACAGGAAGAATCCGGGGGTATCACCGTGGACAACTCTTCCGCCGAAATGCACACGTCCATCTACAGCATTTCCGAATCACCCAAGAATGGGCAGATTATCTGGGTCGGTACCGACGACGGCAACGTGCAAATCACCCGCGACGGTGGTAGAACCTGGACCAATGTTGTGGGCAACATCAGCGGGCTTGGGAAGAATTCATGGGTAAGCACCATCGCCGCCAGTCGTTCTGATGAGGCCACCGCGTATGCGACGTTCGACCGCCACACCTTCGGCGACATCACTTCTTACGCTTACAAGACGACCGACTACGGTACAACCTGGACTTCTCTCAATCTCAACGATGGCGGCGTTCGCGGCTATGCCCACGTCATCGCGGAAGATACGGTAGATCCCAATCTGCTCTTCGTGGGTACCGAGTTCGGTCTATGGATATCCATTGATGGCGGTGGGCACTGGGCGCAATATAAAGGCTCAAACTTTCCTGCCGTCGCGGTTCGCGACATCGTCATCCATCCTCGGGAATCTGACTTAGTTTTGGCGACCCATGGCCGTGGCATCTGGATCATTGACGACATTTCCTCCCTTCGCGCCCTCACCCCGGATTTCATGGCAAAGCCTGCCGCCGTGCTGGAGGGCCGTCCGGTCGTGCAGTATCTGCAAGCGAATGGCGGGTGGGCCCTGGGCGACGAGGCGTTTGTTGGCCCTAGCCGGCCTAGCGATGCTGCCATCACTTATTACCAAAAGAGTCGCCATATCTATGGTGACCTCAAAATCGAGATTCTCGACTCCGACGGCAAACTCGTTGATACGATCCCCGGAAGCAAACATAGAGGCCTGAACCGTGTGACCTGGGGCATGAGGTTAAAACCACCTTCAGTTCCACCCGCTGCGCAGGCACTTTTTGGCGCAACGCAAGGGCCTCGCGTTCTGCCCGGAATGTACACGGTGAAATTGACCAAAGGAGATCAGGTTTATACCGCGCCATTGAAAATCACTCTCGACCCTCGAGCTACCTTTTCCGAGGCGGATCGCAAGGCTGAATTCGATCTCGCCGTTCAACTGAGCAAATTAATGGGCCACATGACCTATGCCGTGGACGCAATTGAGAGTGTCCGTGATGAGGCCAATGCCCGCGCATCCAAACTTTCTGAAAAAGATCTTCTGCGCACCCGTTTGACGCAGCTCTCCAAAGATATGCAAGATATGCGCTCGAAAATCGTGGCCACCAAGGAAGGCGGCGCCATTACGGGCGAGGAGCGAATCCGCGAATACATTGGGGACGTTTACGGCGAAGTGAACGGATATGAAGGCCGGCCGTCGCAGCAGCAGGTGGCTCGAAGTGAAGCTCTGACGCACGAACTGGAAGACGTAATCACCGACTTTCGTAAACGTACGGACAAAGATCTGGCGGAGATTAACGCCGGCCTCAAAAAGAAGAAGCTGGAAGCTATCTCCGTATTGAACGAAGCCGACTGGCAAAAGCAACATGAAGGTGGCGGATCGGCTTCATCCCAAGGCATGGCGCGCGAACCCTTTGAGCGGGATTAGCGTGGGCCCAATGCACTGTGGATGCAGCCGGAACCGGCCCGGTATCTACTTGTCGCGCGTGGCATTGCCGAGCGAGTGTAGAATCTCGGTTTAGCCACTTTCTCTCGAGGGGCAAGCCGTTGATCGGGCGGAGACTCTCGCATTACGAAGTCGTCGCGGATTTGGGCGCGGGCGGAATGGGTGTGGTGTATCGCGCCCATGACACCACTCTGAATCGCGACGTCGCCATTAAGGTTCTGCCCAGCGATCGTCCCATCAGTGCTAATGCGCGTGCCCGCTTCAAACGGGAGGCTTTAGTCGCTTCCGCCCTCAATCACCCCAACATTATCACTATTTACGAAGTCAACTCGCAGGACGGGACTGACTTCATTGCCATGGAGTACGTTCGCGGTTCAACCCTGCTCTCCCTGCTCAGGCAAAAAAAACTCGCCATCGATGACGCGTTGATCTATAGCGCGCAAATCGCCGATGCCCTGACCAAGGCGCATGCCTCCGGAATTATTCATCGCGACCTCAAGCCCGGGAACATCATGGTCACCGGGGACGGGCTGGTGAAAGTGCTCGATTTCGGCCTGGCTCGTATTGAGTATGACCCCGGGGACAGCTCGGCTTCGACCCCTACGCAGTCGTTTACCCTGACGCAACCGGGCGTCGCCCCAGGCACCGTCGCTTACATGTCGCCCGAACAGGCACGGGGCGAAAGGGTTGATGCCCGCTCTGATATTTTCTCGTTTGGGATTGTGATGTTCGAAATGTTCAGCGGGAAACTCCCCTTCGACGGTCCTAATTCCATCGCCATTCTGCATAATCTCCACTTCACCCCGCCTCGCGATCTGACGCAGTTGCGCCCCGAAGTACCACAGCCCATCGTCAGCTTGATCGCGCGCATGTTAGAGAAAGATCCTGAAAAGCGTATTCAGACCATGGGGGAGGTGGCATCCCTTCTCCGCGGCGGACGCACCAGCAACATCGCTTTAAGCGGTCCCGCCAGTTGGCTTTCAGGCGCGATTCCGATTCATACGGTGCGATCGCATAAAAGGGCCACGTGGGCTGTCGTTGGGATGCTCTTCATCGTCTTGTTGCTAGCCGCGGGCAGTTGGCGTTACTTTCATCGGCCCAGGACGGCGCAAATCACCGGAATCCAGGACCTTCCAGTTGAAGATAACGCGTATGCTCTCTACCAGCGTGCGCGTCAATATCTTGATACCTGGGATCGTACAGGAAATGTAGACAAAGCGATCGCTCTGTTACAACGAGCGGTCCAGCTTGACCCCCAATCGGCGGTCAGCTATGCGGGGTTGGGAGAAGCGTATCACTTCAAGAATCACGAAAGTCCCGACCCACAATGGACCAAGCTTGCTGCTGACAATGCCAGTAAGGCTGTCGCGATGGATGGTGACCTCGCTGAGGCCCATATCTCGCTCGGCCTCGTCAAGACTGAGGCAGGCGACTTACCGGGCGCGGTGAAGGAATTCCAAAGAGCTATTCAACTCGACCCCAAGAACCCGGCGCCGCATCGCGACCTGGGCATAGCTTATGCGAGCGAGGGTAAGAAAGATGAGGCTGCTGCGCAATTACAACGCGCGCTTTCACTCGATCCCAACGATTGGCGCACGTATATGGAAATTGGGTTGGAAGCATACAACACCGGACACTACCAAGACGCCGCGACAAATTGGGAACACGTCACGCGCATCGAACCTGATGATGTAAGAGCTCTGGTCAATCTTGGAGCGGTCTACCATGCGTTAGGCCGGGATGACGATGCCTCCTCCGCTTTACAGCATGCTTTGGAAATCAAGCCCAATGCTGACGTTTACAACAACTTGGGCACCATCCGTTATTTCCAGGGCAAGTATGATCTGGCAGCGGCGGCCTTCCAGAAAACCGTCGCGCTCAATGCGAACGACTACAACAGCTGGGCCAGCCTAGGCGACGCATATCGGCAGCTGCACAATCAAACGACGGCGAACCAGGCCTACAGGCAGGCAATTGAACTGGTAAAGGACGATATCAACAAACACCCGGACCAAGTTGATCTTAGAGCCGAATTAGCCCTATATCTCGCGAAGAGCGGCGCCACAGCGGCTGCCTTGCAGGAACTTCAAACGGTCCCGTTGGAGGCCGTGAAGGACCCCACGATTCTGTTTGAAGTGGCCATAGCATATGAAGTCGCAGGGCAACGTGATAAAGCGTTGGACGCGCTTATCGCCGCCGTAAAAACCGGTCAGAACTTGGACGACATCAAGAACGAGCCTGAATTAGTTTCGCTGCGCGCCGACCCTCGTTACCATTTGAATGTGTTGAGCGCTTTACCGGCAAAATAAGGCCGTACATTAACCCGTTTTGGGACTTGACTTACGCATACCAGCAGCGTAACGTGCGCAACACATCAATTTGGGCCCTAGCACGTCACTTCCAGCTAAGGAGAAATGAACATGGCAGTTTACCTTTACAACCTTGGTTTCAGCGCCAGCAATGCGGTGAATGGCAACTTTTCCATCGGCGGCTCGGGCGTCAATGCCTCGAATGCCTGGTTCCAGTATGTTGGAGCGGGGCTCCCCGGAGGCACCAGTCCTAGTGTGTCCATTATTACCAGCCTGGCCCCGACCAGCAATTGGAGCCCTCTGGCCCAAGTCCCATCGGCCCTGGTAGCCGGATCCGATTATGTCCTTCTTCGCATCTTCAATAGTGACAACAACCCCGGCGGCTACCTGGTTCGAACGACTGCAATCTTTGGCCAGGGTGAAAGTGGGGCAGCCTCTCCGGTAGGCAATCTGCAATCACCATTCACAATGGGACAATATGCGCGTCCAGTAATAGATTTCGATACGGCGAGCATCACACCGCCCGCGACGCCGTCCTGGCCGGGCCCAGTGACCGATATTAATCCCGTAAGCAGCGCTAGTTCATGGACGTACTGCTTGGGACTTGTCCACAACCCATCGGCCGTCGCGGCGACCGTTTACATATTCAACGTAGGCGCAACCGTGTACGAAATTGCATCAGGGCTGACCTACGCATACGGCATCGATCCGCGGATGAAGGTCGGCGGGATGGGTCTGCCTGCGGGCGTAGATCGAAACAAAGACGCAGCTTAGCCTTCTGACGGAGTTTTCTTTTAGGGTCGCGCATGCGGCCCTTTTTCATTTGCCCTCACACTTTTCCATCTACTCACTTCAAATAGGCGGAATTATCCTGCCGATTAAGTCAATCTCCTCGCGAACTCCCGCGTCCGCCGCGCGTTCGCGCGCACTTTATCTAATGGGATAGAGGAGAAAAAACATGCGGCTTTCAGCACATTTGATAATGATCTTATGTTTGGCAGGGATGATGTCAGCGCAAGAGAGCCAGGAAAACCAAGCAGGGGCGGCGCCCCAAGTCGTGGGGGTACGCACGGTGGAGGGATGCTTGTCCACCACCAACGGGATTTACACAATCACTGGCGGCGGCCCCGGACCCAAGCAGTATCGCATCATCGGCGGCGACACTTCGGCGTTAAGAGGCAAAATAGAATACACCGTGAGGGTAACGGGCACGGTTGCCAAGAATGACCCGGTTGAAAACATCACTACGCCCTACAACGAAGGCACAACCACGGGCGCAGGCTGGAACACGATCAGGGCCCAGAGCGTCAAAGTCATTCATGCCAATTGCAGCGAGCCTGGAAAAGAGTATTAAAGCGGGGCGATCGGGCGCCGTAACATTTTGCTTTGCCAGCGCCCGATATTTTCTTTCCTATGGCGCTGGCAATGCTGTTTTCTGTTGAATTCCGTCTCCCTCGACGAGGGTGTAGATGAAGTCGGCAGGAACATCATGAAGCGTTTCGACCTTCCCGCTTGGCCAATGGATTTCCACCTGATTCATTATCGAGTTCGCGCCCAGCCCAAAATGCAGCCGGGGATCATTCGACGAGATATAGCTGCCGCCCGCGCGCACTTCATCGAACTGCGACATCGTTCCAGAACGTACCGTGACTCGCGCCCCAATCGCGGACTTATTGCTCTTCGTGCCGACTAGCTTGAACAGCACGCGATGATTCTTGCTTTTGGTCGTGTTTAGAAGCAGCAACGGCGGGCCGTCAATGTTGATGACCACGATATCCACATTGCCATCATTATTCAGATCACCGAAGGCTGCGCCCCGCCGCGACGCGTCAGGAATGCTCGCGAGAACTGAAGAGACATCTTCGAAGGTGCCGTCATGCTTATTGCGAAACAGCAGCATGGGCTCTCGATACCGCGCCGCTCCCACAAGCGAGTCTAATTGGGGATAGACATGTCCATTTGCTTCAAATAAATCGTCCCATCCATCGTTATCAAAATCAAAAAATGCCGTACCCCATCCCACCAATTGATAAGTCGGCTTCGCGATTCCGGCATGCTGCCCTTCATCGGAAAATCCGTCCGTGCCCATATTGCGGTATAGCGCATCGGGCTGCTCGGTAAAGTTGGTGACGAACATTGCCATGCGGCCCTCGTGGCGATAGTCGTCCCAATCCACGCCCATGGAGCCTTGCGCCTGGCCGTCCGCGCTCAACGAAATGCCGGAAATCATTCCCAACTCTTCGAACGTCCCATCATGCTTGTTCCGATAAAGATAATTAGGCCCGGCATCATTGGCGACAAATAAATCAGGCCAGCCATCGTTGTCGTAATCCCCCCAGATCACGCCCAGCCCGTAATAGTGATTAGGATCATCCACGCCAGCTTTCTTGGAGACTTCCTCGAAGGTCCCATCGCCGCGGTTGTGATAAAGTAAGTCTGACTCGCCCGGAAGTCCCCACGGGCCGCACTGCACTGGCACGCCTTTGAAGTGACAATTCTTTTCATCCACTCCAAATGGCGGCAGCTTGTCCAAATCGAAGTGCACGTAGCGTGAGACAAACAGGTCAAGATTGCCGTCTTTGTCATAATCGCCCCAGGCCGCTCCGGTGCTGAATCCTCCGCCGCCAACTCCAGCCTTTTCCGTGACATCTTCAAATTTGCAGTTGCCCAGATTGTGATAAAGCGCATTGCCCCCGTAGCCGGTCACATAGATATCCGGCAAGCCGTCGTTGTCGTAGTCAGCGACGGCTACCCCCATGCCCCAGCCTTTGCGTGTGAGTCCTGCCGTGGCCGTGACATCTCGAAAGTGAAAATCTGCATCCTGATGATAGAGCGTGATCATGGGATCGCCGCCTTGCTTGAAACGATCAATCGTCGACCCGTTGACCGTAATAATGTCGAGCTTGCCGTCATTGTCGCAATCAATCAGCCCGGCGCCGCCGCTCATGGATTCAACGATGTAACGCTTGTCGATTGAAGAAATATGCGACACGGTGAGCCCGGCTTGTTGCGCAACATCTTCAAAACGCGGCTGAGGAACGTTGGCCGGACTAGACTTGCCGCCCTGCACGAACACGGATGCAGCAAGAAAAAGAACAATAAGCGGAAGTTCGCGCATGACGTTGCAGAGCGATTATAGAGTACGCGGTGGACCTCAGAGAGATTCAGGGATGTAACTTTTTTGGCTGGCGAAAGTCAAATAAAACAGGGCCGCAGTCTAGCCAGAAGCGAGTATATCTCATGTACAAATTCTTATTGTTTGCCGCGACCTTATTAATCGCGGGCAATTTTGTCAACGCGGCAGACACGACTCCCACGAATTTACCGACCCCCGTTCTCCTGGAACTCTTCACCTCGGAGGGTTGCTCGAGTTGCCCTCCCGCGGATCGCTTGCTGCAACAACTCGATAGCAAACAGCCGATTCCCGGCGCTGAACTCATCGTTCTCAGTGAGCATGTCACTTACTGGAATAGCGATGGCTGGAAGGATCCATTCTCTTCGCAGGATATAACCGATCGGCAAAGCGCGTATGGAAAGCAATTCAAATTGGCCTCGGTCTATACGCCCCAAATGGTGGTGGACGGCGAATCACAATTCACCGGTAGCGACCAGCGTTCTTTACAGGAAAGTGTGGAGAAGGCACGCGCCGAGCGAACGATTCCAGTGAAAATCTCTTCCACAATAGATTCTCCTGACAAATTAAAAGCTCATGTAGAGGCAGGCGAAGGGTCTGGGGCAGTTTACATCGTCTTAGCCCTGAACCACGCAGAGTCGCAAGTTTTGCACGGAGAGAACGGCGGACACCGCCTCTCCCACGTGGCCGTGGTACAAAGTTTCGAACAAATTGGAAATTTGAAAAAGGGAAAAGAATTTTCCAGAGATGTCGAGATCAAAATTCCACGTGGTGCGGATCCGGCGAATTTGCGAGTCGTCGCCTTTGTTCAACAAACGGACAGCGCGAACAATCCGGGCATAGTCGTCGGCGCCGCATTATCCCTAACCGCGAAATAGCCGCATGTCCCTTTATCTAATGCACTTCTGCTACATTGGTTTGCATGTCGAAACCTGCGCGTAGTTTCGCCAGCGATAATAATGCCGGCATTCATCCCGCGATTTTGCAGGCTATTTCCCGTGTAAATCACGGCCACACCGTGGGTTATGGAGACGACGCATACACCGAGGCGGCCAAGGCGAAATTCCGCCAAGAATTCGGCGATGACATAGGCGTTTACATAGTTTTCAACGGCACAGCCGCCAATTGCCTCAGCCTCAAAGCACTGACAAATTCTTATCACGCAATCATTTGCAGCGAAGCTGCGCACATTTATACAGACGAATGCGGCGCGCCGGAGAAGTTCACCGGATGCAAACTTCTGCCAATTGCCGCTGCCAACGGTAAACTTACTGTCGAGAATGTCGCCCATGCATATCACGGTATCGGCGACCAGCACCACGTCCAGCCGCGAGTGATCTCGATCACCCAGTCCACGGAGGTCGGAACGGTGTACACTCCCGGCGAGATTCGGGCCCTTGCCAATTTCGCGCACGATCGCAACATGTTCTTACACCTGGACGGGGCCCGCATCGCTAATGCCGCGGCTTCGCTAAACCTAAGCCTGCGAGCAATTTCCTGTGACGCCGGGGTGGATGTGCTGTCATTTGGAGGCACGAAGAACGGCGCCATGGGCGCGGAAGCCTTGATTTTCTTCAACGCGAAACTCGGGGAAGACATGCCTTTCTTGCGCAAGCAAGGCATGCAATTGGCTTCTAAAATGCGATTTATCTCAGCCCAGTTTGAGGCCCTTCTTACCAACGATTTATGGTTGGAGAACGCCCGCCACGCCAATGCCATGGCGCAATTGCTCAAGCGGGAAATCAGCAGCATCCAGCAGATCAAAATCGTGCATGAAGTTCAAGCCAATGGCATATTCGCCCAAATTCCTAGAGCGGCGATAGCCAAGATCCAGGAACGCTATTTCTTCTATGTCTGGGATGAGCCAAAATCTGTCGTCCGTTGGATGTGCTCGTTCGACACAACTGAAGACGACGTACTCGAGTTCTCACGGTTCGTCCGGCAAACAGTGACGGAATAACTTGCGTTTTGCCTGATCTTCACATAGATTTACCTGCAAGTAATAGTCAGCAAAGGAGTAGCTACGCGATGCTTCGAACGGCAATTCGTCTTTGCGGGGTGGTACTGCTTTCGTTGACCACATTGTTCGTCCCCGGGTGTGCGCGTGATCAGCAGCTAACGTCCATTACGCTCATCCCGACAATGGTCACATTCCAAGGCATCGGGGCTCAGCTTCAATTCAAGGCAATTGGTAACTATATTCACCCTTCCGATACAAAAGATATTACGAACAACGTCGTTTGGAGCTCAAACGCGCTCAGCGTGGCGACAATCAACAGCACTGGCCTGGCAACCGGCACAAATACTTGTGGAAGCGGCGAGATCATTGCAACCTACTACACGAATGCCAGCAATCCTACTTCCGGCACAACGATTGTAGCCACGGCCCAAGTCGTCGACGGAAACAACAACGGAATCTGCCCTTAGGGCGCTATTCCTCGCCTAAGAGCTGTTCGAGCGTGGGTTTGCGCTGCTGCTGAGTTTTCTTCTTTTTTCGACTCTCCAACACCTGCACTCGCGGAAGCGTGCCAATCCTTTCCCGTGCCATCTCTTTTACAGCTTTCACCGCGCTAAACGCCTTGGTTTTCTTTTTCTTGGGCATGCTTGTACCTGAGAATTGCTCACTCCCGTCTCAGTTCTCCATCTTGCCATAGCTTCTCTGCGCCAAAACTGCCATAATGCAAGAAATTGCATTTTAGGAACCCCGTAGCGCGCCAAAATTATGGAAGAACGCGAATTTTTCGATGAACGCATGGAAAAGAAGATGGCTTCGCTGAGTTGTCCGCATTGCCAGCAACCCGGCGAATACGAAATTACCTGGGTCGTCCGCACTAAGAAGAAACAACTCGCCGGACGCGCCGATGAGCGCGACCGCGCCCGCTTCGCCAAAGCTCGTTCCTACATGCTCCGCAAAGACGACATGCTGGCCTGCAAGAACATGCGCTGCCGGAAGCGGTTTGAGATTTCGGGTGTGCAGTCGGTAGTGTTCACCGAATAGCAATTGGTGTTGAGCATTCGCCGGCGCCAATCTTCCAACCATACACCTGGGGGATTACTCCTCAGCCCCATCCGCCCTAATTGCCAACGGCTAAGTGCCAACGGCGAGGTTGGTCGTTTATACTACCTAGTTTGCTCATCGCAAGGAGTTCCGCTTGAAGATATTGGTTTGTATGAAGCAGGTGCCGCAGAAAGATGCACCGCTTAAACTCAACGAGACCGCTACGTGGATTCGGGAAGACGTTTCCTACGAGGTGAATGAGCCGGACGCCTACGCGCTCGAAGAAGCGCTGCGGCAGAAAGAAAAGCATGGCGGCGAAGTCGTCGTCATCACCTCCGGTCCAGCGCGAGCGCAGCAGGTTTTGCGCGAAGCCCTGGCTAAAGGCGCGGACCGCGCCATCCATCTCGAAGACAATGCTTTCGTCGGGCTGGATGCCTTCAACACAGCGCGAGCTTTCGCAGCCGCGATTAAAGACGAACAATTCGATTTAATTTTTACGGGACTGCAATCGGACGACTACGGCTATGCGCAGGTTGGAGTCATTCTTGCGGAGTTGTTGGGATGGCCACATGCCACCATCATCATGCAGATTGAAGAGACTGATGCAGGAATTAAAGTAAAGCGCGAACTGGAAGCCGGCTTCTTTCAATTCGTGGACATGCCGCTGCCCGCCGTGCTCACGATTCAATCCGGCATCAACAAGCTGCGCTACGCGACCTTGATCGGGATTAAGAATGCAAAGAACAAGCCTTTGCGGAAAGTGGCGCTGGCCGAAGTGCAATCCGCCATCGGCAATAATTTGCAGAAGATCGAAAAACTCTACATCCCGCAGAAAACGAAGAATACCGAGTTCATTGAAGGGCCGCCGGCCGAAGTGGCGAAGAAGCTGGTAGAGAAGCTGCGCAACGAATTGCGGGTTTTATAAGGCCACGAATTTTCCTGACAGAACATCAAACGTTATATGTCAGGACTGCGAATGGATTTGCTGGAAGAAGAGGGCATTGTTGAGCGCAAGTGCAAAGGCATGGGCCTTATCACCTGCGGCAAATTGCTCCTCTGGATCGACCTGATGCTCGTGCTCACGTTTCTCCTGCCTGGATTGCGCGACGGATCCAGCCTGTGGACGTGGTGGATTGCCGTCGAAGCTGTAGTTGGGTTCACGCTCATCGGCGCTGGACTACACTTCCGCGGCACCGTGTACGAGTAAAGTTGGTCGGCCCACGATATTGGGATAGGCATTGGGATATGCCTACCCTGACAACTCTTGAATTTAAGGGGCCGCATGCCTGACATAATTCTTGTAATTGCCGAACAGCGCGAAGGCAAACTCAATCGCGCGTCATTCGAGACTATAGCCGCTGGGCAAGCCATTGCCGCGGCTACCGGCTGGGCACTGGAAGCTGCCGTCGTGGGAGCCAGCGTTGGCGATTTTGCCAACGAACTTGCTGCGAAAAAACTCACCAAAGTTTATGCGGTCGAGTCGGCGAAGCTGGAGCCGTACACGCCCGATGCATTTGCCGCTGGACTGAAGCAGTTCGTTGCCTCGAAACAGCCAAAGCTCTTGCTCATGCCGCACACTTATCAGGTGCGCGACTTCGTTCCCAAATTGGCGACGGCCATGGGCAGCACCGTCATCAGCGACTGCATCGGATTCAAGCACGAAGGCGGCAAGCTTCTTTTCACTCGCCAGATGTTTCAAGGCAAATTGGCTGCCGATGTAAGCTTCACCGGAACCGGTCCCTGGTTCGCGACGTTTCAAAATGGCGCGTTTCGCGGGGATAAAGCGGAAGATGGCACGAGCGCCGCGCCAGTGGAAACTGTAAGAGTCGAAATCGCTGACGGCGTGGTCCGCAACAAACCGCAGGAAGTATTCAAAGAAGCCAAGCAGGCCGTTGATCTGACTCAGGCCGAAATTATCGTCTCCGTCGGTCGCGGAATTAAAGAGCAGAGGAACATCGAAATTGCCAAACAGCTTGCCGACGCGCTTGGCGGAGAACTAGCGGCTTCGCGTCCCATCTGCGACTCGGGCTGGCTTCCCATGGATCGCCAAATCGGATCTTCCGGCCAGACCGTCGCACCCAAGTTATATCTGGCCCTCGGTATCAGCGGTGCGATTCAGCACATCGTCGGCATGAAAGGCGCGCGTGGCATCATCGCCATCAATAAAGACTCCGAAGCTCCGATTTTTGAGATTGCGGATTATGCCGTGGTCGGCAATCTGTTCGACATCGTTCCGCCATTGATCGAAGAAGTGAAGAAAGTGAAGGCGGGTGGGTAATTTGACCAATTAAAGTGACTATGGTTAAAATAGTGGTCATGCGAGATATTCCCATCTCGAAATTCAAGGCCAAGTGTTTGGGCCTGATCGAACAGGTTCACAAAACGCAGCAGCCATTGCGAATTACCCGTCACGGGGTACCTGTCGCCGAAGTCATTCCCGCAGGCCCCGATCGCAAGCGAAAGTTTTTGGGAGACATGATCGGGACGGTCGAATTCCTGGGCGACGTTGTCTCTCCGGTGATTGACTTGGAAGAGTTCGAGGCCTACCGCGATTGAAGCTTCTTCTCGACACGCACATATGGCTGTGGAGCAAGTCCGATCCAAGCCGTCTGGGAAAGCGCGTGGCAGAAGCGCTCTCGAGCGCAGACAATGAATTGTGGCTGTCCCCAATCAGCATTTGGGAGGTTCTTACCCTTGCCCAGAAGAAACGCATTCGCATCGCCGATCCTTTAGGATGGGTGGAGCGTGCCGCTTCTCAGATGAGAGAGGCTCCGCTTACTCAGGAGATTGTGCGCGCAAGTTTCGTCTTATCGTTACCTCATGCCGATCCCGCGGATCGTTTCTTAGCTGCGACCGCGAAGGTTTTGAATCTAACTCTGGTTACAGCCGACAGTGTGCTGCTTGGTCTGGGAGAGATAGGAAGCCTGGCCAATCGTTAGGCGTCATCGTTAGTTACCTATGAGCATGATTTTTCGCAAACCGCTCGAAGGAATAGAACGGCCGCAGATGCCGGCCGATGTGGTCATCGTCGGCGGCGGGCCTGCCGGCATGGCCTGCGCGTTGCGGCTGTCCCAATTGATTGATGCGCACACCGCTTCCCATCCTGATTCGCACCTCAGCAAAGAAAATATCTATGTATTAGAGAAGGCCCGCGAGATTGGCCAGCATTGTTTGTCTGGCGCGTTGCTCGACCCTCGCTCGATGCGCGAGTTGCTGCCGGGATTTGAAAATGAAGCTCCACTTGACGCCGAAGTCAACAAAGAAGCTGTTTATTTCTTTACTGAAAAGCATCAATTTAAGTTTCCTATCACTCCGCCGCCATTGCGCGATCACGGCAACTACGTCATCTCGCTGAATCGCTTTGTAAAGTGGCTGGGAAGCAAAGTCGAAGAAACCGGAATCACCGTCTTCACCGGATTCGCCGGCTCGGAACTTCTCTACGACGGCAATCGCGTCACTGGCGTCCGCACCGACGACAAAGGCGTGGACAAAGAGAATCGTCCAAAGTCGAACTTCGAGCCAGGCTACGACCTCAATGCAAAAGTTGTAATTCTGGCCGAGGGCCCGCGCGGATCGCTCACCAAACAGCTCATCGAGAAATTCGACCTGACCAAAGATTCAAATGCACAGACTTATGGCGTCGGCATAAAAGAATTGTGGGAAGTTCCGTCGGCCCGAATGGCGCCGGGTGAAGTGATTTACACCATGGGCTGGCCACTGACCACACACGAATACGGCGGCGCGTGGATTTACGGCAGCAAAGATAACATCGTCTCACTTGGTTTCGTCACCGGCCTCGACTACCGAGATCCTCGCGTTGATCCGCAGCATATTTTGCAGTCGTTCAAGCAGCACCCCTTTGTGAAGAAGCTGCTCGAAGGGGGCAAGATGATTCGCTACGGCGCCAAGACCATGCCCTACGGCGGATGGTTCGCGTTGCCTCCACTCGCCGGCAATGGTTGGATGATCCTCGGCGACTCGGCTGGCTTCTTGAACTCGGCCCGGCTCAAGGGAATTCATCTTGCCATCAAGAGCGGGATGCTTGCGGCGGAAACGGCATTTGAAGCTCTGACCAGATACGATTCATCGGCGGCCACGTTGCGCAATTACCAGAGCCGAGTTGAATCCAGTTGGATCAAAGATGAACTCTGGCAGGTCCGCAACATGCACCAGGGATTCGAAAAAGGGTTTTTCGCCGGCATGTTCAACACCGGCCTGCAGATGCTCAGTGGCGGACGCGGCCTGCATGCGCGCTATCCTTCAACGCCCGGCTACGAGCATATGGAAAAGCTGCGCTACACCGACCCAAGCGGCGCGGAAGAACCGCAAAATCTCGGTCCGGCGAAGGGCGATGGCAAGCTCACGTTCGATAAGCTGACTGATCTGTATCACTCCGGCACGAAGCACGAGGAAGATCAGCCCGCGCATCTTGTCATTCACGACACAAATATTTGCAATTCACGTTGCGTGAAAGAATTTGGTAGCCCTTGCCAGAATTTCTGCCCGGCAAATGTTTACGAAATGGTGGATGACGCCAGCCAGCCCTTCGGCAAGCGCATTAGCCTGAATCCTTCAAATTGTGTGCATTGCAAGACCTGCGACATTCAGGACCCTTACCAGATCATCACCTGGGTTCCGCCCGAGGGTGGTGGCGGGCCGAATTACGATGGGATGTGATGGCGCTTGCGCGTCGTGAGCGAAGCAGAAGACGCGCCATCATCCTGAACAAAGCCAAGGAATCTCGAGGGTGGCCAAATGGCTTTCTGATCCCTACACCGGCTTGGGGTTCCTCTCAAACTGCCGCTGATGCCAATAAGGATAAACCGGCGTCTGGTCGCTCGCCGCATCCAGCTTCGCGACTTGCTCTTTCGTGAGATTCCATCCGACTGAACCCAAATTTTGCCGCAACTGCTCCTCGGTGCGCGCACCCATGATGACGTTGGCGACCGTCGGGCGCTGCAATAACCAGTTCAACGCAATCTGCGGAATGGTCTTGCCGGTTTCTTTCGAAACGGCATCAAGCGTATCCACAACTTTGTAGAGGTATTCATCCGGCGTCGGCGGGCCCTGCTCGGCGGTCGAGTGCAAGCGGCTTACCTTCGGCAACGGCTGGCCGCGGCGGATCTTACCGGTCAATCTCCCCCACCCGAGCGGACTCCAAACAATGGCAGCTACATTTTCCTTCATGCCAAGTGGCATCAGTTCCCACTCGTAATCTCTTCCGACGAGCGAGTAATAAACCTGATGAGCGCAATAGCGCTCCCAGCCATATCGCTCGGCGACAGAAATCGACTTCATCAAATGCCATCCCGAAAAATTCGAGCAGGCGAGATAGCGCACTTTGCCGCTCTGCACCAGATGGTCGAGAGTCTTCACGGTTTCTTCAATTGGCGTTTGCGCGTCGAAACCGTGCATGTGGTAGATGTCAATGTAATCGGTGCCGAGGCGACGAAGACTGTCCTCGCAAGCTTGCAAAATATGTAAGCGGGAAGAACCTAAATCATTCGGCCCTCCACCCATGCGGAATGTTGTTTTCGTAGAAACCAAGACTTTTTCGCGGCGGCCTTTGATGGCCTTGGCTAAAATCTCTTCCGAAACGCCTTTCGAATACACGTCAGCGGTATCGAAGAGATTTACACCCGCTTCGAGGCAAATGTCCACCAGACGTGTCGCTTCCGCGACATCGCTGCTGCCCCATGCATTGAAAAATTCGCCTTTGCCGCCGAATGTGCCCGTACCGAAGCTGAGAACCGGAACCTTCAATCCAGAATGACCCAGTGTGCGATATTCCATGACAGCAAGATGCCAGAGTTTCAGATGAAGATGCAACCTCTGGCATGAATTTTTCCCGACTCGTGCAGTATCCTATTGAGCCATGCACTTTCGTAAAATGCTTATCGCAATTGCGAGCTTCGTATCCGCAGGCTTTTCCCAGCAAGCCACTATTCCCTCAACCGGATTCCCTGGTCTTGATCAATATCGCGCCTCGCGCATTGCCATCTTTATGGACGACTTCGGCCAGCTCGCGCGCTATCGTGATGCCAACGCTGCCTTGAAATCTCCTGCGCAAAACGAAAGCCGCGTGGTATTCTTTGGCGATTCCATCACCGACAAGTGGCAGCTCGAGCAAGACTTCCCCGGCAAGCCTTACATCAATCGCGGCATCAGCGGCCAAACCACCCCGCAAATGCTGATTCGCTTTCGTCAGGATGTAATTGATCTCAACCCGAAAGCCGTTGTGATTCTCGCTGGCACCAACGACATCGCCGGAAACACAGGCCCCATGCGTCTCGAAGACATCGAAACGAATCTGGCTTCCATGGCTGAGCTCGCGCGGGCGCATGAGGTCAAGGTTATTCTTGCGTCCGTTCTTCCCGTGAATAATTACACGCCTCAATCGCTGGAATTATTTGCCGAGCGCTCGCCAGACAAAATCCTCGCGCTCAATCGCTGGATAAAAGATTATTGTGCCAAGAATAACTTAATCTATCTCGACTACTTCGACCCGATGGTGGATGACAAAGGCCTGCTCAAGCGCGATCTCGCCGAAGACGGATTGCACCCAAATGCCGCGGGATACAAAATCATGGCGCCGCTCGCAGAGCAAGCGATCGAAATATCCATCCGAAAATGAATTTAAATCGCAGCACTCATGGCTTAGGAAACAATCTGTTAGGCTTTCACGTACTCTAAACATGACCACTCGACGCGTTCCACTTACATTCTTAGCCGGTCTCTTTCTTGTTTCCGTTTTCGTCTCCGCACAGAGCGCCAACAAGTCTCAGTCTGTCGCACCTAGGCCTAAGCCAAAGGTCTGCTCTGCCTGTATTCGAGCCCATGAAGAATTCTTCGCCTCCGACGCCATGCAGGGCCGCGGCAGCGGAACGCATGACGAACTGGTCACCGCAACTTACGTCGCCGCGGAGTTGCGAGCTTACGGCATCGCTCCGGCCGGCGAAGACGGCGATTATATTCAGGCCGCGCCGCTCATCAAACGCAAGTTGACTGAACCACCTAAAATCGAAGTCACGCCCGCGAACGGTAACCCTGTCACGCTGAATTACGGCAGCGATTTTCTGCTGCGCTTTTCTACCAGCCCAACATTTTCGGGGCCTTTGCAGAAAGTGGATACGGACAAAGACGCGAATCCTAAATTGACGCCCGGCTCCGTTGTTTTCGCGACCGGCGCAAATCCACGCAAGATACAACCTGCGGCGATGGCCGCGGCCGCCATGGGAGGACTTACAGTGCTCGTCGCTGGCCCCGCGAAAGAATTTGGTTCCGACAAGAAAGCCCTGCCCGCGCTCCCCAATCAATTAAAAGGCGCAAGCAGCGGCATGGCGACCATCAGCTTTTTTGAAATCAGCCCCGACGCCGCGAAGACCCTATCGCAAATGGACGACGGCACGAACGTCAAATTCATTGCCGACGTAAAAGAAGAAGACGGTTTCACCTGGAATGCTATCGGAATTCTCAAAGGCACCGATCCGAAGTTGCAGCACGCAGCCATTTTGCTTTCCGCCCACCTCGACCATTTGGGAATCGGCGAGCCGGTAAATGGCGACAGCATTTACAACGGCGCAGATGATGACGCTTCCGGTACCACCGCGGTGCTCGAACTTGCGCGGGTATTGGGCGCGGGGCCGCGCCCCAAGCGCACCGTGATCTTTGCTTTATTCGGGAGTGAAGAATCAGGCGGATTGGGCTCGACATATTTTCGCGAGCACCCGCCGATACCACTCAACGAATTCGCCGCCAATCTCGAATTTGAAATGATTGGCCGCGCCGACTCAAAAGTCCCAGCCGACACGCTCTGGCTCACTGGATGGGAACGCTCGAACCTCGGGCCCACGTTGGCCGCTCACGGCGCGAACTTGGTCGGCGATCCGCATCCCGATCAGAACTTCTTCGCGCGCTCCGACAATTATGTGCTGGCAAAAAAGGGCGTGGTCGCGCAAACGGTTTCAAGCTATGGCCTGCATTCCGACTATCACCGCCCCAGCGACGATATTGCCCATCTCGACTTTAAGCACATGGATGCTGCCATCGGCTCCATGCTCGCTCCCGTCGAGTGGCTGGTCAACTCAGACTTCACCCCGCAGTGGAACAAGGGCGGACAGCCGTAGCGGCAAAGATCGCAAACACGAAGCGGCTGGAACGCCGGCCGGCTCTTGCCTTTGTGTATGTGAGCTCATGTGCTAGTGATATTGCCGTTCGGCGGACGGCTTTTCAGGCCGCGCAGCGGGTTCGGGGCTGGGCACACCCGGATGCGCTGTCGGGTTTCGCTGCATTTGAGGACGCCCCTGGGGTTGCCCCTGCGCTTCAGGTCGCGGTGGAGACGTCGGCCGCGGCACCGAACCATACTGCGGCCCGCGCTGCGAATTCTGGTTATAGGAACTCTGCGACCGGTTCGCATCCGGATTGTTGGAACCGGTGTTGCCGGGGTTGCGCGAGCTGCCCGGGCCGCTCGAGCTATAAGACGTTGGTGGCCGCGGGACCGAGCTTTGAGTGTTCCCCGGCCTCGCCACGCCATTGCTGGAATTTCCAGGACGCGGCACAGAGGTGTTCATACTCTGCTGCGGACGCGTATTCGCCACGGAATTATTCGCGCTCGCCGGTGGACGCGGAACGGCATTCCTGTTATTCACGTTGTTTGGCCGGTTCGCCTCGCTCGTCGCACTCGCTCGCACAACGCCTGCCCCGCTGAATTGTCCAGGACGTGCGGTAGCTGCAATCGAAGGCGCTCCATGATTCACCGACGCCAGCAATTCGCGGTTGTTGCTCGCCAATTGCCGCTGCTGCATTTGCGCCGGCAACGCGGCAGTGTGCCGTTCGCGTGCCGCCGCCTGCTCCAGCGGCGTGGCAACGGCGGTCGTCCCGCCAGTGCCGCCGTTATAGCTCACCCGATTCACGTTCGTGTTGTTATTAATGACGGTTGTGTTGTAGACGTTGGTCACGTTGGTCACGTTCACGTTGTTCACGGAACGGTTGTAATAAAAAGCGCCGCGGTTCCAGTAACCGCCTTGATAGCCGACTCCGCCATAACCGTAGCCGTAATTAATGCCGCCGTAAAAACCCACATGCGGTCCCCAGTAGCCCGCGTGCCAAACATAAACTCCGCCGCCCCATCCCCAATAGCCGGGCGTCCAGAGCAATCCCACCGGCGCTACCACCCACGTGCCCGGCACCCAGAAATACCCTGCCGGACCATATGCCCAATATCCCGGCGTCCACACGTAACCGGGCGCAGGGCATGGCGGCTGCGCGTAAACCGGCAACGCCGGCGGGCCGATGGTGATGGAAATTCCAACCTGGGCAAAAGACAGCGCGGGCAAAACCAACATCAGCGCCACCAGGACTGCAAAATAAATGCGGCTGCGATTCATATTCATAATGATCTTTTCATCCCACAGTTCTCGCGCCACAGTCTCGCGACAACGGGCCTATCGGTAGGAACACAATTCTGACGTGGATGTTGCGGGCGTGCCGCGTTACAGCGGGTAAGTGTTATGTGGCCGAGCGGGATTACTGGGTTCGGCGCGCGCCTGAAATGCGCTCATCAATCGGCTTGCGTCCGGCGAAGCCTTCGTCGGTTCCATGCCAGTGGGTGATTCCCGCTTCTCCCAGCTTCCAGCACAGCAGAATAATTTGACCGTCCGCTTCACAGGGAAAATCGAGCAGCCCGATGTCGAGATCTTTGACTTGTACGCCCATGGCGTCTATCTCCGCCATGGCGTCTTTCACCTTCTGAATTGCTTTTTCGCGCTCCGCCTTGCGACATGTGACCTGCAAAATATTGACGAACAATCCGCCACGCAAGAAGACGCGGTGTGCCAACTCCTGAAATTCCGCGTCCACTGCCTCGATCAGCTTCTTGCCTTCAATTGAAGTACGCAGGAGCGTCTCTAGCACGGGCAGGAGCGATTGAGCTTCCCCGAGAGTAAACGTGCGTTCCGACATGACGATGCCTCTATTCTAAAGCATCCCACGCGTCGACCTAAACTCGGTGCCGCGAATTACATCCCGTGTCGCAATTCCCAAACAAGATGACAAGCTCGAAAACCGCAAACTCATAGCTGGCAATCCCGCTATGCGATCTCCAGCATCCGGTCGAGCGCGACGCGGGCCCAATGCTTCACGTCGTCTTTCACTCTAATCTGATTGACGATATTCCCCTCGACTAAATTTTCCAGCACCCAGCACAAATGTTGCGGCGAGATGCGGAACATCGTCGTGCACAGGCATCCCGAATCGTCGAGCGTAATGACGCGCTTCCCCTCCGCCGCAAACTCTTTGCCCATGCGGTTGACGAGGTGAATTTCCGTCCCGACCGCGAACATGCTGCCCGGCGGCGCTTGCCGAATGATCTTCAACAGGCCCTCGGTTGAACCGATGCCATCCGCCTTCTGGCAAACTTCCCAGCGGCACTCGGGATGAACAATCACTTGAATTCCCGGGTATTTGGCGCGCACGTTGTCCACATGCTCCGGCAAGAATCGTTGGTGAACCGAGCAATGCCCTTTCCACAAAATCACTTTAGCGGAACGCAGGCGCTCAGGCGTCACTCCTCCGTTGATGAGATAGGGGTCCCACACGACCATCTCGTTGAGCGCTATCCCCATGGCAAAACCCGTGTTGCGGCCAAGGTGTTGATCGGGGAGAAAGAGAATCTTTTCGTTTTTCGAGAAGGCCCATTTAAAGGCGCCCGGCGCATTCGACGATGTACATACGACTCCACCCCGCTCGCCGCAAAAAGCCTTAATCGCGGCGGTCGAGTTCATGTACGTAATCGGCGTCACACCCTGGCCAACGTCGTCGGTAACTCCGGCCTTGATTAACTGCTCCCAGCAATCTTCGACTTGTGTGATTTCGGCCATGTCAGCCATCGAACACCCTGCGTTGAGATCGGGAAGGATGGTGATTTGATGGGGACGACTTAAAACATCGGCACTCTCCGCCATGAAATGCACGCCGCAGAAAACGATATACTTGCCGCCCGCGCGTGCTGCTTCCTGGGCTAATTTATAGGAATCGCCGCGAAAATCGGCATAGCGAATGACTTCATCACGCTGGTAGTGGTGCCCGAGAACCACGCACTCCCGGCCCAATTCCTTGCGGGCCGCCGCGATGCGCTCGTCCATCGAGTGGTCCGGCTCGACTAGATAATTCTCCAAACTGCAAACTGCTGTTGCTGTAGCCATAGTGTCCTGCTTTCAGCTCCAATTCCAAGCGATGCGAAATGAACCGCTTCGCGTAACCCGAAATTAGAACGGGGATGTTGAAAGCCTGTCAGCGGCTCCAGCAGATTCGCTGCGTCCTACGTCAACGCCCAACCTGCGGGGATGTTGAAGCCACTTGTTGCCTTTTACTACTAACTTGGATGCATGGCAAACTCGAAGAGTGCAAAAAATTACCCTCGTTCAAGCTCACCCCGCGCTCCACCAAACATTGTGCACCGCAACGGTTACGGATGGCAAGTAAAAGGCGCCTGACTAGCACTCAGCCTCCAAAGCCGTTAGAATAGAAAATCTTCCAGAAACAGATACAGGTTGATGAATTTGCTTTTTAGGGTGCCGATGACTGCTCTGCGTGTGGCCAGGTTGATGGCCCTGACTGTGCTGTTCCTTATCTGCCTGAGTTGCGGAGAAAACTACCGCCCCGTCGCCACACCGGTGAGCCCGAACCCACCGAACCCGGCCTTCACGCATTTCATGGTCGTATTAAGCACCAATGGCACGACCCACCCGGGAGCGGCGACGACGATTGATGTGTCAGGCGATACCATGTCCAGCCAGAGCAGCACCGGACTCTCGCCCGCGTATGCCGCCTATTTGAACACTGGCATCTACGTTGCCAATCGCGACGATGACACGGTTTCCGTCATCGATCCGAACTCGCCCGCGACGGTGACGACGATTAGTTTGTTGCCGACGGTCGTGACCATTTCAGCCGCTTCGCAGAGTGGGGCCACGACGACCTACAGCTATAACCTGGTTTCCGGATCGCCCCTTCAAATCGGAACCACAATCGTGATAGCCGGCTTGACGCCGTCGACTGACAATGGCTCTTTTGTAATTTCCTCTTTAGGCCTAGGAAGCTTTTCGGTGACTAATGGTGCAGGCGGCAGCACCAGTGGACAAAATGGTACCGGTACCGTCCATGCGGCGCCCGATTTTCTCGCTACAACGCAAAGCTCAGCGGTCTTCGTGGCCAACGCAGGGAACAATACGGTCTCGGCCATCAACCTCACGACCAACATCGTGACCAACACAATAAACGTGGGCATCGATCCGGTTGCCATGGCAGAGATTCCCAGTAACACGCGGCTCTACGTTGCCAATGCCGGCAGCGGCGGTACCGGTGGATCGCTCACAAGCATCAACACCTTGGATTACAGCGTGAACCCGCCGATTGCAGGCGTGACTTGGGTTTCGCCCGCGTGGGTGGTAGCTCGGTCCGATAGCCAGCGGTTGTTCGTGCTCGACAAGGGCGCTGGAACCGTCGTCGAAATTGATACCTCGGGCGTAACTGACAGCGTGGTCGCCAGCATTCCCGTGGGCGCAGGCGCCGATTACATGATTTATGACAAGACGCTCTCGCGCCTCTATGTAACGAATCCCATCGCCAACACCGTCTATGTGCTCGACGCCTCTGACGCGGTGACCGGGAGTGTGTCGCAATTAGCGACAATCCCGGTGACCGGCGCAGCGTCCGTAGCCGCGCTGCCCGACGGGAGCAGGTTTTATGTTGCAAGCGCGGTGGTGAATGGATCTACCGTAAATGCCTCGGTCGTAGTGGTTGACGCGGGCAGCTATACCGTGGAAAAAACCATTCCCATCACAAACGTGACTCAAACCTGCGCCGCTTATATGAACACGCCGTATGAACTCTCGACCGCAGCATCCGCAGACAGCACGCGCGTCTATTTAGGCAATTGTGATGCGGGGAGTACGGCCATCATTGCGACCGTGGCCAACGGCTCGCCCGGTGGGGGCGCGCCACAGGATTCCCTCGTGCTTAGCCTACCCGCACCCTACAGCGCGCAGTCTCCGCCAAATGGCGGGACTCCACCTCCGCAGAATCCAGTGCTGGTTATTTCCGGCCAGTAGTCGTTAGGGCTTTTGGTTCATGGACGCAGCAAAAGCGCTGGCAATCGCCATGGCTTCCTGTTTCTCCTGCGCAGACATTTCTTTCGGCGATTTCAAGGAAGCGCTGCCGTTCAGGTTCTTAATCCCTACATAAACGGCGCGATAATCGGTGTCGCCAAGGTTTTCTACGCGATGCTTAAACGGCGGATACCATCGCGCCTCGCCCATATGCGAGTAAATCTCGCGGACTTTACCGTTTTCATCGGTAAAGCGCAGATGGGCTTCGGTCAGGCTGACGCCGACGCCGCCGGAATGTTCATGCATGACGGACTTCTCATGCGGGCCATAGTGAACCTCAATGACCTGCACGTGTTCATTTTCAAACGCAAGGCGGTAGTGGGAAGGCTCAACTTTCAGGGGATCCTGAGCCATGGCAATGCCAGCCAGCAGGACTGCGCAGATTACCGCATGGAGGGATTTCAAGAACACGGGGACTCCTCAACAAGAAATTGCCGTTCGGTACAGGAGTACGCTACTTGGCAGGCAAAACCCTGTCAATTATCAGAGATGTTCCCTGCTCCAATACTTTCGTGCCCGAGGGCGCGTCGGCTTAACGGGAGCGGTTGGGCCGTTGCAGCGCGACCGCGTAATTGAGTTGCACAATCACAATGAAGGCAATGCTCCAATACGTGCTGATTAGGCATAGCATCGCGCCAAAAGCATATAACGATTGCGCGATCACGATGCGCCGCTTTATGGCGATGGGAACTTCGGCCGGCATGTCGGCCCGGACCACGCCCAGTCCTTCCGCGCAAACCCAGGTGAGATAAAGCATGCTACCTAAAAGAAGAATGTTGAGCCAGTATGCGATGAGGGCGAGGCGATATTCGATGAACTCGGCCAGAAGCATGGTCGAGAACGGCATGAGCGTGACGGCAAAGAGAAAAACGAGATGCATCCAGGTCAGGCTGCGCTCAGAGCGCTCGAGGTGATTGAGCTGTGTTTGTTGTCCCACCCAAAAAATGCCGAGGGTAAGAAAGCTCATCATGTACATAAGCAACCGCGGGGCGAGAGCCAGCAGTCCATGCCAGAGATCGTGCTCGCTGCGGATGGCTTCGCGCAGGGGAACATGCAAATCGAGAACGAGCAGAGTCATGCCGACAGCGAAGATGCCATCGCTTAGGGCGGCCAGACGTTCCACGCTTTGTCCCGCAATCCGGTTGTAGGATGTTTTCATGCGAGGCGAGTGTAGCAAAAGTCATTGCCGGCCTCGCAATCCAGCGATATTAAGGTTCAATCTCGAACACGGTGCCGTAGCCAAACATGCCGCCGCCATAGGGCGTCACCCCATAGAGCTTGCCACTGGTCTTATCTAAAAATGGGGCCGGAGCCGAAAGGATCTGCCGGTCTGCCTCAGATCCATCCCCAGCGCTCTGAAACTCATGCAGAATCGTTTCCTTCCACGGTTGTCCACTTTGCGGGGTCAGGCGAAAGACGATTCCGCAACCCGGCAAGTTGCAGCCATTACCACCGGACAGCGTAGTGCCATAGATGTTTCCTTTTCCGTCAAGCGCCAATCCAGAGGCCTGGAATCCGTCCGCCGCCCCGCTATTGAAACTATAAAGCGTAGTCTCGATCCACGCGTTGTTGGTCAAGGAAAGCTCAAAGGCCGTTCCTCCGCCACCGTTGGCACCGCCAAAAGTCGTCGTGCCATACAAATTACCGGACCCGTCCATCGTCAGCGGCGAAAGAGGGTACCCGCCGTCATTTCGCCCGGTAAAGTTGTACAGAATCGTTTCGGTCCAGGTGCCGTTACCGCTCGGACTCAGCTCATAAACAGTGCCGTCGTTATTGAATCGCCCACCATTTTCCGTCGTTCCATAAACATTTCCTTTGCTATCGACGACAACGCCTCCAAACGGGCGCGACCCATCGTTGGGACCACCCACGAAGCTATAAATCGTAGACACGGTCCAAGTGCCATTGGCGTGCGGACTTAATTCAAATACGAGCCCATCGTCGGCGGAACCGCCATAGAGCAGGCAATCGTACAAATTGCCGCTCGCGTCAAAAGCGAGCTGATTGCCCGGATAATAGCCGATCCTGGAATTGAAACTGTAAATAATCGTTTCCGTCCATTTGCCATTCCGGCCGCGCTTGAGCTGGAAAACTCCCCCGACTCCGTCCGGTGAACTAAAAATTGTCCCGTAGAGGTTTCCGTCTTTGCCGAACGCCAAACCCGATGGGGCACTTCCGTCAGCGTTCCCGGTAAAGGCATAGAGGATTTTCTCTGTAACTTCGCCGCCTGATCCCGGCGACAATTCATACACAATGCCACAACCATAAGTGGAATTGGGGCAATTGTTTCCCCCGAGTGCCGTGCCGTAAAGATTGCCCTGGCCATCGGTAATCAGCGCGTTTTGCGGCTCCGAGCCATTGGTGAAATTGAAACGTAGAAGCACATTCTCTTTGGCATGGACCATCGTGACGGTTATCGCAACCACAATCGCCACAGCGGGAATTGTCATGACCAGGATTCTGGAATTTTTCATTTTCGTATCCCTACTTCTGCTCTGCCGCGGTTGGCTGACTCAGTGCTGGACGCCAGAAGCGTAGCCCCGGCGCTCCCGCCGCCAGCATGCCCAAGCTCGGGTTATTGATGGCTACCGGAGCCGCCAACATCGGCTCTGCGTCTTTCACCGTGCCCGTCTTCTGGCCCGTCACGATTGGCTGATCGGGCGTGCTTTCATACGCATATCCATAAATGCTGCCGTTCAAAAACGCGCCCGGCCCGGTGAATTTCACCAATGCCCAACCGTAGTGAACTTGCCCATCGATCGAAAACTTCAATCCAAGATAAGCCGTTTCCACTTTTTGCCAGCTACCGGAATCGGTCCCGCTTTGTGTTCCGTGCTCGACATTACCCAGGAACTGGCCGTTGGGTGCCGAAAGGAAGTGCGCTTTCGATCCGATCTCGACTCCACCCGGCAATGCGTAGGCCAGCACGTTAAAGTGTGGACCCTGATAGCCGTCGATTTGATTGCCTTCCTGCGCAGCAGATATCTTCAAATAGAATCCGCCCAATCCATGTGTGGAGTAGGAGAAATTGGTGAAATTGAAATCTGCCACGTCGTCGTTGTTGAGATCGAGCGCTGTTATCGCGCCCCCGGCAAAACCTACGTTCATAGGGATATTTGAGGGTGTATAGACGATTTGTGCCTCTGCTATCGTGGCCGCCGGAAGCATGGCGGCGCTAGCAACAACGGCATATGCGAGGAGATTCTTCTCGAGGTTTCGGTCGAGACTTCTGGCGTTTGTTGCCGGTCTGCTTGGGGTAGGTTCGCAGGTTTTTGACGCCATGGAGAGAACCTCGGAAAGCCAGGAATAAAGCGCAGGGGAGACTGCACGAGTGACGGAGAAATGTTGCTCCCGGGCGGGGATTTTGTCAATTTATATTTGGCCACGCCCATCAGAGAAGATATCTCGTTTGGGGGCCTCAACCTTAGTTTTAACAAAAGCGAAGAAAGGCTTGAAGGAGTACGTTAATCTCCAGCCGCGACGGTTCGGGCGACGTTATAGCGCAGGGCGATGTTCATGAACACATTGCCGCAACTGGAATCGAAGCAAAGTTCGAGGGCTTCAGTATCTTCCGTGCTCTTGGCGCCGTGCTCGGAGGTGTGAAGCACAGGCGGATGCACCCGGAAGTGGAAGCCCTGGTCGTTTAAGGTGGCCACAGCGTTCCCGGTAATCTGGTTCGCCAGTTCGCACACGGCCTCGCGCACCAGGTCATCGGACTCCGGCAGCTCCGAGCCGGCAAATTTGCTGGCCACGCGCACAGCAGTTTTCGGCTCGAGATCGAAGATGATGCGGCCTTCGATGTCGCCGCTCAACCACACGAGTGCGGCCACGCCTTTGCGTTGGTAGGCCTCGGGCTCCATGCTCAGATGGCCCACGGTCATAGGACATTGCAGACCCTGCGCCAGCACGGCATCGGCCGCGTTGATGAAGGGCTGAATCAGTTCCATTTTCATTTGTCAGACTCCCCGAATGCTTAGACGCCCGCTCCTGCCGCGTGTGCCGCCGCCTCTTCGTCGCCCAGGACGTACTTCACCACCTCATACAGAACCTCGGCTTTCACCGGCTTCTGCACGAAATGCCGCGCCCCGCGTTGCAATGCGGCGACGATGTTCTCCTGGTAGCCGACCGAAGACACCATGACGATGCGCGCATCCGGATGTTGCTGCACGATCTTCTCAGCGGCCTCGATTCCTTCCATCTGCGGCATGGTGATGTCCATGAGCACGATGTCAGGAGTCAAGCGGTCGTATTCAGTAATGGCGTTGAGTCCGTCCCCGGCTTCGCCTGCCACCTGGCCCCCGAAGGTTTCCACCATGCGGGCCAGATTTTTGCGGGCGAAAACAGAGTCGTCCACGATCAAGTAACGGACCGGCTGTCCATCCTTGCGTTTTACCGGCGCAAACTGCTCCATAACAACCTCCCCTTTTCCTCTCGGACTTTCTTTTTACCCACCGGTCGTTCCCGACCGGTGCCAGACTATATGCCTCCCGCTTTCGCGGATTTGCTCTCGGGCGTGCACTGCGTTGTCAGCGCATCGGCCAGAGATTCGAGCGGCACCACTTGCGTGGCATAGCCGCGTTCAATCGCCGTTTTCGGCATTCCATAGACCACGCAGGAATCTTCACTCTGCGCGATGGTCATCCCTCCAGCAGCCCGCACCGCGCCCATGCCTTCGGCCCCATCGTCACCCATTCCCGTCATAATCAGCGCGAGCGATTCCTGACCAAATTCAGCCGCGGCGCTGCGGAACAGAACATCCACGGACGGCCGGTGCCCGTTCACGCGCGGCTCATCGCTGAGCACCACTACATCACCCAGCGGCATGCGCTTCACTCGGATGTGCCGGTTCCCGGGACAGACCAGCGCGCGCCCCGCCAGCAGCATGTCTCCCGACTGCGCCTCCTTCACTCGGATGGCGCAGACTTCATCAAGTCTGCGAGAAAACATCTCCGTAAAGTTTTCCGGCATGTGCTGCACCAGCACGATCGAGCCTGGAAACTCACCGGGCAACTGTGAAAGTACATGTTGTAGCGCTTGCGGCCCGCCCGTCGAAATGCCGATCACGACCACCCGGGATGGTTTGCGCGCATTGGCAGGTATTTTTTCCGGCATGCGCAAGAGTTCCGAGATCGGTGCCACGCGCACACGTCGGCTGTTGGCTGCGGCTTTGATCTTGTCGATGAGCTCACAAGCGATTTCCGGCATGCGCGCAGCCACGTCCGCAGGCTTGGCAACGAAATCAAATGCTCCCAGTGCCAGCGCTTTCAACGTAATGGAAGCGCCGTTCGTGCTGTGCGAACTGACCACAATGACCGGTACTCGATGGCGGCGCATGATTTCTTTGAGCATCTCAATGCCGCCCATGCCGGGCATTTCAAGATCCAGTGTCACCACCTGCGGCTGCAGCTCTTCTATCTTGCGCAAGCCGAAATTGCCGTCCATCGCAGTGCCCACGACCTCAATCGAATTGTCGGTTTCAATCAGTTGCGGAATGAGTTTCCGCATCAACGCGGAATCATCGACCACGAGCACGCGGACTGGTTTGCTCATGCCTGACCTCCGGCATGGGCGGCCACATGTGCCTGTTCGGCGTGCGTAAGCAGCAAGCCGGTTGGGCCATCGGTCCGGTTCAGCCGGGACTTGCTGAAACGTTCCATGATGGCTGCCAGATTCATGATAAGCACCACCCGTCCATCGCCCAGAATCGAAGCGCCGCCCACGAGATCGGTCGCGACCGTCTTATCGTCGAGCGCCTTTATCACCAATTCTTCTTCACCTTCAAGCGCATCCACAATGAGGCCGAGCTTTCGCTCGCCGGCCTGAATCACCAGTATGAAAATCCGCTGCGAAACCGCGGCAGTCTTTTCACCGGGCCCCTCATCCGGACGGTTGCCGAGACGAATCAGCGGCAAGACTTGATTGCGCAGTTGCAAAACTTCGTATTGATCCACGCGGTGCAACTCCGATTCCCGCGCCCGCGCAATCTGCGCTACTGCATTGAGCGGAATAGCGTAGAGCCGTTGCTCCACCCGGAATAGAAGCGCCTTGATAATCGCGAGCGTAAGTGGCAGTTTGAGGCGGAACGTGGTGCCCTGCCCAAGTTGGCTTGCCACTTCCACCGAGCCTTTCAGGCGTTGCATGACGCTGCGTACAACATCCAAGCCCACCCCTCGTCCGGAGATTTCGGTAATTTCGTCGGCCGTACTAAAGCCGGGACGGAAGATCAGCTCCAGCGCTTCCGTGTCCGTCATCCGTGCGGCTTCTTCCGCGTCTATAATGCCCTGCTGCAAGGCTTTGGTCTTCAGGCGCTGCGCATCGATGCCCCGTCCATCATCGCTAATCTCGACCACCACCTGGTTGCCCTGGTGATGCGAGCGCAAATGGATGGTGCCCCGCGGCGCTTTGCCCGTCTTCGCCCGCTCTTCCGGAGACTCAATGCCATGGCTCACCGAGTTGCGCACCATATGAGTGAGCGGCTCGGCGATGGTATCGAGCAGACTTTTGTCGAGATCGGTGTCTTGACCACTCATCAGTAAATCCACTTGTTTACCGCAATGCTTGGCGATGTCGCGAACCATGCGCGGAAAACGGCGGAACAGCTGTTCCACCGGTACCATGCGCACCTTCATGACGGAGCGTTGCAGGTCGTTGAGCACACGCGCTTGAAACGCCATGGCATCCGCAAACTTGCCCCGCATCGCATCCTTCGGGTTTTCGCGAGCAAACTGGTTAAGCGCCTGTTGCAGCATCGATTTACCTATGATCAGCTCGCCCACTAGGTTCAAAAGATTATCAATTCGCTCCGCGTCCACGCGAAGTGTGTTTTCGGACGAAGCCGAAGTCGAAGCGTGAGTCGCTGTTGCCACCGGCTCTGGCGCTTTTGTCTCGGCGATTACTGGGGCAGCTTGTCTCTCCGCGGAAGCAGCTTGCGTAGGCGCAAGGCTATCGACCGAGTCTAGCGGTGGCGCCACTTCAACAATTCGCGGGGGCGCCGACTTTTTCTTACTCGAAGGAGTGCCTTGCACATTGATTTCGACTTGCGAGATAACGGTCGGAATCTTTGCCTTCGCTGCTACCTGTTCCGCTGTTCTCTCGGAGGCGATTAGCAACTCCATGCGCGGCGTCGCTTCCACGGAATTCTTGTCTGGGCGCGTGGCCAGAATGTCACCGGAAGAGCTCAAAGCGGTGATTAGAAGCTGGCGCGCCGCAATTGGCATGGCGCAGAGCCGGTCAATCGTGGCCGTTATGTGGTAGACGCTCTTACCTTGCTCGAGAGCGCTCTGTTGGGCCAGAATTTCATATTCTGTCCACACAGTTCCAACGGCGACCTTGCTCTTTGCCTTTGTCGCGGTTTTTCTCCGGGGTTTCGCCGCCTTGTCGGATGTCGTCAGCTGTTGGATCAATTTCTGCAGAGCGTTGCCCGAAGGAACCGCAGTCTTTAGCCGATAGGCCTGCAGCATGGAACCGAATACATCCGCTGCGGTAAACGCCACGTCTGCCAAAGACGACTGGTCGAGTGCGTCGAGCGCCAGGGCATCTTCGAGCACATGCGCCAGTTCGCTGAGTTCCCGGAAGCCACACGCGGCCGCATCGCCTTTTAAGGTGTGCACGGAGCGGCGGATCGCCTGTACGGTTTCCACGTCGCCGGGATGTTTTTCCAGCTGCAGCGCGAGATCGTTGAGCGTTTGCAGGAGTTCGCTCGCCGTTTCGAAAAACAGCTCCTCCATTTCACCGCCCAGATGATCGATGGAGTCGCTCATGGCGTCCCCTCGATATACCGATACGCGGTCCCGCTGTCGCGATAGACCATCGTAAACTTGTCATTGAGGCCAAGCAGGCTCTCCGCGTGGCCGACAAAGATGTAACCGCCGGGCACCAGACAGCGTCCAAATTTCTGTACCAGACGTTTTTGCTCGGCTTCATCGAAATACATCATGACATTGCGGCAGAAAATCATGTCGTGGCGCTGCGGCAGGAATTCCGTTTTCAGGTTGTGAAAGTCGAAGTGCACCCGCTCTTTGACCGCATTCTTGATGACGTAGCGCTCGCCCACCTTGTCGAAGTAGCGGAGCCGATTGCTGTAGTCGACCGACGTCATTTGGCTTTCGGTGTACGTGCCTTCCTGCGCGTACCGTAAAACAGAAAAATTAATGTCGCTGGCCAGAATTTCCACCTTCCAAGGCTCGGGAATAAGTGGTTTTGGAGCGAGCGAAAATCCGTTGCTCGGGGCGGGCAGAGTGCGCAGATGGTGATACGCCAGCGAATCGGCGATCAGCATCACTAGTGTGTAGGGCTCCTGGCCGGTGGAGCATCCAGCGCTCCAAATGCGAATGTTGAAGTCGCGGCGACGTGTTTTTTCGATAATCAGATCGTTCAGAATGTGTTTCTGGAAAAGGTCCAGTTGCGCCCGGTTACGGAAAAAACTGGTTTCGTTAACCGTCAGGTTCTCCACCAGTCGCGAAAGTTCCTGCCGGCCATCGTCGGTGATCAGTAAGCGGTAGTAACTGTAGAACGAATCCATCTTGCACTCGCGCAGACGGCGCAGCAGACGGTCTTGCAGAAAATGGGTGCGGCGGGCGTCGAAATGCATCCCGCATTCCTGATACACGAGCGCCTGAAGCAGTTTGAGTTCCGCTTCGCTGATCTGGACAGCAAGGGCTGGTGAGCTCATCGGTTATCTTTCATGGCGACCCGGTGTAACCTCATTTGCCGGCGGCCGCTCCCTGCGCTTCTGGTGCATCGTTGCGCGATTGCAGTACTTCCTGCGACAACAACTTGTTGGTGTCGAGCAGCACAATGAGCCTTCCCTGATATTTACCCATGCCGGTCACGCATTGCAGCGCCCCATCCTGAAACACCGTGGGCGGCGGTTCAATGTCAGAGACCGGGATTTTCAGCACTTCGGAGGCTGAATCCACGATCAAGCCGCATAGCCGCCCTTTATGCTCGACCACGAGGATGCGGCTACGGCTGCTGGAGGCGACCACTTTTTCTCCCAACCGTTTCCGCAGATCGATGACTGAGACAATTTTGCCGCGCAAGTTTATGACGCCTTCCATGTAGTCGGGGGCGTCAGGAACGGCCGTGATCTCCGGCACGCGCACGATTTCATGGAGGGACGTGATGGGAATACCATAGGTCTCGCGCCCTACGCGGAATCCGACGATATGTAGCTCCTGGCTCATGCGATTCTCATGCCTCGGGGCAGTGTTTATGCACGTCCTGCGGCAGCCCGCCTGCTGTACGGTTTGGATCCCAGGCTTGCCTCCGGCTTCATGGAGCGTTCATTCTGCTCCAACGCAAAGCGGTCCATCGAGCTAAGCAACTCGGCCGACATTTTCGACATCTGCTCCGCGGATGCGGCCAACTGCGTCGACCCGGAAGTGGTCTGCTGCACCAGTCCACGCATCTGCTCCATTGCTTTGACCACAGCTTGTGCGCCGGCAGCCTGCTCTTCCACCGCAGAATTAATTTCGTGCGTGATCTCGTTGAGCCGCGACGTGGCCCGGGCAATTTGCGAGGAGCCATGCGATTGCTCGTTGGTGGCAGCCCCGATTTCCTGCGCGAACTTGTAGACTTCGGTGACAACATCCGAGATTTTCTTCAGGGCGCCATTCAAGTCCTGTCCCAGATTTAAGCCCTCGTTGACGATGCCAGTGCTGCGCTCCATGTTTTCGACCGCTTTGCGGGCCTCCTTCTGGATGCTCTCAATTAACTCCGAAATTTCTTTCGTAGACTGCGCCGATTTCTCCGCCAGCTTGCGGACCTCGTCGGCCACCACCGCAAAGCCCAGGCCGTGTTCGCCCGCACGGGCCGCTTCAATGGCCGCGTTGAGGGCAAGCAGGTTGGTCTGCTCGGCTAAATCGTCAATCACTTCAATGATCTTCCCGATGTCGTCGGCGCGCTGGCCCAGTACCCCGATAATTTCACCGGACGAACTGATGGTGTCGTTGATCTTGTTCAGACCCAGGGTCGCCTTATCCATGGTGGCGATGCCGCTGTGCACCTCTTCGCGTGACCGGTTAGAAATGTCGAGCAGCACTTTGGCGGTGTCCGCAACCCGCTGGATCGAGGCCACCATCTGATCAATCGAAGCCGAAGTTTCGCTCACGCTGGAAGCCTGCACTTGCGTGTTCTTCACCATGTTCTGCACATTCACGCTCATCTCGTGCATCGTGCTCGTCACTTCATCAATCGCGGACGACGTTTGCAGGCTGACCTTCGCCGATTCGTCGGAAGCGCTGGCGACCTGCCCCGACGCCCCAGCCACTTGCGACGACGAATCCCGTACGTTGCGGACCAGGCTGCGCAGCCCTTCAATCATCCGGGCAAAGGCATTGCCCAGCGTGTCGTTCTTCGACCGCGGCTTGGCTTCGACTGTCAGGTTTCCGCCCGCTATGGCCTCCGACAGCGCGGCCATCTCGCGCAGGTATTGCACCATGCCGGTAAAGGTCCGGGCCAACTGGCCTATTTCGTCATCCCCCTTAATTGTGATTTCGTGGTCCAGATCCCCGGCGTTGCCAATTTGCTCCGCCACGTTCATCAGGTCCTTCAGTGGCCTGGTAATCGAGAGTGCGGCGCGATAAGCGATGACCGCTCCCAGTCCCAGCGCCAACAGCGTGCTCATAAGCGACAGCAGGACGGTCCAGGTGCTCGCCGTTTCATCCGACTTGCGACGCTCATCAAGAACCTTGGTATTTTCTTCGTCCGCCAGCGCCAGTGCGTCCGTCGAAGTCTTCACCCACGAAGATGCATCTTTCTGGAGGTAAAACACCTGCAACTCTGCCACCGTCGCGTTCCCCGAATCCACATCGGCTCGCTTTTGCATCAGGGGCGCGGCAAATTCCGTCGCCCAGTTCTGCTCGTTCTTCTCCACTCGCCCCAGCGCGTCTTTTTCCTGCTCCGAGTTGGCCAGTTTGCCGGCATCCTCAAGGCTCGCTGCCAGGAAGTGCTCGCCTTCGTGCATGCGATCGGCTTCGCGCGTGTCGCCACTGAGCAGATAGTTCCCGAGGTACAGCCGGTTCTGCATCATCTGGAAGCGAATCTTGTCGGTCAATTGCGCCATCTGCATGGCTTGGGCAGCGGCCGCCTTCGCCGACCGCTCGCGATACGTCGCCGTCAAATTGACCAGAAACAGCAGAACCACCATCACCAGGATGGCGCCAAAGCTGATGTATAGTTTTTTGCCGATCGTCATCACTGATTCTCCGCTACTCAAAATCCCGGACGTTTGTCACCGGGCCTACTACTCGGGGGCGAACGTAAACTCAACGCTTTCCGTGGTCTCCGACGGACCTGGTTCAAATTTCCATTTCTTCACCGCATCCATCGCGGCGTTCACCAGCAGTGGGTGTCCTCCCACCACCTTTGCTTCTTTTAGCGTGCCGTTTGGTTCAACCACGACCTGCATCCGGACAACGCCCGAAATGCTCATCTTGCGCGCGATATCGGGATAAATCGGCGCCACCTTAGACCGGATCCTTCTCCCTGTCGTATCCGACTGCGCTTTCGCGCCATTCAACGGAACCAGCACGACCGTTAATGCCAAACAGACCAGAATCCATAACCCATTTTTTGACAACAGATTCCGCGAACCTTGCATCCCGCGATTTCCTCCCGGCACAACGAACCCGACGGGCTTTTCATCCCGATTAAGGCTTCTCTACATAATTGCCGCAGGGTTTGGGGAACTCAAGCAAAAGTGATGTGCGCAGTATTACGGAAGTTTGGCTCGCCGGGATTGGAGAATCCCGGCGCCAAATGCGGCGCCAAATTGCGTTGCATTCACGCGGACCTCGGCTTTCGCAGATTTCTTAATTCGACACCTGCGCCGTTATTCCCTTGACTCAAAATGAGATTGCGAGCTATCTTCCATTATCTTCAATTACTTACAGTGACTGATTTGGGAGTTTAGAATCCTGATGTTGCAGATGGGAGATAAGAGGGTGAACGCGCTTGCCGGCCCGTCTGCCTATCAATCGTTTCAGGATTTGCTGCTGCAATTTTCATCTCTCGTCTCGCAAGGCAGCACTCCACTGGCTCTCCTGCAATCGTTTTGCCGTATCGCGCGCAGTTACTTCGGCGTCGATGGGGTGTATTTCTGGCAATCGGTCAGCGACGAAGAACTGGTAGGCACGGTTGCAGATGGTTTAATGGCAGAGGGCTTTGCAGGCCTGCGCCTCCGCGCCGGTGAGAGTGCGGTCACGATGGAAGCCGTGCGTACGCGCAAGACGATCTTCGTCAACCGCGTTGACGTTTCCCGCTATGCGACGGCAGCGGAATTCAGGGCGCAGTCCCTGATGGCCGCGCCCTTAATTGTCGCCAATGAATTGATCGGCGCCGCCGTTTTTCTGCATAGTTCCGATCCGGAGTATTTCAACCAGGACCTGGCAGCGAAAGCCACTATTCTCGCCGGACAGCTCGGCAGCTTGCTCGAAGCTGCGCGCCTGCACGAAGTCTCACAACAGGAGCATCGCCGGGCCGAGATTCTTGCCGGGGTGGTTCGCTCGTTGCAAACAATTCCCGATGCTACGGCTGCGGCTCGGGTCATGGCGGAGCGATTACGCGCCGCGCTTTCTGTACCCTTGGTTTGCGTACTCATGCGTCAGAGTGGCCCAGTCTTCGAATTGCGTGCCCTCAGCGCGGAATCGCCGGAAAAAGAAAATGCCATCCGGGCTGCGCATGACCGCAAAGCCATGCAGTTCGCAGTGGACCTTGCACGACGCGCTGTTTCTGCGGGCGGCATGGTCACGGCAGCCATCGACCCCGCCACCCATGCCTTTGGCCCGCTCATCGAAGCCGGTTCTTTGCTGGCAGCACCCTTCCGGACTTCGTCGAGCGACGGGGTCTTACTGGTCTATCCCCGTATCGGAAATCCCTTCAGCGCCGAGGAAAAATCGCTCGTCTCCACCATTGCCAGCTTTGGCGCCGTGGCCATGGCCAACGCGGAGCTGTACGCGACAGCGCAGGAGCAGGCGCACGAACTGCAGCAGCTATTGGTCATCTCATCGGAGTTGGGCTCCATCGCGGATCTTGACCAGTTTCTAGAAAAATTCGCCCTCCGTGCGGCGAGTTTTTTGGGGTATGAGCGCTCCTTTATCGGACTGTTAGAGGATGGCGCGTTTCGCATTCGCTGGGGCGCGGCAGAAGGCCAGAGTCAACGGGTCGAATTCATAATGCCCGAGGGGATCGCCACTCGCGCTCTCCGTGACAGGCAGGTTTATTGGTCTGATGATCCCGCGAAGGTCCCCGGCGCCAATCTGGGGCTGCTGGCGCAATTTGACGTCAGACAAGTCCTGGCCGTACCCCTGCTGGGCGCGCAAGGCCAGGTCCTCGGCATGTTCGGCGTGCTCGATCGCGCCGATCGCATGGGCATCTCGCAGGAGGATGTTCGTCGCGCCCGCTCGCTGGGTGGTCAGGCCGCCGTCGTCCTCGAAGTGGCGCGCAACCTGCATCTTTCTGAACGGCATCGCAGCCGCTCCGAGTCCCTGATGCGGCTGGCCATTGGCCTGAATTCCCTGCTGCGCTTGCCGGACTTTGCCCAAGGGTTCGTGAGCCGCGCGATGGAGATCATGGGGGCAAAAGCCGCGGCGTTTGCCGTGCAGCAAGCCAACGGATTGGATGTCATCGCGCTCCAATGCTCCGCCGACGAATCGGCGAAAACAGCGTTGCGTCCGCGATTGGCGCGGGCGCTCACCACTGCCACAACGCAACACTTGGACACGATTATCACTGGTTCGGCAGCCGATTTGCTGGGTGCGGCGCTCGCCCAGCAACTGGACTGGACGGACTGTACGTTGGTGCGCCTGCTGGCTGCATCCGGAGAAACGGCCGGCCTGCTATGCCTGGCTCGTCAAGGCAAGCACGACGCCGGTGAAGAACGAGGCCTATTATTGGCCCTCGCCGGACATGGCTCCGTTGCCCTCGAAAACGCTCGATTGTTTACCCGTGTAGAGCAAGCCAACCGTCATTGGACCGAAATCTTCGATTCCATCAGCGATTTCATCGTGGCCCATGATGAGTCGGACCGTGTGTTGCGCGTCAATCGCTCGCTCGCTGATTTTATCGGCTCGGAACCCTCTGAATTGATCGGGCTCAGCACGTGGGCCTTGCTCGAGATGGGACAGGGTTCGGGTATGCACTCCTGCCCCTTCTGCTTGATCACCAGCCGCGGCGCGGACGAATATGCCCACCCGGTTCTGGACCGAACCTATCTCGTCTCCACCTCCCGTGTACACGGCGCCAACAGCGAGGGCATGCAAACCATCCACGTGCTCAAGGACATCACCGACCGCCTCGACGCCGAACGGCGCTATCGCGAACTATTTAACAACATCCAGGAGGGTCTGTTCTTTTCTACTCCCGACGGGCGTTTCATCGAAGTCAACGACGCGCTGGTGCGCATGCTTGGCTTCAGTAGCCGGGAAGAACTGCTGCATACTGACTTACGCAATCAGGTATATGCCACACCGGATCGGCATGACCAACTGATGTCGCAGATGCAGCGGCATGGCGTGCTGCGCAACCACGAGGAGACCCTTCGCCGCCGCGACGGAGCGCTGGTCCACGTTCTCATCAATGCTTTCGCGGTGCGCGATTTGCAAGATCGTATCCTGCAATATCGAGGCCTCATGCTCGACATCAGCGGCCTCAAGAATTTCCAGGCGGAATTGCAACGCGAGCGGGACTTCTCCGGGAAGATTCTCAACAACACGCAGAGCCTCATTTTGGTGGCCGACGTTGCGGGCGTCGTAAACTACGCCAACCGGCGCTGGTATGACCTCGGCTTTGAACCGAACAAAATTCTGGGTGCGCCCATTGACCAGCTATTTGTTCACGCCAACAGCGATTTGCTGCGCCAGGCACTGGCGGCAACGAACGCCGGCCGCCAGGTCGATAATCTCGATTTGCAGATCCAGCACAGCGACGGCCGTATCGCGCAATTCTCCGTCAATCTTAGTCCCATGCGCGACGAACAGGGCAATGTCAGCAGCATCGTTGTCGTGATGAGCGACATCACCGACGCAGCGACCCTGCAGGCCAAACTCATGCACACTGAGAAAATGGCTGCCGTCGGGCAGCTGGTTTCCGGCGTGGCCCATGAGGTAAACAACCCTCTCACCGCAATCCTGGGCTTTTCTGATTTGCTCATGGAGAACGATGAAGTGCCGGAGTCAGCCCGTAAAGATCTTCGTGTGATCTTGCAGGAGGCGCAGCGTACCAAGCAAATTGTGCAGAATCTATTGAGTTTTGCCCGGCAAATGCCGCCGCAGCGCCAGCCCGTGCCGCTGAATCCTATTCTCCAGCGCACGGTGCAATTGCGATCCTATGACCTGCACAGCCGCGGCGTCGAAGTCATTGAGCGCCTGGACGAGGATATCCCCTCGGTGGTGGGTGATGCGCACCAGCTACAGCAAGTCTTTCTGAACATCATCAATAACGCCTACGATGCCGTGCGGGATGCCAAACGGCCCGGGCGCATTGAGATCGTTTCCAGGCACGAAGGCGATTTCGTCGAGGTCATGTTCCGTGACAATGGCGATGGTATTACCCACCCGGAGCGAATTTTCGATCCTTTCTTCACCACCAAGGAAGTCGGTCAAGGAACCGGCTTGGGGCTGAGCATTTGTTATGGCATCGTACGTGAACACGGTGGCGAAATCGTCTGCCAGAACAATGCCGAAGGCGGAGCCAGTTTTGTGGTGCGCCTGCCAGTGGCGGGAGCAGCTTCTAAAAGTGTGGCCGCGGGGGTAAAACAGCCATGAATTCTGGCGCGACGCGAACCTCCCTTTTGCCGGTTTTGCTCATCGAGGACGAACCCGCAGTCATGGCCTACGTCAGGGCTGCGTTGGAGCGCAGTGGCTATCAAGTTGTCTGCGCGGAGAGTGGTGTCGATGGCCTGCGTCAACTCGAATCCGGAGAGTTTCTTGGCGTGGTCTCCGACATGCGGACTCCGGGAGGCGTGGATGGCGCCGACGTGCATGCCTGGGTCCTCCAGAATCGCCCCAGTTTGGCCGCCCATATCGTCTTTATCACAGGCGATATTGCCAACGAAGACACCGTGGCCACCCTGCGGCGTACCGGCGCGCCATGCGTGGAGAAACCCTTCCGCGTCCAGCAATTTATTGCCGTGGTGGAGCAAACCATAGGAAGGCGGGTGTGAGCACGGTGGTGAGCGAAGATCTGCGGGTCCGGTTTTTGATCGTGGATGACGAACAGAGTATCCGGCGTCTCTGCATGACCGTGGGCGCTGGCCTTGGCTTCCTATGCACCGAAGCCGAGAGCGGCGAGAGTGCTCTCGCGTTGCTTGAAGAACAGCCCGCCGACATTATTCTCACCGATCTCGTTATGCCGAACATGTCCGGCCTTGAATTTCTCGAACGTGTGAAAAAATTGCTCCCTCGCTGCGAGGTCGCAGTCATGACCGGCCATGGCTCTGTGGAAACCGCCGTGCAAGCCATGAAATTAGGTGCATACGACTACATCAGCAAGCCATTTTCTCCGCTCGAAGAACTTCGTCTTTTCCTGCGTCGCATGGCCGATAAAGTCCGCCTCGTCGAGGAAAATCAATTTCTCCGCGAGCGCATGGATGCCGACGCAAGTCTCCACGGCATTGTCGGCGCCTCGGCCAAGATCCAGGATGTGCTGCGTATGATTTCCCGTCTCAAGGACACGCGCACGCCAGTCCTAATCACCGGCGAAAGCGGGACTGGCAAAGAGCTGGTGGCACGGGCCATCCATTTTCATGGCTCGCTCGCCGGACGCCAATTTGTGGCCGTGGATTGCGGCTCTCTGGTGCCGACTCTCATTGAGAGTGAACTGTTCGGCTACGAAAAGGGAGCATTCACTGGGGCCATCAAATCGAAAACAGGCCTTTTCCAGTCCGCGAATGGTGGCACGCTCTTTCTCGATGAAATTGGCGAGCTACCGCTGGAACTCCAAGCCAAACTTCTGCGCGTCTTGCAGGAAAAAGAAGTTCGACCAGTAGGTAGCAATCAGAAGGTGAAGGTGGATGTGCGCGTTATCGCCGCTACCAACCGGGATCTGGAAGCGGAATACCGCAACGGAACCTTCCGCAAAGATCTTTATTTCCGCCTCAATGTGGTCACGGTTAATATTCCTGCCCTGCGCGAGCGCCGATCCGACATTCCCATGCTTGTGCACTGGTTTCTCGACCGTTATGCGGAGGGCAAGGCAGTTCAGGTCACCAGCGCAGCCATGAAGTGCCTGATGCAATATGAGTGGCCCGGCAATGTGCGGGAGCTTGAGAACTGCATCGAGCGGGCCGTCGCTTTGGGCAATCGAAAAATGATCGGTCTCTCCGACTTACCGCCTGCCATCGCCGTCGAGCTGGAACCAGATGCAAAACCAGATGTTCGTTCCGCCGCAAGCGAGTCGGGTACTGCGGCCACGGATCTCGAATCACTTGAGCGCGCAACCATCCAACGTGTATTCGAGCAAGTAAAAGGCGATAAAGTATTGGCTGGCAAGATGTTAGGTATCAGCCGTGCAACCCTGTATCGCAAGTTAAAACGCTACAATATCGGTGCTGAACCCCTCCCCCGCATACATGAGAGGCATGCGCTGCAATAGAGATCGCTCACGCCACGCGTAGTGCCTTAGATTGAGACGGTTGTATCAAGATGAGACGGAGATCGTCTGGGGCTCGAATCGGTCTCATTATGAGGTTCGTGTCAAATCAATGAGTTAAGCAACGCGTAGGCATGGCCTGCGACGTGCACAGATATTCGTGCAGTGCGGTTCGGGTAACTGAGTTTAGCTAACCGGCAGCTTGGAAATCCCGACCGCGTTCGCAAAACTCTCAGTACAGCACGCTCCCCCTGAAAACTAGAGGATTCCTATGGCCAAAGCAGCGACCGCCATGGCGCGTTCGGGGAGGGCGCCCACCACCACTGAACTTGCCAAGTTCTTCCCGGAGGCAACGCCCGTGCGTATACCCGTGCGGCTGACGCGCGTGGGCGACGGGGTCGCGACATTTTCCGAAACAACCATGGTGGAATTTGGCACGGCCAAGGAAGCACTCTTCGCTTCCACATTGCCGCTTGAATATGGGGACATGCTCAGGCTTCAGAATTCAGATGGCACTTTGGACACGGAAGCATGCGTGGTGGCATTGCAATACCACGGCGACCGCACGGTGGTCGCGGCACGTTTTACAACAGCTCTGACAAATTGGATTGTGAAATCATGACATCTATGGAAATGAAGAATCCGGCTGAAGAATGGCAAGCGGCACGAACGCTCTATCCTTTGTATTCGGCGCTGGCACGCGAGTTTGTTATCGAGCTCCCGGCGATGACAGATTTGGAGAGCGGTGCAGATGCGCCGTCTGCGGAGGCCGTTGAGCATGCCAGGGAATGGCTGCTCAGCGTCGATCGCCAGATCCAAGTTCATCAGTTGCGACAATTTCTGCAAACCACGACGCTGATCAACGAGGGCGCACTCAGTGCGTTATTGCGGCACCATATCGGAAAAGCCGAGCGCACGGATTCCGACCGCGACAAAATTGATTTCCTGCTGGTGCAGTTTTTCTCTCAATGCGCGCCGCCGAGGCTGGATGACGCCGAAGTGGACTTGGTGTACGTTGCCGGCGTCCTCCGTCCGGTCCTGGGCGAAGCCGATTTGACGGTTCCCGCATGGCTCAGCCCGCTGGAAGGGCTGATGCAGGAGGCAAACCACTGCCCCAATCTGAATACTCTATTTACCAGCCGAGTCATCGAACGAGTACGGAAAATCAAGACCTCGGCGGGGGCGAACTTCTTCACGCCCGTGGCCATGGTCGCTTTCACCCGTTCGAGTTTTCTGATGAGGCGCGTTTTCTTCCGCCTCATGCACCAGGATCTCAACGCAATTTTGGACGGGCTGCGCGATCTGGAGCAGCGGGGCGTTTCCACGCTGGATTGCCGCAAGGCGCAATTCTCGGCGGAAGAACCGATAGACCGCTTGCGCATGATTTGTAACTCGTGGAAGGTAATGTTCCAGGCGGAATATTCGTCGGGGCAGGCTTTGGCCATGCTGGTGGACTTGCGCACGGCCGTGGAAACCGCTCTCATCAAAAACGGCATGAAGGCGAAAGCCGCTGCCGCGGGTGTGGCCGAGTTTGAAGTGCGAGGCGGCGACGCGAGCGCCTAAACGACAAGGCGCACAATTCCAGCCCCGTTATGCGAGCCGAACCCAATCCGAAGCAAGTCTCTGTCCTGATCGTTTCCGACGATGCCGCATTTTCGCGGGCGTTGACTGGGCGCTGGCAAAGCGAAGTGAATCTTCCCGCGTTTACCGTCGTTGGTTCAGATATTTGCCGGGGTGAGATGGCAGAAAACTTCGATGCCGTGATCCTGGGCGACGTGGACGAGAGCCGCCTTCCCGCCGCCACAAAAGCGGTGCAGGCCTCGGGAAAACCGGTCGTTCTGGTGTGTGAACGGGGAATGAACCGCACCGCGCAAGCATTGCGGCCGCGGCCGCTCATCATACCCCGGGCGGAAGGCTGGCTCGACACAGTTATTCTTCTTCTGGCCGAAGTGCTGCGCCACCGGGAAATTGCGAGCCGCGTTCACCGTCTGGAAGAGGAAGTCGCGCAGTTGCAGCGGGATGCTACGCTAGGCCGTTACATGCTCGAAATGCGGCACAGTCTCAACAACGCTCTGACCGCCGTGCTGGGCAATGCCGAGTTGCTGATGCTGGAGCCGGGTACGCTCAGTTCGAGCGCACTCGCCCAGGTGGAGACCGTGCGCAACATGAGCCTGCGCATTCACGAAATTATGCAGCGCTTTTCGTCCCTCGAAAAAGAGCTGAGTGTGATGGAGCGGCAAGCGGAAAAAGATGGCCGCGGAATGGCCCACGCCGCCGGGGCAAATTGATTTGCCTGTCCCACAAATTCTTGTCAAGTTAGAATCATTCACGGGCTTCTAAATCCTTCAAGGCTCTTCAACCAGCCGGCGCGCCGCTGAAAACGATGAAAAGAAACCGCTTGGAATTACATTTTGCGTTGATGATTTTGCTTGTCTCCGCGCTCGCGCATGCCCAGGAGGTTTCGAAAGTGGAGCGGCCATCCGAACACGCTACTTATCTCGGCCTCGACCGCAATAATTATCCGGGGGATGAAAATCTAAAATCGTTGCACCGGACTTTTTCGTACATGGGCTACTGGCTCAGCCATCCACCGAGCGCCCAGAGAAACACATGGATTGGAAAGCGACAAAAGATTGAAGACGCTGGATTCGGGTTTCTGGTTCTATACAACGGCCGAGCGTATGCGGAGCTCCGGTCGGTTGGGAACGCGATACGGTTGGGCAGGTCAGACGCCGCGATCGCGGTCGGGGCGGCACATCGCGAAGGTTTCCCCGGAGGTACGGTGATTTTTCTCGATCAGGAAGAAGGCGGCCGCATGCTGCCGGAACAGAAAGCCTACATTTACGCGTGGGTGGACGCGGTAAATGCGAGCGGTTTCGCCGCCGGAGTGTATTGTTCCGGAATTCCCAATCAGGAAACGGCCACGGTCAGCGTCGTGACGGCGGATGATATTCGTGAGCATGGACAGGGCCGCGCGATTTCGTTCTGGATTGCCAACGATAGCTGCCCGCCGGCCCCAGGTTGCGTATTTCGGCAGCATGCGCCAGCACCGGCGAACAGCGGCGTCGGGTACGCTGAGGTGTGGCAATTTGCGCAATCGCCGCGACGACCCGCAGTCACGGCAAAGTGTGTGAGAACCTACAACGCCGATGGAAATTGCTATCCGCCGGAATTTCCAGCGGATAGCGGTCTTCACATTGATGTGGAGACGGCCAACTCGCCCGATCCCTCACATGGGCGAAGCCGTTAAGGCTTCCCCATTAGACCTGAGTCAAGCCACCATCTACTTTGAGGTCCACACCGGTGATGTAAGAAGCCTCCGGTCCGGCCAGGAATAGAACGGCGCGACCGACTTCTTCCGGCTGTCCGAAGCGCTTCATCGGCACTTTGGCCACGATTTGCCGGGCAAATTCATCGACCGCTTCTTTCGGCAGGCCAAGACGATCGAAGATGGGCGTCGCGATAGGGCCGGGGCTGACTACGTTTACACGGATGCCGCGACCAACGAGTTCAGCGGCGAGAGTCCGGGCAAAGGAGCGTACCGCCGCCTTAGTCGCGGAATACACACTCGTGTAGAGTTCGCCCTTCACACCGGCGATGGACGCATTGAGCACAATGCCAGCACCGTCATTCAAGTAAGGCAGCGCCTTCTGCACCGTGAAGAACAGACCCTTCGCATTTACATTGAAAGTGTCATCAAAGAGTTGCTCGTCGGTTTGTTGCACGGGGGCGAACTTGCCGATGCCGGCATTGGCAAACAAGGCGTCAATTTTGCCAAACTTCGCGGAAATCTGGCTGAACATGCGATCAAGGTCCGCACTCTTGGAGACATCGGCCTTGATGGCGAGAACGTCACTGCCGATGGTCTTGACGGCCGCATCGAGAGTTTTCTGATCCCGGCCGGAAATGGCGACTTTAGCGCCTTCGTCGTGAAAAAGCTTCGCTGTGGCCAGCCCGATGCCGCTATTGCCGCCGGTCACTAAAACTGTCTTGCCCTCAAATCGTTTCATGATGATTCTCCGTTTTCTTCCCGGGCAGTTCAGCCCGTAATTCTTCGATACTTTGATGAATGTTAAAATACAAAGTTGCATGAATTTTCCGCGACGCCGCTTATCCGATAGAATCGGTTGGTTTTATGAATCAAGTGGAAGTAGCAAAGATCGCCAAAGCTTTGGCCGACCCCACGCGGTTGCGGATCTACGAAGCCATTGCGCAGCGGGATGAGGTGTTCTGTGGCGAGTTGGTGGCAAAGTACGAGCTTTCTCCAGGAAACGTGTCGCATCACCTCAAAATTCTGGCCGATGCCGGCCTGATCGAATCACGCCGCGATGGGCAATTTATCTACAACCGCTGCTGCCCGGACCTTATGCGTGAATTCAGCCAGGCGCTGAATAAACTGGCGAAATCGGGGCCGCGCGGGCGACGCCAGCAGGGCGACGAATGACGAGCGGAGGTATGGCACGGTGGAGCGAATTCTTATTTATTTTCGGCGTGCTTCCTGTCGCCTTTCGCTTCAGGTTGATTCCGCTCAGTCCCATTCCAGCTTTGTGGGTGGTGGCAATTTATTGCGTGTACCGGTTGTGGAGTGATCCGGAATTTGACCGCCGCAAATTGTGGAATGCGGGCGCATTTCCGCCGCAGGCGAGGCCGATTTTCCTACTATTTGCCGTATGTGCGCTTGGAGTCACGGTTTGCGTGTATTTCTTTGGCCGGCCGTTGCTATTCAATTTTGTGAGGCGCGACCCCGTGTTTTGGGCCCTGCTGATGCTCCTCTATCCGATGTTCTCGGTCTATCCCCAGGGCGTGGTGTATCGGGCATTTCTCTTTCAACGGTATCGTGAGCTGCTTCCTAATCGGTACGCCCGGATCGCGGTGAGTGCTGCGGCCTTCAGTTTCGTGCACATCATTTTTCGCAATGTAATTGCGGTGGTGCTGACCTTAATTGGGGGCGTGATTTTCGCCTTGCGATACGCCGAGAGCGACTCATTGTTTACTTCCGCATTGGAACATGCGCTCTACGGATGCTGGATGTTCACAGTAGGCTTGGGCGATTTCTTTTATAAAGGAGCGCGCTAGCGCGATTGGTGTCAGGACGCGTATTGTTTCAGCCTGCACGCGCCTCGCGATGGAGCTTGCGATAATTTATCGCCGACTCTACCGTTTGGCGTAAAGGGGCGAGAGTTCGCGCAGTTTCGCAACCGTTTCAGGAATAAGGCCAATGGCGAAATCTACATCCTCTGGCTGAGTTTGCTTACCCAAGCTGAAGCGGATGCTGGCGCGGGCCTGATCCGGCCGCAAGCCCATCGCAGTCAAAACGTGCGATGGCTCGATGGCCCCGGACGAGCAAGCGGCTCCGGTCGAAACAGCGAGGCCCTTGAGGTCGAATGCGATGACCAGAGCTTCGCCCTCAATGTGTTCGAAGCGAATATTCGTAGTATTGGGAACCCGTGGAGCGCCGGTACCATTCACAATAGATTCGTCAACTTCACGTAACAACGCCGTCTGAAGTTCATCGCGTAGTGATGACAAACGCAGGACTTCGCCATTCGTGAAGCCGGCATATGCGAGTTCGGCGGCTTTGCCCAGACCGACAATGCCGGGGACGTTTTCGGTCCCGGCCCGGCGGGAACGCTCGTGACGTCCGCCGATATTTCTGGGTTGAAGCAGAGTTCCCTTGCGCACGTAGAGCGCCCCTACGCCTTGGGGAGCGTGGAGTTTGTGGCCTGAGATGGTGAGCAGATCACAAGCGATGCGGTCGACGTCAATCGCGACTTTGCCGGCCGCTTGCACGGCATCGGTATGAAAATAAACGTCGGCTTCGGCGGCAATCTCACCAATTTCTTCGACAGGCTGAACGACGCCTGTCTCGTTGTTCGCCATCATGATGGTGATGAGGCGGGTGTTGGGGCGAATAGCACGACGAACATCGCCAGGGTCGACCAGGCAAGCCGAATCGACGGGAATATAAGTTACGGCAATGCCAAGCGATTCGAGATGCTTGCAGGTGTTGAGTACGGCGCTGTGCTCGATGGTCGACGTGATGACGTGATCGCCCTCTTTGACAACGCCAAAAATTCCTAGATTGTCGCCTTCGGTGCCGCCACTGGTGAAGACGACTTCGGCGGCGCGGCAACCGAGCAAAGTAGCCACTGATTCCCGTGACTGCTCGACGGCCGCGCGGGTCTCCTGCCCGTGATGATGGATAGAAGATGCGTTGCCGAAGTGTTCGGAAAAATAAGGCCGCATGGCCTCGAAGACGTCGGGCAGCACGGGCGTAGTGGCGTTGTTGTCGAAATAAACGCGACGCATGGCCCTATTTTACGCCTGGACAGCCATTCCGCTATTGAGCCGCCGCAGAACGCGGGAATTGCAGCGCGGGTTTTTCGGGTGAAAAATTGACGCTCAGATAGTCGATGATGGCGTCGCGATCGCCGGGATTTACCGACGCGCCCCATTTGGTCATCTTGTCGAGTTCTTTAACCCATGCGCCTTTGCTGAGCCGCTGTTGCACAATGATGTCGGAATTGTGGCAGACGGTGCAGGACTTGACGACTTTCTCTTTGGCGTCGGACGGCGGGAGTTCCAGAGATTGAGCCCATGCGGACGCGAGAGGGAACAGAAGAACAATTGTCAGAAGTACGCCCAACAAGGATTTATGCGACATGGACTTTCACCTGATCGTAAGCGTTGTAAAGATATCCGCTCGGGTTCCAGACAGCCGTGGCTGGTTGGACGCGGCCTTGATTATCAGTGGCGCGGGACAGGATCGTATAGTCTCCGGGCTTTGGGGCTTTCCAGTGGAAATCCCACAAACGCCAGGCGTACTTGGCTTTCTCGTGACCAAGCTTGGCTTCCTTCCAAGTTGAGCCATCATCTGTCGAAATTTCTACTTTCACGACTTCTGATTCCCCAGCCCATGCGGTTCCTTGAATTTTATGGGAACGCCCGGTGAGGGTTGCACCCTCGGGCAGCGCGATGAGAGACTTCACCACGAGCGACGTGAGCGGATGGGTATCCTCTGGATTGATGGCTTCGCCCGGCTTGACGGGATGATTGGGAAAGCGATAGCCCGGCTTCATGAAGTTGCCTTCAAACTCTTTGTCCAGAACTTTGATTTCCGTGACCCACTTGCAGGAAGCAGCGCCGACCCATCCTGGTACGAGCGCACGCACTGGGAATCCGTGGTTCTCACTGAGCGGTTCGTCGTTCATATGGGTGGCGAGCAGTGTGTCTTCATCCAGCGCTTTCTCAATCGGAATGCTGCGGGTGAAGGGCGGTACCTTGCCCGGAATTGTGTCCGCACCATGAAACATCACGTGCTTGCCGCTCGCTTTTACTCCCGCCTTTTGCAGAATATCGCCGAGGCGTGGCCCTCGAAATCGGGCATTGCCTACTGTTCCCTTTCCCCATTGAATGCCAGGGACCTGCGGGCGCTGGAAGGTGCGTCCGTTGCCGGCACACTCCAGTGTATTGACGACAGTGTGTTGCGGGAGGGCATGGAGATCCGCGATTGTGAACGTCACGGGACTTGTCACTTCGCCACCGAGATTGATCCTCCAGTCATTCACGTCGAACGATGCCGGCTCGAACATATGATTGCGAACGTAGAAATGATTGACGGGCGTAATCCATGACGTGGCAAATTCTGGCGGCATTTCCAAATCAAGGAAACGCGACGAATGGATGATCATCCGATCTTCGCCCGGAATGCTGAGGGGTTGATCGTCGGTTGCCCAACTTAAAACGGAATTCATTGCGCCTGCGGCCAGCAGCGCGCCAGATGCCTTCCAGAGAAAATCACGGCGAGAGACCATAGATTAAGGTTCCAGTAAGAAAAAGGTGACTGAATCGCCGGACGTCGTGATTATCCGGCGATTCAGTATAAGTTAACCCAGTCGTCCGATCTAGAACGTGTAGATCAGGTCGAACTGGAAGCGGTTAAGATATGGCTCCTGCTCACCTGCCTTGGCGATGGTTTTGTTGGCGGAAGCAGCGTTATTTTCCAGTTCGCTGTCCAACGTGCGTCCATGCCACCAGGTGAAACCCGCAACCGTGTTCGTGCGCAGTTTCCATAATCCATACACGCGGTTTTGGAGGATGTTCGTGGGCGCGCGCTGATCGCTTTCCGCAAAGGACGCGAGGACTGCATCCTGCTCCTGCCGCAGCCACGCGTAGCCGAACTGGACGTCGTTCTTCTTCTTCAGCTGGCCGAAGCTGGCGTCAACACCGTACTCCTTGTTTTGACTTCCCAGATTGCTGAGCACAGCGCCTTTGGTGTTGAGGGGATGCGCTTCCGCGTCGAGGTTGTCTTCAAGTTCGAGCAACAGATTGAAGGGCAGGCGGGCGATGCCTGTCTGAATCTGATTGTTCAGGATGAAATCAGCATAGTTGTAACCGGAATAGAAATGAAGCACGCCTTTTGAGTCCGCATAAGTCGCGTTGGTCATTCCATTGGGAGCAAATACGCAAGGTGCAAATGCCGGTGCATTCAAAGCGCTGCCGCAACCTTGACCTTCACCCGGGACCGGAATGCCGGTTACAGGAGTCGTGCCGCCTGTTGGCAGGTATCCAGTTGTAGTGGCACCGACCGCAAACGCGCTGCTAGAGAGAATGGCGTCTGGCCGGTTCCATTTCAAGCTTAGGAACGAAGGAGTTGCGGTCCACGGACCTGCCTGCAAGCGGGCCGAGGCCTGTATGCCGATCGCATAGGAATCCTGTCCCTTGCTGCTTTCGTTGTAGAGCAACTGCATCGATTGCACGGTGAAGTTCTGCACCGGGCCGAAATGCGTGTCAAAGGAAAGCTTTTCGTCGAAGCCTTCCGGGTTAAGATCCGGGTCTCCGGTCACGGAGGTGCGTTGCCAGAGATAGGCGAACTTGCCCCCGGTGAGGGATAGCCAGTGTTCCGCGACGGGGTTATAAGTTATGTAGCCCTTATCCAATCCAATGGTTTTGCGGTCAAAGTTATTGGTAAAGGTCTCGTTGGTGGTCGTCGGATCTCCGAGCGAGCCAGTCGCAATGGCAAAGCCCGCAATGAAATCTTCGTTCAACTGGCCCTCGAGCCCGAAGCGTACGCGAATGCGGGCACGGTTGCGGTCAGGAACAGTGTCCTGGAAGAAACTTTCACCACGAAGTCGTACGTCACCCGTGAAGCGGAAGCGTCCGGCGAGAGCTTCGAGGGCTGACGTGCGCTTCTGTTCTTCCTGAACAGTCGTCGCCGTACCGAGAAGGGAGGTCTTGACGTCGGCAAGGTCACTATTCAGTTTGGTGACGGAGTCCTTCTGTTCGTTGGCTATCGTCTCGGCAGCTGTCGCTTTCTGTTGGGCGTCACTCGCTGCGGATTGGGCCTGTTGCAGCTGCTGCTGCGCTTGTTGCGCCTGCTGTTGGGCCTGCTGCGCCACAGTGTCGCGGCTTCGTACTTCGTCGCGCAGCTCCTGGATCTCGCGCTGTTGCGCGGCTAATGCGTCCCGCAGGGACTTCACATCCTCGGCGGTAAGCACCGCCGAAGCGGCCGGTTTCTTCCTGGGTTTAGGCGCCGTGCCCGATTGCGCGAAGACGGCTGCGGTGAGGGCTGCGAGAATCACAGCGTAACGGAGTGGTGGATAGGGTCGCATGGTTTTAAAGCTCCTTTTAAGCATTCTCTTTATTCTCTTGTATTAACATCATGTCCATCTACTAACTTGTGTTTATCAGCGCCCCGCCTCCTTGCTTAGTACTTTGGGAGAAGACAGGTGTTTAACTAACCGCCAAGCCCCACTTCTGCCGCAGGCGGTTTTCCAGGGTATGGAAAAGCAAACCGTTGACGACATAGCCGATGGCTATGATCAAGAGCATCACGGCAATGACCTGACTCATATCGTTGAGGTCACGGCCCATCATCAACAGCTGCCCCAGTCCAAGGCTGATAAAAATCATTTCGCCGGAAATCAAAGATCTCCAGGCGAAAGCCCACCCCTGTTTGAGGCCCGAAAGAATGAAAGGGAGACTTGCGGGCAATAGGACGTACCAGAAAAGCTTGAAGCCGCGCGCGCCCAGATTCCTCCCCGCCATTTTATAAATCTTGGGCATCTGTTTGCGCCCATCCTCCATGGCGATGGTGACCGAAAGCAGAGATCCCATAACAACCACAAATAAGATGGCTTTTTCTGTGAGGCCAAACCAGAGGACGGCAAGGGGCAACCAACAAATGCTCGGAAGGCTCTGCAAGCTGACCAGCAGCCCGCCCATGGTCTCTTCGAGAAATTTGTTGCTGGCGATGCCGAGGCCGAGAAGCATCCCTAGTACGACCGAAATGCTATACCCCAACAACATACGTTTCATGCTGATAGAAATCGCAATCCAAAAGCTGTGGTCGGCAAATCCAGCCTGAAGGGAATCCCACACGCCCCATGGAGTGGGGAATACATAAGGTGGCCAAATCTTCAGGGCGGCCAGGAGCGACCACAGGCCTATTAACAGAGCATAAAAAATGGTATGGCGGCCGAATTTCGCTAAAGCTGCGTGTTTCATCTTGCCCGCACCTCCCGGCCCATCGGAGCTGCATATTGCTCTTCCAAAGACTTGTCGATCTCCTCGCGTAAGTCCTCGAGAATTTCGCGCGCGGTTGAAGCCAATGCGATGTCCTCCAATTGGCGTGGACGGGGCAAATCGATGGCATACTCACGTTTCACGCGGCCTGGCCGGAATGTCATCAGAGCCACGCGGTCACCCAGGCGGATGGCCTCGCGCACATTGTGAGTGATGAAGATGATCGTGCGGCCGGTCTCCGCCCAGATTCGTTCCAGTTCGTCGTGCAGCAGATCCCGCGTTTGCGCATCGAGAGCGGCAAAGGGTTCATCCATGAGCAAAACGTCCGGTTCCGTTGCAAGCGCACGGGCGAGCGCAACCCGCTGCCGCATACCGCCGGAGAGTTGGTGCGGATAACTGTCTTTAAACTGCGCTAAGTGAACCAGGTGAAGGTAATACTGAACTTTCTCTCGTCGCTCGGCTTTGAGGACGCCCTGCATCTTCATTCCGAATTCGACATTCTGGCCGACCGTGAGCCAGGGAAATAATCCCAATTCCTGAAAAATGAGCATGCGATCCGTTCCCGGCTCGCTCACTGGCTTATGATCGATCAAAACCTGGCCCGAAGTCGGCGCATGTAACCCGGCAATGAGATGAACCAGCGTGGATTTACCGCAGCCTGATGGGCCCACAATGCAGAGAAACTCGCCGGTACGCACTTCAAGGTCGATATTGTCCAACGCCAGCAGGCGTTTGCCTCCAGTCGTCTTGTAGCTCAGGGAAATTCCTTGCAGTGCGACTTTGGGGACGGATATGCCGGAGCGCGGAATGCGCACTGCGCTTGGCGGAAAACCCTGTTCCGGTGAAAAGCGGGATCGCGCATCTTCCGGGCGACGAATCGGCGGCATTTTCAACTGAGCTGAGGAGTTCGGCGTCATTGGATGGTCTTCTTCCCTTTCGCGGACAGAACCTGATTTAAGAGCGTTAGATCGTAAATTCCCGAGAGATCTGGCATTTGCTTTCCCAGAAAGCCTTCAGCAAAGGCATCGCGCGCCGACTTGAAAAGGGTGTCGCGCAATGGATCATAGGTCGGCTGTATCCGGGCAAAGGCCTCGTCCAGAACACCGGCCGGCAGTGCCCTGCCAGTTTCTTTCTGGATTTGCTGATTGAGCAGTGTTTTCGATTCCTGAGCGTGTTGATTAATCCAATCGGTTAAATCGACATTTGCCGCAAGCCAAGCGCTAACCAACTCAGGATGCTGCCCCAGAAATTTCTGGCTCACAATCAAGTTCGTAATCACAAATTGATGATGCGGCCATAAGTCACGCTCATCCAAAAAAATCCGTCCACTGCCATCCTGAATCAAGCGCGAGGCCCATGGTTCGGGTGCCCAGGACGCGTCAAGTTGCTTCTTCAGGAACAGGGTGAGCTGATCTGGGTTCGCCATCGGAATCACTTGCACATCGCCGCCCTTGTCCGTCGCTTTCAATCCCTGTGACCTCAGCCACGAGCGTAAGGCTACGTCCTGCGTATTGCCGAGTTGCGGCGAGGCCACACGCTTGCCGTGGAAATCCTGCGCCGAATTGATGCCCGCATCTTTGCGCACGACGAGAGCGACGCCCCCGCTACAAGCTCCGCTCACGATGCGCAGCGCTTGGCCGTTCGAGCGCACATAGCCTGAAATCGCCGGATTCGGGCCGACGTACGCCATGTCAATGGCTCCGGCGAACAAGGCTTCAATCGCGGACGGGCCCGCGTTGAAACTCGTCCATTCCACCTTAACCTTCGAACCCATTGCTTTTTCAAACCAGCCATTTGCCTTGCCAACCATCGCCTGGGGATGACTGATATTGGGAAAGGCGCCGACGCGGATGACCGTCTGGGCCAACGCGCAACAGGAAATCGCGATGAAACATAAAAGGAGAATCGCTGTCTTCTTCATTGCTCTCCGCGGTTTCCCCCGCCATGCACCACTAAGGGCAGAACATGCGATTCCCTCTTCCGGCCTTTCTTGGTTTTAGACATGTTCCTTCTGCCGTTCATGATGTCGGCTAGAGTGGTGCTTTCAAGAATCTTGGCGGCGGCGTCACGCACATCCAGAAAAACCTGATAGAGCGCGCGATGTTCCAGATCGCGATCAATCAGCGTGCGCAACTGGTCGGCATCGGCAAAGGGCGCCAGTGGCCCATCCACGAGGCGGATGATTTCAGCCAGCGTAATTTCTTCCGGCGGGCGCCGCAGCTGGTAGCCGCCTTTGGCTCCGCGCACGCTCTCCACCATGCGGGCGTTCTTCAGTTCGAGCAGAATGAGTTCTAGAAACTTCTCCGGCAAGTCCTCTTCGTAGGCGATGTCACGGATGCGGATTGCGCCCTGGTTGTAGCGGCGGGCCAGCATCATCATTGACTGCAGGGCGTATAAACCTTTTTGCGAAATCTTCATGATTGCCTATATTGCCACAAAGTCCATTATTTTAATAGACATTTCCCTACACTTTTGAGCAACCTGGGTGCCAAGCGTGCTGGAGGCGTCACTCTCGTAAATGCTTCAATGAAATGCGCTTGGGCCTAATTCAGCCAGAACGCCAGGGGAGGAATGTGCAGATTGTTGCAGCCCCAGTGGAAGTTTTCTCGTGTTTTAAACCGCGAGCGCCAAAACGGTGATGTTGTCCGGTCCGCCCCGTTCCCGCGCCAGCTGCACCAGCCGACGCACCGCTTCGGCCGGCAGCATACTACTGACGGTGGCCGCGATCTCGCTATCGCTCACCAGCCCCCACAATCCGTCGGTGCACAGCAGAAGCACGTCGTTTTCTTCGACTGTCAATGGCTGGTCGGGAACATCGGGATAAACTTCCTCACCCGCGCCAAGAGCCGCCGTCAGAATGTGCCGCTGGGCATGCGTTTCGGCTTCTTCAGGGCTAATCGCTCCACTCTCCAGGAGCCTTCCTACGTAAGAGTGATCTCTCGTCAGCCGGACAATCTCTCGCTCCCGTATCCGGTACAGCCGGCTGTCGCCGACGTGCGCAAAATAAAGGTTTTTGCCGACAAGGGCGACCGCAGTGCACGTGGTGCCCATTCCCCGCATGCCAGGATGCTTGGCCGCATAATGGATGATGCGCGCATGAGCTTCGCGTAAACCTTTGAAAAGGAGGGTCTGTGGATCTTCAGCCGGGCTGCCGGCATAAATCTCTTTCACAGTTTCGACCGCCAGCCGGCTGGCTTCCTGACCTCCTTCGTAGCCACCCATGCCATCAGCCACGACCAGCAAAAGCCCCTTTTGGGCAAACTCCGCATCGGTGGCCGGCTGCCACGAGCCGTAGGAATCCTCATTATTTTCCCGCTGGCATCCCAGGTCCGTCTGGCAGTAAATCTCAACTCCATGAATTCCGTGCATACTTCCTCACCCTAAATAAGCTCACGGATTATACATAAGACGCCGCCGCAACGTAATCAATGCAGTGGGCGTTCAATGAATTAATGCATCCTGCCGCTCAGGCTGTGGCCAAAGCGAGGTAAGGAGCAGGCCCACAATGATTCCGATCGCAACTTCAAAGAACCGATGCGCGGCCACAATCCAGGCAGGCTGAGTGCGGTTAATAAGCATGACAATGGCCAACGTGATCCCCGCGAAACGGTAGGCTGCGCGATCCAACCGCGCAACGTCACACACAACGCCCAATACGAACACGGCCGCGCCAAACAGAAACACTCCGGGATGGAAGAGTCGCACCAAGCCCGCGCCAAATGCCGCCCCAATCGCAGTTCCGGCCAAACGCTGCCCGGAAACCGCCAGAGTTGCGCCCAACGTGGATTGCATGATCACGAGGGTCGTAATGGCCGCCCAGTAAGACTCTGGGAGTCCGAATTGCTGCGCCACCAAGAGCGACGCCACGGCAGCAACGCTAGTGCACAGCGCGTGGGCGAGTGTCCGTCGCATATCTTCTAAGCTGATTCGCGAGAACGGCATTTCTATCTCCCTACTGTTTGTCAGTTTACAAATAGCCGTCGTGTGGCGTGTGACATTTGTCATTGCGCTGGCCTGATGTTCTCCACTACTACGCGGAAACAGCCGGGAGCAAGATGGTTCCATCACAGGGGAGTCTGCCCCGACCCTGGACGCAAAGTGAGGCGCAAACATGATTGCCGAAATGCATACCGACGTAACAGTAAACCAGAAGCATAGCCGAGATGGAAAAGCCGTTGCTGCGCGGCTGGTGGGCGTGAGCAAGAGCTATGGGCCCGTCCGCGCGTTGCGTAGCGTGGATTTTTCCATCCGCCAGGGGGAGTTGATTGCTTTGCTCGGACCCAACGGCGCGGGAAAAACCACTGCCGTGAAATTATTTCTCGGCCTTTCGACACCAGACACTGGAACGGTCAGTGTATTTGGCGGCAATCCCAAGAATTCCACTACACGCATGCGCACTGGTGCCATGCTTCAGGTAGCCAAAGTTCCGGAAACCATGCGCGTCCGCGAGCATATCGATTTATTTCGCTCGTATTATCCGAACCCGCTCTCTATCGAGCAAACGATGTCTATCGCGGGCGTTGCCGATATTCGGGAAAGGCTCTTTGGCGATCTCTCGGGCGGGCAGCGTCAGCGCGTGCTCTTCGCTCTGGCGCTCTGCGGCGATCCCGATCTGGTGTTTTTGGATGAGCCCACGGTCGGCATGGATGTGGAAGCGCGACGCGTACTTTGGGAGCAGATTCGCAGGCTCGTTGCCCGTGGCAAGACCATTCTCCTGACCACGCACTATCTCGAAGAAGCGGACGCACTGGCCGATCGCGTCGCAGTTATCAACAAGGGTGAAATCATTGCGGAAGGCACGCCCGCCGAAATCAAGGCCAGAACGTCGGGACAGAAAATCCGTTGCATGAGCCGTTTGTCGCTCGACGAAGTCCGGCAGATTCCGGGCGTGATCACGGTAACGAGGGATCGCGACGCGCTCGAAATTCGTGCGGCTTCCGCAGAGCCGGTATTGCGTGAACTCTTTTTACGCGATGCGATGCTTGGAGGTCTTGAAGTCAGCAGTGCGGGTCTTGAAGAAGCATTTCTGGCTCTGACCGCTGAAAACGAAACGAAGTAGCAACCGATACTCAGGAGAAAAATATGTCCACCACTACAATCTCCACTCCAAGTCTCGCAAACATTTACTGGAAGGAAACAAAATATGAATTGCTGCGCTCCCTGCGCCTGCAGGTTTACACCTTTTCGGTAATTGGATTTCCAGTGATGTTCTACATTCTCTTTGGTTTGTTCATCACTCGAGGACAAACCCTGTCCAATTTGAGTGCCAGCACCTACTTGCTTGCCACCTACGGCACATTTGGCATCATGGGGGCTTCGTTATTCGGGACTGCCGGCGCGCTCTCAGCAGAACGAGGCCTGGGATGGTTGCAGGTCAAACGCGCCAGCCCCATGCCGCCCATTGCCTACTTCACGGCCAAAATCGTCAAAGGCGTCATCTTCAGCATCGTGGTCGTGCTTTGCCTTCTGACGCTTGGGATTGCGTTTGGCAACGTGCACATTGCGCTTTTCACCGCGCTCAAGCTAATTTTTATTCTTGCCGCAGGCTCTCTTCCCTTCTGTGCGATGGGCCTGGCCATAGGCTATTTTGCCGGGCCAAATTCCGCTCCGTCCGTCATTAACATGATTTATCTTCCACTCTCCTTTTGTTCGGGTTTGTGGGTCCCATTCATGTTCTTGCCCAAGTTCCTCCAGCAGTTAGCTCAGTTCCTGCCTTCGTACCACCTCTCCCAACTCGCACTCGGTGTCATCGGGGCCGGACGCAACGAACCCAGTTGGATTCATTGGACTGCTCTTCTCATCTTCACGGCCTTGTGTATCGCCGTGGCTCTGTATGGCGAACGGCGTGACGAAGGCAAGCTCTACGGCTGATTCGCCGCGGCGAATAGGAGATTTATGAAAGATTGCGCTGAAGACTCTCTGATTTGGATGCTGATTGTGGCCACGATTCTCTGGCAAGTCGGGTTTGGAAGCATCGGTCTGCTGTTCTTTACCTTGCCTGTCGCGCTGATCGCGGCGTGTGTCATAACCCGGCTCCTCCCTAACGGAAACCGGCTGACGCTCGCACAGAAAAGCGGTAGCCTTAGAAAATGAAGTCTGCCGCGAAAAGGCTGAAATGAACCTCTTACCCCGCAAACTGGAGCAGGGATGGGCGCCCTACGTTTGGCTTTTGTATTTCGGTTTCTTTTTCATAGATCCCATTGTGAGCCACGCTGGCTGGCGACAATGGAGCCTCACGGGGTTGGGGACGATCTTATTCCTGGCCCTCTATTTCAGATTCTTCTGGGTCGGATGTCGCGGCAAGCTGTGGGTTGTAGCCGGTATTCTCGCGCTCGGCGTTGCCTACGCGCCTTTTAACGGCGGGGCTTCCACGCTTTTTATTTTCGCCTGCGCTTTTATTCCCTTCGCAGTGGAGACCGAAGCGCGCGCGGTCGTTCTCCTGCTCGCCGTGGCCGCACTTGGCGCGCTCGAATGGAAACTGCTTCATCTCAACAACTGGTTCCTCTTCTATGCCTGCGGTCTTGCGCTCGCCATTGGTGGCGGCAATGTATTTTTCGCCCACCGCGATCGCTCGCTCGCCAGGCTGCGGCAGGCGCAAGATCAGATCGAACATCTCGCCAAAGTGGCGGAGCGTGAACGCATCGCCCGGGACTTGCACGACATACTTGGACACACGCTTTCTGTCATCATCCTGAAATCCGAACTGGCCGGAAAATTGATCGAGCGTGACCCCGTTCGCGCAAGAGCCGAAATTGCCGACGTGGAACAAACTTCGCGCGCGGCCTTGGCCGAAGTGCGCAGTACGATTCGCGGGTATCGTGGCCACAGTCTCGAGGCCGAAATCAAGACCGCAAAAGCGACTCTGGAAACCGCGGGTGTTGCGGTCCAATCCGACGCTGCCCAGATTCCGCTCACGCCCGCGCAGGAAAGCGTCGTTGCTCTAGTCGTCCGCGAGGCCGTGACCAATGTTGTACGCCATGCCGACGCGCGCAACTGCCAGCTACGGCTCGCGCCTCTGAATGGTACTTGTCTCCTCGAAATTCAGGATGACGGCCGCGGGGGGTCTCATGAAGAAGGTAATGGCTTGCGCGGCATGCGCGAACGGATTGAAGCTCTCGGCGGCACGCTCCGTCGCGAAACTAATCCCGGCACCAGGCTCGTCATCCAATTTCCTCTTCAGCCAGCGAAAGCGGACGGGGCCTCGTGAATCCTCCACAAACACAAATGAAAGACCGCAAGACCATACGCGTCGTCATTGCTGAGGATCAAGGCATGGTTCTCGGCGCTCTCGCCGCGCTATTAGAGATTGAAGGTGATATTACGGTTGTCGCCAGAGCACGAAACGGTAAAGAAGCGTTGCAGGCCGTGCTTGCGCACAAGCCTGATGTCTTCATTACCGACATCGAAATGCCGGAGATGACCGGCCTCGACGTGGCCGCTGAACTTCGTAGCCGTCGAACCCCAACCCGCGTCATTATTCTGACCACGTTTGCGCGAGCCGGTTATTTGCGCCGGGCTCTGGAAGCCGGAGCCTCAGGATATCTACTGAAAGACATGCGAGCCGAGCAGTTGGCTGATGCGGTACGCCGAGTGCAGCAAGGTCTGCGCGTCATCGATCCTGAACTTGCCACCGAAGCATGGGCCGAAGCCGATCCCCTGACGGACCGCGAGCGTCAAGTGCTTCGCCTCGCCGGAGAAGGCCAAAGCAGCGGAGACATCGCCTCAGATCTTGGGTTGTCGGAAGGAACAGTGCGTAATTATCTGTCCGAAGCCATCAGCAAACTGGGCGCCGGCAATCGCGTGGAAGCCGCGCGCCTCGCGCGAACCAAAGGTTGGCTGTAGATTCGCTTATCTTCTATGTTCATGCCGCTGCACCGACACATGCGCGCCCGCCAGCAGCAACATTCCTGACAGAAACGCCCAGAACATCATACTCACCGAGAGCGCGAAGGGGCCGTACACTTCCTGAAAGTTCAGCCGCGGAAGCGCAATGATATAGGCGTACTTAAGAATTTCCGAAAGCAGGCCCATCATCACTGCCGCAGGCAGAACACTTTTCGGCGGAACGCGACCATTGGGCAGGAGCCAGTAGACGAGAAAGAAAATAGCAATGCTGGCGCCAATGGCAATCAGCTTCATTGCCAAAAAACCTATTAAGCGGATTACGAATTCGCCATGCCCGAAGGTGAGTGTGCGCAACACAAAAATATTTCCCGCAGTGAGGGCGATGGACAACAGCGCCAGAACGCCGCAGGTGAACGCCAAGCCAAGCGCGATGAGCTGGTTCCCCAAATACGACCGGTTGTTGGGAAATCTCCAGATGCGATTCAACGCCACTTCGAGAGGCATAAATATGCCTGTGGAAGTAACAAGCAGGATTAACAACGAAACAAACTGCACGCGGTGATGCGACTCGACCATGGCGTTGAGATTGCGAATCAGAAAGTCCTGTCCGGCGGGCAACGAGTCGCGCAGGAACTCCGCGACCACTTCCGACATTGTGCGGGAATGAAATACGTTACGCGTGATGGTGAGCAGAAGCACCATGAAGGGGAAAAAAGACAGAATGGCGTTCGCGGCCACAGAAAAAGCGAAGGTATGTACGTCGGTGCGCAGAAGATACTTCGCGGTAGACGCCACCAGCCCTGAGTACGGCGACCTATTTTTCTTCTCCGGAAGGCCCGTGACCACGGGATAGATTTGTGGCGCCGGGATTGTGGGTTGCTCTGCCATTCTGCGCTTAAAACAATCTACGACAGTCACTTAGCCCAACGAGGGAGGCGGACTAACCGGGCAAAATCTCGCAGTCAATCCTCGCCCGTTTCCGGGGCTTTAACTGAATCGTTTCAATGTCCGAATTTTCTCTTGCCATAAATCGAGTTCCTGCATATTATCTGGTGCTTCGTCGGCTAACAAGCGGCGAAGCACGGCTGCGAAATCGACGTTTCGTTGGTTGCTCGCCAAGTCCATATACGTACACAGCCTTCGAAGGTTCCCGGCGCATTTCCCGGCGCGACGGCAAAACCCAGACGGCTGGCCACAACTCTCGTGGCATAAGTACGCGGATGCAACCCTGCGCAACGCCGGTCTGGTGGCAACTCTTACGTTTTTTCGAAGGGGGTTGGATGAAGCTTGGCTTCGCTCGAAAAAACGGAGAGCTATTCCCCAACAGGTGAAAGGAGTTTTTCAGTGAGAGAGAAGGGTACAGTAAAGTGGTTCAACGGAGCCAAAGGCTACGGCTTCATTCAACGCTCCACCGGGGAGGATGTTTTCGTTCATTTCTCCGCCATCCAGGAAAACGGTTATCGCACCCTGAACGAAGGTGAGACCGTGGAGTTCGACCTGCTCAAGGGACCGAAAGGCTTCCAGGCAGGGAATGTCGTGCGCGCCTAACCCGGCGCGGTTCCGATGGACAACTTACCCCTCTCCAGTCTCCCCTGGAGAGGGTTCTTTTTTGTTCTTCACTTCGCATAATTCCACAGACCGCGCATCTTTTTATGTTCATCCGTCACACTCGTTCGGTGACCGATGCCCTTTTAGCTCTGCATCTTCTCTGCCTAGACTTCCCAAATAGGAACGCCAATCCATGATCATTCGCGTGCCGCGCAGTACTTTTTGAGTTTCCGGTTCGGGAATTGCAACAGATCGGGAGGAACGAGGTGAATCGCGTGATCAAGCCCACTGATCCCTGTTCGGCGGCTTCGCGTGCGGCCGTTTGCAAGCCGGATCGCAGCAAAGGCAATCCGAATCTGGAAGCGGTAGGGCGCTTGGCGAGCGCGGTGGCCCACGATTTCAATAACCTGCTTACCGGCATCATGCTTTATTGCGATTTGATAAGTGATGAAGTCGATCATCCCAGCCGAAGAGTCCCAGATAGGAACCGACTGCGCCACGCGGCGGACGAAATTCACAATGCCTGCGAGCGTGGCGCAGCGCTGATTCAACAATTGATGGCGGTTGCACGGCCCGGCATCGGCGAACCTGCGTCGGTGTCGTGGAATGAGGCCATTTTGGGAATGAGCAATCTATTGCAAAGGCTGCTCGGCGCAGACGTCGAGTTACTGACGGATTTAGCGATAGACCTGAAAACAGTTGACTTATCCCCCACCCGCGCGCAACAGGTGATTCTTAATCTGGTGCTCAATGCGCGCGACGCCATGCCCAAAGGGGGAAAAATTGTGCTGCAAACCAGGAATCATGCTGTGGCCGCGCATCATCCCAGCGAGTTCGTCGGGCTCTCCGTGACAGACACAGGCTGCGGCATGGACGAGAGGACGCTGGCCCAAGCCTTCGAGCCGTTCTTCACCACCAAGCCACCGGGACAAGGAAGCGGTATAGGCTTGGCAACAGTCCGCCAGATCGTGAGCCAAGCCGGCGGCGAAATCCAGATTAAAACCGCCCCTCTATGTGGCACAGGCGTTGAAGTGCGCCTGCCGCCGCATAGCCCCGCGGAGATGAAGCCGCGGAAACCGAAAGCGCCGCGGGGCCGTGCCGTGCGCGCTACACGGCCGCCCGTCGGCATAGGCGAAGCAGGAGTCTCGCCGCTCGCCTCCGCCAAATTAGCGCCCAGATCTTCAACTTCCCTTAGGAGACGACTCTCATGACCACCGCTTCCGCCACTGCGCTTGTTCTACATGTCCCGCAAGTTCCCGGGGCGAACCTGTTGAACCTCCTGATTGTGGACGATGAACGCGCCATCCGCGAAGTCTGTCGTGATGTCGCTCAATCCCTTGGCTTCAACACCTCCGTGGCTGACTCCGCGGAACAGGCGTTCCGCGTGATGGAAACACAGCTCACGGACGTCGTCTTGCTGGATCTGAAGCTCCCTGGGGCCGGCGGGTTGCAGGCCTTGCGGACGTTGCGGCAGAAACACCCCGAAGCGGCCGTGATTGTGGTCACCGGCTATGCCAGCGTGCAATCGGCCGTGGCCGCGATGCGCGAAGGAGCCTATGATTACGTGACCAAGCCGTTCAGTATGGAGGAGTTGCGGCTTTTGCTGGATCGCGTGGTGGGGCATCTCAAGCTGAAAACCGAGAACCGCGTGCTGCGCGAGCGCATCAGGTCACGGCATGGCTTCGGCTCCATGATCGGCCACTCGCCGGAAATGGAGAAGCTATATCGCATTGTCGCCAAAGCGGCGCTCAGCTCCCACCCGGTCCTCATCCTGGGCGAGAGTGGGACAGGTAAGGAAATGGTTGCGCGAGCAATTCATTTCTCCGGCCCCATGCGGGATAAACCCCTGATTCCAGTGGATTGCGGTTCGTTGGTGCCGACACTCATTGAAAGCGAATTATTTGGCTACGTGAAGGGCGCCTTCACTGGGGCCAATCACGCCAAAGAGGGTCTGCTCGCACTTGCCGAGGGAGGAACCGTTTTTTTTGACGAAATCGGCGAATTGCCGCTCGACCTGCAATCGAAATTGCTCCGCGCCATCCAGGAAAAAGAAATTCGTCCGGTGGGCGGCGCAAAACGCCAGCCCATCAATGTCCGGATCGTTGCCGCCACGAATCGCGATCTTGAGCAAGGCGTCGCGCAGGGCACGTTTCGCCGCGATCTCTTTTTCCGGCTGAATGTCCTCACCTTACGCATCCCCCCGCTGCGCGAGCGGCGGCAGGATATTCCCCTGCTCGCTGCCCATTTTCTGGAACGGGCTTGCCACAACAGCGGACATGAGCAGACCTTAAGCGATGAGGCTCTCAAGGCCATGCTGGCCTATGATTGGCCGGGAAATGTGCGTGAACTCGAAAATTGCCTGGAGCGCTGCTGCGCCCTGGTGAGCGGCTCCGTCATTCATGCCAACGACCTGCCAACCGTGATTCACAGCGCCCCGGGGACATCGGGTCGCGGGAGCGACCGCTCGTCGCACATCCTGCCTATCGCAGAGCTTGAGCGCAACACCATATTGAATACCATCACGCAACTGAACGGTGACAAGTTGCTGGCTGCGAAGATGCTGGGCATCGGGAAAACAACTCTCTATCGCAAGCTGAAGGAGTATTCGGTTCAAATTTAGGCTTGTCAGTTTCTTTTTAGAACCTGGGTTCTCGCCGGCGAGTCGTAAGTCGTGCCCCTTCAGTCGCTTCATTTTGGCTGCGAACGTGCATTAAACCGGGCATGATTCTGTTGGTCACACAGCTGGGCAAATCGGCAGAGTGCGTGGGAGCTATTCAGCAAGCCGCAAGTAAACCCACGCGCGCCACCCCTTCATTGCAGGCGGCAGCAGCGCAACTTGACGAATATGATTACGAATTAGTGGTTATCGATCAAAGTCTGGCGGAGGCAGAACCGGAAGAGTGCGACGCGCTCCTGCGATGCCTGGAAACTGCCATGCCGCTGTTCGTCAACCTTGCCATCTGCGGATTGGATCGTTTGACCCGCGAGGTGCGAACGGCCTTGCAAAGGCGAAAGCGTGAAATTGAATCAGCGCGGCGCAGCGCGGAAGAACTTCTCCGCAATGAATTGAAGGGAACGGTGACTGCCCTGTTGCTATCCTGCGAGCTCGCATTGCAGACGCAGGGCTTGCCCGCGGCCGCTGAACTCAAGCTTCACACCGTGGATGACCTCGCCCGTGCGATGAAGCAAAAGCTCGACGTAGGCTGATCACGCCGGGCGGAAGCGCTATAGTTTAACCATGTGCGGACGATTCCGGCAGACGCGCTCGCGGAAACAACTCGAGGATATCTTCAGCGGGCGCTTTGACGAGGGCGGGCCCGGCGGCGAGAGCCTCGAAGTCGCGCCCCATTACAACATCGCGCCTTCACAAGAAGTCGTGACCGTGCGCCAACCACTTGATCAGCCGCTGCGCAGGCTCTCATTCCTGCGTTGGGGACTGGTTCCTCACTGGGCTAAAGAAATCAAAGTGGGATACAAGAACATCAACGCCCGCGCCGAGACGGCTGCGACCATCCCCGCTTTTCGCGATGCTTTCAAATCGCAGCGTTGCTTAATTCCCGCCGATGGGTTTTATGAGTGGCAAAAGAGCGAAAGCGGAAAGCATCCCTACATGTTCGAGGTTGGCAACGGCGAACCTTTCGCCTTCGCCGGCTTATGGGATAAATGGCGCCAGCCTGATGGTAAATCCATCGCGACATGTGCCATCCTGACAACCCGGCCAAACTTCATAACAGCGCCTGTTCATGATCGCATGCCCGTAATTCTCAACCCTGAGGCCTACGATCTTTGGCTCGATCCGGCGTTCAAGAACGTCGAAGAACTCACTGCAATGCTGCAACCCTACGACTCTGCCCGGATGCGCTGTTACCCGGTGAGTGCACGGGTCAATGATCCGAAAAACGACGACCTCGAGTGCGTGCGGCCTTTCGAAGCACGTCCTGAGGCGCCACAACCGGGGCTATTTTAGAAGCGCCATTGCGCGCGCGGCATCGCACACAGGATGGTTCGTCTCCGCCAAAAAGACTAATCCTTTGGATTAACACTTCCTTCCGTGGGTTTAGCACTTCTGTTGCATTGTGGCTCTTAGTTCGCTCTGCTAAGTTTCCTTGCATGACGAATCCCGTGGAAAAATATCTCACCGCCCTTGAACACTTCAACCACTCGCTTGCCGAGCTGACCGAAAAGTATGAGCAAGCCAACGTCGCGCGTGAAGCGGCGCTGCAAGCCAGCGCCGAGCTGCGCCGCGAACTCGAAGCCAACGAGCAGCGAGTGCAGGACATTTCAGCGGTCTTCCGGCAACAGACCGCCATGGACTTCGCCGCGAAGACGCCCGTGGCTGCTGCCGGGTTTTCCGCGATGCCTGAAATGCGACGCGCGAGCTGAACTTTGGGAAGACGTGCGGCCGGACGCAGGACTAACTTTTCTTGCGCAGGCTGCCGGCTACGATGGTCGTACAAGCTTCGATAAATTCCTGCTCCGGCGGCGTAAAAGCACCAGCGAAATAGCTCTCAACGTCGAGTTCCGCGGCTAGCCGGCCATCCACGAAGATCGGCACCACGATTTCACACTTCACCAGGCTCGAACCCGCAAGATACCGGGGATCCTTCGTGACATCCTGCACCACTACGGTCCGGCCACTGCTCGCCGCGGCACCGCACAAACCGACATTGAGGGGGATGCGGGCGTTGGGTGTAAAGCTGCCGACATAGGGGCCTACTACGAGAACGTTCGCATCCGCCGGGTCGATCATATAAAAGCCCACCCAGTTATAGCGCGTCATTTTTTCATGGAGGCGCTTGGCAATCACTTCCATCACGGATTGCGGGGTGGGAGCGGTCGCGGCGAAGTTCTTAAATTCCTGAAGCAGTTCTTCATGCACAGGCAGCATATCGGGCCCTCGGGGAGATGCACCCGACCAATGGCGGTCGAGTGCCTTCAGCATTCATTTGGGTATTAGTGTATTCGGGTTTCTGGAGAATGCGGTTATATGGTTAGGTGCCTGTCAAGGTTTTGCTATCCCGATCGCTGAGATGCGTTCGCCGAAGCCGTCGCAATCCGCGGCCTGACAAACTCCACAATCTCGTCGGTCACGTAATTCGGCGGGCGGACGTAAAAAATGGGCTTCCCCGTAACCGGCTTTAGCGAAACGTTGTCCCATACGAAGGGCCCGGCCCCGGTCGCACGATGAAGGATGACGGCATCGGCGCGGTCAAGAAACTCCTGGGCAGATTTTTTGAAATCCGCTGTCGCCGGATCCAGCACCGTCAAATACAAGTCCGGCCGGATGAATTTCACGATGCTGTTGGATTCGAGAATCGCATTCTCCGCCTCAGCGACACGTTTTCGAATCGCCGGTATCGCCTCGGCGAGCCTTCCCTGCTCCGTCCGCACCCACGAGGCGCGCTCCGCTCCTGCCAGCAAAAAGCGAGATGTATCCGAGCCACCCGTGCGGTCTTTTTCGTCCGAGATAGCCCACGCATGGTCGGCGGTGGCGCAATCGCAGGCTTCCCCATCGCGCGAACAGATGCCGTGGCCGTATTGAGTAATTTTGAAGGCCGTCCAGTGATGGCTGGGTAAAGCTGCAATCAGCCCGGCGACGACACTGGTCTTGCCCACACTGCGCGACTGTCCGCCAACGACGATAACCGCCATGTGCCCTTATTCCTTTTTTGCCAGCCGCGCGAGCACTGCGAGTTCTTTCAAATATTGGCGAATCGGGCGCGCCGGCGTCCCCCAGAAGACGATTCCCTTGCCGCGAATTATTTTCTTTGTCGGGACCCCACATTGCGCGCCAAGAATCGCGCCATTTTCAATTCGGACGTGGTCGGCGATGCCCACCTGCCCCGCGATGACGACGTCGTCTTCCACGACTACGCTGCCAGAGATTCCTGTCTGCGCGGCAATGACGACATCCTCGCCGATAAGGCAGTTGTGGCCAACATGGACGAGGTTGTCAATCTTCGTACCGCGTGCAATACGAGTGACTTCAAGGGCACCCCTATCTATGGTCGCGTTGGCCCCGATTTCCACATCGTCGCCAATTTCGAGCCGCCCCATTTGCGGAAATTTCTCATAGCACCCGGTCGTGCGATCCCGCACATAGCCGAAACCGTCGCTGCCCAGCACAGCGCCCGCATGGACAATCACGCGATCACCCAATTTCGCGCCGGGGTAAATCGTGACATTGGGATAGATTTCGCAGCTCACTCCGAGATGGACGTTCTCGCCAATCACACTGCCTGCACCAATGCGTGTCCCATTGCCGATCTCGACGCCCGCGCCGACTACTGCGCGCGCTTCGACGCGAACTCCGCTGCCGAGTTTCACTCCGGGGTGCACCACCGCAGTGGGATGAACTTCAACTTTCTTCTCCGGGTCACCGGATGCTCGATCATGGGAAAACAACAACGCAACGCGGCTGAACGCCAGCCTTGGCTGTGCCACGATTAGAATCGGCTTAGAATTACCGGCTGAAGCAGCGAATTCACCGGCAATTACTGCGGCTGCTTTCGACGTCAAAGCCGCTGCAAGATTTTTTTCATCCTCGACAAATACAAGATCTCCAGCCTCGGCCGACGATAGGCTGGCCACCCGGCTCACTTCGACCGAGCCGTCGCCCAGCACCCGTCCGTCAACTGCCTCTGCTACTGTCTTGACTGTGCGCGTCATCTTTTTACGCCGTGCACTTACTTTATACCGCCCTTTCTAATTACGGGCGACGCCAGCCCTTCTCGGTCTAGAATTAGCAAGGTTGTCCACGAACCGGGTCCAATGGAAAAAAGGATTTTCTGGATCTCCCTCACCGTGCTTAGTTTGCTGGCGGATGTGGTCTTGCCGCTCTGGTGGGGCATCGCCGCCACCATTCCCATCGTCGTCATCAGCTGGTGGATCGCCTACCGCAGCGATTGGTTCTAGGGCTGTAGGCCGAAAGTCCCCATGCCGGTCTTCGATTGTGACGCATAGCTGAAAACCTTTGCGCAGCAGGCGTTCCAGGAGCCCGACGGCGGCATTATCCACTTGCAAAGCCCCGCTAAAGCAGTTATCGTGGCGGCGTTGTAGTTTTCACTTCCCGGGTGGAGATTTGCGTCGATTTTCCCCCATCGTACGACTCCTGGCGGCACAAGTGCGCCGTAATTCTCCCGCTCCGCGAGCGGCTGGCGCCGCGCTAGCTGTAAGGCGCGCTCCAGGTGGAGACGACTGCCCGGATTTGAAAACAAAGGATCAACCGTCGAAAGGGCCATTTTTATGAAGAACCGGACAAAGAGCTGTTGGAAAAGCTATCAGAGTAATGCGAATGGAGCGAACCATGCCCCCCCTGCGGCACACTCGCTCGTGGCTGGCATCGTCGCCGTTGTTTTGCTCTTCATCGGCCTCCCTTCTTCTCTCTCGGCGCAGCAGCTTGTCGGTGCTTCACCCCGGGCTGAAGTTACCTTGAACGGCAACTGGAGCTACGTGCTCAACCAGAGCCAGAATTCCATTCCTACCTCGGGATGGATCCCGACGCGCGTACCCGCAATGCCGATTGAGGATGGCACCGCCTCTGTCTGGTACGAAACCACCGTCAACATTCCTACGACCTGGGTAAAGACGGGGCGAAGTTTCTTTCTGGAACTGGAAAAAGCCGGTCATTATTCGGCCATCTACGTAAACGGCACATACATCGACGAACACTTTGGCCAATTCAGCCCGTTTGAAGTGGACGTTACCAGTGCCATCCTTCCCGGCCAGCCAAACAAGATTGATATCTACGTGCACAAGGCCGACACCACGTACGTTCGCGCTGGCGTCAACGTGAATCAGAGTTCCTGCCCGGCCAATAACCCGGACTGCATGGGCAACGCCTACCGCGGCTCGGCGCCCGTCGTTTCGGAGCGCAACTGGGTCGGTCTTGTGGGTGATGTGACGTTGTATTGGCGCCCCACGGAGAACGTTTCGGACGTTTTCGTCATAACTTCCGTCCGTAATCACACCATCACGGCAGACTTACAAGTTGCCAACGGCAACCCCGGCACGACAACCGTGCAAGCGGCTGTGCTGGATGGAAAGACAGTTGTCTTGCGCCTTCCCGCCCAGCCGGTAGTTTCCGGTACCGCAACCTTGACCGCATCCTGGCTGAACCCGATTTTGTGGGGTCCGTCGCCGTATGGCCAGCCCAAGCTCTATATCCTGGAAACCCAACTGTTAGAAAACGGGAAGGTCGTTGATACCAGCTTCACGCGTTTCGGCTTCCGCGAAGTCTGGGACGTCGGCACCGTCACCTACTTGAATGGCAAGCCCCTTTGGTTTGCCGGAGATTGGTTCGCCAAGCTCGCAGTTAATCGTTACGTTAACGATCGGCGCGCGCAGGCCTACCAGATTTACGTCTTCGAATCCACCGGATTGAACGCGTTGGAAAGCCATTGGGATGACGCCGGCCGTACCTTGCTCGACGTCGCCGACGAAATGGGATATCTCGTGATTGGCGCGTTCTATTGCGATGGCCGCCCCTTTGGTCAGTCCGAAGTGGATAGCGTCGAGGGCTGGACCGACTGGATGGCCAGCACCGCGGGCGACTGGACGACAGCCGTTCGCAACCATCCTTCGATCGTGATTTGGCGGCCCACCGATGCCCTGCCCATAGGCGTCACTCAAGCCAAAGTGTGGCCTCCGGTCGCCGCTGCCGTACGCGCCGCCGATCCGAGCAACCGCCCCATCGCGGATGGCACCGACATCGATACCTGGGATGAAAACTTCGACCCCGACCCGCCCAATTGCGATACTCCTGCTGGTCTGCTGGCCAAGCTCGCCACCGAAACCAAGCCACTCTTCACCCGCGAGATGACCGGGAACCAGAATCTGGCCTGCGTGCCCGCTTTCTTCAACGCGTTTTACAACGCGTCCTACACCAATGGAGCCGTGGGCATGCTTTCCGGCCTGGCGTATTCGGTCAATCTGAAATTTAACCCGACCTGGTTCAGCATCAGCGGCAAGGGCAATCGTCCTACCGGAACTATCGCCATGCCCAATTGGAACGCGCAGCAATATGAACCCACGCCGTTAGGAACGCAGTTCGCCGGTCTGTTCCAGCAGTACGTGCAGCCGACGCTGCTTAGTACCAGCCCCACGTCAGGCGATTATCAGCTTTCGGGTTTGCCTTCAGACGTGCAGACCGCGTTTCTGGTTTCCGCTGATGGCAACTCCAGCGCGATCGGGGTAGTCGCGGCTAACGATGGCAGCGGCACCGCGTGGTTCGTGACGCCGCAGGCCGGCAACTATAAGCTCAACTACACCACCGGCGGGGTTGATGTCGTACAAAATGTCGTCGTGACCGCGCCGCCTCCGTTTTGAGCAGCGGCAAAGTTTAGCCTCTTGGCGGCCAGCGCATGCGATCAGTACAAGGATGCCTGGCCCTCTGGCCTGGTTTTCCATCGCCGGTGCACCCACAGCCATTGGTCTGGATAGCGCCGCACGTAGTCTTCAATCACCTTCGTGAATTGGGCTGTATTGGCAATGATGTCGGCTTCGTCATTGCCCGTCCGAATTAACTTCACTTGCGGATCAAATCTCAGCCGGTATTTGTGCAGCACGTTATCCCACACCGTGAATCCCGGTACAACGGCCGCATCCGTTCTGAGCGCGATGCGCGCCAGACCACTCGCTGTGCACGCCGGAATTCCGAAGAAGTCCACGAACACGCCCTGCGGCGGCGTCATGTTCGTGTCCATCAAGATACCCACCGTCTCGCCCGCTTTCATGGCAGAAAGCAACCCGCGGACAAAATCATCTTTGTCCACCATGGTGTTGCCGTGGAGCGCACGATACTTCTTAGTCAGCCGGTCGAGGTAGGGGTTATCGAGCGAACGCATCACCACATGCAGCGGATGCCCATGCAGGGAATGCGTGAAGGCCGAGAGTTCCCATCCCCCGATATGCCCGGTGAGAAATAACACTCCCTTGCCGCGGGCGTAGGCGTTCTCAAAATTCTCGAACCCGTCATAGACGACCACCCGTCCGACATTTTGTTTCGTATAGCGGGGAAACAAGCAAAATTCAGCAAGTTGGCGTCCCAATGACGTAAAGACTCCGCGCAGAATCTTGCTTCGCTCTCTGCGCGTCTTTTCAGGGTAGGCCAGCTGGAGATTGCGCATGCCCACGCTCCGCAAGCGCACGTGCAACCAATAAACAATACGCCCCAGCGTAATGCCGGCGGCGCGCGCCAACGGACGCGGCAGCGCACCGATGATCGTTACTGTCAGCCATACCGGCGCGTACTCGAGACGATGGCGCATTCGGGGGGATGCGGCGCTTACAGAAATTGCTTGGTCGATTTTAAAGGATTCACTCACCTTAACGGTTGGATGCACAGAAATGGCGGTGTTAAGGCGGGTACGCTAGATTCACAAAGCGGAGGCGCAGGAAAAGCCAGGGACAAAAAAATGGAGGTCGGCAACGGTGACCCTAAATCTCCGCTCCCGACCTCGTCTCCCAGGTTCTGTGGTAGGTGAGGCGAGTATGCGTCGAAAGCGAAAAGCTGACAAGATTACCAGGGTCACTGTACTTTAGTAACGTCGTTTTGGCGCGCATTTTCAGTGCTTTACCGAACACCGTCTACCAAACATGGCACGCGTTTTCTCGCACCATCGCCTGCCCTTTCTTGCACCCAAACGCTTGCTGAAATTCGGGCATATTTGAAACCACGCCATTTACGCGGAACTCATTGGGCGAATGAGGATTCGTCTGCGCCACCATGCGCAATAATTCCGGCGTCCACGCCCCGCACCACGACTCGCCATAAGCAATGAAGAAACGCTGTTCCGGCGTAAGCCCGCCCAGTTTCTCAGTCTTCTGCTCAGGTGCAAGCGTCTTCTCGAACGCCATGTAGGCGATGCGCGTGCCGCCATTGTCCGCCGTGTTTTCGCCGAGCGTCAATTTGCCATTGAGCTTGACGCCCGGAACCGCTTCGAAACCCGAATATTCGTCATCGATGCACTGCGCGCGCTTCTCAAATTCCTTGCCATCCTGCGACGTCCACCAGTCGCGGAGGTTGCCGTTGGCATCGAACTTGCGCCCTTCATCATCGAAGCCGTGAGTCATTTCGTGGCCGATGACCGCGCCGATTTCGCCGAGATTCACGGCATCGTCCATGGACTTTTCAAAATAGGGAGGCTGCAAAATGCCCGCAGGAAAATTAATGGTGTTCAACTGCGGATCGTAATAAGCATTTACCGTAGGAGGCGTCATACCCCACTCGCCGCGGTCCACCGGCTTGCCGATTTTTTCCAGCTGACGATGAAACTCGAAAGCGCTGGCGCGGTATATGTTGCCCGCGTCGTCATCGCGCACAATTTGCAGGCTCGAATAGTCGCGCCAGTGATTGGGATAACCGATCTTGTCCTCGATCCCGCGCAATTTCACCAGCGCCTGCTTCTTGGTCTCTGGAGTCATCCAGTCTAAATTTTGAATATCCACCACCATCGCATCCGTCAGTTCATTCACGAGTTTGAGCATGCGGGCCTTGGCGTCAGACCCAAAGGCGCGCTCGACATACGCTTGTCCCAGAGCTTCGCCCAAATCGCGGTCGACACCTCGCACGCAGCGCTTCCATAATGGATCCAGTTCCTTCTGGCCGTAGAGCTTGTGGCCATAGAATTCAAAATTCTCTTGAACGAAGGCGTCGCTCAATCGTGACGCGGACACATTGACCAGGTTCCACCGGAGATACGTCTTCCAGTTCTCAAGGGATTGCTCTTCAATAAGCTGATTCGCGCCCTTGAGGAAGTCCGGCGTAGCCACCAAATAATGCACCGTCGCCGGCGGATTCAGAGGTTTGAAGTAGGCCCCCCATGAAAACGAGGGCGTGAGCGCATTCAGTTCCTGCGGCGTTAACTTGTGATCCAGGTTGGCGGGATCGCGCCGCTTGACGAGATCCATGGACGACTTCGCCAGCGCAGTTTCCATTTCCATCACCACTTTGGCGTGCCCCCCCGCAGTCGCGGGATCTTCGCCCATTAAGGCAAACAGTTTCTGCGCGTACGCGGTATATTGCTGGCGGGTCTCCACCGATTTCGCGTCGTCTTTGAAGTAATAATCGCGATCGGGAAGACCCAGCCCGCCCTGATCGAGCGCGGCCACAACTTTCGTCGCGTCGTCCAGGTCCTGGCTTGAGGCAAAACCAAATACCGCCAGCCGATAGCCCGAATCGGAAGCGCTGGCCAGCGAGAAAGTGATTTGATGGATGCGGGCCAACTCGGCTGGCAGGTCGGCCTTGCTTTGCATGGCGTTGATTCGATCCAACTCAGGCTGAATGGCGCCAATGCCTTTGGCGTTGCGGCCCGACTCGTCCATGCAGGATTCGTAATAGTCGCCGATTTTCTGCACCACGGGGCTGCGGTTGGGATCATTTTGCGATGACGTTTCCAATACTTCGCGCAGCACGCTTTCATTCCAGAGCTGCAATTTGCCATCCGGGCCCCAGAAGGCCTCATCCGCCGGGATTGGGTTGGCGGCGATCCACTTCTTGCAGGTGTATGCGTAGAAATTCGTGCAGGGGTCCACGCTCTGGTCGAGCTGGTCGAGGCTGAAAGGGTCAAGCGGAGGGAGAGCCTTGTCTTGATTTTGCCCGCGAGCTTCTCGCTCCGCAGCGCCCACCAACAAACAAGCAATTGCAAAGATGATCACGCGTTTCAGCAAGCGCATAGGTCCCCCAAGACGATGAGATGAAAACAGATGCGTTAGAAAGTCGCGACAAGAATACATGAAAATGAATTTGCAATTGTGCCCGGACTAGTCACATCGGATAGGTTGAGAAAAATATTCCGTGCGCTCAGAATGGTCGAAGTACCGTGGTTTCAGACGCTTGGCGAGGCATGTACTAGTGATTAAAAAATGGTCACTTAAATCATTGATAACACATGGTTTACATATGGCCGTTAAATCGATTTAGTTTGCCCGCAGAGCGACGATAATCGCGGATGACCTCTCGGTCAGCCCTGCCCTCGTTTTTTCATCCTGATGCCCTTCTGAAGCGACTGGCTGGCATTCCCGGGAGCGATCGCGTCCGCTTACCCCGGTCCGGGATCTCAGAGTCGTTCCAATGCGATGTATTATGCTGCCCTACTCTTGGAGGAGTCTTGCACCTCGTCGTTAGTCGCAAATCGCGAGAGGGTAACGGCCTACTGTCCTTCATCCGCGACGCGCTTCTTTCGATCTTGTCGTATATACTTCTTGCAATTTCGGGCTCAAGTTCTCCCCCGCGCCCGATTCCCGAGGCGATTCACTCATGTTGAGCCATTGTCTGCGCAAATCTAGCTACGTCGTCACGCTTCTTGCCGCCATCACGCTCTTTCAATTCAGGGCTTCGATCACACCGGCCGAGGCCGCGAGTCACGCCAGCGCTTCGACGGCCGCGCAGCCGCCGGCTAAAGCGCCGGACTTTCTCGTTCCGCCAATTTTTCCGACTGGCGCGACCGGGCAGATGGTGACGGCCGACTTCAATGGCGACGGGAAAATGGACCTGGCAATATCCGGCGACACCGGGGTGGACGTTTTGATGGGCAATGGCGACGGCACGTTTCAACCGGCGCATACCATCCATACGAGCGTGACCCACGCCATCGCGGTGGCCGACATGAACAACGACGGCATTCCAGATCTCGTTGTCACGACGCGCGACAACGTGGAAGTTATGCTGGGAAACGGAAACGGTTCTTTCGGCGCGAAGCATAAATTTCCGGTGGACGAGTACATGCGTTCGATTGCGATCGCAGATCTCAATGGCGACGGCAACCTCGACGTCGTTGTAGCCGTGGGTTACCGCATTGGCGGATATGTCGCAGTTCTGCTGGGCAACGGCGACGGCACGCTCGCCACGGCGACGGGCTATACGGTCCACGGCCGCGGGCCCGTTTTGAGCGTGGCCGTGGGCGATTTTAACGACGACGGGATCATCGATATTGCGGCGGCCAATGGCAGCCTCTACACCCTGAACGGCAACGGCGACGGGACATTCCAGCCTGCGAAAGTCATCTGCCCCGCGTCGGAACTGGCTGCCGCGGACCTCAACGGAGACGGTCGCACGGACATCGTTACGAACTATGGCGTGTTGCTGAACGAGGGCGGCGGTTCACTGCACTTTCTGAAATTCAGCAGTAGCGCTTTGATTGGCAGCTCCATCACGGTCGCGGATTTCAACGGAGATGGTATTCCTGACCTGGTGGGTTCAGCTGTTGGGATTTTGCTGGGAAGAGGAGACGGCACTTTCAAGCCGACACTGGCGACTTATGACGAAGGACCATCGGCTGGGTCGCTCGCAGTTGCGGACTTTAACCGCGATGGCAAACTCGACGTGGCGCAGATTGCGTCGGGCTATCCGGTAGGAGTAGCGGTGTACTTGGGGAATGGCAACGGAACGTTGAACGCCGTGCGGGATTTCGATTCCGGTGTATATCTTTTGCAATTGGCGACCGCAGATTTCAATAACGACGGTAACGCCGATATTGCGGCCTTCGGCCAGGACCGATTTGGCGTCCCTGCATTGGCGATCCTGCTCGGCAACGGCGAAGGGGCGCTACAACCGGCTTTGCCCTCATTCAATCCGGTCGGCACGGTCGCCGTAATCCCCGGCGACTTCAACAACGACGGGAGAGTTGACTTGGCAGTGCTAAGCGATGCTCCCGGCGCAGAAGAAGTCTTGATCTTCCCGGGAAAGGGCGATGGAACATTTGAGACTCCGCTGATTACGCAGTTCAACGCAGGAGCCGTCGCCATGAGCGTGGCAGATTTCGATGGCAACGGGACGCTCGACATCGCGTTGGTCGAACCCTGCTACACGTGTGCCAGCAGCATCGTGATTCTTTCAGGAAACGGCGACGGCACATTTAAGACTGGCGGCGCGTTCGAGACTGGCGTGGACTCCAATAGCATTGTGTCTGCCGATTTCAATAACGATGGCATACCGGACCTCGCCGTCGCCAATGAGTTGGGTTACGAGCATGCGCCCGGCACGTTGAGCGTATTGCTAGGCAATGGCGACGGCACCTTCCAGAAGGAAATTCCCATCGTCAACGCGGGCACATCGCCGAAGAATATTATGGCGGCGGATTTTACCGGCAGCGGCAATGAGGATTTGCTGGTTACGAACAACGGTGGTGTGTTCAGCATAATTTTTGGCCACGGCGATGGAAAATTCAGCGGACTGCTGAGTACGACCGGCGTCGGCAGCGGCCCACTTGTCATTGCAGACTTCAACGGCGATGGCATTCCCGATGTCGCGGTCGGCGCGGACGGCGTCCAGATATTTACCGGACGGGGCGATGGAAGATTTCAGCCGCCGACTACGCTTCTCGCGGAAGATGTCGCGGGCGCAATTCGACCAGCGCTCCTAGGTCCGGGATTGTTGCCCGACATTGTTGCCGCAGCGGGCATCTATAGCGGTTCCCTAGACGTGATTCGCAACGGGGGACGTTGACTATGACTACAGAGTCCTCCCGCTGGGACGTCTAAGCAATCTTCAACGTGTGAGAACGGCTGATTTCGACGGCTAGTTTCCAGTTGCCTGTGGGCGAGAAGGAATCTGTTCACTTCCCGGAAGAACCGCCTTATCGGCTAATAGTAATCGGAGCCGGCTTTCGCGGCTCGAATGCGATGTTCTTCAGATTGCAAAGTGGAACAATCCGTACCAAATCACAAAGACGAGAAGACTGAGTCCCGCTAGAAGAGCACCCAGAAAAGCCTTGACGCTTAGAGCTCCGCTCTGAAGAGTCGCGTTTCCCACGATGAGTGAAATCGGTAGATAGAGCACGGAAGAGGTGATTAAACCGGGAGAATAGCGATCAAACCGGGCGGTCGTTAGCACATGGAATAATCCATCCCAGAAAATATTTCCGCTTGTCCAGGCGATGAGTAAGAAAACGCTCAACCGCGAAACAGATCGGCCGGCCCAAAGTGTGAGACCTACCATGATGACAAAAAAAACGGCGTTATTGCAGGCGAAGGCGAGGTTGTTGAATGAGCCGCCAAGCACGTGCGTAACCCAAGCTGGAAAACCGCCTTGGTATTCCTCGACGATGTGGAGAGCGAAGGCGGCGGGCATGAGCCAGATGAGGCGTCGAAATGCCTGTCGTTTAAGGGTATCCGGACTCATCTCGGCCTTGCTTCTCGCGATCGGTCGTCCTTTTGGGTCGCGGGGACGAGTAGCGGTTCGCTTGCAACTATTCTGTTTCCACGCGCACGTCCCCAAAATTTTCGAAAGTCCTGATCGAAGGTCGAGATTGGCACGTTCGTAGCAACCGCGGTGGCGGCGATCAGACAGTCGACAAAGTGAGCCTTCGTTACCAACAAGCTATTTGGTGGACCTGGTCGGGATCGAACCGACGACCTCTTCCATGCCATGGAAGCGCGCTCCCAGCTGCGCCACAGGCCCACGATGAGACGGGAGACCAAACAGCTAGCCAAGTTTGGCCCTATTGATTTTCGCTTACATGTCCTGCGGAGTCAAACCACGGCTGGGCAATTAAAAACGCGGCACGCGAAGGTGCCATGCGGATTTGCCAAAGCGCCGAAAATCAGTATTCTTGAAAGCGAAATGAATCGCACATCCGGGTTAGGCGTGAGCATCCTGCTGGCAGTGTGGCCGCTCTTGTCGTATGCACAGTCGGCCAGCCCGTCGGCAACCCCGCCTGAGCCAGTCGCGTATTCCTCGATTCATGAGTTGAATCAAGTGCTGGATCCCTTGCAGCAGCTTTCGCAGACGATGCAAAGTGATTTGGCGAAGTTGCGTATTGAGCGCTGGAAGACCGACTCAGCTACGAAGAAGCAGAGTGAGGGCAACGTGGATTCGTTGACCCGCAATCTGCACGACGCCCTGCCCGACATTATTTCCGGCTTGCGCAGTTCTCCCGAAAGCCTGCCGGGAACCTTCAAGCTTTACCGCAATCTGGACGCGCTCTATGACGTGTTTGGTTCAGTGACGGAATCGGCGGGAGCGTTCGGGTCAAAAGATGAATTCCAGTCGCTGGACAACGACTTGAGCGCGCTCGAGCAATCGCGGCATGCCGTGGCCGACCGTATGGCTAGCCTGGCCACGCAGAAGGAAAACGAACTCGCGAACCTCCACACCAAAGTACAGCAAATGCAGAGCGCGGCGACGCCGGCCGGCGCAGCATCGGCCAGCAAAGTGGTGGTGGATGATACCGCCCCGCCCAAAAAACCGGTAAAACACAAGCCAAAACCCAAAGCCACGCCTCCAGCAGCCCCAGCTACCTCCCAGCCTGCGCCAGTTGCGCCCGCATCGAACCCTAACTGACTCGTTTTTGGTCTCCAAGTGACAGACGGGGCATGGATTAGGCCCTGGAACTCTGCTCCGTCGAGTGGGGTCTATAGGGTTATGGATTCGTTATTCATGCGGCTGGCGAAGCCAAGGGGTTGATTTTTCCTGGTTCGGAAAGCACGCGGCGAATCTATAATCGGGAGGTAGGGCCGTGACAGTGATGGCGGGGACAACCAGCTTGGGCCACCTTGCGAATGCAATTGAACTGAGAAGCGAAGCGCACGCCGAAGAAGCTGCGATTGTGGCAGAGTTGCGGTCTGGTTCCGAAGAAGCCTACGCATGGTTGATTGGCGAATTCCATCAGCCCATCTACAGTCTGGTTTACCGCATCGTCTCCGATCCATCGGACGCGGCCGACACCACGCAGGACGTTTTCCTGAAGGTGTTTCGCGGAATTAAGCACTTCCACGGCAAGTCAAGCCTGAAGACTTGGATTTACCGCATCGCGCTGCACGAAGCTTCGAACCGGCGGCGGTGGTGGTTCCGGCACAAAGCCAAGGAAACGTCGATTGAGCCGACTGTGGAATCTTGCGACGAGTTGGGCTATGCGCCCCCGCTGAGAGAATTGATGGACTCGGCCGAGTCTCCGTTCGAAAATGCGGCGCATGAAGAAGTGCGGGCGCACGTGGAGGCGGAATTACGGCAGATTCCGGAGCCTTATCGGACGACCGTGATTCTGCGGGACATTGAAGAAATGTCCTACGAAGAAGTCGCGGAGATCACCGAAGTGTCGTTGGGCACGGTGAAATCGCGGCTCACGCGCGGGCGGGAAGCCTTGCGCCAAAGGTTGACGGAATACGTGCGGCAGTCGGGGCGAGAACTGGGATTGAGAGTGCCTCCGGAGAAGGAAGCCAAGCCCGCCCGCGCCGCGAGATTTTCCGCGAAATCGGGCATGGAGGTTGCGTCATGAAGTGCGCTGCGGCCAAATCGCTGCTTTCGCCCTATCTCGACGGAGCGCTCACAGGAAAACAAATGCTGGCGCTAGGGGAGCATCTGCGGGGCTGCGAGGCTTGCTCTGCGTCTTTCGCCGGCTTGTGCGGAACACAACGCATGCTGGCAGGGATGGGGCGGCGACAAGCACCCGCCGACCTGGAGTTGAAGCTGCGCCTGGCAATCTCCCGGGAAGCGGCACGCACGCAGAACCTGCGCCTGCATGGATGGGGCATTCAATTTCGCCATGCTTTGCAGGCCTTCATGGTGCCCGCCAGTGCGGGATTGGCAGCAACGGTGGTGATTTTCGGCGTATTGATGGCATTCCTGGCGCCGCCGCTGGAGGCCGGCAATCGCGACATTCCGCTGGTAATACAAACCGCGCCGCAGTTTGAACAGTCGGCGTTTGGGACTCCGGCGAACAGCATCAAGGAAGATTCGCTGGTGATTGAAGCGTATGTAGATGCGAAGGGGCGCGTGGACGATTACCGCATTCTTTCAAATCCCGGCCAGAATGAAGACCTGCCGGTGCAGGTGAAGAATACGCTCATTTTCACAACTTTCCGCCCCGCAACCTTGATGGGGCATCCCACGGCAGGACGGGCGGTGATGTCGTTCTCCAAGATTAATGTAAAGGGCTAACGCGGGTAGGCAGAACCTCGAACCGCGCCATGGGGATTCATGGTTCCCACCCTTTCGAATAGGGCGCGAAATGGTGGGGCAGCCTCTATTATGAACCGATTAAGGAATTGAATTATTAAGGTCCCGATAGGTGTAAGATTCTTCCGCCAGCCTATTTGCCACATAAACAAGTGGCCTCAGTAAGGAGGAATCCAGTGAAAAACACTTCCATTCTGTTTACTCTCGCAACTGCCATGGTTGCCCTCGTTAGCGTTGCGACGCGGGCACAGGATGCCGGGACTCCGGCACTCGTTTTACATAACTCTTTACGTAACTCTGGCAACGCCGCCGCGTACTCTTCGGCGAAGGGCACCTGGGGAGTGCCTTCGGTGCCGGGCACGGTTATTTTCTATGGCGGCGATACCAACTTCAACGACCCGAATTACGAGGGTTATGCGAACATGAATACGCTTCTCGTGGAGAACACACACATTTATGCAGCAGTGACCGCGCCCACGGGAAGCAAGACCACCGTCTCCGGTGTATTTTTCAACGATATTGCATTGGTGGAAGGCGCGTTTGATCCGCCAACTGGGACTTATGACGTACGCCGTGGACTTTCCAACTCCGATTGCGGAACGGAATTGGCCACCGGAAGCGCGCCGCAAACCGCAGTGCCCACAGGGCGCAGCGCCGGCGATTATGTGGAGTACACCACCAGCGTTTCTTTCCCTAAGCCATTAACCGCCAGGGGCGGCACGACTTACTGGTTCAATGAAACGCCGCAGTGCACGAACACGGGCGACAGTGCCTGTGAAACTCAGGGATATTACTTTGACAACACGACCCAGCAAACCAACGGCGTAAATGCCAATGCGCAACCACCTTATCAGCTCTATTTGAATTCAAGCTATTTCGGCTATTCCTGTCTCACCCTGTGCGAGGGTGAGAATGAGCCTGCATGCAAGTGGGGCTCGTGGGGACTGTATAGATAGTCTCGTGCACACCCGCGGCCGGGAGCGGCGGGGGTGTGCTTTCACATTGAACTCGTACCAACCGGGCCTCAAATTCGCCACAAGCCTGATAGGCTCGCGTTGACGGGGTGGTATACAACGGCAGCAAAATGCTCCCTCCTCCTCGTTTGCTCACCCGCGTCCGGCCCATTTGGAAAATTAACCATCAACGAATGATATTCTGGGCGCTTGAGATGAACGGAATCGCA
>Ga0181522_10000060_pt1 | contig 83963 bp, 76 predicted proteins | sample PEATcosm2014_Bin_27_FD_121103 | JGI IMG/M metagenome (GOLD analysis project Ga0181522, IMG submission 121103) | Peatland microbial communities from MTU Mesocosm Facility, Houghton, MI, USA - PEATcosm2014_Bin05_10_metaG | ecosystem: Environmental > Terrestrial > Soil > Wetlands > Peat | place...
CGAGCGGCTCATGCCCAGCTCGTCGGCGATGTCGGCGATGCCCAGAACCGGACGGGCCGGCGTGAAGCAGCCCAGGATCGCAAGGCCCCGCTCCAGCGACTGCGAGTAGCGCGGCTCGCGCAGGCTCGGTATCGACCAGGCGGGTTCGTCGGTGCTCTTCGGTGCTGCAGCTTTCGTTCTAGGCATGTGGGATGGCTTCCTTTGGACACCTGTGGACACTGTGTCCCAGGCTTTGGTTGACAGGATCATAGATCGAAATACCGACTGATCGGCTTAAGAACTGTGGAAATTCGAGATATCGCGGCCACTCCGACCACGCGAACGGGTTCTTTCCCCCTGAGATGGCCGAATACGCCTGCCCGGTAGGGTTTCGACCGATGGCTGAGCTGAAGGGACTGATCCTCTCGGGAGGCAAGGGCACGCGCCTGCGCCCGATCACGCACACGAGCGCCAAGCAGCTCGTCCCGGTTGCCAACAAGCCCGTCCTCTTTTACGGAATCGAGGCCATGGCCGAGGCCGGCATCCGCCAGGTCGGCATCATCATCGCCCCTGAGACGGGCGGCGAGATCCAGCAGGCCGCCGGCGACGGCTCCCGCTTCGGCGTGGAGATCACCTACATAGTCCAGGACGAGCCGCTGGGCCTCGCCCATGCCGTGCTGACGGCCGAGGACTTCCTGGGCGGGGACCCGTTCGTCATGTACCTGGGCGACAACCTGCTGCAGGGCGGCATCACCGAGCTGGTCGCAAACTTCACCGAGCATCGGCCGGACGCCCTGATCCTGCTGACCCCCGTACCGGACCCCGAGAACTATGGCGTTGCGGAGCTCACGCCGGCGCCGGCGGGCCAGGTTGGCACCGTGCGACGTCTCGTCGAGAAGCCGGCCCAGCCGGCCACGGACCTGGCCCTGGTGGGGGTCTACATGTTCACGAAGGCGATCCACGACGCCGCCCGCGCGATCCAGCCCTCGGCCCGAGGTGAGCTCGAGATCACCGACGCCATCCAGCACCTGCTCGACGAGGGGTTGCGGGTCGAGCCCCACATAGTCCGCGGCTGGTGGAAGGACACGGGGCGCCTGGAGGACATGCTCGAGGCCAACCGCCTGATCCTCGACAACATCGCGGCGGACCTGCGGGGCGAGCTGATCGACTCCCAGGTGGACGGGCGTGTCGTCGTCGAGCAGGGCGCCCGCCTGGAGCGCACGCGCGTGCGGGGGCCGGCCGTGATCGGGGCCGGCAGCGTGCTGCGGGACTGCTACGTCGGCCCCTACACGGCGATCGGCGAGAACTGCACGATCACGGGCTCGGAGGTCGAGCACTCGATCCTGCTGGCCGGCTGCTCGGTATGCGAATTGGGCGGGCGCATGGAGTCCTCGCTGCTGGGACGCAACGTGACGGTGCGCAGGGGCGAGTCCCAGCCGCGGGCCTACCGCTTCATGGTCGGGGACAACTCCGACATCTCGATCCTGTGAGGCTGCTCGTCACGGGCGCGTCCGGGATGCTCGGCATCGATCTGATGCGGGCCGGCGAACGGGCGGGACACGAGATGATCGGCCTCGGCCGCGGCGAGCTGGACGTCACCGAGGGGAAGGCGGTGAGCGAGGTGCTCGAGCGGGTCGGCGCCGACGCCGTCGTCAACTGCGCCGCCTGGACGGACGTCGACGGCGCCGAGACCCACCCCGAGCAGGCGGCGGCCGTCAACGCCCACGGAGCCGGCAACGTGGCCCGGGCGGCAGCTGCTCTCGGCGCGCCGCTGGTGCACGTCTCGACCGACTACGTCTTCTCGGGCAGGGCTCCGGTTGGGCTCGACGGAAGGCCCCGCGCCTACCTGGAGTCCGACCCGACCGGGCCGGGAACGGTCTACGGGCAGAGCAAGCTGGCAGGCGAGCTGGAGGTGCTGGCGGCATCCCCGCGCCATGCGATCGCCAGGACGGCCTGGCTGTTCGGCGTGGCGGGCCGCAACTTCGCCGAGACGATGATCGGGCTGGGCGAGGAGCGCGAGCAGGTCAAGGTCGTGGACGACCAGGTCGGCTGCCCGACCTGGACGGGCCATCTCGCCCCGGCGCTGCTGGGGCTGCTCGAGCGGGGCGTGCGCGGCGTCGTGCACCTGGCAGGCAGCGGCTTCGTCTCCTGGCGGGGATTCGCGGCCGAGATCTTCAGGCAGGCGGAGCTGGAGTGCTCCGTCCAGCCCGCGACGACGGCCGAGATGGCCAGGCCGGCGCCCCGGCCTGCCTGGTCTGCCCTGGAGAGCGAGCGCGCCGACGTGCTGCCCCTGCCGCCCTGGCAGGACGGCCTGGCGGGGTACCTCGCAGCCCGGGCTGGGATGATGCGGCCATGAGACTGCTCGTGTGCGGCGGCGCCGGCTTCATCGGCTCGACCTTCGTGCGCCAGCGCCTGCTGGAGCACGGCGACGAGGTGACGGTCCTGGACAAGCTGACCTACGCGGGGCGCGAGGAGAACCTGGCAGACGTCGCGGAGCGTCCCGGCTACGCCTTCCTCCGCGGCGCCATCGAGGACCCCGAGGCCGTCGCGAGCGCCGTCGCATCCTCGCGTGCCGAGGCGATCGTCAACTTCGCAGCGGAGACGCACGTGGACCGTTCGATCGCCGAGCCGGACGCCTTCGTGCGGACCCACGCCGTCGGCACCTACGTGCTGCTGGAGGCGGCTCGCACGAACGAGCTGCGCTACCTGCAGGTCTCCACCGACGAGGTCTACGGCTCGATCGAGCAGGGCACCTTCACGGAGGAGAGCCCCCTGCGACCCTCCTCGCCCTACTCGGCCACCAAGACGGGCGCAGACCTGCTGGTGCAGAGCTACTTCCACACCTACGACCTGCCCGCCACGATCTGCAGGGGCTCCAACAACTACGGGCCCTACCAGTACCCCGAGAAGCTGATCCCGCTGATGATCCTAAACGCGATCCACGGGGACTCCCTGCCGGTCTACGGCGACGGCATGCAGGTCCGCAACTGGATCCATGCGACGGACTTCGCCCGGGCCATCGGCACGGTCCTGGAACGGGGGGCTCACGGCGAGGTCTACAACGCAGGCGGTCCCGACGAGGAGGCCAACATCGACGTCGTGCGGCGCATCGTCGCGCTGACGGGGGCCGATGAGTCCCAGATCCAACACGTCAGGGACCGCCCCGGCCACGATCGTCGCTACTCCCTCTCCTCGGAGAAGGTCAGGGCGCTCGGCTGGGAGCCGCGAGTGCGTTTCCAGGAGGGCCTGGCCGAGACCGTCGCCTGGTACCGCGAGAGCTCCTGGTGGTGGGAGCCGATCCGCTCCGGCGAGTACCGCGAGTACTACGAGCGTCAGTACGGGCGCGCCCTGCAGCCCTGACCCGAACAGCTCGTGCGGACAACTGTCCGTAGACAGATTGTCTGCAGCGGGCGATGCTGCGTGATGTGAATGAGATCCGTGAGCAGTTCGGCAGGAACCTCAAGCGCGGCAGGCTGGCTGCCGGGCTGACCCAGGAAGAACTGGCGCACCTGGCGAAGCTCGACCGCAGCGCGATCAGCCTGCTGGAGCGCGGCAAGCGGTTCCCACGCCTGGACACACTCGTCACGCTCAGGCGCTCGCTCGAGCTGGAATCGCTGTCGGAGTTGCTCCAGGGCATCGGCTGAAGGGGCGTCGATAGGCTCGGAGCATGCCCCTGGAGAGCTTCAGCCCGGACGTGGCGCGCTGGTTCGCAGCAGCCCTGGGCGAGCCCACGGCGGCCCAGGCCAAGGCATGGCCGGCGATCGCCCGCGGCGAGCACGTGCTGCTGTCGGCGCCGACGGGCTCCGGCAAGACCCTGGCGGCCTTCCTGTACGCGCTGGACCGCCTGAAAGTGGAAGGGGAGAGCGCGAGCGCGGGCACGCGGGTCCTCTACGTCAGCCCCCTCAAGGCCCTGGCCTACGACATCGAGCGCAACCTGCGGGCGCCGATACGGGGCATCGGCGCCGAGCACGTGACGGTCGGCATCCGCACGGGCGACACGCCCCAGCGGGAGCGGGCGGCGATGGTCCGCAACCCGCCCGACATCCTCGTCACGACCCCCGAGTCGCTGTACCTGATCCTGACCTCACAGGCCCGCAGCATGCTTGAGACGGTCGGCACGGTGATCGTCGACGAGATCCACGCCGTGGCGGCCTCCAAGCGTGGAGCCCACCTGGCCCTCAGCATCGAGCGGCTGGAGGAGCTCGTGCGGAGCGCAGGCGGTGACGAGGGGAGCGGGTCGGCCTTCCAGCGGCTGGGCCTGAGCGCCACGCAGAATCCGCTGGAGGAGATCGGCCGCTACCTGGTCGGCCCCTCCCGCAAGGTCACGATCGTCGACGCGGGCGTGCGAAAGCCGCTGGACCTGCGCATCGAGGTTCCGGTCGAGTCGATGACCGAGCCCGGCGGTCCCCCCGACGCAGGCACGGACCCCCTCGAGCACGTCCAAGGCTCGGAGGCGACACGCGCCTCGATCTGGCCGGCCATCTACCCGGAGCTGCTGCGGCTCGTCCGCGAACACACCTCCACGATCGTCTTCGTCAACAACAGGCGGGCCGCCGAGCGCGTGGCGCTGCGCCTGAACGAGCTGGCCGCCCAGCAGGAGAGAGAGGATGAGGGAGGGGTCGCGTCGCCTGGACCGTCGCCTCCCGCGGCCGCCGAGATCGCCCGTGCCCACCACGGCTCGCTGGCGAGAGAGGAGCGGACGAAGGTCGAGGAGCTGCTGAAGGCGGGGCAGCTGCCGTGCCTGGTGGCGACGTCCTCGCTGGAGCTGGGCATCGACATGGGGGCCGTCGACCTGGTCCTGCAGATCGAGTCGCCCAAGTCCGTCGCGCGCGGCCTGCAGCGGATCGGACGGGCCGGGCACGGCGTCGGCGAGGTCAGCCGGGGGCGGATCTTCCCCAAGTTCAGGGGCGACCTGCTGGAGTGCGCGGTGCTCGTCAGGCGCATGCGGGAAGGGGCCATCGAGCCGACGGTCGTGCCCAGGAACGCGCTGGACGTGCTGGCCCAGCAGGTCGTAGCGATCGTCGTCTCGGCCGGCGAGGAGGGGATCGCCGTCGAGGAGGTGCAGGCGCTGGCCAACCGCACCCACTCCTACGGCGAGCTGTCCCGCCAACTGCTGGAGAACGTCCTGGACATGCTCGACGGCCGCTACCCGTCGCGGGAGTTCGGCGAGCTGCGGGCCCGCATCGTCTGGGACCGCGTCACGGGCATGCTGCGTGCCCGCAAGGGCTCCCGCCAGCTGGCGATAGCCAACGCCGGCACGATCCCCGACCGCGGCCTGTACATGGTCACCCTGCCCGACGGCCGGCGCGTCGGCGAGCTGGACGAGGAGATGGTCTACGAGGCCCGGGCCGGGCAGGTCTTCCTGCTGGGCGCCTCGACCTGGCGCATCGAGGAGATCACCCGCGATCGCGTCGTGGTGACTCCGGCTCCGGGCGCTCCAGGCGCCGTGCCCTTCTGGAAGGGCGACACGGTGGGTCGGCCCAAGCAGCTGGGCGAGGCGATCGGCGCCTTCTCGCGCTGGGCCGTCGAGCAGGACGAGCAGACGCTGGCGCGCGACTACGACCTCGACGAGCGGGCGGCCCGCAACCTGCTGGCATACCTGCGCGAGCAGCAGGCCGCGACGCGCGTACTGCCAAGCGACCGGGCGATCGTGCTGGAGCGCTTCCGCGACGAGATCGGCGACTGGCGGCTGTGCCTCCTCTCCCCCTTCGGAGGACGCGTCCACGCGGCCTGGGGGCTGGCCCTGTCGGCCCGCATGCGCGAGTGCTTCGGCGTGGAGTCCGACGCCATCTGGACAGACGAGGGCATCATCATGCACCTGCCCGACCTGGACGCGGAGGAGGCCGAGGAGGGCGGCGGCTGGGGAGCCTTCGCGGAGCTCTTGTGCATCGAGCCCCAGGAGGTCGAGCAGGCGATCGTCGGCGAGCTCGGCGGCTCGGCTCTGTTCGGTGCCCGCTTTCGCGAGAACGCGGCCAGGGCCCTGCTGATCCCCCGCGCCTATCCGGGCAGGCGCACGCCGCTGTGGCAGCAGCGCCTGAAGGCCCAGAACCTGCTGGAGGTGGCCCGCCGCTACGAGGACTTCCCGATCGTGCTGGAGACCTACCGGGAGTGCCTGCAGGACGTCCTGGACGTGGCGGGGCTGAAGGAGGTGCTGGGCGCCCTGCAGACGCGCGAGATCTCCCTGATCGAGGTCGAGACGCCGGTCGCCTCGCCCTTCGCCTCCTCGCTGCTGTTCGACTATGTGGCGACGTACATGTACGAGGGCGACACGCCGGCGGCCGAGCGCAGGGCGGCGGCGCTGTCGCTGGACCGCGACCTGCTGCGCGAGTTGCTGGGCTCGGAGGAGCTGCGCGAGCTGATCGACCCCGGGGCGCTGGAGAGGGTCGTGGCGGACCTGCAGTGTCGCTCGGAGCTGACCCAGGCGATCGACAGGGACGGCCTGCACGACGTCCTGCGCAGGCTCGGGGACCTGACCGCGGCGGAGGTCGGCGAGCGCGTGCTGACCGGCATCGACGCGGAGGGGCTGCTGTCCGGTCTGGAGCGCGAGCGCCGTGCGATCAGGCTGCGGGTGGGCGGGGAGGAGCGCTGGATCGCGGCCGACGAGGCGGGGCTGTACAGGGACGCGCTGGGCGCGGCGCCCCCCGGCGGTCTGCCCGAGGCCTTCCTGGCGGACGTGCCCGACGCCCTGCGTGAGCTGATCGCCCGCCATGCGGCCACGCACGGACCGTTCGCAGCCGAGGAGGTGCGGGCCCGCTACGGAGTGGACGTCGCAGCGGTGCTGCGCGAGCTGGAGCGGGACGGGCTGATCGTGAAAGGCGAGCTGCGTCGCGAAGGAAGCGGGCAGGACTGGTGCGACGTGGAGGTGCTGCGGCGCCTGCGGCGGGCCTCCCTGGCGGTCCTGCGCAAGGAGATCGAGCCGGCCGAGCAGCGGCGGCTGGCGGCCTTCCTGCCCTCCTGGCAGGGCGTCGACAGGCACACGGCGGCCGGCGCGGGCATCGACAGGCTGCGCGAGACGCTGGTCGCCCTGCAGGGGCTGGCCCTCCCCGTCGAGAGCTGGGAGCGGGACGTCCTGCCGCGGCGCACCGGCGCCTACTCGCCGACGTGGCTGGACGCTCTCTGCGCGGGGGGAGAGGTGGTCTGGGTCGGCGCTGGGGCGCTGGGGCGCTCGGGCAGGGTGGCCCTGTACTTCCGTGAGGACGCAGCCGCGATCGGCCCCCCCGGCGGAGCCTGGCCCAAGCCCGGCGGCGGGCCGTCGGGGCGGGAGCACGATCTGGTTCGCTCCCGCCTGGCCGCCGGCCCCTGCTTCTTCACAGACCTGATCGCCGAGCTGGCGCTGGCGCCCGAGGAGCTGCGGGAGGCTTTGTGGGACCTGGTCTGGGCCGGGGAGGCGACCAACGACGCCTGGGCGCCGCTGCGTGCGCCGCGATTGACGCTGGCACGGGCACAGGCGCCGAGCAGGCGCGCTCCGGGCCGCTCCCGCTTCGCCACCAGGCGCAGCAGCGGGGCCCAGTCGCAGGTGCAGGGCCGCTGGTCGTTGGCGGGCGGCCTGTTCGGGCCCGCGCCGGCCGCCGCCCAGGCGCCGGAGCACCGCCGCGTGCTGGCGGAGCTGCTGCTGGAGCGCTACGGCATCGTCACCCGCGAGCAGGTCCTGGCCGAGGGCATCAAGGGCGGCTTCGCGCTGCTGTACGACACCTTCGCCCGCCTGGAGACGCTCGGCGTCTGCAGACGTGGCTACTTCATCGAGGGCATGGGCGGCGCCCAGTTCGCCCTGCCCGGCGCCGTCGAGCGGCTGCGGGCGGGCACGGTGGGTCGCGACGGCCCCGAGGACCGTGGCCGGGCCGTCGTGATCGCGGCCGCCGATCCCGCCCAGCCCTACGGGGCGGCTCTGCCCTGGCCACAGCGCAGGCCCGGGGAGCGCCGCCCGGCCCGTGTCGCGGGGGCCTACGTGGTACTCGTGGACGATCTTCCGGAGCTCTACGTCGAGCGGGGCGGGCGCGGCCTGAGCACGCTCGGGCGGGAGGGCCGCCAGGACGGCGAGACCACTCTTCGGCAGGGGCTCACGACGCTGGCGCAGGCGGTCGCCGCCGGGCGCGTAGGCAAGCTGTCGCTGGAGCGGATCGACGGCGAGCCGGCCCTCTCCTCGCCCCTGGCGGAGCTGCTCGTGGAGCTCGGCTTCCACGCCGGCCCCCGGCGGCTGACGCTGAGCGCCTGATCAGACGACAGATTCCGACATACTGATTTTCGTGCGTTTGCAGGGCCATCCCGGCGCTAAGTGCCCCTTTGTCTGCCAGACGATTGCGCGCGATGGAGACACGAGTGGAAGTATTGAAATCAGTGTGTAGTTTGAGCGCCGCAAGGGGGTTGCGGGACAGTGCCGGTTTCAACTACATTTCGGAATTGTGGGGATGGGTCAAACTAAGGAACAGCTTTCGCCGCTGTACCACCGCCTTCCGCACGGGCCTAACGGGATGGGGCGCGAGGAGGTGGAGCGCAATCAGCGCAGCCGTCTTTACGGCGCGATGATCGAGGCGGTCTCGAAAAAGGGCTACCAGAAGACGACGGTGGCTCACGTGATCGCACTGGCCGGCGTCTCACGCCGGGCCTTCTACGAACTCTTCGAGAACAAGGAGGACTGCTTCCTCGGGACGTACGACATCGTCGTCGCGCACGCTCGCAAGAGCGTCCTGGAAGCGTGGCTTGCCGAGCGCGGCTGGGCCAATCGCATGCACGCCTCCTGCAAGACGCTGCTGGACCACGTGGCCCAGGCGCCGAAGGGACCGCGGCTGGTGCTGGTCGACTCCCTGGGCATAGGTCCGCGGGCCCGCGAACGGATGCAGCTGGCCGGCCTGGTCTTCGAGCGGGTCGTCTCGGCTGCCTTCCACTCCGCGCCCGAGGAGATCCAGTTCCCGCAGCTGACGCCCCGGGCAGTCGTCTCCGGCGTGCGCCACCTCGCCTTCACGCGGATGCTGGAGAACCGCGAGCGGGAGCTCTACACGCTGACCGACGAAGTGCTCGACTGGATCGAGTCCTACAGGGTAGCCCCGGGCACGCGCCTGCGGACGCTGACGCTGGCCCGCCCGCCGCACATCCCGCCGACGCCGGCGGCCTTCCTGACGCGCGACGACAAGCGCGCCAGGGTGCTGGGATCGGTCGTCCACCTGACGCTGGACGAGGGCTATGCGAGCCTGACGGACCCGCAGATCGCCTCCTTCGCGGGCGTCTCCACCGAGGCCTTCCACAAGCAGTTCGCCAACAAGGAGGAGTGCTTCCTGGCCGTCCTGGACGAGTTCGTCGCGGAAACGCTGCAGGCCGTGCGGCCGTCCATGCAGGAGGCGGACAGCTGGGAGGAGGCGGTCTGCCTGACGGTCCAGGCCTTCGTGACGCACCTCGTCGCCCATCAGGCGCTGCTGCGGATCGCCTTCATCGACCTGTTCGAAGTGGGCCCGGCCATGATCGGGCGCATGACCGCCGCGGTGGCCGGATTCACGAGCATGCTGCTGGCGGACGGGCCGAGCCCTCAGCGCGGACCCCAGATCGCAGAGGAAGCGGTCACGGGAGCCCTGTGGGGGATCATCTCGACCTACGTCGCCAACAACAGGCTCTCGCGGCTGCCGTCGCTGGTCGACCACCTCAGCTTCACCGTGCTGGCTCCCTATGTGGGTGCACGGGCTGCGACGGAGGCAATCGCCTCCTCGCATCGCCAGACTGCCTACGCCTGAGCCGCCGCCTGCTCGTCCGCCGACGTGGCGCGGTCGACTCTGGCATGGTGGCGGCGATGAGCCAGCCGCCTCGGAGACAGCGCCCGCGCCGGGTGGGGCACAAGGGCGCCGCCCACATCGAGCCGGGCAACACCCTGGCCAGCTTCGACGCTGCCCTCGGTCACGACGTCGACATGATCGAGCTGGACGTGCTCAGCGAGCACCCCGGCGGCGGCGGGCGCCTGCTGGTGGCGCACGACTACGAGGACGCCCGCTCGCGCGAGCCGCTCAGCTTCGAGCAGGCCCTGGCCCACCTCTCCCGCCCCGAGTTCGCCCAGGTCGAGCTCGACGTCGACGTCAAGCTGCCCGGCTACGAGCTGCGCGTGCTGGCAGCGCTGCGGGAGCGCGGGATGATCGAACGGACGCTGATCAGCGGCATGTACCCCGCCGGGCTTGCCCTGATCCGTCAGGCCGAGCCGGGGCTGCGCCTGGGTTGGTCGGTGCCGCGTGTGCGGCGCGACTACACGACCGACATGCTGACGGCCATCCCGGCCCTGGCATTCCTGACGGGCTACCGGGCGATGCTGCCGAGACGTGCCCGCAAGGCTCTGGAGGAGGGCCGCTTCGACGCCGTCATGGCCCACTGGCGGGTCGCCACGCCGGCGCTGCTGCGGGCTGTCCACGAAGGCGGCGGCGAGCTGTACGTATGGACGGTGGACGACGCCCGCGCGATCGCCCGTCTGAGCGCGATGGGAGTCGACGGCATCATCACCAACGACCCCAGGCTGTTCAGCCGATGACGCAGGTGGCGGCGCTGTAGCCCGCGGGGTCGGCTCCCGAGACGCTCTTGTGGGCAGCCGTCGTCGTGCGGCTGGCGGACTGTAGGATGCGGGCGCCCCGCCGCCACTGGAAGCCGACGACGCCGCGCAGGGTGTAGGCGGGCTGGCCCGTGCGGGGCACGAGCTGGAAGCTGCTGCCGCCCTGCCTGACAGAGCCGCCGGGGCCCACGTAGGTGAAGGTCTGGGTCACGCCCTTGGCGAGGTCGATCCACTTCTTGCTCGTCGCGTCCTGGTACTGCAGCTTGAAGCTCATGTACATCTTGTCGTGGACGTGCCTGTCGCCCGGCATCGATCCGCGTACCCCGACGTAATCGGGCTGGTCGTGGGGATTGCAGAGGTCGATCGTCGCCCACAGTTCCCGCGATCGCAACAGCGCAGCCATCAGCTTGCCTTCCTGGGCCGAGGAGGCCCCTGCTGCGCCGATCGGCAGGGCTGTGCCGGCGCACAGGGCCAGCGTCAGCAGGATCGACAGCTTGCCGGCCTTTCGAGGCATGCGTTGAAGATAGCGCCGGTGGCAGGGAGCGATCCCCGGTTGTGGTATTCCGTTGCCAGCATGGCCGAGGGCTCGAGGGACGTCGTTGAACTGCTGGGGCGGGTGCCGGTCTTCTCGACGCTCGAGCGGGCCGATCTGGAGAGGATCGCGGAAGTCTCGGTGCCGCGTTCCTTCGCCCCCGGCCAGGCAGTCTTCATGGAGGGCGACGCCAGCGACACCTGCTACGTCGTGCGCGAGGGACATGCCCGTGCCGTGCGCAGCCACGGCGACGGTCGCAGCATCACCCTGGCCAACTTCGGCCCCGGCGACATCTTCGGCGAGCTGGCCATGTTCGAGGACGAGCGGCGCTCGGCGACGGTGCAGGCGATCGACGAGATGAGCGTGATCGGCGTGCTGGGCCCCGACATGCGCCGCTTGATGACAGAGCATCCCCAGATCTCCACGCGCCTGGTCATCGCCCTGGGCAGGCGGCTGCGGGAGACCAACGAGCGTCTCTCCAGGCAGTCCTTCCAGACGGTGCAGAGCCGTGTCGCCGTCGTCCTGGAAGATCTCGTCAGGCAGGCCGTCGTCGACGGTCGCTCCGAGCGCGACGTGCTCGTCACGGCGACCCAGGCCGAACTGGCCCAGCTGGCAGGCTCCTCGCGCGAGTCCGCCAGCCGCTTCCTGGCGGTGCTCGAGCGCGCCGGGGTGATCTCCCAGGGCCGCGGGCGCCTGGTCGTGCACGACCCTTCGGCCCTGGCGCAGTATGTCTTCTGAGCCGGCTGCGACAGGCGACGGGCAGGTGCGCGAGTTCTCCGCCGGGGGCGTCGTCGTGCGCGGCGAGGAGGTCGTCGTGATCGTGCCGACACGCCGGGCGGCGGACGGGTCGAAGGTGCTCGCCCTGCCCAAGGGGCACGTCGATCCCGGCGAGACGCCGATCCAGGCGGCCGAGCGGGAGGTGCGGGAGGAGACGGGGATCCTCGCCGAGCCCGTCGTCGAGCTCGGCAAGACCCGTTACTGGTACAGGCGCGACGGACGCACGATCGGCAAGGCCGTCGTGTTCTTCCTGTTCGATCACACCGGCGGCGACACGGCCGACCACGACGACGAGGTCGAGGACGTGCGTTGGCTGCCCCTGCGCGAGGCCGAGCGAGAGCTCACCTATCCGGGCGAGCGCGACATGGTCGCCGCGGCCGTGGCCTACCTGGGCAAAGACCGGTAGCCTGCCGACACCATGCAGGTTCTCAACTTCTACTCGACGATCTTCGCCGACGAGCTCAAGCGGGGCCGCAAGACGGCCACGATCCGCCTCGGCGACAAGTCGGGCAAGTACCGCAAGAACCAGCTCGTCCTCGTCACGATCGGCTTCCAGTACTCGCCGCGAGAACGCATCTTCGAAGCCGTCATCGACCAGGTCGAGGTGATGCGCCTGGCCGAGCTCTCCCCGCGCGACATCAAGCACGACAACCCCGAGTTCCGCCGTCACGAGGAGCTGATCAAGTTCCTCGAACAGATCTACGGCCGCGCCGTCTCGCCCGAGGACGTCGTGACAGTCGTGCGCTTCTCGCAGATCCTCGACACGCCGTCGGGGATGACCGAGGCCATCAAGGGCTTTGGCGGGGCGCAGAACTGACGCCCGATCACCCAGTTTGATGCGTTGATGCGCTAGCATCAAGCTGGTGCGCACGACGCTGAGCATCGACGACGACGTCGTAGCGGCGGCCAAGGAGCTGGCGGCCGCCGAGCGCCGCTCGCTGGGAGAGGTCATCTCGGAGCTTGCACGGCGCGGTCTGACGCCGGCGACGGTCGAGATGGACGACAAGCTGCCGGTCATCCGGGTGCCCACCGGGACGCCGCCGATCACGGCTGAGATGGTGCGCAGAGCGCTCGACGAGGACTGAGCCGGGCCGCGTTGGCGTTGCTCGACGTCAATGCGCTCGTCGCGCTCGCGTGGGACTCCCACGTGCATCACGTCACGATCCGGCGCTGGTTCTCGGAGAAGGCCGATGAGGGCTGGGAGAGCTGTCCGGTGACGGAGACCGGCTTCATAAGGGTCTCCTCGAACCCCAAGGTTCTGCCCACGCCGGTCGGCACAGGGGCTGCGCTGGCGGTGCTGGCAAGCATGCGACAGGCCGGCTCGCACAGGTTCCTGACCGACGACGTCTCCCCGGTGGACCCGGACGTCCCAGCCGTTGCCGGTCATCGCCAGATCACCGACGCGCACCTGCTGACGATCGCAAGGAGGCACGGCGTGGAAGTGGTCACCTTCGACGCCGGCCTGGCCGCGCTCGCCGACGGTGACGGTGTCGAGCTGCTGAGCGCGATCTGAGCAGGCCGGTCGCGCAAATGCCTCGGCACTCGCCGTGCAAGAGTGCCGACACCCTTCTGGAATCACTTGAATTCCTATATATTCAGTCGTGCGTCGGCACTCTCCCCCCGAGAGTGCCAGCAGCAATTCGACAGAGGGCGGCTCGACCCCTGAGCCGGCAGAAGCAGTCCTAGATGGAGGTTTTCCGAACATGAAGCTCAAGCCCCTGGGCGATCGTCTGATCGTGCGGGCGATCGAGGAGGAGGAGACCACTGCCAGCGGCCTCGTGCTCCCCGACACCGCCAAGGAGAAGCCGCAGAAGGGCAAGGTCATCGCCGCAGGCGACGGCAAGCTCGACGACGCAGGCAAGCGCATCCCGCTGGACGTCAAGGAGGGCGACGAGGTCCTCTACAGCAAGTACGGCGGGACCGAGATCAAGGTCGACGGTGAGGAGTTGCTCGTGCTGCGCGAGTCCGACGTCCTCGCCAAGGTCGCCTAGGCACTAAGGAGATCTGAGAAAGACATGGCACACAAGGAGCTGAAGTACGACGGAGAGGCGCGCAAAGCGCTCGAGGCGGGCGTCGACGCGGTCGCGAACGCGGTCAAGGTCACGCTCGGCCCCAAGGGCCGCTACGTGGTCCTCGACAAGAAGTTCGGCGCCCCCACCATCACCAACGACGGCGTCACCATCGCCCGCGAGATCGAGGTCGAGGACGTCTTCGAGAACCAGGGCGCCCAGCTGGTCCGCGAGGTCGCAACGGCGACCAACGACGTGGCCGGCGACGGCACCACTACGGCGACCGTGCTGGCCCAGGCGATCGTTCGCCAGGGCCTGAAGAACGTCGCAGCCGGGGCCAACCCGCTGGCGCTCAAGCGCGGCATCGAGAAGGCCGTCGACGAGGTCGTCAAGAACATCGCCTCGCAGTCCAAGGAGGTCTCCGGCAAGGACCAGATCGCCCGCGTGGCGACGATCTCGGCCGGTGACGAGGAGATCGGCGACGTCATCGCCGACGCGATCGAGAAGGTCGGCAAGGACGGCGTGGTCAACGTCGAGGAGGGTCAGACCTTCGGCATGGACCTCGAGTTCACCGAGGGCATGCAGTTCGACAAGGGCTACATCTCGCCCTACATGGTCACCGACCAGGACCGCATGGAGGCGACCCTGGAGGACCCCTACATCCTCATCGCCAACCAGAAGATCGGCTCCGTCCGCGACGTCCTGCCCGTGCTCGAGGCAGTGATCCAGTCGGGCAAGCCGATCCTGATCATCGCCGAGGACGTCGAGGGCGAGTCGCTGGCGACCCTGGTCGTCAACAAGCTCCGTGGCACCTTCACCGGTGTCGCCGTCAAGGCACCGGGCTTCGGCGACCGTCGCAAGCGCATGCTGGAGGACATCGCGATCCTGACCAACGGCGAGGTCATCACCGAGGAGATGGGCCTGAAGCTGGAGAACACCCAGATCTCCCAGCTCGGTCGTGCCCGTCGTGTCGTCGTCTCCAAGGACACGACGACGATCGTGGACGGTGCCGGTGACCAGGAGGCCATCAAGGGCCGCATCAACCAGATCAAAGCCGAGATCGAGAACACCGACTCGGACTTCGACCGGGAGAAGCTCCAGGAGCGTCTGGCCAAGCTCTCCGGCGGTGTCGCCGTCGTCAAGGTCGGCGCTGCCACCGAGACGGAGATGAAGGAGAAGAAGCACCGCGTCGAGGACGCCCTGCAGGCGACCCGAGCGGCGCTCGAGGAGGGCATCGTGCCCGGCGGTGGCGTCGCGCTGCTGCAGGCCGCTGCTGCCGTCACCGTCAGCGATAACGGCGCTTCCGCGGACGGCTCGGACGACGAGCGCACAGGTGCGCGGATCGTGCTGAGGGCGCTCGAGGAGCCGCTGCGCCAGCTGGCCGAGAACGCCGGCCTGGAGGGCTCGGTCGTCGTCAACGACGTCCGCAAGGCCAAGAAAGGCCACGGCCTCAACGCCGCCACCAACGAGATCGTCGACCTCGTCGCGGAAGGCATCATCGACCCGGCCATGGTCACGCGCTCTGCCCTGCAGAACGCCGCCTCGATCGCCAAGAACATCCTCACCACCGAGGCAATCGTCGCCGAGGTGCCCGAGAAGGAAGCCGCCGGCGTCGGCGGCGGCATGCCCGACATGGGCGGGATGATGTAGTCAGCGCGATTCGCTGACGTCGTGTTCACGGATGCCCGGCTTCTGGCCGGGCATCCGTCTTTAACCGTCGCTCCTCGTCGCGCGCGCCGGCGGGAGCCGCGGCAACGGAGCCCCGACTTTCATGCGTCGCCTCTCCGCACGCATGCCGAGCGAAATCGCGCAGCTGCATCTACAAACCGACTCCCACTCGGCGGGTGTGTCAGCCAATTGACCATTTTGACACGCTCCACTGTCAGGGTAGTGACAGGTTTTCACTCTTGGGGCCAGTCCCAGGCTATGAAGAGAAACACGCTTTGACAGTCTCAGGGTGGGCATTACCGTGTTCCCCTGCGGTACGAAATACGGATCCCACTCAACTTCGGCGTTCCGACGGAGCGCGCGCTGGGAGCCGTTTGATCCTACTAGAGAGAGAAGGTGACAATACTCATGTCTAAGCCTGGAAGGCGGTCGAGGTGGGTCTACGTGGCGGCGGTGGCGCTGCTGGCGGCGCTCGCATTTGCTGCTACGGCAGCAGCGAAGGCGCCAAGCGGGAAATACTCGGTGTTCGGCCAGTGCCCGCGGTTCACCCCTGGCGTGACTCGCTGTCTGTACTCGGAAACGACAAGCGGCGAAGTGAAGATCGGCAAGCAAACCGTACCGATCACAAACCCGATTGTTCTGCAGGGTGGCACGACGCGCAACGAAGAAACCGAAGCTGAAACCTTCGTAGGGGCCCTCAACGGCGAAACGCTCTCGAAATCGCCACAGAACGTGCCTGGGGGACTGCTGGACATCGTCAACTGCCAGGAATTCAGCAACCCGCTGGTCAAGATCCCGTGTGAGCTGGTCTTCGAAAACGGCTTGACTGGCGTCAAAGCGACGACCGAACTCGCGCGCCCTGCCAGCGAAATCGGCATCAACACGAACAACCTGGTCAACGAAGAAGGCGTTGCGCTGTCGTTGCCCGTGAAGGTGAAGCTCGAAAACCCGTTCCTGGGCGGCGAATGCTACATCGGCTCTAGCAGCAAACCGATCATCCTCAACCTGACCACGGGGACCACCAAACCACCGCCGCCGAACAAACCGATCAAAGGCAAATCGGGGTTCTTCTCGACCGAAGAAGAAGCCAACTTCATCGAGATCACGGAAAACACTCTCGTCGACAACTCGTTCTCGGCCCCTGAAGCAACGGGCTGTGGCGGGATATTCTCGGGTCTCGTCGACCCGGTCGTCGACTCGAAACTCGGTCTGCCCTCCGCGGCGGGCAACAACACGGCCATCGAGAACAACCTGATCAAGCTGGCCACCGCAGAAGCGGTCGTCAACAGCGAAAAATAACGACGCCAGTCGAGCTCGGCGGCTCGCCGCGGCTTTAGGGCTCGGCAGGAAGGCACCAGCTCGCACGTAACGGCAGCTGGCTACACGGGAGGGGCGGACGCGCTCTTGGCGGTCCGCCCCTCTCACTGGCGTGGGGGCCGGCGCGCGGCTTGCCCGTCGGTCCAGGCAAGGGCGCTTCGCAAGCGTCGCCTTGGGACGGAGACGGCGGCAGCGGCGACGCCCGGCCACCCGGGCACGGACCGCACCGGGGGCCGGCCTGGCCCCAGCCTGGACACGAAGGCGGGACGTCTACGCGGCTTGGCCACGGTCGCGGTGGGTGGTGGGATCGGACCCGGAAGCGAACTGTCAGGTGTCAGACACTGAATGTCGTTATGCGGACAAACATTGACAGTCGCACGCATAGCCACTCCTTACGTGCCCAGACGCGGCGTACCTAAAGGTGAGGCGAGGTGTCTCTGTCCTGTGCGATCGTCGCGAAAGCGAAAAACCTGGCGCGCGCGGTGTGTACACAACGGTCAAGCATTGGCCGATCCCAAACGAGTCTGACTCATGACTGGGTGGTTGACATGCCCAGGCGGCGCTGGGCAAGGTGGCGAGGTGGCGCGGGGCTGAGCGACGACGACGTGGCTCACCGTCTCGAGAAGCCATGAGAGAGAGGGCACCGAGCGCACCGCTCGCGTGCAAACAACCGTCTCCCCCATGAGACAGGAGGTACATGCAAATGAGTCGCAAGTGGATGCTGATGCTCAGCGCCGTATGTGCGCTGGCGCTCGGCGTCGCTACGTCGGCGTCGGCATCGGCGGCGTCGTGGCACGTCGAAGGGAAAGCACTCGAAGGCTCGCACAAAGTCGCTGAACCCGTCAAAACGATCAAAGCCTGGATACTCAAAACCAAAGCGCTGACGATCACGTGCTCGAACGTGAAACTGAAAGAAGCGGTACTCGAATCGCCGAACACGGGCAAAGGCCCCGGTCTCACGTTCACGGGCTGTATCGTGACCAGCGCAGAAGCCAGCTGTGAAATTCCAGAAGAAACCATCACGACGAAAGCGGTGACGACGTCCACGGTGGAAAGCGGGAGCAATGACGCGACCACCTTCTCGCCCACGACCGAAGAAGAAGGCAAAAAGGTCTTCACCACGATCGTGATCAAAAGCAAGTCGGGCAAAACGTGCGGGGTTGCGAAATCGGCGAAGGTGACGGGAACCGCCACCGGCGTTACGGCCAAAACGGAAGCCGAAATAGAACAGACTGGCCACAAGGTCACGTTCAGCAGCACCTCGGGCAGTGCCCTGAAACTCGGCTCCGAAGAAGCGGAATTCTCAGGCGAAGGCGAACTGTCGCTGTCGCCTGCTGAAAAGTGGTCCTTCCGCTGAGCGGTGTCGCGATTCTGACCCTCGGGTCAAGCAGTCGACGGAGCTGCGTCCGTTCAAGTGGGTCTGCTCTCTGACTGCTCCGGCAGTATCGAGGGGCGGGGCGCAACACGGCCTCGCCCCTCGGCCTTGGTGCCAAAAGCTGCTCGGGCACTGCAAAAAGCACGTGCTGCGGTGGCAAGCAACGCCGTTGGCAGCCGGCCATTCTTGTCAGAAACACCAATTGAGTTCGATTCCGGCCCGTAATATTTCTGCTGGAAAGTGCCGTACCAATGGTCGTCTGGGTAATGAGCTCTGGACGAGCGCGCCGCCCCAGATTCGCCCGGCGGCTCCCTCCGCGATTCACGGCGGCGAGCCGGGGAAGTAGAAACGAGAGAGGAAGGTCAGTCAATGCAGGCGAGGGCCGATACTCGGACGGGAGAGCGCGTCCTGACTGTCCTTGGAGCCGTAGGTCTCGTGGCCATCGTGGCCGTCGTGCTGCTCTGTGTTCCCGGTTCGGCGCGCGCAGCCGGCGACGCCAATCAGGACAGCTGTGGAAACGAAGCTGCGGCTGGCTTCAGCGCCACGTTGCCTGACTGTCGCGCATATGAGATGGTCAGCCCGCCATACAAGGATGGCTTCTCGATCCAGGGCCCGCAGACGTTCTCCGAAGCGGACCTCGGAGCGGCGCCCCTGATCGCCTCGAGCTCGCTGGGCGCGTTTGCCGGCAGCCCCGACATCAGCTCGATCGGCAACGACTACCTGTTCAGGAGAGGTCCGAGCGGCTGGGAGACGGTCGCCCTGGACCCGCAGCCAGAACAGTTCTTCGTCAACCCGCAGGTCGGTCCGACCGATGAATACGGCCGGCTCGCGGTCAGCGAATCCGGCGCATCCCTGTTCGCTCTGCACGCCCCGTCTGAATCCGCATACGCGAGCAACCTGTATCTGCGCGAAGTGGACGGGACGCTGAGGGAGATCGGGCCAATGCTGCCCGCCAGCGCGACGCCATCGCAGCCGACGGGACTCATGTACATACCCGAGGATCTCCACTTCGCGGGGGCCTCGAGCGACCTGTCGAGAACGATGTTCTACGCAGTCGCCGGCGAAGAACTGCCCGAAGGCGTGACGACCAATCTCTGGCCGGGCGACACTACGGTCCTCGGGGCGGAACGGCCGTCGCTGTATGAATACGACGGGACGGGTCACACGGGCCAAGGCGGCGACACCCCCAGACTCGTCGGTGTCGATGGCGAAGGGCACCTGATCAGTCAGTGCGGGACCGCGCTCGGAGGGCCCCCTGCTCGGGCGGGCAATTCGCACAACGCGATCTCCGCAGACGGCGAAACCGCTTTCTTCACAGCGATCAAGGGTGGGTGCAGCGGTCACGACGAAGCGGGCACGCCGGTGACCGGCGCAGGACCGGCAGCAGACGAGCTGTTTGTCAAATCCGCGGGAAGCGCCACCGCGATCTCCGTGCCCACCAGCGAATGCGGTGCGGCCTGCGAAGGCCTGCCAGCCGCAGACGCCAACTTCGAAGGTGCCTCTGAAGACGGCGACGTCGCGGTGTTCAGCTCCACCCAGAAGCTCCTCCCCGAAGCCATTGAGGACAACGCAGAACACGAACGCTTCGGAGAACTGATGCCGGACGATGCCGTGGAAAACGGCGGCTGTCGAAAGGCGACCGGGGGTGGGGGATGCAACCTGTACGGCTACGATCGTGCAGCGCAGGCGGGCCATCGCCTCTTCCTGATCTCCACCGGCGCGCCCATGGGCGCCCACGTGCAAGGCGTTGCCGCCATGAGCCCCGATGGCTCGCGCGTCTTCTTCGTCGCCGCCGCGAAGCTCACGGGCGCCAACCGGGAAGGCAAGGCGCCCGAAGAAGGCGGCAAGAACCTCTATGTGTACACGCGCCGGTGTCCGGCGGGCGAACCCGGTTGCGCGAGCCCCGCTACCAGCCTCGCGTTCGTCGGCGCCCTCGCCGAAGGGGACGAAGGCCAGTGGAGCGCCACGGGCGAAGAACCCATGGACGTCTCCCCCGACGGGCGCTATCTGCTCTTCACCAGCGAAGCCGACCTGACGCCCGACGACACGAGCACGGTTCCTCAGGTCTTCCGCTACGACGCGCAGAGCGAAGCACTCGTCCGAGTCTCGATCGGCGAGGAAGGCTTCGACAGCGCGGGCAACACCGAAACGCCGGGCTTGGGCGCCGAGATACAACGGCCCGTCTTCCATGGTGCGTTGCAACCGGGCGAGGACACGCATCCTTCGATCTCCGACGACGGCGAAACCGTCGTCTTCCAGAGTCCCCTGGCGTTGACCCCGGGCGCCCTCAACGCTCGCTCGCAGCCGGGGCCGTTCGGGGAACCCGTGTATGCGATGAACATCTATGAGTACGAGCGCGGACATGTGTACCTGATCTCAGACGGGCAGACCACGATCGGGGTCCCGCTGCAGTTCCTCGGCGCGCTCCTGATCGGCGTGAGCGCCGACGGCCAGGACGTGCTGTTCCGCACATATGGACCGCTGCTGCCGCAGGACGCCGACACGCTCGTGGACGTCTACGACGCCCGCATCGACGGCGGCTTCCCGGCAGCTGTCGGCCAGCGTACGGGCTGCGAAGGAAGTGCCTGCCAGGCGCCGACTGCGAGCACTCCGAGTCTCGCCAGCGCGGGGAGCGTGACCCAGCCTCCCGGGGAGAACGTGGAGTCACACACCGTGACGCCTCGACCCGAGACGAAGGCTCAGAAGCTCGCTGCGGCACTGCGCAAGTGCAGAAAGACGAGAGTCAAGAAGAAGCGACAGGCTTGTGAACGAGCTGTGCGGAAGAAGCTCGCGCCCAAGGGCCACAAGGTCTCGAGCAAGAAAGCAAAGGCGAAGGCAAAGTGATCAAAGCCAGACTGCTCCTCAGTTCTCTAGTCATGGCCGGGGCGTGTCTCGCCGCGGCCACTCCCGGCACCGCGAACGCAGCGGAACCGGCGCCGGCTTGGTCGCTTCGTGCCGTGACAACGCCGACACGCGTCTCCTCCGCCAAAGGGGGGAACATCGTCGTGCTGGCGATCAACGCCGGCAATGCAGCCACAGCATCTGAAACGGTCACCCTGAGGGACACCCTGCCTGCGGGAGGAGGGATGGAAATCGCCTCGGCGACCCTCGAAAGGACGCCGGTCCCGGACGAACCTGTCGGCGAATGCACAGTCACTGCCGAAACCGCGACCTGCGTCTACGAAGGCGAACCGCTGAAAGCTCATTTCACCGATGCGCTGGAGATGAACGTACACGTCGTTGCCACTGCTGCGAGCGGCAGCACGACCACGACCGCCAGCGTCAGCGGCGGGGGCGCCCCCGAACGGACGGCTACGAGCAAGGTCGAAGTAGGCGAACCGGCCGGCTTCGGTCTGCAGAACTTCAGCTTTGAAGACCTCAACGAGGAAGGCGCCCCCGAGGCACAGGCAGGGTCGCACCCGTACTCGCTCGCCGTAGGTCTCGATCTGAACAGCATCTGGAATCCAGCACCCTTCTCCTCAGGGTTGCTACCGGCCGAGCCGGCCAAGAGCGTCGTGACCGAACTGCCGATCGGGTTGATCGGCAATCCGCAGGCGGCCGCGAAGTGCCCGCAATACCTGCTGCGCAGGGAAAACGGGATCCACTGCCCGACCGCCAGCATCGTCGGGTCCGTCCTGTTCGGCGGCGCGATCCAGTCCTACCGCTACTCGAAACCGCTGCGCGCAGAAGAACTCGAACCTTCGCCGATCTTCGATGTGACGCCCGAAAAGGGGTATCCCGCGGAGTTCGCCTTCAATGTGTTCGGGGAAACCGCCTTCATCTACGCGACCGTGAACCACACCAGCGCAGGCTATGTCGTCAAGGCCACCGTACCCGCAGTGCCGACCGCAGCGGTGATCCGAGGGGTCGAGTTGGCCTTCTTCGGGGACCCGGCCGCTGAAGACGGTGAAGCCGTCGTCCCAGCGCCGCTGTTCACCAACCCGACAAACTGCGCCAGTGCCGGCGAAGCCGTCATGACCGTAAACTCCTGGCTCGAGCCGCACACGTATGTGACTAAGCGCCAGTCGCTGCCGACGGCGACGGGCTGCAACCTGCTGCACTTCGCTCCGAAGATGCAGGTGAGGCCGGAAACGACTCAGGTCGACACTCCCACGGGAATGACCGTCGACCTCGCCGTTCCGCAGAACGAAGACCCCGAGGGCCTGGCCACTCCGGACGTCAAGCAGGCGAAGGTGACGTTCCCGCTTGGCGTGACCGTCTCACCGCCCGCCGCCAACGGCCTGCGGGGATGTCAGGAATCCGGCCCCGAAGGAATCGACCTCTACGCCGAAGGGCCCGTCGACGCCAGCGAACCCGACGGGCCCCAGACGCTGGTGCATGGCAACTGTCCGCCAGCTTCCCGGATCGGGAAGGTGAAGATCACGACACCGGTGCTGCCGGAACCGCTGGAAGGATCCGTCTACCTGGCGCAGCCGAAGTGCGGTGGGGCTGGGCAGGCGGGATGCACCGAAGCGGACGCCGCCGACGGCTCGCTCTTCAGCATCTACATCGAAGCCGAAGGCTCGGGTGTCAACATCAAGCTCCCTGCCTCCGTCAGCGTCGACCCGACAACCGGGCGCATCTCAACGACAGTGAGCGAAGCGCCGCAGCTTCCCTTCAGCGACTTTCAGCTGACGCTCACGGGTGGTCCTTACGCTCCGGTCGCCAACCCGCAGACGTGCGGGGCCGCCACGACCGAAGGCGAAGTCGTTCCATGGAGCACGCCGGCGACCGCTACAGCCTCGCTGGCGTCCTACTTCGACGTGGACAGCAACGGGGCCGGCGGGGCATGTCCGGCCACTGCACACTTTGCGCCGTCGTTCACCGCCGGCGTCGTGGAATCGCACGCGGCCTCCTCTACAGACTTCACGCTGACCGTGGGTCGGACCGACGGCCAGCAGGATCTCGGCCAGGTTTCCACCGTGCTTGCGCCCGGCCTTGTGGGCATGATCTCCCAGGTGCCCCTGTGCCAGGAACCGCAGGCGGCCGCGGGAACCTGCTCGTCGGCGTCGCAGATCGGCACGACCGACGTCGCTTCGGGGTCGGGCTCGGATCCGCTCTGGCTCGGGGGGACGGTGTACATGACCTCCGGCTACAAGGGAGCACCATTCGGGATGGACTTCGTCGTCCCCGCGGTCGCCGGTCCGTTCAACCTGGGCGACGTGGTCGTGCGTGCGACGGTCAACGTCGATCCCAACACCGGTGTCGTGAGCGTCTCGAGCGATCCCCTGCCTCAGAAGATCGACGGCGTTCCGTTCCGACTCAAAGTGCTCAACGTCGACATCGACCGCACCGGTTTCATCCGCACCCCGACGAACTGCTCCGCCCTTTCAGTTCAAGGGACCATATCGTCGGTGGCGGGGACGGCGGTGAGCGTGTCCAATCCCTTCGCGGTCGGTGGATGTGCGAGCTTGCCGTTCAAGCCGTCGTTCACGGCCGCGACCAAAGCCGAGACCAGCCGGCTGAACGGGGCGAGCTTCAACGTGAAGGTTGCCTTTCCCGCCGGTGCCGAGGCGAACATCAAATCGGTCAAAGTGATACTGCCCAAGCAGTTGCCGTCCAGGCAGTCGACGCTCAAGCTCGCTTGCCGAGCCGCTGTCTTCGATGCGAACCCTGCGAACTGCCCTGCGGGATCGGTCGTAGGAACGGCGACGGCGCACACGCCGGTGCTCCCGGTGGCGCTGACGGGACCTGCCTACTTCGTCTCGAACGGCTCGGAGGCGTTCCCGGACCTGATCCTGGCGCTGCAGGGAGACGGCGTGCGAATCGACCTGACCGGGCACACCCTGATCCGCAAAGGCATCACGAGCTCCACGTTCGCGACGGTTCCCGACGTGCCCGTCAGCTCCTTCGCGCTGAACCTCCCGCAGAGCCCGCACTCGGCGTTGGGCGCATACGGCAGCCTCTGCAAGAACGCTCTCCACATGCCGACGACGATCGTCGGTCAGAACGGCGCCACGATCGAGCAGACGACGAACATCAAAGTCAGCGGCTGTCCCAAGCACAGGAAGAAGCCGAAGAGCAAGAAGAAGTAGGGCCGACCCGGGCCCGGCAGGATCGTCTGCCGGGCCCCATGATCCAGCGGAGCGCTCCGCGATCCTACGCGAGCCCTATTCGACGGCTGACGCCGGCCGCGGACCTTCGCCGACGTACTTCGCCGTCGGTCGGATCAGCTTGGCCTCGCGCTTCTGCTCGAGGATGTGGGCCGACCAGCCCGCCACCCGGGCGCAGGTGAACATCGGCGTGAACAGGTCCGCCGGCACTTCGGCCAGATCGAGCACCACAGCCGACCAGAACTCGACGTTGGTCGCCAGGACACGGTCGGGTCGGCGGGCCTGCAGCTCCGCCAGAGCCGCCTTCTCCAGCGCCTCTGCCGCTTCGAATCGGGGCGAGCCCAGCTCGCGACAGGTCCTGCGCAGGACACGGGCGCGCGGGTCTTCGGCGCGGTAGACGCGGTGGCCGAAGCCCATCAGGCGCTCGCCCCTGTCCAGGGCTTCGCTCACCCAGCGATCGGCGTCGCCCATCTGTTCGACCTCCTCGAGCATCTTCAGCACTCGAGAGGGGGCTCCGCCGTGAAGCGGGCCTGACAGAGCGCCGACGGCGCCGGACATCGCGGCGGCCACGTCAGCGCCGGTGGAGGCAATCACGCGGGCTGTGAAGGTCGAGGCGTTCATACCGTGCTCGGCGGCCGAGATCCAGTAGGCGTCGATGGCCTTGACGTGGTCGGGGTTGGCCTCGCCGCGCCAGCGGATGAGGAAGCGCTCCGGAATGGAGGCGCCCTGGTCGATCTCCGGCTGGGGGACCGGCGGCTTGCCGCTGCCCCGAGCCGACTGGGCGATGAAGGACATGGCCATGACCGAGGCGCGAGCCAGGTTGTCGCGGGCCTCCTCGTCTGAGATGTCGATCAGCTGGCCGAAGCCCCACTCGGGCGCCAGCATGGCCAGCGCGGCCTGGACGTCGACGCGGTGATCGCCGGAGCGGACGGTCAGGGCATGCGGTTCGGCCGGTGGCAGCCCGGGCTTGAACCTGCCGTCTACGAGTAGGCCCCAGACCTGCTCGTAGGGGACCTTGCCGACCAGGTCTTCGATGTCGACGCCCCGGTAGCGCAGGGCGCCACCCTCTTTGTCGGGCTCCGCTATCTCGGTGGCGAAGGCGACGACGCCTTCAAGGCCCGACTGGACCTCTGGTGCTGACTGAACCGCGCTCATGGCACTCGCTTTCTGAGCTTGATGCTTGACGGGGAAGCTGCCTTGTGGGCAGGCCCACATCCTCGCAGAAGGGGGCCGTGCGGCACCCCATGGGGCGAGTCGTCAGAATCGTCTCGTCCAACGAGGAGGGAGCATGTCCGACGGCGATCTGATGTTCCGCCCGGCCACCGAGCTGGCCGCGATGGTGCGCGCCGGGGAGGTCTCTGCGCACGAGCTCGTGGCCCTGTCCCTGGAGCGGATCGAGGAGCTCAACCCGGCCCTGAACGCCTTCGTCGAGATCGACGCAGAGCGGGCACTGCAGACGGCCCGGGCGATCGGCCCGGGCGACGAGCGTCCCTTCGCGGGCGTTCCCGTGGCAGTCAAGAACAACCGTCCCGTCGCCGGCCTGCGCCTCACCTACGGCTGCTCGCTGATGGAGCGCTACGTCTGCGACTACGACCACAACGTGACGCGTCGCCTGCGCGACGCCGGCTTCGTGATCGTCGGAACGACGACGCTGCCCGAGTACGGCATCCTGCCGGTCACCGAGGCCCGCATCTTCGGCCCCACCCGCAACCCCTGGGACCTCGGCAGGACGCCCGGGGGCTCCTCCGGCGGAGCCGCCGCGGCCGTCGCCGCCGGCATGGTCCCGGTCGCCCACGGCAACGACGGCGGCGGCTCGATCCGCATTCCCGCCGCCTGCTGCGGCCTCGTCGGGCTGAAGCCCAGCAGGGGCCGCATCTCGGTTGCCCCCGAACTGGGCGACTCCTCGCTGGGCATCGACGGGATGCTGACCCGGACGGTGGGGGACACGGCAGCGATCCTCGACGTGCTGTCCGGCTACGAGCCGGGCGACGCCACGTGGGCGCCGCCTCCCTTGGAGCCCTTCGCTGCCGCCGCCAGGCGCGATCCCGGTCGGATGCGGATCGCCTTCAGCCTGCAGACGCCCAACCCCGACGGAGAGCTGGACCCGGTCAACGAGCGGGGCGCCCGGGACGCTGCCGAGCTGCTGCGCTCGCTTGGCCACGAGGTCGTAGAGGTCGACCCGCCGTGGCGCATGGACGGCCTCTCCGAGCTCTTCGGCGTCGTCTTCTCCTCGCTGATAGCGCTCTCCGTCGGCTACTCGGCCAACGTCTCCGGCAAGGGGATCGAGGCCGTCTCCGAAGCGGACATGGAGCCGATGAGCTGGGCGATCTTCTGCATGATCCGCAAGCTCGGCACGCTCGAGCAGCAGGCCGCCGTCGTGCGCCTGCAGGCGTTCGCCCGACGCCTCGTCGCCTGGCTGGCCGACTACGACGCCCTGCTCACCCCGGCTCTCGCTCAACGCCAGCTGCCCCTTGGCACGCTGAACACGGATGCGCCGGACCCGATGTCGACGTTCTCCCGCTCCGGGCTGTTCACGCCCTTCACGCCCGTCTTCAACGCGACGGGCCAGCCCGCTGTCTCCCTTCCCCTCTACGAGGGCGAGGACGGCCTGCCCGTGGGCGTGCAGATCGTCGGTGCGCCCGCGGGGGAGGAGCGGCTGCTCGCGCTGGCCGGACAGCTGGAGACGGCGCTGCCCTGGCAGGGGCGCAGGCCGAAGATCGCGGCAGAGGCCTGACGGCGGCCGTGGCGAGCGTCAGGCCGGGCCGAGCACGGCCGACATAGCCTGGGGTCGCACACCAAGCGCCTGGGCGTCGGCGGTGCCCCTCGCGGAGAGCATCGAGACCTCCATCAGCTCGGCCTCGTCCCAGGTGGCGAAGGCGTTCGCTCCCATCGTCGCCTCGAGCAGCCGCAGGGTCCTCGAGACGATCGGCGTGGGGACGTGCAGCAGGGGCCGGCTGCGGCCGAGGCTCGCGAGCAGGGTGCGGATCATGTCGTCGTGGCTGAGGGTGTCGGGCCCGGCGAGCTCGTAGCGGATGGACTCGCCTGCACGCTCGCGCAGGCTCGCCACGACGCAGGCCGCCACGTCCTCGGCCCAGATCGGTTGGAACTCGGCCCGTCCCCGTCCGGAGACGGGCATGACCGGCAGCAGCGACATTCGCTCCAGCAGCGTCAGCCAGGGATCGCCGGGGCCGTACACGATCGAGGGGGCGAAGACGATCGACTGCAGGGTCGACTCGCGGACGGCCTGCTCGGCCAGGGCCTTGGCGCGCAGGCAGCGGGTGCGGTGGTGGGTCGAGGCGCCCAGGGCGCTGAAGAAGACGAAGCGCTGCACGCCCTGGCGCTCGGCCGCCTCGACCATCCGCCACGTCGCGATGCCGTTCAGCTCCTCGATCGAGCCGCCCGGCTGGTCGCGGATCGAGGCGGCCAGGTGCACGACCGTGTCGACCCCGCGCAGGGCGTTGCGGAAGGACGGGGGGTCGGCCAGGTCTCCCAGGGCTATCTGGACCTGCACGCGGCGGCTGCCCAGCCGCCGCGGGTCGCGCACGAGGCAGCGGACCTGCTCTCCTTCCGAGAGCAGCCTTCCCAGCAGTGCCGAGCCGATCAAGCCGGTGGCGCCCGTAAGCAGGAGCATGATTCGTACAATATGGCCCGCTCTACGCGAGCCACCCGCAAACGACCAGAAAGAAGCGAATGGCCTACGTAATCGCCGAGCCGTGCATTGGCACCAAGGACAACTCCTGCGTCGAGGTCTGCCCCGTGGACTGCATCCACCCGACGCCCGACGAGCCCGGCTACGACGCGGTCGAGATGCTCTACATCGACCCCGAGGAGTGCATCGACTGCGATGCCTGCGTCGAGGCCTGCCCTGTGGATGCCTGCTTCGCCGAGGACCAGCTCCCCGACGAGTGGCAGAAGTACACCCAGATCAACGCCGATTACTTCGCAAGCGGCGGCGGCGCAGCGGCAGCCGGTTAGAGCCTGCGGCCGCTCGCGGCGCCTGCCTCACAGCAGCGCTGTGCCGCCTGGCACCGGCATGCCCTGACCGACCGCCTGCGCCTCGGCGCCGGCTGCCGCCAGCAGGTCATCGCCCTCCGCCGAGCGCATGTACAGCACCATGCGCGCAACGCGCCGTCCGCAGATCAGGCCCGCGTCGCGCAGCACGGCCAGATGCTGGGAGACCCCGCCGGGCGTGAGGCCCATCGCGCCGGCCAGGTCCGTCGTTGAGCGGGGCGAGTCGAGCGCCATCAGGAGGCTCGCTCGGGTGCGCCCCAGCAGCCGCTCCAGGGCGTCCGGGGGTGCTGTCTGCTCGGGGCTCCAGAGCATTCCCACTCCCCGCGCCGGGTAGATCAGGGTCGGCTGCCAGGGGTCGGCGCTGACCAATGTCACCCTGGGCCACACGAACACGCTCGGGACCAGCAGCAGCCCGCGCTCGTCCAGGTCCAGCTCGGCTTCGCAGTTGCCATCGACGCGCAGCTCGCCCTCGTCCCAGCGCACGGCCGGGTCGAGATCGCAGAACAGCCGCGCCGTGCCGCCGTCGGCGATCTGCCGGGCTCTGTAGAGCACGTCCTGCTCCAGCAGCGAGCGGATGCGCGGCCAGTCCTCGGCCAGGCAGCGCTCCCAGTAGGTGCGCATCAGCTCCGCCAGCCGTTCCACGGCGCAGCGTGGTTCGCGCACGAAGGGCTCCAGCGCCGGCGGCAGCGGGCGGCCAGCGTAGGCATAGCGAACTTCTGCGCTGATCAGGTCGGGCGGCGTGGCGATCATCACCTCGAGCTCGTCCTCGAACTCGGCCAGGGGCCCGCTGGGCGGCGGGTGCACGAAGTCCGGGTTGTAGATCTCAGAGCGCTGCAGCGCCCTGATCGGCGCCAGATCCAGGCTCTGGAGGGCCGTCAGGGCCCGCTCGATCCACGGCAGGTGCAGGGCTGCCTCGCTCGGGTCGTCGAGCACGCGCGAGCTTCGGATCAGCTCCAGCGACGGAGAGATCGCGAAGCGGACCCTCGTCAGGGACTCCGTGTCGAATCGGGCCAGGATCATGCTCTGCCCATCATCGGCGGCCCGCGCCGCCAGAGCGCAACCATTTAGCCCAGTCTAAATGTGTTAGGCGCGCGGCCCGGGGGTGCGAATCTGACGGGCATGATCAGGAGCCATCACATAACCCTCGAGCTGGCCCGCCAGCGCCACCGCGACCTGGTGGACGCCGGCGCACAGGGCTCCTCAGCTGCGCCGGCCGAGCCGTCCGCTGCGCCTGTCCAGCGAGCGGAGGTCCTCGCCGTCGTGCGTGGTGATGCGAGTGAGCCCGGCCCTGTCGCCGAAGCAGGGGCCGAGCCCGCGCGATGGCGTCCCGAGCCGACGCTGCGGGCGCACAGGATCGTCGAGGGGCGGCGCTTCGCGCGGGAGGAGCCAAGCGGTCATCGCGCCGGCAGCGCTCCCACGGAGCGCAAGCGCGAGTCGGTTCGCTAGCCGCGTGGGGCGCCCGCGAGCGCCTGGCGCTCCAGGTACTCCGCGGCCATCACGTCGATCACAGGTGCGCCCTCGATCGCCTCGGCCAGCGCGCTGCGCATCAGATCCGAGTCGAAGCGGTGCGACTGCGGCGCCACCGGGTTGACCGTGAGCGCTCGCAGGTCGATCGGCTGCATCGTCTCGATCCGCAGGCCCATGCGCTCGTAGTGGTCAGGGCCGTGGTCGGAGAGGAAGGCGTGGGTCGGGTCGGTCACAGCCACCGCCAGGCTGCGTCGTCCCCTGCGCGCCGCCAGCGCGAGCTCCGCCACGAAGGCCTCCGGCAGGGCTCCGGCCAGCAGCACTCGCTCCGCGTCAGGGTGCTCCGCCAGCATCGCTGCGATCTCCGCCGGCTGGGCCGTGAGGGCAAAGCGGGGCGGGCGCGTGCCAAGCTCTGCCCCGGCGCCGTCGACGAGCAGGCAGGGCTTCGCGCCGGGCCGGGCCAGGTAGGCGTCCGCCGCGCTCTGTGGCGAGCGCGGCAGGCGCACGAGCGCCACGGCGTCGGCCGTCCTGCGCACGATCTCCCCGAGGTCGTTGTCGAGGACCGCCCCCGTGCACATCACCAGGCCGTCTGAGACCTGCGGCGAGGACGCCGCACGGCGATCGATGGCGCCGTCGATCAGGACCTGCTCGGCTCCGGCCGCCAGCATCGTCTCCGCCACGGCCCGCACGTCCTCCGAGGCGGAGGGGCCGGCCACCTCGATCGTGCCGGGTCCCAGCAGGCGTGCGACGAGGACCTCCCCCAGGGGCGTGCGCACCCCCGTCCGCGCCAGCGGCTCGTGCGGCAGGCCGCTGGCCCGCAGCAGCGCGTCGGTGGTCGCCACGAGACCGCCCGCCTGCATCCGCACGGGAGGCTTCTCGATCCTCGCGTCGATCACGTCGTGCTCCTCGCCGTCGCGTCCGATCGAGGTCACGCCGATGCGCCGGCCGCGGGCTGCGGACTCCGACAGCAGGGCGGCCAGGGCGACCGTCTTGCCAGTGTTCTTGGCCAGCCCGACCAGCGCCAGCCGGCGCGCCGAGGCGGTCAGCTCGCCGAGCAGCAAGGCCGTCTAGGCGCTCGTGGCGGCCGGCGCCGAGCGGGCCCGCTCGGACTCCTGGCGGGCCGCCAGCTCGCGCACGACGAACGTCGCCAGGTGGTGGGGGTAGGTGCCTTTGGAGAAGCCCGCGTCGTAGCCCAGCTCCTTGGCCAGCTCGTTGGTCACCCGCGGCCCGCCGCAGGCCATGATCAGCTGCCCGCGCCTGCCCTCCGCCTCGACCATCTCCACCAGCTCCGTCAGGTTCTGCACGTGCAGGTTCTGCTGGGTGACCGTCTGGGAGACCAGGATCGCGTCTGCGCCGACCTCGATCGCCTTGGCCAGCAGCACGCTGTTGGGGACCTGGCTGCCCAGGTTGTAGGTCTGGAAGGAGCGGTAGCCCTCCAGGCCGTGGTGGCCGTGGTAGCCCTTGAGGTTGAGCATCGCGTCGATGCCGACGCTGTGGGTGTCCGAGCCCGTCGAGGCTCCGACGACCACGATCGGGCGTCCGAAGTGGCTCTCGGCGAACCGTTCGATCTCCTCCTCGGACATGTACTCGATGTCGAAGCCCTCGCCCTGCAAGGAGGCGAAGTCGACCGTCTGCACGCATCGCCCGTACATGACGAAGTACGTGTAGCCCTCGGTCAGCTCCTCGTAGTGGACGACCTCGGGCTCCTCGAAGCCCATCTTCCCGGCCAGCTCCAAGGCCGCCTTGCGGGCCGCCAGCGAGTACGGGACGGGCAGCGTGAAGCTCATCTGCACGAGCCCGTCGTCGAGGTGGTCGGCGTAGGGCCGGACGGCGCCGAGGTCGACCTCTCTATGCATAGGAGGCCTGACCCATCAGCTCGGTGACGGGGTTCAGGTAGCCCTCACCCGTCTCAACGATGCCCTCGATGCCCCGGCCCTCCCCGACCGTCCGGCTGACGTCGCCGAAGGTGGCATCGGCGATGGCCTCGAACAGGCCGGTCCCGGCGATCCGCTCGAGCAGCTCCTGCGCTCCCGCCAGGACCTCTCGGGCGCGCGTCTGGATGATCCCGCCGGGCTTGAACTCGATCTCCTCGCCCAGGTCCCGGGCCGTGTTGAAGACGTAGTCGACGTCCTGCAGCCCCAGCACGCGGTCGTGGACGTGGGGGGTGAAGATCCCCTCCGTCGGCACCCCGATCGTCTGGATGCCCTGCCCCGTCGCGATCGTGACGAGGTTGAAGAGCGTGTCGACGGCATGGGTGCGGAAGAGGTTGCCGTCCATGTGCCGCGTCGGCGGCATGTACTTGACGGGGCAGTCCGGGAACAGCTCCCTGGTCAGCTGCGCCTGGGCCCACTCGTAGAGCAGGCCGTTCGTGACCGGCACGTCTATCTCGTAGGCGTCGCCCAGGCCGATCTGGGCGTCGGGCACGCCGGAGGCCCTGGCCAGCTCGTAGTTGACGAACTGCGAGGCCGTCACCGAGGGGGCCGCCTCGATCGCCTCGGCCGTGCGCAGGTAGTTGTCCTCGCCCGTGTTGATGACGACCCCGAACCAGCCGTTGACCATCCGCGAGACGCGCTGGTCGATCAGGCCCCTGATCGGGTTGATGTCGCGGTAGAGGATCCCGTAGAGGGCGTCGTTGACCATGTTGTCGAAGCCCTCCAGCGCCCCCATCACGGCGATCTCCGACATGCACAGGCCCGAGCAGAAGCTCGACAGGCGTATGTAGCGGCCGTGCTGCTCGGACCACTCGTCCATCGCCTCGCGCATGATCTTGAAGTTGGCCTGGGTGGCGAAGGTGCCGCCGTAGCCCTCCGTGGTCGGACCGAAGGGGACGTAGTCGAGCAGGCTCTGGGCGGTGGAGCGGATCACCGCCACGATGTCCCCGCCCGCCTGGGCGACGGCCTTGGCGTGCACGACGTCCTCGTAGACGTCTCCTGTCGCCGTCAGCACGTAGCGCAGCGTGCGGTCGTGGTCGCCGAGGCGCTCGCGCATCGCCGCCCGCTGCTCGAAGCGGCCCGCGATCTCGGCCATGCGGGCGCGGCACTCCGACAGGACGCGCTCGCGAACCTGGCCCTCCTCGGCCTGCTCCAGCTCCAGCAGGTCCAGCTCGCCGGCGCTGACGGCCTGTGCGATCTGCTGGGGCTCCCGGCCGGTCTGGATCATCGCGTTGCCCAGCCAGTGGGCGACGCCCCGGCCGAGCTGCCCGCGCTGGTGGACGTGGTCGACGAGCACGTTGGGGAGGGGGACCTCCAGCTCGTCGGCGCCGTCGACGCCCAGCAGGCGGGTGACGGTGCGCTCGACAGAGACGGTCGTCTTGCCGGCGATCTGCTGGGAGACGTCCTCGGCGATGCGCCTGGCTGCCGCCCGGCAGGCCTCCACGACGCCCTGGTCGAGGTCGAGCTTGGACTTGCGCTCGCTCATCGCAGGTCCCTGACGATCGGGAAGGGGATGACCTCGCGCAGCGACTCCCTTTCGGTGAGGATCATGACCAGGCGGTCGACGCCCATGCCGCCGCCGGCCGTCGGCGCGTATCCGTACTCGATCGCCCGCGCGTATTCCTCGTCGTTGGGGTGGGGCACGTCGGCGTCGTCGATCATGCGCCGTTTGCGCTGGTCCACGAAACGCTGCCACTGGTCCACCGGGTCGTTGAGCTCCGTGTCCCCCGAGACCAGCTCGATGCCGCCGATGACGGCGTCGAAGTGTTCTGCCAGCTCAGGGTGGACGGGGTGACGGCGGGTGATCGGGAAGGGCTCCAGGGGGAAGTCGAAGACGTGCGTCGGCTGGACGATCGTGGACTCGATCTTCTCCGAGTAGATGTCGGCCACGACCTCGGCCCAGGTCGCCTGCGGGTCGATCGGCTCGTCCAGCAGCTCCGCCAGCTGCTCGCGGGTGGACTCCATGAAATCGACCCCGAAGCGCTCCTGGATCAGCTCCCGCATCGTGATCCGCTTCCAGGGCAGGGCCAGGTCGACGTCCTGGCCCTTGCATTTGATCGTCGTGCGCCCGAGCGCCTTCTGGGCGACGTCGCGGAACATCTCTTCTGTGACCGTCGCGACGTCGTTGTAGTCGGAGTAGGCGCACATGAACTCGATGATCGTGAACTCCGGCGAGTGCTTGTGGGAGATGCCCTCGTTGCGGAACACCTTGCCCATGTCGTAGACGTTCTCCATGCCGCCGACGATGCAGCGGTTCAGGAACAGCTCGACGGAGATGCGCAGGTACAGCTCGCGGTCGAGCGCGTTGTGGTGGGTCACGAAGGGCCGTGATCCGGCGCCGCCGGCCAGCGACTGCAGGGCAGGCGTTTCGATCTCCACGAAGTGGCGCTCGGCCAGCCATTCGCGGATCGCCAGGATGATCTTGTTGCGGGTCACGAACAGCTCCCGCGTCTCCTCGTTGGCGATCAGGTCGAGCTCGCGGTAGCGGTAGCGGGTGCCCGTGTCGCCCAGGCCGTGGTGCTTGTCCGGCGGCGGGCGCAGCGACTTGGTCAGCAGCAGGCACTGCTGGGCCTCGAGCGCCAGCTGGCCGCGCTGGGTCACGTACACGCAGCCCTCGACGCTGACGATGTCGCCGATGTCGAGGTTGAGGATGCGCTCGTAGGCCTCGTCCCCCAGCTCGTCCGCGTGCAGGACGATCTGGATCGTCCCCGACAGGTCGCGCAGGTCCAGGAAGGAGCGGCGGCCGTGCCCGCGCCGTGCGATCAGGCGGCCCGCCACCTGGTAGGTGAGATCGGGGTGGGCGCCCTGCTCGAGCGCAGCCGGGTCGTGCGCTGCCAGGACCTCCTCGATCCGGGTGCGCGTCTCCCACAGCGTCACGGGCGGGTAGGGGTCGATCCCCTCCGCTCGCATCCTTTCCATCTTGGCCCTGCGTTCGTCGAATTCGAGGACCTCGTCGGCGCTGCCGCCGGGCGCGATCTCCTCGGGCTCCTCGCTCTCCTGCTGCTGCTCCTGGGTGGACATTGGAAAAGACGATCCTTTAGTAGAAGGGTGGTTGTCAAGCGGCCCGTCGCGAGCGCCCGCGAGCGGACCCCGCCGGAGGGCGGAGAGAGGAGGCGGGCATGTCGTCTGCGCTCGGCCCGGCGCTCAGGCCATGGGCAGCGACATGCCCACGGGTTTCCTGCTCTCGGCAGGAGCAGCCACCTGGACGAGAGGCAGGGTCGGCAGCGCCGGCGGCGCGATCGCGATCAGGCCGCGGGCGGCCTGGCGGATCGCCTGTGCCGCCGGGTCGTCCGGGTCCTCGATGACCAGCGGCGTACCGGCGTCCGCCTGCTCGCGCAGGGGCATCGTCAGCGGCACCTTGCCCAGCAGGGGCACGTCGAGCTCGTCGGCCAGCTCCTGGCCGCCGCCCTCGCCGAAGATCTGGAAACGCTCTCCTGCCGGCGTCGTGAAGCCGGCCATGTTCTCGACGACCCCGGCGATCTCCAGGGAGACCTTGTCGGCCATCTGGGCGGCTCTGCGGGCGACCTTCTGGGCCGTCGGCTGGGGGGTCGTGACGATCAGGAAGCGGGCCTGGGGCAGCAGCTGGGCGAGCGTCATGGAGACGTCGCCGGTGCCCGGTGGCAGGTCCACCAGCAGGTAGTCCAGCGCGCCCCATTCGACGTCCTGCAGGAACTGGGTCAGGGCCTTGTGCAGCATCGGCCCGCGCCACACAACGGCCGCGTCCTCCTCCACGAAGAAGCCGATCGACATGACCTTCACGCCGTGTGACTCGAGCGGGATGATCTTGCGCTGGGCGGAGACGTCCGGGCGGGTCGCCCCAAGACCGTACATGCGCGGGATCGAGTAGCCCCACACGTCCGCGTCGAGGATCCCCACGCGCTTGCCCTCGGCGGCCAGGGCCGCGGCCAGGTTGGCCGTCAGGGTGGACTTGCCGACGCCGCCCTTGCCAGAGCCGACGCAGATGACGTTGGCGACCTGGGCCAGGGCGCCGGCCGGCAGCGGGCCGCCGCGGCCGAGCTTCTGCTGCAGGGCCGCCTTCTGCTCGTCGCTGAGGACGTCGAAGAAGACGTTGACGTGGGTGACGCCGTCCAGCGCCGAGACGGCCTGGGCGACGCCCGTCTGGAAGTGGCCCTTGATCGGGCAGCCGGGGGTCGTCAGGGACACCGTCACGTCGACGACCCCGTTGGGGCTGACCTCGATCGAGCGGACCATGTCCAGCTCGACGATCGAGCGGTGCAGCTCCGGGTCGATGACGACCTCGAGGGCCTTGCGGATGTCCTCCTGGGTGGGCATCGACTTGCATTCTGCCAAACGAGCGTCGGCCGACCGGGCACCTTCGTCCGATCTTCACCGCGCCGTCTGCATCCGGGCAAAAAATGACCCCCGGGCGGTGGGGGCCGCCCGGGGGTCGAGGGAGGAGAGGGTGCTACTCCTGCCGGCGGGATATGAGGCCGGCAGACTCTTCCGGGTCCGGCTCTCTCCTAGCCGGTCGGGGGAAGCGTTTGAGCGCCTAGACGAGGCTCAGGATGCGCTCCTGGGCCTGGCTCGCCAGCTCGGGCACGCGCCCGGCCAGGTCGCTGCCGTTCTTGACGATCCGCTCGCGGCGGGCGTCGATTTCGCCGAACGTGTCGCTGACCGTGCTCTCGATCTCCTTGCGACGCTGGCGCAGTTCGCGCTCGACTCGCACGCGGGCTTTGCGGACCTCGCGCTCCAGGCGCTTGCGGGCCGTCACGCCGCGGCGCTCGAAGCGGCGCAGCTGGGCCTGGGCCTTGCTGGAGGACGAGTAGCTGGACAGCGTGTCCGACACCGTGCCGATCACCTTTTCGCGGGCGATCAGGGCGGCGCCGACGGGGATCAGCACTGCACGCTCGGCGTAGTCGCCGAACACGCCGGCCGTCTCGCGGGCGGCCGTCTCGCTCTGGTGCAGAGTCCGTTCGGCCGAGTGGGCGGCGCGGGTGCGAGCCGACTTCGCCGTCGTGGACTTGCTCTGCGCAGTCGTCCGGGTCGCTTTGGCTTTCGTGGCTTTGGCGGCCGGTTTGCGCGTGGCTTTGGCGCGGGGTTTGGTGGATGTGGTGGGTGCTGTTGGCATTTGGTTCTCAGATCTCCTCTTGCGTTCCCGCCGGCTGCTGGGCGGGGGGCTCATGTGTTCGATTTCTCTGGCTACCCGATCAGGGCGAACACCTGTTTGTAACCCGTTCCTCGGAGATCGTTACACCGGGATCGTAGCACTCTGGACGGAGCCCGTAACAAAGCCGTTTTCAGAGTCGGAGCTTGTGACAGGTGGAACGTGCGTTCGGCTCTGTGACGGATGTCACTCAGTGCTGACGGAGGCCTGCATCCGCGCCATCCACAGCTCGGGCCGCTCGAGCTCCTCGCTGCTGGGCAGCGCCTGGGGACAGCTCCACACGAGCCCCAGCGCCTGCGGCCCGCCCGCCGCCACGACGGCGTCGCAGAAGCGCCGGCCGACCTCGTACTGGCGCATCTTCAGCTCCAGGCCCAGCAGCTTCTCGAGCACCCGCCAGGGCAGCCCCTTCTGGGTCCTGCGCCGGTTCATGGCTGCCCGCAGCCGCGGCAGGGACGGCAGCACCTCCGCGCCGACGGCGTCCATCGTGTGCTCGGCGTGCCCCTCGATCAGCGACATCGTCGCCTGCATCCTGTCGACCAGCGCCCAGCGGTCCTCGCCCAAGGTCAGCCTCAGCAGCTCGCCACGCCGTGCCTTCTCGACCATGCCCCGCAGCTCCGCCGGGTCGGGCAGCTTCGGCATGCGCAGCCCCGAGCCGTCCTTCTCATCGCCGGCGACGGAGACCTGGAGTCCCTCGATCAGCTCTCGCAGCAGGCCGCCGATGTGCTCCCGCAGCCACGGCGCGCCCGCGAACTGGACGGCGTGGGTGATCTCGTGGATCGTCACCCACAGGGCCAGCTCGTCGCGGTCGACGCCGAGGTTGGTCGAGGCCTGGGCGAGGTTGGGCGCCAGCAGCAGCAGGCGCGGCGCGACGCTCGCGTCCAGCAGGGCCAGGTCGTACTGGCCCAGGACGCGCTGGGAGAGCATCCCCGTGACGGCGCCCACCTGGGCACCCAGGAGCAGGCCCGAGGCCGACTGCAGCGAGCCCGCCAGCAGCCCCTTCGGCGTGCCCACCTTCTCGGCCAGGGGCGCCAGCATCGGGCGCATCGTGCGCAGGTTGGCGGCGATCCAGGCCGGCCGATCGACCAGCTCCAGGACCGGCAGGTCTCCAGCCGGCGCCAGGCGGCTGTACTCGCCGACCCGTGCCGCGAAGTCCCGCGCCGGCGTCTGCACCGTCTCGGCCCTGATGCCGTGCAGCAGCGGGCCGGACCCTCCCACGCCGGCGACCATCTCGCCGATCCGCTGCGCCGTTCGCCAGTCGATCACGTCCACCCTCAGAGCCTAGATGGTCGATTCGCGAGCGCCGTGCCGGGGCGCGCGTATGCTTGGAAGGTGCCCGCCTCGAAGACCGCAGCAGCGCCGCCCGAGCACCCCCTGGACGCGGCTGCGCAGGCCCCCGGAGCAGGTTCCTTCCTGAAGCGTCCGGAGGTGCGAGACATCCTGGCTTGGCTGCGGCTGCTGACCGACCCGCAGGATGCCGCCGCAGTCGTCAGGGCGCTGGCCCGCCCGCCCGTGGAACTACGCCAGGTCGACCTGGCACGGGTCATCCAGGTCGCCCGCCGGCGCAAGCTGGACCTCGTCGTCGGCCTGTCGGCGGCCACCGAGTCGCCGCAGGTGCCCCCCGAGGCCCGCGAGCGGATCGGGCGCTTCGTGGAGCTGCACAGGCGCGCCGCCGCCGAGCTCGACGCGATGCCGCCCGATCGCTTCCTGGAGGGCCTGGTCGAGCGGCTGGGGCTGCCCGGCCGCTCGCTGCTGGCGCCACAGGCCGCCGCGGAGCAGCGCGAGAGCCTCAATCGCCTGCTGGCCATGGCCGGCGAGTACGTCGCAGCCCATCCGGGTGCGGGAGTGCGCGACATGGCCCGCCACCTCGCCACCGCCGCGCCGGCCTCCGAGGAGCCGGCAGTGCAGCCCCCGGAGCCCGTGGGTCCCGAGCTCGACCCCCTCCAGCAGACGCTTGCGATGCTTCGCGAGGAGCTGCTCGTCGGCATCGCCCGCATCGGCGGTCGTCTGGGCGAGCTGCGCCTCGACACCGACCTCGACATCTCCCACGGCGTCGTCCGCTATCTGGAGCTTCTGAAGGTCTCGGCCCTGATGCAACGCCCCGAGGGCCAGCCGCTCGAAGAGGCCCTGGCGGACGTCAACGCACGCCTGATCGCGGCCGCCACCCCGCTGCAGAGGGAGATCCTGCAGACCTCCACGCTCGACGAGACGCTGCTGGCTGGCGGGGAGGTGTCCGCCCAGCCCCTGGCCTTCGCCGACGAGCGCTCGCTCGGGCCCTTCCTGCCCCGCAAGGGCAGCGGCCTGGCCCTGTCGGCCTCCGACATCGAGACATACAGGAGCTGTCCGCTGCGCTACAAGTTCGGCCGCGTCCTGCGCATCCCCACCGAGCAGACCGTCCACCAGCGCTTCGGGATCGTCGTCCACCAGGTGCTCGAGCGCTTCCACGCTGCCGGCGGCGGCACGGCGGAGGACCTGCAGGCGCTGCTCGACGGCTGCTGGCGCCGCGCCGGCCTCGGCCACGAGGGGCACGAGGCGGAGCTGCTGGAGAAGGCGCGCAGCGCCCTGGCCCGCTACCACCAGCGGCTGGATGCGGAGGGCTCGCAGCCCGTCTGGTTCGAGCGGGCCTTCTCCTTCCGTCTGGGCCCGCACCACCTGCGCGGGCGCGTCGACCGGGTCGACCGCCTGCCCGACGGCAGCTACGAGCTGATCGACTACAAGACCTCCCGGCCGCGCAGCACCGAGCAGCTGCGGGAGGACGTGCAGCTGTCCCTGTACGCGCTGGCAGCCCGTGAGGACTGGCAGCTCGCCTCCTCGCGCCAGGCCTACTACTACGTGCTCGACGACCTGCGCGTGCCCGTGCCGCGCGAGGAGCGCGACGAGGACGCGGTCAGGGAGCTGGTCATGGAGGTCGGCGAGGGGATCCTCGCGGAGGCCTTCGACCCGACGCCATCGCCGCGCGCCTGCGGCATCTGCGACTACCGCATCGTCTGTCCCGCCTCAGAGGCCTGACGGCGGGCTGCCGCGCTGGCGCAGGAAGCGCTGGAATTCGCGGGCCAGCGTGTCGCCGGAGGGGACCTCGGCGGGGGAGGAGCGCTCGTCGCTCTCGGCGGCCTGCTCCAGGCGCTCGACGAAGGCCTGGATGTCGGGGTCGCTCTGCACGGCCAGCCCGACCTGGCGTTCGTAGTCGGCAGCCGCCGACTCCAGCTCCGACAGGTCCACGGATACGCCTATGAGCGTTTCCAGCCTGCGCAGCAGGGCCAGCGCGGCCTTCGGGTTGGTCGCCGCCGCGACGTAGTGGGGCACGGCCGCCCACAGGCTCGCCGAGGGCACGCCGGCCTGTGCGAAGGACGCGTGCAGCACGCCGACGATGCCCGTCGGACCCTCGTATGAGGAGGGGGCGATCGCCAGGCGCTCCAGCAGCTCCGGGTCGGAGGCGTGGCCGGTCATGCTGACCGGCTTGCTGTGGGGCACGTCCCCCAGCAGCGCCCCCAGCGAGACGACCAGCTGCACGCCCAGGGCCTCCGCCAGGTCGATCAGGTTGGCGCAGAAGGTGCGCCAGCGCATCGAGGGCTCGACGCCCTGCACCAGCACCAGGTCCCGCGGCGCCCGCGGCGCCCTGGCCTCGAAGATCTCCACCTTCGGCCAGGAGATCTCCCGGTGCTCGCCGCCGTCCAGGTGGATCGTCGGCCTGTTGGCCTGGAAGTCGAAGAACTCCTCCCCGTCGATGCGGGCGAAGCGCTTGGCCTCCAGGGAGGCGGCCAGGAACGAGACGGCGCTCGAGGCGGCGTCGCCGGCGTCGTTCCAGCCCTGGAAGGCGCACAGCATCGCCGGGGCTCTCAGGCCGTCGGGACGCCGGTCCCAGATGAGCGGTTGCATCCGAATCACCGTACATCATGCGAGCGTGCCCTCCGTTACCTTCCAGACGCCGGATCGGCAGCAGACGGTGGCCACGCTGAGGGCCGGCGAAGAGGTCAGCGGCGTGTTCGCGTGCGTTCGCAAGGAGCGCCAGATCAGCCGCGCCGGGACCCCCTATCTGACGCTCGAGCTGCGCGACGCGACGGGCACGATCACGGCCCGCGCCTTCCGCGACGCCGACCTGCTGGCCGGCCGTTTCGAGCGGGGCGAGCTGGTGCAGGTGCAGGGTCGGGTCGAGCGCTTCCGCGAACAGCTGCAGCTGGAGGTCCAGTCGATCGCCAGGGCGCAGGGGGAGGAGGCGGAGCCCGAGCGCTTCCTGCCCCAGGCCTACCGCGACCTGGACGAGCTCGAAGGCTTCCTCGAGCACCTGGTCAGGGAGGTCTACGACCGTGGCCTGCGCGAGCTGCTGGAGCGGCTGATGGCCGACGCCGACCTGCGCGCCGCGCTGCGCCGCGCCCCCTGCTCGCTGCCGGCGCCCTCCGGGCAGGGACGTCCCCAGCCGGGCCGCCATCACGCCTACCTGGGCGGGCTGCTGGAGCACACCGTCGCCGTAACGACGATGGCCGTGGAGCTGTGCACCCTGCATCCCCGCCTGGATCGGGACCTGCTGCTCAGCGCAGCGATCGTCCACGACCTCGGCAAGACCCGAGAGTTCTCCTACGGCGCCGAGATCGAGCGCAGCCGCGAGGGCGCGCTGCTGGGCCACGTCGAGCTGGGGCTGCGGATCCTGGCCGAGCACGCTCCGTCCTCGCTGGCGGCGGAGCGCCTGCTCGAGCTGGAGCACTGCCTGATCTGCCATCACGGCCCCGAGCACGCGCCGGGGCAGCGCTTCGCATCGCCCGAGGCCCTGGCGCTGTATCGCCTGAACTCCCTCGACGCCCATCTGAAGGGCGCGATCGAGCAGGGTCTGGCGCAGTCACCACGCTGACAGGTCTCCCCGCATAACCGCGACGATTGCGGTCAAGACGCCCATCGCGGATGCCGATATGAACGGATGATGGGCGATAGCGCCATGTCCACGTTTCCTCCAGCGACGGCTTCAACCTCCGAGCAGGCTTCCGAGCCGGCCGGGCAGCCGCCCGCGCCCGAGCTCGAGCGCCGCGAGGCGCCCCTGGAGGGCATGAGCCAGAACGGCCTGTACCCGGCCCGCCACCCCGGGCGCTCGACGCGCATGATCGGCGAGGTCGTCGTGGACCTCGGCCTGGCCGACCGCGACGAAGTCGAGCAGGCCGTGCAGTCGGCGCGCTCGCAGGGACGCCCGACGGGCCTCGTGCTGGTCGAGCGGGGGATCCTGCGCCACGACCAGCTGGCGCGGGTGGTGGCGGAGCGCTTCGGGCTGGACTTCGTGGACCTGTCGATCTTCGACCTCGACATGGGCGCCGTCAACCTGATCAGCGTCGACGCCGCCAAGCGCTACCAGGCCGTGCCCGTCGGCTACGCCGAGGACGGCTCGCTGGTGCTGGCCATGGCCAACCCCACCAACGTCCTGACGATCGACGACGTCGGCATGATGACCGGCCGGCGCATCCGTCCCGCGGCCGCCTCCGTGGAGGACCTCAACCTGCTGCTGGCCCGGCTCACCAGCATGGACGAGTCGATCGAAGAATTCAGCGAGGAACAGGAGGAGGCGGAGGACCCCGCCAGCCTGCTCGTCGACGAGGCCGACAGCGACGCCCCGATCATCAAGCTCGTGCACTCGATCGTCGCCCAGGCGATCCAGCAGGGCGCCTCCGACATCCACGTCAACCCCGAAGAGGGCGACACCCGCGTGCTGTTCCGCGTCGACGGCGTGCTCGCCCCGGCCGCGACCGTCAAGCGCAAGATGGCCGCCGGCGTCGTCTCCCGCATCAAGATCCTGGCCGACCTGGACATCTCCGAGAAGCGGGTCCCCCAGGACGGACGCTTCGCCCTGACCGTCGACGGGCGCCGCGTCGACATCCGCGTCGTCACGCTGCCGCTCGTCGACGGCGAGGGCGTCGTCATGCGCATCCTCGACAAGACCGTCGTCGTCGACGGCCTGGACTCGCTGGGCATGCAGCCGGCCGAGCTGGCCCGCTTCGAAGCCGCCATCAAACGCCCCAACGGCGCCGTCCTCGTGACCGGGCCGACCGGCTCCGGCAAGTCGACGACCCTGTATGCGGCCCTGCACGAGGTCAACGACGGCGAGCGCAGCATCCTGACGATCGAGGACCCCGTCGAGCAGCGCATCGCGGGAATCAAGCAGATGCAGATCGCCCCCAAGGCGGGCGTGACCTTCGACGTCGGCCTGCGCTCGATGCTGCGCGCCGACCCCGACGTGATCATGGTCGGGGAGATCCGCGACCGCGAGACGGCCCACATCGCCGTCGAGGCCGCCCTGACCGGCCATCTCGTCCTCTCCACCCTTCACACCCGCGACGCGCCCAGCGCCCTGGGGCGCCTGATCGACATGGGCATCGAGCCGTTCCTGGTCTCCTCGGCCGTCGACTGCATCGTCGCCCAGCGGCTCGTCCGAGCCCTCTGCCCGCACTGCAAGCGTCCCCAGAACGTGCCCGAGCGGGTCCTGAGCGAATACGACCTGGACGGCTCGGAACCGTACGAGCCCGTCGGCTGCTCGCGCTGCTCGGGCTCCGGCTACCGCGGGCGCATCGGCCTCTATGAGGTGATGTCCGTCAGCGAAAGGATCCGCACGATGATCCTCGAGCACGCATCGATCGACGAGATGGTCGCCGTCGCCACCAGCGAAGGCATGCAGCGCCTTCGCGACGACGGCATCAAGAAGGTCCGCGACGGCCTGACCTCGATCGCAGAGGTCGAACGCATGACCACCAGCCTGCTGTAGGGCTCTCCTCGTCGTGGACGAGCGGCCGGGGGCGGGCGCCTCACGCGCCGCGCCGCCCCCTTGCCGTCGATCGCCCGGTGCGGGAACCCGCCCGTCCGGGCCTCTTGACTAGCTGTGAGCCCTCGAGCTCTTGCGCGCCTTGTGGGCCGACTTCTTGGCGCTCTTCTTGTGCTTCTTCTTCTTGATGTTCAGGCCCTTCGGTTCCAGGCGGGTGCTGCCCGAGTACTTGTCCGGCTTGCAGCCGCCGGGGCGGCCCAGGTCGAACGGCCCCGAGATGGCCTGTGTGACGACGCCTTTTTCGAGGTACGCGTAGGTGACCGTCAGCAGCGGATCCTCACGAGGCTCGACGCAGAGCTTCTTTTCGATCGAGAACTGTCCCGTGACGAGCTCGTAGGCCGTCTTGGTGGAGCCGACGCAGTTGACCGCCCAGCCGGGGATTTCGCCCGAGCAGGAGAAGGTGTCCTTGAGCGGTTCGCCCGCCAGGAAGCCCGGCTTGAGCGTGCTCAGCAGCGGCGAGCCGGGCGCGCCCGTGACGGGAACGTTGGACTCCAGCTGGTAGCCCGTGATCTGGCCGTCGCAGTAGAAGCTGTACTTGACCTGCTGTTCTTCGTTGCCTTCTTCGGCTTCGCCGGCACCGATCTTGCCGATGCAGGTGTAGTTGTTGGGGTTGGATTCTTCGGCCCTGCTGAGGGCAGGCGCCGCGAGCAGCAGGGCGAACCCGCCCACGATCGCGGCGAGCCGAAGGAGGGCTCTACGGTGGGCGGATACAGATGCTTGCAACGGGTTCTCCGTTCTTGGTCGTTTGGCTTGTCTTCCCAGTGCGCCTAATGCAGGAGCTTTTCGAGGCTCTGCCTGGGGGAAGTCGGGTTGAAGGCGACCGATGAGCGCTGTCCGGCCTTGGTCAGGGGGGACAGCAGCGCCACGCCCGCCGGGGGCTGGTAGGTGAGGGTCGCCGTCGATGCGCCGGCCGGCAGTTCCGACTGCGTGGCGATGCCGACCGTCGCGAAGGTGATCACGATCAGACCCCCTTCCTTGTAGGTCGAGGTCCCCGTGATCGTCGCCACGGTCGCCTTCAGGAATTCGTCGGCAGCTGTCAGCTGGCCCGGGGTTTCAGCCGCACACGACGCCCCGGCCGCCCCTTCGGGGCAGGGCGGCTGGACGATCGAGTGCAGCAGCGGCGGCGTCGAGCCCGCGACCGGCGCTTCGGCGATCGCCGCCTCGCTGGCGAAGGCGCTGCCGTCGAGCGCCGACCAGCCCTTCAAGAGCGTCGCCTGGGGCAGGAGCTGGCCGTCGATGTAGGGCGCCGCCGAAGCCTGGGCGAGGGCAGCTTCGAAGCTGCCGCCCGCCAGCTCGATCAGCCACACGTTCTTGACGGTGGGGAGCTTCTTCGTCTGTTTCTTCGTTTCGTCGCCGCTGCTCGATTCTTCGCTGCTCGATTCCGTGCTTTCCGCAGCCGGCGTCGAGCTCCCCGGTTTGGCTTTTCGTTTCCTGCGTTTCGTGACCGTCGCTTCGACAGCGGCAGGTGCTTCTTCGGGGGTCGTGCTCGCCGCTGCAGCCGAGCCGCGATGCGAGTCGATTCCCGCTATGAGCAGCGGCAGCCGCTGCGCCAGACCGGCGGCCGCACCCAGAGAGCTCTGAGGAGCCGGCCCGATCGCCGCTCCGACCGCGATCCCGATTCCCAGCATGGCTGCGGCCAGCAGCGCCGCCCAGCGCGTGGACGGGGTGCGCACCTGCTTCTGCGGCTGGCTCTCAGGGGTGTCGTGTTCGGTCTGTGGGGCCATCTCGAGTCGGTCTTCGGACTGTTGATCATAAATAAGGGTATCTGGATCAGTTCTATCGAGATTATGCTATGTTCGCTCGGCCTGTCAACTCTTTGTCAACCGAGGGAGTTCCACTAAATGAAACGCATCCGCCGTCTCTCCGCCACCGTGCTGGTGGCCGGCGTGGTCGGGGTAGCGGCGCCTGCGGCCGCTTCGGCAACGACCACGATCACGATCAGCGGCGCCACGGCCTCCTACCCACTGGTCGTGCAGCTGGCCAACAAGTTCGTGAAAGTGCACCCGCACAAATACAAGTTCAAGATCACGCAAGGGGGTGCCCAGATCGGCATCAACGACGTCGCCGCAGGGCGAGTCACGATCGGGGACGTCTCGCGCGACCCGCTCTCGACCGACCCCAAAGGCCTGGTCTTCTACCCCGTCGCCCGCTACGGGATCTGCATCATCACCAACAAATCCAACCCGCTGTCGAACCTGACGACGGCACAGGCCATCTCGATCTTCACGGGCAAGACGCGCAGCTGGGCGGGCCTGCCCGGCGCCACCGCCACAGGGCCGATCGACCTGATCAGCCGCACCTCGGTGGCAGGCGTGCTGACGAACTTCCAGACGATCCTGCTGGAAGGCAAGAAAGTCTCGACGCTGGCCGCCGAAGAGCCCTCCGAGGGACTGCTTCGTCAGCAGGTCGAAAATGACCCCAACTCGATCGGCTTCGTGTCGAACTACCAGTCCGACAAAGGCACGGTCAACTCGGTGTCGCTGAACGGCACGGCCTGCAACCGCTCGACGGTCACCTCAGGCGCCTACTCGGGCACGGCTCGCTTCTACGAGGTGACCAAAGGCGAAGCCAAGGGAGCCGCGGCCGCCTTCATCGGCTGGGTCGAGAAATCGGCTGCAGCCAAGAAAATCATCGCGACCCAGTGGGTCCCGATCAGCTGAGCAGGTAGTTGCTTCAACGAATCAGAAACCCGTGGTCCGACCGCCGCGCCGAGCTCATGCTCGGCGCGGTGTCGTTGCTGCTCGGGGTGATCGTCGTTGCGATCATCGTCTTCATCTTCATCCAGGCGTGGCCGATCTTCCAGCACAACGGCCTGTCCTGGTTGGGGTCCGGCGGCAGCCTTGAAAGGCAGATCGCCAACATGCAGGCCACGACCCAGCATCCTCCGGCTTCCGCCTACCATCTGCGCGCCTGGCCGCTGATCTGGGGCACGATTCTGACCGCGGGGCTGGCCGTCGTCCTCGGATTGGCGATCGCCGTGCTGTCCTCGATCTTCATCGTGGAGCTGGCGCCGGCCCGGCTGCGCCACATCGCGACCCCCGTGATCCGGCTGCTCGCCTCCATCCCGTCGGTCGTCTACGGCCTGATCGGCATCCTCGTGATGGTTCCCTTCGTCGGCAACCACATCGTCAGCACGAGCGAAAAGGTCTCCCTGCAGAACACGGTCGAGCTGACCGGTGCGGGCCTGGGCGTCTGCATCGTGATCCTGACGGTGATGATCGTCCCGATCATGGTCGCGCTGATCTGCGAGGCACTCGTCTCGGTCCCCAACTCCTGGCGCGAGGGCGCGGTCGCGCTCGGCGTCAACCCTGTTCGGGCCATGCTCGCTGTGACCCTGCGCGCCGCCCGCCCGGCCATCGTGGCCGCGGCCGTGCTGGCCACCGCCCGTGCCCTCGGCGAGGCGGTCATGATCTCGATGGTCTCGGGCTCGCGCGACTTCGCGCCAAGGCTCTCCGATGGGGTCACCGTCCTGTTCGAGCCCTTCCGGACCCTCGCCTCGGCGATCGTGGACTACCACGACGGCGTCGGTGCTCCGGCCTTGAAGGCGACGCTCTACGCCCTTGCCGCTCTGATGGTCTTCTCCGGCTTCCTGCTGTCCATCTCGGGCTATCTCATCAAGCTGCCCCTGCGCCGCTACCAGGTGCGCGGATGAGCACGCTCACGCCCTACCAGGCCCGTGCTCCCCGCCCACCGGGCCAGGGCGCCGGACGCCGCTCTTCACCGCTGGAATGGCGCTGGACCGACCGCATCGCCCTGGTCATGGCTTGGGCCGTCGGCGTGGGCCTGTGCCTGATTGCGGTCACGATCGTCGTCTACATGGGCTATCGCGGGATCCAGTACGTGCGTCCGGGCCTGGTCTTCAGCCGGCCGGGCGAAAACGTGGGCGCGGGCGGCTTTCTGGACCCGCTGCTCGGCTCTGGTCTGCTGATCCTGATCGGGATCCTGCTGGCGGCGCCGCTGTCGATCGTGACGGCCCTGTGGATCGTCGAGTACGGCCGTCCGAGCTGGCTGGCGCGCGTGATCGAGTCGTGCATCGAGATCGTCGCGGGCACGCCCGACATCGTCATCGCCGTCTTCGGCCTCGCCCTCTTCCAGCTGCACCTGTTCGCCGGCTTCTCCTTCACAGGCCCGCAGGGGGGCGTGTTCGGGCGCTCCATCATCGCCGCCGGAGCGATGATGTCCCTGATCGCCCTGCCGCCGATCTTCACGGCCACACGCGATGGTCTGCAGGCCGTGCCGATGCACATGCGCGAGGCCGCCTTCGCGCTCGGCAAGACGCGCGCCGCGACGATCCGGCGGGTGCTGCTGCCGAGCGTTCGCTCCAACATGGCCACGGGGGTTACGCTCGGTATCAGCAGGATCATCGGCGACACGGCCATCGTCCTGCTCCTGATGGGCGGCACGCCTCGGCTGGCGCCGCAGAACTCCGTGCCCGTGATCGGCCTTCTGCGGGGGACCGGATCGACCCTGACCAGCTACGTCTACGAAAACTCTCCGGCCGGGGAAGGGCAGGCGCCGGACAAGGCCTACGCGGCCGCCTTCATCCTCATGGTGTTCGTGCTCGCCCTCAACCTCATCGTCGATCGGATCGGCCGCTCCCAGGCGGACACGCTTGGCATGACGATCGCCGGCGCCGCCGTCTGAGGGTCCCGATCCCGGCCGTCCGCTTGCGCCTTTACATCCCGCAAGACAGCCGCTACGCTGATTAGCTCAGTACTCCGATGAACATGGTTACTCCGATGAACATGGTGTTCGAGACGCGAATCGAGGACAAGCGATGACTCCCGAGGAGCTGCTGCTCGAACGCCCGTACACGACCATGGATGCCCACGAGCACAACCCAGAGCCGCCCCGTCCGCACATCGCCCCGGCGCCGGAGCCCCCGGCCACCGTGCCGCCCGTGCGCACGATCGTGCTGGACCGCGAGCCGGTGCCAGCGTCGCCCCCGAGCGAGCGGGCCACGGTCAGGGCGCTGGCCTCGACAGCCGGCCCGGAACGCCTGACGGTCGAGAGCCTCAGCATCGACTACGGCGCGAAGCAGGCCGTCAAGGGCGTCTCGATGTCGATCCACCAGGGCGAGGTGCTGGCTCTGATCGGTCCCTCCGGATGCGGCAAGACGACCCTGCTGCGCACGCTCAACCGCCTCACCGAGCTGACCCCCAGCGCCTCCCGGACCGGCCGCATCCTGCTCGACGGGCAGGACATCCACACGCTGCCCGACACGACGCTGCGCGCCCGCGTGGCGATGGTCTTCCAGCAGCCCAACCCCTTCCCGATGTCGATCTTCGACAACGTCGCTTTCGCCCTGCGCGAACAGTCGCGCAAGCGGCCCCGTCGCCGCGAGGTCGAACCGGACGTGATCGACGCGCTCAAGCGCGCCGGCCTCTACGAGGAGGTCAAGGACAACCTCGATGCTCCCGCCCTGCGCCTTTCCGGGGGCCAGCAGCAACGCCTGTGCATCGCCCGTGCGATCGCCCTGCGACCCGAGGTGCTGCTGATGGACGAGCCCTGCAGCGCGCTGGACCCGATCTCCACGAACACGATCGAGAAGCTGATCGGAGAGCTGCGCCGCGACCTCGCCGTCGTCGTCGTGACCCACAACCTCGGCCAGGCGCAGCGCATCGCCGACAAGGTCGCCTTCATGTACCTGGGCGACCTGATCGAGTACGGAACGGCAGCGCAGGTCTTCACCGAACCCCGCGCCAGCCGAACCCGCGACTACGTCAGCGGAGCGTTCGGCTAGCAGCCGAGCGCAGCCCCGGAGTCTCCATGAGCCTCGTCCCAGTCCCGTCCGATCAGCCCGGTGCCACCTGCGCAAACTGCGGCGCTGCGCTCGTGGCCGACCAGCGCTATTGCTTGAGCTGCGGCCAGCCCGTCTCGCCGGTTCGGCTTGCCTTCCTGGATGCCCTGACGCCAGGCACGCCGACGGCCGCGGCGCCGCCGCAGACGGCCTGGGGCGCCCCCGCGACGATCGAAGTCGGGCCCGCCGGCTACCTGCCGCCGGCGCCCGAGCAGGGCCTGAACGCGTGGCTGCGGCGCAACTCGGGTCTGATGGGCCTCCTGACCGTCCTGATCCTGTGCCTCGGCATCGGTCTGCTGCTCGGGCACTGGGTTAGCCAGAGCAAGTCCACGCCGCCCGGGTCCTCGACGATCAAGATCGAAGGGCTGGCGGGGCTGGCGGGGACCGGAGCAGCCGGATCGTCCACGACGCCCAGCAGCACGGGCTCCACCCCGGCCACCACCACCAAGAGCTCATCCAGTCAGGAAGCCAAAGAAGCCGAAGAAGGCGAACACGAAACGGCCGCTGAAAAAGCACCGCCCAAGAAAGCGACCAAAGTCGCCCCCACGACGATCAAAAAACTGACCGAAAGCAAGGGCAAAAAGCACCAGGAAGAAATCAACGCGCTCGGCAACAAGCCGATCGAAACGGGCTGATCGTGGCTACCTCCGACGGGACGACCGGGCAGACCGGCACGGCCACGGGCAGCGGCACGCTGCTTCCCGTCGGCGGCTTCGCCATCGAGGAAGCGGCAGGACCGAACGGCTCCATGCGCGAGCTGCGCAGGCGCCGCCGGCAGCTGGCTGAGCGTGTCGCCGAGCTGACCTGGGATCTCGGCGGGCTGGCCTATGAGATGGCCATCCGCGACCACTACAGGCTCGACGTGCTCGCCCGCAAAGCAGCCGAACTGCAGCAGGCCGACGCCGAGCTCGACGAGATCCAGCGGCTGCTGGCCGGCGCCGAGGCCGGCATCCACGGCCAGTGCCGCTCCTGCGGGGCCGTCCACAGCCGCGGCGCCGCCTTCTGCTGGCACTGCGGCGCCTCCCTGCTGGAGGAGGCCAGGCCGGCCGCCTTCGAGCAGCCCTGAGCGCGCCGCCGGGCATCCGTCCACGCCGCCCTGCTCACGAGACGCCCGGCTAGCATGCTCTCAACGTGAGGAGAGCCGTCCAAGTCGCGATCGGGCTGGCCTGCCTGCTCGCCGTCATGCCGGCAGCCGCGCCCGCAGGCGCCCGCCGGCACCGCGCCCGCCACGCGCAGGCGCGTGTGATTCCCGGCGTGTCCGAGTACGGCTGTCCGATCCTCCCCGAAGACAACACGCTCAACCAGGAAGTGACTGGGCTCCCCGCCAGCCCCCTCTCTCGGCAGTACCTCGAAAGCATCGGGCTGGAAGCGCACCTGCACCCCGACTTCGGCAACAACCCCTCCTACGGCATCCCCTACGAGGTCGTCGGGCCAGAACAGCCCGAGGTCCCCGTCAAGTTCACCAAATACAAGAGCGAATCCGACCCCGGCCCGTACCCGATCCCCTCCGGCGCAGCCATCGAGGGGGGCGGCAAGAAGGGCAGGGGGGACAAGCACGTGCTGGTCCTGCAGGAAGGAACCTGCACCCTCTACGAGCTCTACAAAGCAGCCCGCAAGGGAGCCGGATGGACAGCGGCCTCCGGCGCCGTCTTCAACCTGCGCAGCGACGCCCTGCGCCCGGAAGGGTGGACCTCAGCCGACGCCGCCGGCCTGCCCATCTTCCCGCTGCTGGCGCGCTACCCGGAGGTGCAGGCGGGCGCCATCGACCACGCCCTGCGCGTCACCGTGCCCGCCAGCCAGCGCGGCTACATCCACCCCGCCACCCACTTCGCCTCCTCCAGCACGAACCCCGACCTGCCGCCGATGGGGCTGCGGCTGCGCCTGAAAGCCGACTACCCGACGTCCGGCTACAAGGGGCAGGCCCTGATCGTCCTCGAAGCCCTCAAGCGCTACGGGCTGATCGTGGCCGACAACGGCTCGCCCTGGTACATCACGGGCGCACCCTCCTCGGGCTGGAACGAAGAACAGCTGAACGAGCTCAAGCAGGTGCCCGGCTCGGCCTTCGAAGCGCTCGAAACGGGGCCGATCGTCCACTGACATGGCGCGACGGTGGGGCCTCGGCCCCGCGCGTGCACAGGCGCGCCGGGCGCACCGCGCCGTGCCCCTCGCCCCGGCGGCTCTAGGCCTGGTGCGTGGGCTCTGCCGGCGCCTGGACGGGCGCGGGCGTCGCCTGCTGTGCCGGGGGGGCCTGCTGCTGGGTGGTCTGGGTCAGGGTCGGCTTGTTGGCCTCGCCGCTGACGGAGTCCTTGAACTCCCGCATGCCCGAGCCCAGCGAACGGCCGATTTCGGGCAGGCGCTTGGCCCCGAAGACCAACAGCAGGATCACCACCAGGAAGGCGATGTGAAGTGGGTTGTCAAGTCCCATTCGATTCAGTCTAGGTCATTCCGGGGCCGGGCAACGAGGATCTTTTGCGCAATCAACGCGTGTCTTCCACGGATGACCCAGCCACGCTCGCGCCGGACGGGACGTCGCCGTCCCCGTCGAGCGTCCGGCGCACCAGCTGAAGGGCCACCAGCACCATCAGCCCCGCGAAGGCGTCGCGAAGCGCAGTACCCGAAAGCGCGTTGGCAAGGGCGACGCCTCCGGCGGCGCCGGCCAGCGACAGCAGCCCCAGCGTCAGGGCGTCGCGACGCTCGACGTTGCCGTAGCGATCCTGGCGGACCGTGCCGACGAGGGCGACGGGCACGATCGCCAGCAGCGACGTCGCCTCCGCCTGGTGCTGGCCCAGGCCGAGGAAGAGGACGAGACCGGGCACGAACAGGACGCCGCCGCCGACGCCCAGCAGCCCCGCCACGATCCCGCCCGCGATGCCGACGGCCAGCGCCCCGATCATCCCAGCACCAGCTCCACGGCGCTGGCGATCAGCAGGGCCGCGAACAGCAGGCTGACGACCCTGCCGTGCAGGCGCTGGGCGATCCAGGTCCCGACCAGCACCCCGACGACGGCCGGCACCCCGATCAGGACGGCGTCGAGCAGGTGGACGTTGCCGTAGATCCCCTGCACGCTCGCCGCGAAGGCCGCGATGAAGACGATCGCGGCCAGCGACGTGGCCGTCGCCCTGCGCTCCTCGTAGCCCAGCCACAGCATCAGCAGGGGGACGATGACGCTGCCCCCGCCGACCCCGAAGAGCCCGCTGAACAGGCCCGCCAGGGTGCCGATGACGGCCAGACGGAGCTGCCTGTGGGGAACCTGGTGAACAGCCACTTGCAGGAGCGTACGGGCGGGACGCCGGGCGCGGCATACTAGTCCCGTGTCGCCCGCAGCAACGCTCGTGGAGGCGCTCGGGCCAATCCGCTCCGAGCCGACCCGAGCAGCCGTTCTGCTGGACATCGACGGGACGCTCGCACCGATCGTCAGGCACGCCGACGACGCCCACGTGCCCGAGGCGACGAGAGCCGTCCTGATCGAGGTCTCCCGCCGCTATGCCCTGGTCGGCTGCGTCAGCGGCAGGCGTGCCTCGACGGCCCGCCAGATCGTCGCCATCGGCACGCTCGCCTACATCGGCAACCACGGCGGCGAGCTGCTGCTGCCCGGTGCCACGAGCGTCCAGGTCGACCCCGACCTGTCCGCCTGGGCGCAGCGGGTCAAAGACTTCGCCCGGGTCGCCGACACGCCGCAGCGCCAGCGGCTGCGCGTCCGCGCCGAGGACAAGGAGGCCATCGCCGCCTTCCACTGGCGGGGGGCGCCCGACGAGGAGGCCGCCGAGCGGGCCGTTCGCGACATCGCCCAGGACGCCCAGGGGCAGGGCTTCGCCGTGCATTGGGGGAGGAAGGTCCTGGAGGTCCGCCCGCCCGTCGAGCTGAGCAAGGGCCTCGGCGTGGCGACGCTGCTGCGGGGCAGGAGCTTCGCTGCCGCCGTCTACGTCGGCGACGACGCGACCGACCTCGACGCCTTCCGGGGCCTGCGTGGGCTGGTGGAGGCGGGCGAGCTGGGCAGCGCCCTGTGCGTCGCCGTGCGCTCAGACGAAGCGCCCCCGGAGCTGGCCGGGGAGGCGGACCTGACCGTCGACGGCCCCGCCGGCGTGCGTGCGCTGCTGGAGGCCCTGCTGTAGATGACAGGCCCGGCCGCCTAGCCAGTGAGGTTCGTCGACTTCCTCAGGACGACAGTGATGCTGAGCGCCGGCGTCGCCACGGCGCTCGCGACCGTCTCCGTGCTGGCAGCAGCGGGCTCGCAGCACCTGCTCGTGGAGCTCGACGTCGGCTGGTGGGTCCTCGCCGGCCTGATCGGCGCCAGGCTCGGGCGCAGGGCCGAGACCAGCCCGCCCATCGCCAAGCTGCTGGCCTCCGCCAAGGCCTCGACCAGCCTGCCCGAGCAGCACCCCAGTGCGATCCTGCTGAACAGGCTGTGGCCGCTGCTCGTCTTCGCCCTGCTGGCCGGCGGCCTTGCCTTCCTGGCTCCCCAGATCCCCGGCATCGGCGCCGGCTTCGCGATCATCTGGGCGCTGGCGTGGCGCCGCCAGGACGCGGCCGTGGCGGCCATCGAGGAGCGCGACGGGGCCAGCTTCTACGTTCGGCGCACCTCGCCCCTGAGCCCGATCGCGCTGCTGCGGACCCCCGGCTACAAAGCCAGCCGCGCCGAGAACATGAACGGGGCCGTGACCTGACATGCCCGGCGCCCGGCGCCCCCTGGACGTCCTGGTCGTCTCGCTGGGCTCCACCACAGGCCTGCGCACGGCCGACGAGGGCTTCGCATCGATGCTGCGGGCCGCCGGCGCGACCGTCGAGCTGGCCCTTGCGCAGCCGCCCATGCAGGTCAGGACGCTGATGCTGACCGACCTCGCCTGGGCCCTGGCCGCCAGGCGTGCCGCCGCGCAGGCCCTGGCGCAGGTGCAGCCACGCTCGATCGTTTACTCGACCACCACAGCCGCCCTGCTGTGGCCGGCGCCCGGCGCCATCCGCTTCGACGCGCCCGCTGCCGGCAACCGTCCGGGGCGCCACGGGCTCTGGCAGCGCCCGCTGGAGCGCCGCCGCCTGTCCGCATCGCCGCTGCTGCTGCCGCTGAGCTCAGGCGGGCTGACCGAGGCCGGACTGCCCCCGGCCGCAGCAGGGCGCGCCCTGGTGCTGGCGCTGCCCGTCGAGCCGTCCGGCACGCCGGTCCCGGAGCGCGACATCGCGGCTATCACCTATGCGGCCAACCCCGTCAAGAAGGGCCTCGAGCGGGTGCTTCAGGCGTGGAGCGCGCTGCAGAAGACGGGGCGGCTGGGCGAGGGGTCGGAGCTGGTCGTGGCGGGTGCCTCCGAGGCCGAGCTCTCGACGGCTGGGGTCTCCCTGCAGGGTCGCCCCGGGGTCAGATCGGTCGGACGCCTGCCCGGGCAGGAGTACAGGTCGCTGCTGCGCCGCTCGCGGGTGTTCGTGTGCGCCCCGCGCCGGGAGGACTACGGCCAGGCGCAGATGGAGGCGCTGGCGGACGGCTGCCTGCTCGTGACGACGCCCGCGCCGGGTCCCTATGCGGCCCTGCCGATCGCCCGCGAGCTGGACGAACGCCTCGTCGGCGAGGACCTCGCGCAGGCCCTGGCGAGGGGCCTGTCCCACCCCGACCCGGCCGGCTACGCCCTGCGCGCCCAGCAGGCGCTGCGACCCTTCGCCCCGGCCGAGCTGCAGCGCCGGATGGCGGAGGAGCTGCTGCCCCGACTAGGCGTCGCCGCGGCGGCGTAGCTCCGCCCACGGCCGCGTGTTGGCGACCTGCTCGCGGGTCAGCCAGGCCCGCCGCGCGGTCGCTACGCCCCAGCGCATGTTGGCAAGGGTCGAGGTGCGGTGGGCGTCGGAGTCGATCACGAGCGTCACGCCCGCTGCAGCGGCGGCACGGGCGTTGACGTCGGAGAGGTCGCGACGGTCGGGGTTGCCGTTGATCTCGAGCATCGTGCCGGTGCGGGCAGCGGCCGCGAAGACGGCGTCGAGGTCGAGGGCATAGGGGGCACGCCGCTCGATCAGGCGCCCCGTGGGATGGCCGATGGCGCGCACCAGGGGGTGCTCGATGGCCTTGATCATCCGCTCGGTCATGGCGTCTGCGCTCATGCCGAAGGACGTGTGGACGCTGGCTATGACCCAATCCAGCCGGTCCAGCAGCTCGTCCTCGTAGTCCAGGGACCCGTCGGGCAGGACGTTGACCTCGCTGCCGGCCAGCAGCTCGATGCCCTGCACGCGCTCGTCGGCTTCCCTGACCAGCTCGATCTGCCTTTCCAGCTGCTCGGGCGAGACGTCGTTGCCGAAGCCGTGGCTGGCCGAGTGGTCCGTGATGGCCAGGTACTCGTAGCCGCGCTCCCTGGCCGCGATGCCCATCTCCTCGATCGTGAAGTGCCCGTCGGAGGCGATCGTGTGGCTGTGCAGGTCGCCGCGGATGTCCGACAGCTCGATCAGCTTCGGCAGGGATCCGGCCGCTGCCGCCTCCAGCTCGCCCCTGTTCTCGCGCAGCTCGGGCTCGACGTAGGAGAGGCCCAGGCGCTCGTAGACGTCCTGCTCGCTCGCGCAGGGGACCGTCAGGCCGTCGGCGTCGTCGAGGATGCCGTGCTCTGAGACGTGCAGGCCCCTGCGCACGGCCAGCTCGCGCAGGGCCGCGTTGTGGGGGCCCGAGCCGGTGAAGTGCTGGAGCAGGCTGCCCAGCTCCTCGGGACGGCCGATGCGAAGGTCGACGCCCAGGCCGGCGTGGGTGCGGGCCCTCGCCCCCGCCGAGCCCGAGGAGCCGACGCTCTCGACCTGCTCCAGCTCCGCGAACGCCTCCAGCAGGGCGGCGGGATCGTCCGTCGTGGCGATCAGGTCGACGTCCTTGACGCTGTCGGCCATGCGCCGCAGCGAGCCGGCCACCTCCACGTGCGTGCCCGCGCCACCAGCCCTGCGCAGTCCCTCGACCAGTCCCTCGGCGACCTCCAGGGCCTTCGTCACGAGGATCCTCTGCGCGCCGCCGTCGGGCTGCTCCTGCAACGCCCTGACAGCCGCCAGGACGTTCTCCTCGAACTTCGGGCCGAGGCCCTTGACGGCGCGCAGGCGCTGCCCCTCGGCGGCCTCGCGCAGACCCTCGATCGAGTCGATGCCGAGCTGCTCGTACATGAGCCTGGCCCGCTTGGCGCCGAGCCCGGGCAGCCTCGTCATGGCGATGACCCCGGCCGGGTACCTGGCTCGCAGCCGCTCGGCCGCCGGGATCGAGCCCGTGCTCACGAGTGCCTGGATCTTCTCCTGCAGGGTCGGGCCGATGCCGGCCAGCTCCGTGGCTCGCCCTTCGCGCGCCCTGGCGGCGACGGGGACGCTCGCTTCGCCGACGGCCTTGGCGGCGTTGCGATAGGCGAGGACACGGTGGACGACGGCCCCGTCCAGCTCGTACAGGTCGCCCAGCTCGCGCAGGGCCTGGGCTATCTCGAGATTGCTGGGGTCGCTCCCGGGCACTGCACCAGGTTAGGACGGCCGTCGAGGGCGGGCAGCGGATCATCTAGGGTTCCCCGATCTATGGCCGGAGAGCCCTGGTTGGTACTGCCCACATACAACGAGGCCGACAACGTGCAGGCGATCCTGACCAGGGCCGGCGAAGTCCTGGCGGCAGCCGCTCCCGAGGGCTTTCGGATCCTCGTCGTGGACGACGGCTCGCCCGACGGCACGGGCGACATCGCCGATTCCATGGCAGGGGAGCACGACTGGGTCCGGGTCCTGCACAGGACCGAGAAGGCCGGCATCGGTCCCGCCTACCTGGCCGGCTTCGCGCACGCCCTCGGCGAAGGCGCGGGCTACGTGATGGAGATGGACTCCGACTTCTCCCACGACCCGGCCGACCTGGCCAGGCTGCTGGAGCGGGCCCGTACAGATGCGGACCTGGTCCTGGGCTCCCGCTACGTGCCGGGCGGCGGCGTCAGCGACTGGGGCAGGCTGCGACAGCTGATCAGCGAATGGGGATCGACCTACGCCCGCGTCGTGCTGGGCCTGAAGGTCCGCGACCTGACGGGCGGCTTCAAGTGCTTCCGCCGCGAGGTGCTGGAGGCGATCGACTTCCAGACGGTCCGCTCCCGGGGCTATGCCTTCCAGGTCGAGCTGACCTACCGGGCCGTGCAGGCAGGCTTCCGCGTCGCCGAGGTGCCGATCGTCTTCCGAGAACGCGAGAAGGGGCAGAGCAAGATGTCCTGGAGGATCGCCGCGGAGGCCATGTGGCTGGTGCCGCTGCTGCGCTTCGGTCGGCGCTGAGAGGCCTTCAGCAGGCCGGCGATCCTGTCGATGCTGAGGCGATGGACGCATCGGCATACGCGTTCGCCCACGGGGTCCGCCACACCCGCAGCACCCTGCGCTCCTGGCAGGACCACCCGGGCAGGGTGCTCTGGCGCTGGACGGCCGGCTCGGCCCTCGCTGCAGCAGGCCTGCTGCTGGCCGTCCTGGCCGTCGCCTCTGTCGACCACAGCTACGACCAGGTCATCGAACTGCACCCGCCCTTCGCCGTCGGCGGTCCCGGCGACGTGCTGCACATCCTCACCAGCAACCTGCTGGTCCTGGCTCTGCACGCGATGGCCTGCGTGGCCGGCTTCATCGCCGGCAGCTCCCTGCCCCTGCAGGCCCAGCAGCACAGCGGCGTCTCCCGCTGGCTGCACGAGCACGGCGGGCGCATCGCGATCGCCTTCGTAGCCGCTGCCACGACCTTCTCGCTGAGCGCACAGGCATACGTGATAGGGCGCAGCCTGGCCGGCGTGTCCCACTTCCTGCGGATCTCTCCCGCTCTGCTGCTGGTGGGGGTCCTGCCCCATGCGGTCCCCGAGCTGATCGCCCTGTTCCTGCCCCTGGCAGCCTGGATCCTGGCCAGCCGCAAGGGCGAGTGGGAGCAGCTGCTGGCCGCGACCCTCGTGACCGTCGCGATCGCCCTGCCCGTCCTGCTCCTGGCAGCCCTGATCGAGGTCTACGTCTCCCCCCACCTCTTCACGGCCCTCACCAACATCCACCCACCCATCGTCAGGCAGGCCGGCGGCTGGGTCGTGACTGTGCGCTGAGACCCTGTCGTCGGGCGGCTCGCCAGCTGTGATAATCGCCCCATGGCCTACGACGAGGATCTGGCCAACCGCATCCGCGAGCTGCTGGCCGAGGAGGTCGGCGTCGTGGAGCAGGCCATGTTCGGAGGGCTGTCCTTCCTGATCGGGGGCTACATGTCAGTCGCGGTCAGCGGGCAGGGCGGGCTGCTGCTGCGCTGCGATCCGGCGGAGACGGACGAGCTGCGGGCCAAGCCCCACGCCGGACCCTTCGAGATGCGCGGCCGGGCCATGAAAGGTTGGCTGCGCGTCGAGGCCGAGGGGGTCGCGAGCAAACGCCAGCTGGAGCGGTGGGTCTCGCGCGGCGTGGCCTATGCTCGATCGCTGCCTCCGAAGGGGTAGGCACACCTCACTTCACTTTGTATAGTGGTAGGTAACCGAACAAGGAGACCAGCGATGACAGGCACCCTCAACCAAGTCACGGACACCAACTTCGACGCCGAGGTCATCGAGGCCGAGGGCCCCGTCCTCGTCGACTTCTGGGCTCCCTGGTGCGGCCCCTGCCGCGTCGTCGCGCCCGTGCTCGAGGAGATCGCCTCCGAGCGTCCGGACCTCAAAATCGTCAAGCTGGACATCGACGAGAACCCCCAGACGGCAGCCCGCTTCCAGGTCCTCTCGATCCCCACGATGATCCTCTTCAAGGGCGGCCAGCCGGTCAAGACCGTCATCGGGGCCTACCCCAAGAAGCGCCTGGAGCAGGAGCTCGAGCCCGCTCTCAGCGCGGCCTGATCGACTCTTCGAAGCTGTGCGGCCCGGCACATGTGCCGGGCCGGGGGTCGGTACATGTACCGGCCCCGGAGGGCGGCGCATGCGCCGCCCTCTTCCTGAAGGGGATGGGTAGGTCGGCGAGCCGCCCCACACCCTCCGCGATCTACCCTACGTAGTACCCTACGTATATGGCGATGCGCAAGACGAGCGTCTACCTGGACGAGGCCCACGTGGAACGGCTGGCGCAGCTGTCCCGCCAGGAGGGTCGCTCCCAGGCGGAGATCCTGCGCGAAGCCATAGACGCCTACGAGCCGGTTCCCGTCCGCGACCGGGACTTCGCGCTGGCGGCAGGGTTCGAGCGCATCGACGGCGATCCTCGTCCCATCTCCCAGGTGCCCGAGGATGAGCTGCTCGAGGGCTTCGGCGGGTGACGCTGCTGATCGACGCGGCGCCGATCGTGGCGATCGCGGACACCCGGGAGCCGCTGCGCAAGGCCATCCTCGATCTGCTCGAGAGCGATCAGGGTCCCCTCGTCGTTCCGGCTCCCATCACGGCCGAGATCGACTACCTGCTCGGAGTCCGCTTTGGCAACGCCGCCCGCCGGGCCTTCCTGCGCGACCTTGCTGCTGGGCGGTTCGCCGTCGCGACGCTCGAGCGTGAGGACTACACGACTGTCCTGGACCTGGAGGATCGCTACCGCGACCTGTCGCTCGGCCTTGCCGACTGCGCGCTTGTCGTACTCGCCGAGCGCTTTCGCACAACGCGCCTGCTCAGCTTCGACGAGCGGCACTTCCGAGCGGTGGTGCCGCTTGGAGGAGATGCCTTCGAGCTGCTTCCGGCTGACGTCTGATCAGCCGATCCCGCTGAGAGCGATCTGTAGCTCCAGGCCGTCGATCTTCGTCGCCTCGCGATGGTCGAACTCGTGTCCTTCGCGGAGCATCGTTTCGACAGCCAGTGTCTCGCCTGTCACGTAGTCCCAATGCGCCCGCGCCGCGTCGAGCAGCTCCTGCGCGCCAGACAGATCGAGTGCGATCCTGTCCTCCACGACCAGCCCCGCGTTCTTGCGGGCGTTCTGGACGGCATGGACGATCTCCCGCGCCCAGCCCTCCTGTCGCAGGCTGTCATCTATCTCCAGCTCCAGCGCGACGGCATGGGCTCCCTCGCGCTCGACGCTGTAGCCCTCCGGGGCCTGCATCGTCAGGAGCAGATCGTCTGCCGTCAGGGTGTGCTCGCGCCCCCCAACCGAGATGCCGATCTCGCCGCCGTCCTTGATGGCCGCTGCCACGTGAGCCGGGTCCAGGGCCGCGATCGCCTGGGCCGCCTGGGGCATCTCCGAGCCGAACTTGGGGCCGAGCGTGCGGTAGTTGGCCTTGACCTCATAGCTGGAGAGCTCCTCCGCGGCGGCCACGAAGCGAACCTCGCGGACGTTCAGCTCCTCTCGCACGACGTCGACCAGGCGCTCGATCGCCTCCCGCTCGCGCCTGTCCGCCACGACGACCGCCTCCGCCAGCGGCTGGCGGACCTTGATCTTGGCCTTGCCCCGCGCGCCCAGGCCCAGGCGGACCGTCTCCCTGGCCAGGGCCATCGCCTGCTCCAGATCCTTGTCGCGCTCGCCTATCTCCTCGGGCTTGGGGAAGTCGCACAGGTGCACGCTCGCCAGATCCCCGTCGAGGTTGTCGTAGATCTCATCCGCGATGAATGGGCAGAAGGGAGCCAGCATCTTCGCGACCGCCAGCAGGCAGGTCCTGAGCGTCCGGAAGGCCTCACCCTCGCCGTCCCAGAAGCGCCGCCTCGAGCGCCGCACATACCAGTTGGAGAGCTCGTCCAGCAGCTCCGCGATCGCCCGCCCCGCTGTCGTCGCGTCATAGGCGTCCAGGCGCTCGGCCACCAGCTCCGCCGTCGCCGCCGTCCGCGAGCGCGCCCAGCGGTCCAGGTCTGTGCGCTCTCCCGGCGCGCCCGTCGCCAGCTCGTCGGCCGCCGCTTGGGCGTAGAGCGCGTAGAAGTAGTAGGTCGACCACAGCTGCTTGAGGAACAGGCGCACGCCTTCGCCGATCGTCTCCGCCGAGAAGCGGTAGCCGTCCCAGGGCTGCTTTGAGGTGAAGAAGTACCAGCGGAAGGCGTCTGCGCCATAGGCGTCCAGGACCTCCCACGGCTCGACCGTGTTGCCTTTGGACTTCGACATCTTCTGGCCATCCTCGTCGAGGATCAGGCCCAGGCAGACGACGTTGCGGTAGGGGGCCGGGCGCTCCAGCAGCGTCGACACCGCCAGCAGCGAGTAGAACCAGCCCCGCGTCTGGTCCTGGGCCTCGCAGATGAAGTCCGCCGGGAAGGCCTCCTCGAAGGTCTCCAGCTCGGCGAAGGGGAAGTGGTGCTGGGCGAAGGGCATCGCCCCCGAGTCGAACCAGACGTCGATCACCTCCGGCACCCTCTGCATCGGCTGCCCGCACTGCTCGCAGGGGAAGCCGACCTCGTCCACATAGGGGCGGTGGTGGTCTGAGAGCTCCTCGCCCGAGCGCTCCTGCAGCTCGGAGAAGGAGCCCACGACGTGCATGTGGCCGTTCTGGCAGCGCCACACGGGCAGGGGGGTGCCCCAGTAGCGCTCCCGCGACAGCGCCCAGTCGACGTTGTTCTTCAGCCAATCCCCGAAACGGCCCTCCTTGACCCTGGGCGGATGCCAGGCGACCGTCTCGTTGGCCGCGAGCAGCTGCTCGCGCAGGGTCGAGGTCGCGATGTACCAGGACGGTTTGGCGTAGTAGATCAGAGGGTTGCCCGAGCGCCAGCAGTGCGGGTAGGAGTGCTCGTAGTCCTCCACCTTCAGCAGCAGGCCCCGCTCGCGCAGGTCCTCGATCAGCTCCCGCGTGACGTCGGGGTCCTTGACCTGGCGGCCCTCGTAGGACTTGCCGGCGAAGTTGTGGACCCGCTCGTCGAAGGTCCCGTCGGGGCGGACCGGGTTGTAGAGGCTGCCCGCGACAGTCGGGTCGAAGGGCACGCGCTCTGAGGCGGCCGCCACGCGGTAGTCGTCCTCTCCGAATGCCGGCGCCAGGTGCACGATGCCCGTCCCGTCCTCGGTCGTCACGAAGCCGTCCAGGAGGATCGGTGCCCCGCCGGGGCTGCGGTCAGTCATGTTGAAGATCGGGCTCTCATAGGCCTCGAAGCGGTCAGCCAGCTCCTGCCCTGACATCCGCTCCAGGATCTCCGCCTCCTCGCCCAGGACCGCTCCGACTCTCGCCTCAGCCAGCAGGAACGTCTCCGACCCGACCCGCGCGCGGGCGTAGGTGGCGGTGGGGGAGACCGCCACGGCCACGTTGCCCGGCAGCGTCCAGGGGGTCGTCGTCCACACCAGCAGGCGCTCCTCGCCGCCCACGACGGGGAGCTTCAGGTAGACGCTGGGGTCGACCACGTCCTTGTAGCCCAGGGCCACCTCGTGCGAGGACAGGGTCGTCTCGCAGCGGGGGCAGTAGGGGACGACCTTGTTGCCCTCGTACAGCAGGCCCCTCGCGTCGATCTGCGACAGGGCCCACCAGACGGACTCGATGTAGCTCTCATCCAGGGTCCTGTAGGCGTGCTCCAGGTCCAGCCAGAAGCCGATCCGCTCGGTCAGGCGGTCCCACTCCGTCAGGAAGGCGAAGACCGATTCGCGGCACTGCGCGTTGAAGCGCTCGATCCCGTACTCCTCGATCTCGGCCTTCGATTTGATGCCCAGCTGCTGTTCGACCGCGATCTCGACCGGCAGGCCGTGGCAGTCCCAGCCACCCTTGCGGTCCACCCTGAAGCCCCGCATCGTCTGAAAGCGCGGGTAGATGTCCTTGAAGACGCGGGACAGCACGTGATGGGAGCCGGGCGGACCATTAGCGGTGGGCGGGCCCTCGTAGAAGACCCAGCGGGGCGCCGACTCGCGAGCCTGAAGCGACGCCTTGAAGACGTCCCGCTCGCGCCAGCGCCCCAGCACCTCCTGCTCCATCTCGGGCAGATCGCGCCGCGGGTCGACCTCGCGACGGGGCAGCAGCTCCTCTGAGGTCGTCTCGTTCACGGGAGGGGCATTCTAGGCTGCCGGGAGCCTGCGCCCACGCCTACGATTGGTCCTATGCGGCTGCGCCTGTACCACCACTCCGACGGCGCCCGCGTGGCCTACAGGGAAGCCGGCACCGGTCCTGCCATCTGCCTGCTGCACTCGGGGATGCTCTCCCACCTGGAGTGGGAGCCCGCCGTCGAGGACCTGGCAGTGCGCTTTCGCGTCGTCCTGCCCGACCTGCCCCTGCACGGTGACTCCGAGCAGCGACCCCGCCACCCCTACACGCTGGACTGGTTCGCCGAGGTCATGTCCGGCTTCGCCGCCGAGGTGCTCGGTCCCCGCCCGATGCTGGGCGGACACGACGCGGGCAGCGAGATCCTGCTGCGGGCAGTCGAGAAGGGGTTCATCTCCCCCTCCAGGCTGGTGCTGATGCCAGGCCGCCTGCACGCCCCGCCGTCGCGCCCGGGCCTGCGGGCGGCCGTCCAGACAGCAGCATGCGCCGCCGCCGTCCCGGGCGTCGACTCGATCGTCTCCTACGCCGTCGCGGGGCTGCTCCGGCCCGAGCTGGGCCTGAAGCTGAGCGCCAGGCGCAACCCCGCCGCCGCCGACCTGCTGCGCCACGCCTTCGCCGATGCTCCCGGCAACTCCAGTCTCGCCAGGGCCTGGGCCAGGGCGGCCCGCAACTGGCCAAGGGGCGCCCAGGGGCAGCTCCTGGACCTGTACCCGAAGCTGGACATGCCCGTGCTGCTGCTGTGGGCCGACCAAGACGCCATGCACCCGCTGCAGACCGCCGAAGAGGCCCTGCAGCTGCTGCCTCGCGGACAGCTGCGGGTGCTGCAGAGCACGGGCTTCCTGATGGCCTACGACGATCCCGTCGGGCTGGCAAGGGAGCTCTCCGCCTTCTGCGGATAGGGTTCCGGGCCCCGGTCGGCCCCCAGCGACTGCGGCGCGCACCGCGCCGGCGCCGGCGAGGCCGCGGGAGACTTCCCCAGACCAGGAGACGAGATGCCAAGCGAAAAGCAGTTGTGGGGCGGGGAGACCGCCAAGGCCGTCGAGAACTTCCCCATATCCGGCGAGACCGTGCCGATCCAGGTCGTGCACTGGCTGGCCCGCGTCAAGGGCGCGGCAGCTGCCGTCAACGGCGAGCTGGGCCTGCTGCCCAAGGGCAAGGCCAAAGCCATCGAGCGCGCTGCCGCCGAGATCGCCGCCGGCAAGCACGACGCCCAGTTCCCCATCGACGTCTTCCAGACGGGCTCGGGCACCTCCACCAACATGAACGCCAACGAGGTCATCGCCAACCTGGCCGGTCAGGGCGTCCACGCCAACGACCACGTCAACTACGGGCAGTCCTCCAACGACGTTTTCCCCTCAGCCGTGCACCTGGCGGCTCTCGACGTCGCCCAGAACGAGCTGCTGCCCGCGTTGAAGGGGCTCGAAAGAGCCTTCGCGCGCAAGGCGAAAAGCTTCCAGAACGTCGTCAAGGCGGGGCGCACGCACCTGATGGACGCCGTGCCCGTCACACTGGGCCAGGAGTTCGGCGGCTACGCAGCCCAGATCGCCCTGGGCATCGAGCGCGTCCAGTCGGCCCTCGTGCACGTCGGGCAGATCCCCCTCGGCGGCACCGCCACCGGCACCGGGCTGAACACCCACTCGAAGTTCGCCGAGAAGGTCAGGGCGCGCCTGAAGAAGGACTCGGGCCTCAAACAGATCGCAGCTCCCCTGGACCCCTTCGAGGCCCAGGCCAACCGCGACGCGCTCGTGGAGCTCTCCGGTGCCCTGAAGGTCATCGCCGTCTCCCTGACGAAGATCGCCAACGACCTGGCCCTGATGGGCTCGGGCCCCCGCGCCGGCATCGGCGAGATCTTCCTGCCAGAGCTGCAGAAGGGCTCCTCGATCATGCCGGGCAAGGTCAACCCCGTCATCCCCGAGGTGGTCCTGCAGGTCTCAGCCCAGGTCATCGGCAACGACACAGCCATCACCGTCGGGGGGCTGCAGGGCCAGTTCGAGCTCAACGTCCGCATCCCCCTGATCGCCCGCAACCTGCTCCAGTCCCTGCGGCTGCTGACGAGCACCTCCACCGCCTTCGCCGAGAAGTGCGTCGAGGGGATCCAGGTCAACAAGGCCGGCACCGACGCCTCCGCCGGGGCGACGCTCGCCGTCGCGACCGCCCTGAACGGCGCCATCGGCTACGACAAGGCGACAGAGATCGTCAAGAAGGCGACAGCCAGCGGGCGGCCGCTGCGCGACGTCGCCCTCGAGGAGGGCGTCGACGCCAAGCTCTACGACGAGACCATCGACCTGCGCCGGATCGCGGCGGGGAACAGGGGGTAGGGCGAGACTGCGGAGGGCCTGCTGCAAAACATGACGCAGCTGTCATGTTTTGCAGCAGGCGCCGTCCTTCGGGCCCGGGCCCGCGCCCGGGGTGGCTCATTCATCCGGCAGCGCCTTGAATAGTCGCCCGACCGTCGCAGCGGCCGGCTTGGCCACCCCCGCATAGGTGAACAGGCCCTTCTGGTTGAGCCCTTCGATCAGCTTCAGGTGGGGCAGCAGTTTGCGCACCGAGCCGCCCGAGAAGCTCGGCGTCAGCGGGTAGTCGCGCAGCACCCACACCATCATCGCGCTGACGTGGGGGTCCGTCGCGTAGACGTCGATGTGCGTCTGCAGGAGCTTCGACTGGAAGGCGTAGCTGCCCGGCGCGCCCGGCTTGTTGAGCGTGTTCGATTCGGCTCCGAACTCGCTGATGACCAGCACCTTGTTCGGGAACGTCCGCTCCATCGTCGCCAGGCGCGTGCGCATTTTCGAGACCAGTTCCGCCTGGCTGTCGCGGGGGCCTTCATACCAGCCCGTGTAGTCCGTCTCGGCGACCGCGTCGACTTCCGTGTACAGAGGCCCTGCGACCTTCGGGGGGTGGGTGCCCCAGACGTCGACCGCCACCATCCTCGTCGGGTCGTGCTGGTGCAGCCAGCGGGCAGAGTCGCGCACGTAGCGGACCTCCGCTTCGTCGCGGCCGTTGTCGGCCACCTCGTCGACCAGGTTCCAGGCGAAGATCGACGGGTGCAGGGCCGCGGCCGTGGCAGCCGTCTGCACCTGGGCTTCCGCTTCCGCCAGCAGCCTCGAGGTCGTCGAGTACCACATGCCCGCCCCTTCGACCGGGCCCACGCCCTGCCACACCAGCAGCCCTGCAGCGTCCAGGCGTTCCAGCAGGGCCGGGTCGAGCGGGTGCTGGGCGCGCACGACGTTGGCCCCGATCTGCTTGAGCTCTTCCACGAGCCTGTCCTGGTCGCCCGGCGTCAGCGCGTCGCCGTGGCCCATCGCGTCCTCCTGGATCGTCGCCCCGTGCAGCTTCAGGCGCGTCCCGTTCAGCAGCACTTCCTGGCCGTGCCAGGTGATCTGGCGCAGGCCCACCCGGGCCGCGTAGCTGCTCTCGCCCGGCACCGTCAGCGACAGCTGGTAGAGGTTGGGCGAGCTCGGCGACCACAGCGCCGGGTCGGCGATCTTGACCGTTGCCGTCGCCGTCGCCGTTTCGCCCCCCGCCAGGACCAGCGCCGGGAAGGCCAGGCGCACGCTCTGGCCGGCATGCGTCAGCGACCCTTCCGGCTGGAGCTGGCGTTCTGAGCCGTAGTTCCTGACCTGCACCGTCACCTTCACGCTCGCCTGCCCGCTCGGCGAGAGCGTCGTCGCGATCGTCGGGTTCGTCAGGTCGCTCTGGCCGATTTGCCTGACGTCCACCTCGCCGTCCAGGCCGCCCCAGTTGAACCACGTGCGGTGAAAGCCTTCCTTGGCCTGCTGGCCGGGGAAACGCCAGTCGACCCTCACGACGACCGTGTGCGTCCCCGCCGACAGCTGCCTCTGCATCTGGAAGGGAAGGTATGAGCCGCGGTGGCTGCCCAGCAGGCGCCCGTCCACGAAAACTTCGGCCTTGTAGTTGGCCGACTGGAAGCTCAGCTGGTAGAGGCCTGCGCTGGGGGCCGTGAAGGTCGTCCTGTACCAGGCCACCGAGCCCTGGTAGTTCCTGCCGCCCGCCCTGCCCTGGTAGGGGCGGGGGTTGACGACGTTGGGCACCCTCACGACAGACCCGCCGAACGTCCCCTTGGCCCAGCCCAGCGCGAGGCCCCTGTCGGGCGCGTCGCGACGCAGCGTCCATTCCGTCAGGGGCACCCGCCCGCCCGGGCCTTCGAAGATCAGGGACTGGCTGGCTGGGGCTTCGGCGGCAGCCGCCGTCGCCGCAGCCACGGCGAGGAAGGCCAGCAGTGCCGCCAGCATCGGCTTGCAAGAGCGCTTGAGCATGGTCTTTGCGAAGCCGAGCACGAGCACCGGACTTTCCCGGCCCAGCAGCTTCTCCTCCTTCAACAACCGCAAGGAGCGATCAGAGCGCCGTCGCAGTCGTCATTTCGGCGCTGGCCGCCAGCATCCCCTCCAGCACCACCAGTGCACCCGCCTTCGACAGGGGCTCGTTGAGATTGCCGCACTTGGGCGACTGCACGCACGACGGGCAGCCGTCGCTGCAGGCGCAGCCCGCGATCAGCCTCTGCGCGTCCCCGCAGAGCTCCTCGAAGCGTGCGAAGGCCGTGCGGGCGATGCCGATGCCGCCCGGGTGGCCGTCGTAGATGAAGATCGTGGGGACGCCCGTCTGCGGGTGAAAGGCCGTGGACAGGCCGCCGATGTCCCAGCGGTCGCACATCGCGATCAGCGGCAGCACCGCGATCTGGGCGTGCTCGGTGGCGTGCAGGGAGCCCAGCATCTGCTCCATCGAGACGCTCTCGGCCAGCTCCCCGGCTTCCAGCTCGAACCACAGCGCCTGCGTCTGAAAGCTCGTCGCGGGCAGGTCGAGCCCGACCAGGTCCACCTGGGCGTGGTCGGACAGACGCCTGCGCTGGTAGGCCAGGACCGTGTCCGTCACCTGCACCTCGCCGAAGGACAGGCTCACGCCCAGCGTCTCGCGACGGTCCAGCAGCCGCACGATCTCCGTGTCCGTCTCGCTCTTGGGCTGCGTGTACCAGTCGCCCGAGAAGGGCTCCACCAGCGCCTTGCGCCCCTCCAGGTCCAGGCCCCTGACCTCGTAGGAGCGCCCCAGGTGCATGTAGACGGCGCCCTCGTGGACCGTCGAGTGGGCCCGCGTCGCCTCCGTCGTGCCCAGCAGCTCCCCGCAGGACACGTCGACGATCGCGAAGCTCTCCGGCGAGGCCGAGCGCAGCGAAACCTGCGCCGCCGGGTACTCGCCCGGCCTGCGGGGCACGAAGGTTCCCGGGCCAACCTGGCGGCGGCGCAGCAGCCCCTCGCTCTCCAGAGCTTCCGCGCTCGCCTCCCAGCGGGGACCGAGGAACTCCGCGTCATCGCGCGAGAGGGGACCCTCGTGCGCCGCGCACAGCAGGTGGGCCCGGTAGATCAAGGGGCTCTCGTGGTCGAGGATCGCCGCCTCCACGGGCCTTTCCAGGAACTCCTCGGGGTGGCGGCAGAAGAACTGGTCCAGGGCGTCCTCGCCGGCCACGAACACCGCCAGCCCGCGCCCGCGCCGCCCCGCCCTGCCCCACATCTGGCGCAGCGACGCGATCGTGCCCGGGAAGGTCACCACCACTGCAGCGTCCAGCTCGCCGATGTCGATGCCCAGCTCCAGGGCGTCCGTGGTCACGATCGCCCGCAGCTCCCCGCTCGTCAGCCGCCGCTCCAGCTCGCGGCGCTGCTGGGGGGTGTAGCCGGCCCTGTAGGGCGCCACCTTCTCGGCCAGGTCCGGATCCGTCTGGGCCAGCTCGTCGTGCAGCAGGCGGCTCAGCACCTCCACCCCCTTGCGCGACTTCATGAAGCAGATCGCCCGTGAGCCGGCCCGCACGAGGCCCGCCAGCAGGTCCGCCGCCTCGCCCAGGGCCGAGCGCCGGGCGCCGCTGGCCCGGTCCGTCAGCGGCGGGTTCCACACGGCCATCCGTCGACGCGGCGTCGGCGAGCTGTCCTCGTCGATCAGGGCGAAGTCCTCCAGGCCCGTCAGGCGCTCCGCCAGCTCCAGGGGGTTGGCGATCGTCGCCGAGGCCATCATCACCCGCACGTCGCTGCCGTAGGCCGCAGCGATCCGCAGCAGCCTGCGCAGGACGTTCGCCACGTGCGAGCCGAACACCCCCCTGTAGACGTGCGCCTCGTCCACGACCACCACCCGCAGGTGCGCGAACAGCTCCGCCCAGGCCGCGTGGTTGGGCAGGATCCCCACGTGCAGCATGTCCGGGTTGGTCAGGATCACGTTGGCGCTGCGCCTGATCTGGGCCCTCGTCTCGCGCGGCGTGTCGCCGTCGTAGATGGCGGGCCTGACCGCGTCCGTCAGCCTGAAGGCGGCCAGGGCGCGCGCCTGGTCCTGTGCCAGCGCCTTCGTCGGGTAGAGGTAGATGGCCCTCGCGAAGGCGTCGCGGCAGAGCATGTCCAGCGTCGGCAGGTTGAAGCACATCGACTTGCCCGAGGCCGTGCCAGTCGTGACGATCGTCGGACTGCTCCAGGCGCTCTCCACGGCCCTGACCTGATGCTCGTAGAGGGCCTCCACGCCGATGCCCGCCAGCGCCGCCCGCAGGCGCTCGTGCAGGTCCTCAGGCACGTCGAGCAGGGTCGGGCGCCCGGGGCCTTCGTTGGACTCCCGGACCAGCCGTCCGTCCTCGCGGGCGGCGTCCAGCAGCGCCGTCCAGGGCTCTGTTGCTCGGTCGAGGGCCAAGGACTTGAGATAGTAGAGGCGATGCCAGCGCCGACCGCCGGGTCCTGGGCCGAAACCCGCACGTTCCACCATTCCGACTACAGCCCCGAGCTGATCGCCGCCAGGCGCGAGCAGACCGTGACCGTCTGCCTGCCCGCCCGCGAATGCGCCGCCACCGTCGGGGTGATCGTCTCCAGTCTGGCCGAGCTGGTAGACCTGGGCGCAGTCGACGAGATCGTCGTCATCGACGCCGCCTCCGCCGACGGCACGGCCGCGATCGCCGCCCGCGCCGGCGCCCGCGTCCTGCAGGAGGGCGAGCTGATGCCCGAGCACGGGCCCGTGCTGGGCAAGGGGGACGCCATGTGGCGTGCCCTCGGCGCCCTCCGGGGCGAGCTCGTCTGCTTCCTGGACGCCGACACCGAAGCCTTCTCCAACCACTTCGCCGTCGGCCTGTTGGGGCCGCTCGTCTGCACAGGCGCCGGCTTCGTCAAGGGCTTCTACCGGCGTCCCCTGGGTGGCTCGCAGGAGGGGGGAGGCCGCGTCAACCACCTGACCGCCCGCCCCGCCCTCTCGCTCTTCTACCCGGAGCTGGCCGGCGTTCGCCAGCCTCTGGCCGGCGAGGTCGCAGCTCGGCGGGAGCTGCTGGAAGCGATCCCCTTCGTGACCGGCTACGGCGTGGAGGTGGCCATGCTCATCGACGCCTGGCGGGAGCTCGGCCTGGAGGGGCTGGCCCAGGTCGACCTGGAGGAGCACCGCAACCCCCACAAGCCCCTGGCGGAGCTGGCCGCGATGGCCGAGACCGTGCTGGCGACCGTCGCCGGGCGCCTGCAGCGGGAGGGCCGCCTCGAGCTGGGGGAGGACGTGCGGCCGGCCGGGGCGGTCCCCGTGGAGCGGCCGCCGCTGGCCGGCCTGCGCGTGGCGTGAGCGTGCGCTGCCTGTATCTCGACCTCGACGGCACGCTGCTCGGGCGCGGCGCCTCGCTGCTGCACGACGGCGAGGGCCGCGTCACGATCGACGGCGTCCGCGCCATCCAGGCCTGCCTGCGTGCGGACGTGGAGGTCGTGCTGATGTCCGGCCGCCGCCAGCGGGCCGTCGGCGAGGACGCCCGCCTGTTCGGCCAGTCCTCCTACATCTACGAGGCCGGCGCCTGCCTGGTCCTCGACGGCGAGGAGCACTGGCTGACGGGCGACTGGCTGCCAGGCGAGCTGACCATCGCCCAGCAGATCGAGCGGGCCGGCGCCCCGGCCCTGCTGCTGGAGCGCTATGCCGGGCGCCTGGAGTACCACGACCCGTGGCACCTCGGGCGTGAGGTCTCGCACCTGTTCCGGGGGCTCGTCGACGCCCGGGAGGTCGACGTCCTGCTGGCCGAGCACGGCCATGACGGGCTGCGCCTGGTCGACAACGGCGTCGTGCACCGCCGCTCGGAGGCGCTGGCGGCCCTGCCCCAGACCAGGGCCTACCACCTGGTCCCGCGCGGCGCCTCCAAGGCAGGCGCCGTCGCCTACCACCGTCAGGTCCGCGGCTACGCCCGCGAGGAGACCTTCGCCGTCGGGGACTCCCGCGAGGACCTGGCCTGCGCCGCGGAGGTCGGCTGCATGTGGCTCGTCGCCAACGCCGTCGAGCGCGATCCCTCGATGCGAGAGGCGATGGCGGGGGTCGGTAACGTCCGCGTCGCCCGGGCGGGGCACGGCCCCGGCGTCTACGAGGCCGTCGTGACGACCCTGATGGGGGACGGGGGCGGCGCGGACTGAGCGGGCGCCTGTGGGCGGGTCATCGACCCGAGCTCAGCGAGCGCCACAGGCGCCGCCAGAAGCCCGGTTGGGGGCGGCGTCGCCACAGGGCCGGCGGGGGCACGGTCGCGCGGACCAGGGCGACCCAGTCGTCCAGCGGCAGGGCGCCCGCGATCAGCCGTCCCAGGGCTCCCGTCACGGGCGCGCTGAAGCCCGCCTGCTCCAGCGTCGCGGCCAGCAGCGGCACCGACTCCAGGGCCTCGACGGCCTGGCCGATCCGCTGGGGGATCTCCGCCGCCGGGACGCCGCCGGCCAGCAGCTCGCCCGCCCTGCGGTTGCGGCTCTCGGGCGCCAGCGCCGTCGCCAGGAGGTCGCCCGTCCCGGCCATCCCGATCATCGACTCCGGCCGCGCCCCCAGGCTCTCCGCATAGCGCCACACCTCCGCGAATATGTGCCCCGCGGCCGCCCCTGCCGCGTTCAGGCCCTGTGCCTCCGTCGCGCCCGCCGCCAGCGCAGCCGCGTTCTTGGCAGCTCCCGCCAGCTCCACGCCGATCGGGTCGTTGGACTGCTCGCAGACGACCCCGGCGCGCGTGAAGACCTGGGCCAGCGATCGCGCCAGCTCCTCCTCGCTGCAGGCCGCCACCAGGGCCGCGCCCGCGTGCACCATCTCCTGGGCGTGGGCGGGGCCGCCCAGGCAGGCCGTGCGCTCGGCCCCGAAGCGCGACGCCAGCACGGCCGTGGGCGTCAGGCCGGCTGGCGGCACGAGGCCCTTGGCCACGGACACGACCGCGGCCCGCCTGCCGATGCCGGCCGCGACGAGCGCGTCGATGGCTTCCCCCAGGCGGCGCGAGGGGACGGCCAGGAAGACGTAGTCCGCGCGGGCCGCCCCCGCCGAGGCCGGCTCGATGCGCAGCCCCGCCGGCAACTGCACGCCGGGGAGGTAGAGACGGTTCTCGTGCTGCTCCTCCATCTCCGCAGCCTGCTCCGCCGTCCTCGTCTGCAGCGTCGTGCGCAGCCCGCTCCTGGCCAGCAGCACGGCCAGGGCCGTGCCGAAGGACCCGGCCCCCACGACCGTCGCGCGCCTGACCCCGGGCGTGGGCAGCGAGCGGCCCCTGGGCGTCCCGGCTGTTCGAACGGCCGGGCTGGCGGTAGGCTCGGACTCGTCCATCTGATGCCCGAGCCTAGCGATCGACATTCGACGGGAGCCCTCTGGCGCAACTGGGCCGGGGAACAGAGCTGCCGGCCTGCGCGGACGGCGAGGCCGGGCTCTGTGCAGGAGCTCTCCGAGGAGCTGTCCGGAGCCGTCGCCGACGGTCTGCGCGTCCGGGTCGCGGGCAGCGGGCACTCCTTCACGGATCTCGTCCCGACCGACGGGCTGCTGCTGTCGCTGGCGCGCATGGACGGGATCCTGGACGTCGACCGCGCCTCCGGCCTCGTGCGGGTGCAGGCCGGCATCACGCTGCACAGCCTCAGCCGCACCCTGGCCGGGCACGGGCTGGCGCTCGCCAACCTCGGCGACATCGACGTGCAGACCGTGGCGGGAGCCATCTCCACGGCCACTCACGGCACCGGCGCGCGCCTGCCCAACCTCTCTGCCCAGGTCGCCGGGCTGCAGATCGTCCTGGCCGACGGCTCTACCCTCAGCTGCTCAGCCCGCGAGAACGCCGAGGTATTCAGGGCCGCCCGTGTCGGCCTGGGCGCGCTCGGGGTCATCGCCGAGGTGACGCTGCAGTGCGTGCCGGCCTTCACGCTGCGCGGCGTCGACGCCCCCGCCCCGCTGCAGCAGGTCCTCGAGGACTTCGAGCAGCTGTCGCTGGGCAACGACCACTTCGAGCTCTTCGTCTTCCCCCACGCCGACACGGCCCTGACGCGCACGAACAACCGCACCGAGGAGCAGCCCCGCCCGCGCGGTCGCGCAGCCGCCTACGCCAACGACATCCTGCTGACCAACCACGCCTTCGACGCGATCTGCCGCGTCGGGCGGCGCTTCCCGGCCCTGATCCCGTCTCTGAACAGGCTCGTCACGAAGCTGGCCGGCAGCTCCACCCGTGTCGACGGGTCGGCCGAGATCTTCGCCACGCCGCGCCTGGTCCGTTTCACCGAGATGGAGTACGCGCTGCCCCGTGCGCGAGGCGCCGAGGCGGTGGAGGCGGTCATGGGCCTCGTCGCCCGCGAACGCTTCGCCGTGCCCTTCCCGATCGAGGTCAGGACCGTCGCGGCCGACGACGCGATGCTCAGCACCGCCGCCGGCCGGGACAGCTGCTTCGTGGCCGTGCACATGTACAGGGGGATGGCATGGGAGCCCTACTTCCGCGCCGTCGAGGCGATCATGGACTCGCTCGACGGCCGCCCGCACTGGGGCAAGCGCCACTTCCAGACCGCCGCCACGCTGCGCGGGCGCTACCCCGACTGGGACGCCTTCCAGGCGATCAGGGCGCGCCTGGACCCGGCCGGGGTCTTCGCCAACGACCACACCGACCGGGTTCTCGGGCCGGTCGCTGGCGCCTCATGACCGCCGAGCGCGAGCTCGAGCGCCTGGAGCGCGCCACGGCCGGCCTGCAGGCGCCCTTCGCGCTCGTGGACCTGGACGCCCTGCGTGCCAACGCCACGGACATGGAACGGCGGGCCGCCGGCAAGCCGATCAGGCTGGCCTCCAAGTCCGTCCGCTGCCGGGCCATGCAGGGACAGGTCCTGCAGCGCCCCGGCTTCTCGGGCACCATGGCCTTCACGCTACCCGAGGCCCTGTGGCTGTCCTCGCACGGCGTCTCGGACATCCTCGTGGCCTATCCGAGCGTTGACCGGACGGCCCTGCACGAGCTCTCGGCGGGGCAGCACGACATCGCCGTCATGGTCGACGGTCCCGATCAGCTCGAGCTGATCGACAGCGCCGTCGCGGAGGCCACGGGCGGCAGCGTCAGCGTCTGCCTCGACGCCGACGCGAGCTGGCTCGCGGCCGGCGGGAGGCTGCGGGTCGGTGCCCGGCGCTCGCCCGTGCGCACGCCCGAGCAGGCCGCCTCGCTGGCCCGGCAGATCCTCGCCCGCGAGCGCCTGCGCCTGGTCGGGATCATGGTCTACGAGGCCCAGATCGCGGGGGTCGGCGACGCCGCCGGAGGCCCGTTGCGGGCAGGCGTCGTGCGGGCCGTGCAGGCGCGCTCGATCGGCGAGCTGGCGGCCAGGCGCGCCGCCATCGTCGCCGCCGTCGAGGGGGAGCTGAGCAGCGCCGGGGCGCCCGCGCTGCGCTTCGTCAACGGCGGCGGCACGGGCAGCCTGCACACGACCGCAGCCGAGCCCGCCGTGACCGAGCTGGCGGCCGGCTCCGGGTTGTACGGCCCGACCCTGTTCGACGGCTACCGGTCGTTCACGCCGCGACCGGCCGCCCTCTTCTCCCTTCCTATCGTGCGCAGGCCCGGACCGGGCGTCGTCACGGCACTCGGCGGCGGCTACCTGGCCTCGGGCCCCGGCGACAGGGCGCGCCTGCCCAGCCCCTACCTTCCCGCCGGGCTGCGCCTGGACCGGCTCGAGGGCGCCGGCGAGGTGCAGACGCCCCTGCTCGGCGCAGCCGCGGACCGACTGTCCGTCGGCGATCGCGTCTACATGCGCCACGCCAAGGCCGGCGAGCTGTGCGAGCGCTTCGCCAGCCTGCACCTGCTCGAAGGGGAGCGGATCGTCGACGAGGTGCCGACCTACAGAGGGGAGGGGCAATGCTTCCTGTGAGCGGAGCCGCCGAGATCGAGACGGTGCTGCGCGAGGTGGTCGAGACGCTCGCCCCGCTCGACAGGACGCCCTGCTCGCCCGGCGAGCGCGAGGCCGCCGTCTGGCTGGGGGAGCGCCTGGGGAGGGTGGCGGACGTCGAGGTGGCGCTGGAGGACGAGCCCTCCTGGGGCATCTTCCCGCCGACCTCCGTCGGGCTCGGCCTGCTCGGTCTGGCCGGCTCGCTGCTGGCCCTGCTCGGCCGGCGCCGCCCCGCAGCCCTGCTCGGAGCCGTCTCGGCCGCCGGCGTGATCGACGAGGCCCAGAACGGGCCCCGCCTGCTGCGCCGCCTCGTCCGCCGCCGCCGCGAGACCGTCAACGTCGTCGCCCGGGCCGGGGACCCCGGCGGGCAGCGCACGGTCGTCGTGCTGGCCCATCACGACGCCCCCCAGAGCGGGCTGCTGTTCGACCAGACCCTGCAACGTCGCCTCTACGAGCTGATGCCAGAGCGCCTGGGCAGGGCCAAACGCTCGCCCCCGCAGTGGTGGATCGGGCTGGCCGCTCCGCTCGGGGCACTGCTCAGCGCCGTCACGGGCAGGCGCGCCCCCGCCCGCGCCGGGCTTCCCTTCGGCCTGCTCGGCGTCGCCATCGTGGCCGACGTGTGGCGCAACGCGACCGTGCCTGGGGCCAACGACAACCTCTCCGGCGTCGCCTCGCTGGTCGCGCTGGCGGAGCTGCTCGCCCGCGAGCCGCTGCCCGGGGTGCGGGTGCTGCTGGTCTCCTGCGGGGCCGAGGAGACCCTGCAGGACGGCATCCGCACCTTCCTGGCCCGCCACCGCAACGAGCTCGACCCCGAGCGGACCTGCTTCCTGAACCTCGACACGGTCGGCTCGCCGCACCTGATCATGCTGGAGGCCGAGGGGCCGATCTGGATGGAGCGCTACCCCGGCGCCTGGCTGCGGGACATGCTGGCGGGGGCGGCAGGCCGTCTCGGCATCGACCTCGAGCGCGGCTTCGAGGCCCGCTCCTCGACGGACAGCGTGATCCCGGCGCGGGCCGGCTACCCCACCGCGACGCTCGTCTCGATCACCGACTGGCGCCAGCCGGCCAACTACCACCTGCCCACCGACATCCCCGAGAACCTCGACTACGGGACCGTCGAGCAGGCCGTCAGACTCGTGCACGAGGCCCTGCGCGAGCTGCGATCTTGAGGGAGTGCCCGAGGGCGACACGATCCACCACGCCGCCATGCGCATCCGCGCCGTCCTGGGCGGCCGCGTGCCCGAGCGGATCGAGACTCCGCAACCCCGTCACGCACCGGGGCGCTGGCCGCAGCGTCTGCAGGGGCGGCGGCTGCATTCCGTGGACGCCCACGGCAAGCATCTGTTCCTGCGCTTCGAGGGAGGGCTGACGGTGCACTCGCACCTGCGCATGACGGGCTCCTGGGGCGTCTACGAGAACGGTCGCAGGTGGCGGCGGGCGCCCCGCAGGGCCTGGCTCGTGCTGGCGCGCGAGGGGGTCGAGGTCGTCCAGTTCGACGGGCCCGTGCTGGAGCTGGCCAGCGAGGAGCGCCTGCGCCACGACCCGCGCCTGAGGAGCCTGGGACCCGACGTGCTGGGTGAGGACTTCGACGAGGCCGCCGTCCTGGCGCGGCTGCGCAAAGACGACCCCACCCGCCCCTTCGGGGACGCCCTGCTCGACCAGCGCATCGTCGCCGGGATCGGCAACATCTGGAAGGCCGAGAGCTGCTTCGCGGCGGGCGTCGACCCGTGGCGGCAGACCGCCGGCGTCAGCGAGGAGGAGGCCCTGGCGGTCCTCGCCTTCGCCCGCCGGGAGATGGCCGTCTCGGCACGGGAGGGCTTCATCGCCCGGCCCCGCGCCGTCTACCGCCGCGCCGGAGCGCCCTGCCCCCGCTGCGGCACGACGATCGCGAGTCGCGGCCAGTGGGAGGACAACCGCATGACCTACTGGTGCCCAGGCTGCCAGCGGTGACTCGTCATATGACGGCGCCGAGCCGGGCGCCGGCCGTGCGCAGCGTCCGGGCCGAGCCGGCGCGCAGGACCAGTTGCAGGTCCAGCACGCGGGCGTCGAAGGCGTCGAGGTCGTTGGACGCCGTGACGGCGTAGCAGGGCACGCCGGACTGGCGGGCGCGGGTGGCGATCTCGAAGGTGCTGCCGGCCGCCAGCGTGTGCTCGGCCAGCGCGGGGACCGCCAGCACGACGGCCCTGCAGGAGAGCATGTCCGCGTCGAAGCCCGACTGATCCAGCGCCTGGCGGGCGGCTGCGCCGTCGAGGCCGGCCGCGAGCTCGCGGATGAGGGGCTGGGGACGCCCGGCGTCGAGCAGGCCCGCTGCGAGCGCCCGCCCGACGGCTGCGGCGTGAAGGCGTGGGCCGAACGGCTCGCAGGCCAGCAGCGCGTGGGTGCGGATTCCCGGGACGGGGCTCACGATCGGGCATCCTTCCAGCAATGGCAGCGAAGAAGGGCGAGCACGAGATCGTGGAGGTCTGCGGGCGGGAGGTGAGGGTCAGCAACCCCTCCAAGCCCTTCTTCCCCGAGGTTGGGCTGACCAAGATGGACCTGGTCCGCTACTACCTGGACTGCCAGGAGGCCGTCGTGCGGCACCTGCACGAGCGCCCGACGGTGCTCAAGCGCTGGGTCGACGGGGTCCAGGGGGAGCCCTTCTTCCAGAAGCGGGTGCCCGACAGCGCGCCCGAGTGGCTGCAGACCGCCACCGTGACCTTCCCCAGCGGCCGCCATGCCCGCGAGCTCGTGCCCAACGACGCAGCGCACCTGATCTGGGGCGTGAACCTGGGCGTGATCGACTGGAACCCGTGGCCCGTCCGCCGGGCCGACCTCGACCATCCTGACGAGCTGCGGGTCGACCTCGACCCGGGCCCGGGCGTGCCCTTCGAGGAGGTTCGCCAGGTGGCGCTGGGCGTGCGGGAGGTGCTGGGCGAGCACGATCTGCTCGGCTTCCCCAAGACGTCCGGCTCGCGGGGGATCCACGTCTACGTGCGCATCCACCCGGAGCAGTCCTTCGAAGAAGTGCGCCGGGCCGCCCTGGCGCTGGCCCGGGAGGTCGAGCGGCGGATGCCGGGCCGGGCCACGAGCCGCTGGTGGAAGGAGGAACGGGAGGGGGTCTTCATCGACTACAACCAGAACGCCCGCGACCGCACCGTCGCCTCGGCCTACTCGGTGCGGGCCGTGCCCGACGCACGCGTCTCCTGTCCCCTGGAGTGGGAGGAGGTCCCCGACGTCGAGCCCGCCGAGCTGACGCTGGGCACGGTTCCGGCGAGGCTGGCCGAGCGCGGCGACCCCTCGGCCACGATCGACGACGTGCCGGGCAGGCTCGACGGGCTGCTGGAGCTGGCCGCCCGCGACGAGCGCGAGGGCCTGGGCGACGCTCCCTGGCCGCCGCACTTCCGCAAGCAGAAGGGCGAGCCGAAGCGGGTCCAGCCGAGCAGGGCCCGCAAGGACGGCGAGGAGAAGGGATGACGCTGCCGCTCGCCCCGCCCCTGAAGCCCCAGCTGGCGCTCTCGCGCAAGCAGCTCCCCGAGGGCCCCGACCTCGGCTACGAGATAAAGCTCGATGGCTTTCGCTGCCTGGCCTTCGTGGACGGGAGCGAGATCTTCCTGCAGTCCCGTAACGGCCGCCCGCTGCACCGCTACTTCCCCGACCTGGTCCTGCCCGAGGGACGCTACGTGCTGGACGGGGAGATCGTCGTGCGCGACGCCTCAGGTCGTGAGGACTTCGACGCGCTGGGGCAGCGCATCCACCCCGCCGCCTCGCGGATCGAGCGGCTGTCGGTCGAGACGCCGGCCGTATACGTGGCCTTCGACCTGCTGGCGGAGGACGACGAGTCCCTCCTGGAGACGCCCTTCACGGAGCGCAGGGCGCGCCTGGAGGCGCTGCTTGCCGGACCGGCCTTCGCCGCTGCTCCTGTCGAGCTGATGCAGACAGTCGGCACGGCCGCGGAGGCGGAGCGGTGGCTGGCGGACACCGAGGGCGCGATCGCGAAGGAGCTGTCGGCCCCCTACAGGCCGGGCGAGCGCAAGGGCATGGTCAAGGTCAAGCGGGTTCGCACGATCGACGCCGTCGTCGTCGGCTGGCGGCCGGGCAAGGAGGAGGGCACCGTCGGTGCGCTGATCCTCGGCCTCTACGACGGCGATGAGCTGAGGGTCGTGGGGCACTGCTCGGGCCTCAGCGCCAGCGAGAAGCGAAGGCTGGTCGGCTTCCTGGGCGACTACGAGTCGGGCGAGCGCGGCTCGGCGGACCCCAGCCGGTGGTCGGCGGGCAAGGAGCTCGAGTGGGTCGGCCTGCGCCCCGAGCTGGTCGTGGAGATCGACTTCGACCACGTCTCGGCGGGGCGCATCCGCCACGGCGCCAAGCTGCGGCGCTGGCGGGATGACAAGCCTGCCCGCGAGTGCTCCTACGAGCAGCTGCGCTCCTGAGCCGTCATCTAGCATCAGGTACAGATGAGCGCTGACACGGCCACTGTCGCCGAGGAGGAGTACCTGCAGATCCTCTTCTGGCTGCAGGAGGCGGGCCTGCCCATGACGGGCGCCAACGTCGCCCGTGCCATGCAGCTGTCCGCACCGACCGTGCACGAGATGGTGGGGCGCCTGGAGCGCGACGGCTACATCACCCGCGGCAGCGACAGGGCCATCTCCTTCACCCAGTCCGGTCACGCCCACGCAGAGGGGATCGTCCGCCGCCACCGCCTGATCGAGCGCTTCCTGACAGACGTCCTGGGCGTCCCCTGGGACGAGGTGCACGAGGAGGCTGAGCGCCTCGAGCACGCCATGTCCCCGGTGCTGGAGGAGCGCATGCTGGCCGCCATCGGCGACGCCAAGACCTGCCCGCACGGCCACCCGATCGCGGCTGGGGAGCGCATCGCCGGAGTGCCGCTGGCGGACGTGGAGATCGGCGCCCGGGTGCGCATCCTGCGCTTCGAGAACGAGGCCGAGGACCTGCTGCACTACCTGAAGGCGTCGGGGATCGAGCCGGGGCTCGAGGGAGAGCTGGTCGAGCGCGACGACGTCAAGGTCGTCCTGCGCAACCAAGCGGGGGAGATCTGCGCGCTGACGCCGAGCGTCGCGGAGACGGTCTCGGTGCTGGCGGATCCCTCGCCGCCGGTTCGCACGGCGCTGCCGGAGCAACTGGTGCTGGGCCAGCGTTACGGCCGCTGACTGGCGCCCGATAGCCGGCGCAATACGGCGTCCTCAGTCGCTCGTGTGCAAAGCACACTTCGCTCCCTGCGTCCTTGTCTTGCTTGGCTCTCGAACGCCAGTCCCCCAGGACCAAGCGAGATTTAAAGCGTCCGGTAAGCCTCGGCCAGCCGTGCCACGGCCGCCTCGATCTGCTCAGGGGTGACGCCCGAGTAGGCCAGGCGCAGCGTGTTCCGCCCGCCCTCCAGCAGGAAGTCGGTGCCCTTCACGAATGCCACGCCGCGGTCCGCGGCGGCGTCGAAGAGGGCGCCTACGTCGGTGCCCTCGGGAAGGGTGACCCACATGAAGTAGCCGCCCTGGGGCTCGACGAACTCTGCCTCCGGCAGGTCGCGCCTGAGCGCGCCCGCCAGCGTGGCGGCCCGTTCGGAGAGCGCGTTCTTGACGGTCTCGATCGAGCGCTCGATCGCGCCGGAGGCGCAGAACTCGTAGACGATCGACTGGGAGACCATGTTGGGCGAGATGTAGGTGCTAGTGGCCAGCTTGGCGATCTGGGCGATCAGGTCGGTGGGGCCGACCAGGTAACCGACGCGGATGCCCGGGCAGACGGTCTTCGAGAAGGAGGAGGCGTAGACGACGCGCTCGGGGTCCAGCGAGAGCATCGTCGGCAGCTGCTCGCCGCTGAAGCGCAGGGCGACGTAGGGGTCGTCCTCGAAGACGACGAAGCCGTGCTCGGCGGCTAGCTCCAGCAGCGCCCGGCGCTTGTCGAGCGACAGCGTGTAGCCCGCCGGGTTCTGGAAGTTGGGGATGATGTGGGCCAGCTTCGGCTTGACCCCGCCGCCGAGCAGGGCGCTCAGGGCCTGGATGTCGATGCCGTCGGGCTGCAGCTCGACGTCGTGCAGCTGAGCGCCGCGGCTGCGCAGCGACAGCAGGGTGCGGTCGTAGGAGGGGCGCTCCACGACCACGTCGTCGCCCGGCTTGACGAGGTGCTCGAACAGGAACGCGTCCGCCTGCATGGAGCCGTTGGTGACGAGGACACGCTCCGGCTCGACGCCGTGACGGTCCGCGATCCAGCTGCGCAGGCGGGGGTAGCCGATCGACGTGCCGTAGGCCGTCGTGCCGGCCGGGTCGCTCTCGAAGGCGCGCACGGCGGCTTCCTTGAGGGCGTCCACGTCGACGATGTCCAGGGACGGAGCCCCGCGGGCGAAGGAGATCGTCGATGTCGCAGTGCTGGCCATTGCGCCGTAGCTTAGGCGTCCGAGCAGTTCGTCGTAGTCATGGGTCAGATCCCTGGCCGCCTGCTCCAGGCGCTCGCGGAAGCGAAGCAGCTCGGCCGGCCCCGGCTGGACGGTCTTCTCCGCAGTCTGCGCCGCGGGGGCCGGCGGAATCGGTCGTGTCTCCGTCGCGGCCGGCGCCGGCGAGGGCTCCGATGGCGGTGCGGGCGGAGGGTGCGGCGAGCGGCCGGCCAGTTGGACCTCCCGCTCCGCCGATTCGTCGACGATCCGACCGAAGGTCGTGGCGGGGACGGTCGGGGCCGCCGCCGGCTGCGTGGCAGGGCGAGCCTCTGCGCCGAGGCCTCTGAGCGTGTCTTCCAGCTCGCCGAGCTTGCGCTCGAGCTCCTGCAGGGTGCGGGCGACCGCCTGCTCGTCCATGGCGCAAGCGTATCGGCAGGGAGCCTCGCCTAACCTGTGCCGATGGGCGACCTGCCTGAGCGCTGCCACGTCTCGGTGATGCTGATCGTGCCCGATGCCGCGGCCGCCGTCGACTGGTACACGAAGGCGCTCGGCGCCGAGACGATGTGGGATCTCGGGGGTGTCGCCGGGCTGTCCATCGGCGGAGCGCCCTTCTTCCTGCACGAGGCCGTTCCGGGAAAGGAGCAGGAGCTGAGCCCGACCGACGCCGATCTCACGACGACCAGGATCGAGCTGTTCGGCGAGCAGGCCGGCGAGCTCATCGAGCGTGCAGGCGCGGCCGGTGCAACCAGCGTCGAGCCGTTGCGCGAGCACGACGCTCCCTGGGGCAAGCATCGCCAGGGGGGCTTCACCGACCCCTTCGGGCACAGGTGGTCGGTCGGCGACAAGACGCCTCTGCAGGCGCTGACGAGCCAGGCCGGACCGGCAGCCGAGGCTGGACGGTAGGGGTAGGGCGAGTCGCTCAGGCCGAGACGGAGCTGCCGCCCAGCACCTCGACGGCGATGGCTGCCGCTTCGGTGGGGGTGCGCCCGACGCGCACGCCCTTGGCTTCGAGCGCCTGGGCCTTGGCTGCGGCCGTGCCGGAGGAGCCCGAGACGATCGCGCCGGCGTGGCCCATCTGCTTGCCGGCAGGAGCCGTGAAGCCCGCGATGTAGGCCACGACGGGCTTGCTCATGCTGGCCTCGATGTACTCCGCCGCCTCCTCCTCGGCCGAGCCGCCGATCTCGCCGGAGAGCACGACCAGCTCGGTCTGCTCATCGGCCTCGAACAGCTCCAGGATGTCCACGAAGGAGGAGCCCGGAACGGGGTCGCCGCCGATGCCCACGATCGTCGAGCAGCCGAAGCCGGCCTGGGCGATCTCGTTGCCGATCTGGTAGGTCAGCGTGCCCGAGCGGGAGACGACGCCGACGTTGCCGGCCTTGAAGAAGGAGGCCGGGATGATGCCGACGTTGGCCTTGCCGGGGGAGAGGATGCCGGGACAGTTGGGGCCGACCAGGCGGGCGGTCGGATGGTCGCGCTTGAGCGTGTTGTAGACGCGAAGCTCGTCGTGGGCGGGGATGCCCTCCGTGATCGCGATGATCAACTCCACGCCTGCTGCCGCAGCCTCGAGGATCGAGTCCGCCGCGAAGCGCGGGGGCACGAAGATCATGGCCGTGTTGGGCTGGACCTCCGCGGCGGCCTGCTCGAAGCTGTCGAAGACGGGGATGCCCTCGACGTCCTGGCCGCCCTTGCCGGGCGTCACGCCGCCGACGACGTTGGTGCCGTAGTTGCGGTTGTTGAGCGTGTGGAAGGTGCCCTCGCGGCCGGTGATGCCGGCCACGCACAGGCGCGTGCTCTCGTCGACGAGGACCGACATCAGGCACTCGCTCCGTTCTGTCCGGCCCCTGCCAGGGCCACGACCTTCTCGGCCGCCTCGTTCATCGTCGAGGCGGTGTGGACGTTGGGCAGGGCGGCCTCGGCCAGCAGGCGCCGGCCCTCGACGTCGTTGGTGCCGTCCAGGCGGACCACGAAGGGGACGGTCGGTTTGATGTCCTCGAAGGCCGCGATCAGGCCCCGGGCGACCTCGTCGCAGCGGGTGATGCCGCCGAAGATGTTGAACAGGACGGCCTTCACGGACGGGTTCTCGAGGATCAGCTCGACGGCCTGCTTGACCTTTGCCGCGTCCGATCCGCCGCCTGCATCCAGGAAGTTCGCCGGCGAGCCGCCTGCCTGGGCGACGACGTCCAGGGTCGACATGACCAGTCCTGCGCCGTTGCCGAGGATGCCGATGTCGCCGTCGAGCTTGACGTACTGGACGCCCTGTTCCTTGGCCCTGCGCTCGATCGGGTCTTCGTTCTCGACGTCCGAGAGCGACTGGTTCTCGGGGTGGCGGTAGAGGGCATTGCCGTCCAGTGACACCTTCGAG